>Ga0131853_10011232_pt1 | contig 16377 bp, 12 predicted proteins | sample TergutLab28metaG_FD_92764 | JGI IMG/M metagenome (GOLD analysis project Ga0131853, IMG submission 92764) | Labiotermes labralis P1 segment gut microbial communities from Petit-Saut dam, French Guiana - Lab288 P1 (version 2) (version 2) | ecosystem: Host-associated > Arthropoda: Insects >...
GCCTAAAAAAGGCAAAAAAACAAGGGTTTGGGTATCCCCAATATTATTCTGGGCTTTAAAAAGGTGGGTGCCAAAAGAAATTGGTTGGGGGGGGGGGGGAGACTGTGCCTGTAGCTCTTTCTATTTAACAAATTCAGGAAATCAACTATGATTGCCTTCAAAATAGTTCCCTTCTGAATTGACACATGGCTGCATACAATGCTGCCACTGTTCAAAGCAATTCCACAGGTCATGTTCTGTAAGGCTGTTGAGGATCTCTGCCATTTTTGCTTTCACATTTTCTACCGACACAAAATGGGTTCCTTTGAGCACCGACTTGATCTTTGGGAAGAGGGAGAAGTCACAGGGAGCGAGGTATGGCAAGTAGGGCGGTTGTCAAGCACAGTGGTTTTTATTAGCTAAAAATTGTTTCACAGACAATGTGTTGTGGGTTGGTGCACTGTCCTGGTGCAAAATCCACCCATTTCTCCATAATTCTGGTTGTTTCCTTCTCACATGTTCACGCAATTTCGTCAAGACTTCAATGTAATACTGCTGATTTACCGTCCGGCCGCTGGGTACCCACTCTGCCATCGCAATACCCTGGATATCAAAGAAAACAATCAACATGGCCTTGAACTTCGAACAACTCATGCGTGCTTTTTTTGGTCTTGGAGATGATGTTCACTTCCACTGCATTGATTGTCGCTTGGTTTCTGGATCATACATAAATATCCAAGTTTCATCACAAGTAATTACTGAATTCAACAAATCTGGTTCATTATCAATACGCTGCAAAAGGTCCAAACACAATTCCTTGCAACATTCTTTTTGTTCATCTGACAGCACTTTTGGAACCATTTTTGCACAAACTTTTCTCATGTTTAATTCCTCCCTTAGAATTTGTGAACACATTTTCTGTTCAAATTGACTTCCTCAGTTACTGCTCGAACACCCAACTTCGGTCTTTTTGAATCACATCCCACACTTTTTCAATGTCATCATCAGTAACAGCTGTGTGTGGATGGCCTGGGCAATCATCATCTTTCAAGCTTTCTCTGCCTTCTGAAAATCGTTTGTGCCATTCAAACACACGTGCACGAAACACGCAATCTTCACCATAAGCTTCAGTCAATAATTGAAAAGTTTCTGTCACGGACTTCTTCAGTTTAACAAGAAACTTGATGTTAACTCGTTCACTTTTGCAGTCCGACATATTTTGACCAAGGATATGAACAGGCCTATATTTGAAGATGTGTCCACTTGTAATGAGTAAAGTAATCAAGGTGAGCCTTGTAACACTGTGACAGGTTGGAACATGTTCTACAGCCGCCTGTCTCTCTCCTCCCACTTTGGTTCCCGAGCTATAGGGTTGGTCACGGTTTTTTTTGTGTTGGACCTCATATATCAGCAAGTTGACGCATGAACAAACTTCTGACATCCAAAACAGCACCATGAATTAAGAACATAAGGCTGCATGGTGTACTCTGTGTAAAGAACTGTGAAGTACAGCTGAGCGTGCACAAAATCACAGGGCCCATGTTTTTCAAAGAAACAAATGCTGACAATTATGTTCAACTAATCCCAGCACAATTATTTGATATAGAAACTACCAAGTAAAATACAGGGCAATCCACTGTAACTGGATGATCTGAAGGGTAATTTTCAAACAGAAATTGTTAATATTGCAATACAAGGGATTCTTTGCAAGATGAGAAATATTTTAAGAACTGTGAGACCAACTCAGGATCTGGAGGTTTTGCAATTTGAGCCTTTCCTATGAAATAAGGTAACTTAACCGCACAGGAAAACCCCAGCTCTAATTCCTGGCTGACATAGGCTTTCTATCTGACAAAGCTCCCATAACAGCTGTCATAATTAGGGTGAAGATTAAAAATACACTCAGCACAAGGTGAATGCATCAACACCTACCTACAACATAATCTTGAGGGACATGAACTTTCACTCAGAAAGGTTTCTATTTAACAGAGGTAACTGTTGATACATAAAAATACTGCAAAGTAAATGTCCTAATTTGTAACCCAAATCACTAACCAATCTACATATACATATATATATATACACACACACACACACATATATATAGGTATGTAGGTATGATGTTAATAAAAAGTGTACACTTTAGTTTCTTCTTTCTTTTACAAAATATTCCAAATATACTGATGTCTGCAATATTTTTATTCTTTGCCATATCTGACAAGATTATTATTTCTCACAAGTGTTCAAGAAACATATATTACAGAATACATTCACCCTTTGGTGCCAGAAATAAATGCCTGATGTTGGGTGTAGACCGGAATTTAAATGACAGGGGCATAAAGAAGGCCATTAATGGCCATCATGCATACCTGACAATCAGTGTTGTAATCGTCACACTGCATGATGAGTACACGATATTAGATATCACAGGATTAAAACAGCAGAAATCTCTCCCTCTCCATTTCTACATTTATTACACACAATTTCACAATAGTTTTTACTCTGTATTCTTTGGAACAAATAAATGTTCTGATACGCAAGAATCCATTTCCGACAGGTTTCAATGCAAAATCTAGAGTCATACTGTAATACTCTGAAACTACATCTACAGAAACTGTAGAAAATATGCAAAATGCCTTCTCCTTCAGCTTAATCCTTATGCCCATATCAAGAACCTTCAATTTTCAAGGAAAAGTTATTAATAGACTACACATTATCACCTTTTCCTGATGATCTGGTCCAGGTGGCATACAGTACATCTCCTGAAGCTGCTGCTGCAATGCTGCCATCTCTTGTTGATGGCTGAATGGTGAAAGTCCCAGACCTGGCGGAGGAAGAGAATGTGGGTGATGGGAACTTGTCCCTACACTACTAGGGTCATACACAGAAGGGGGATTCATCCTGCCATCAGAGTTCTGGTCTGGGACAGACAGACCTCCATCCACTGGAGCTGGAAACTGGGAAGGCATCATATCATCTACACTACTAGACTGGTATGATGGTACACTGGTATTGCCTGTGCTGAACTCAGCATACGCTGTTTGTTCCGTAGGTGGAAGACCCAGTCCCGGTGCCTGTGGCAACAAACCTGTACTACTGCTAGGCTTCATATCTATATTCTTGGGTGCAGTATCCAAAGACTGGTTACTGGTCATGTCCAAGTTTGACGATGATGGAGTGGATGGAGCAATGGAAGAGGGAATGTGACTGTTCAGGCTATTGTCTGCACCATTGATGTTAGGAGTCCTATTGTTTGATGGGAACTTGTCACCCAAAAGTTGTGATGCACCAAACTCAGACTGTGGCACGAGATTATTGCTGGAATCACTAACTGCTGGTAGGGTTGCCGAATTCTGAAGTGGTGATATTCCCATGTCCTGACCTGCTCCTCCTACCGTTGTTGAAGGAACTTTTGGAGGTTCCATTGACCTAGAGTCACATGCTGTGTGGGGGAGATATGAAATTCCTTGATTACTTTGTGGCTCCAACATACCAATACCACCATTTATGCCGACTGGTGGTCTGGAGGGTTGATGTGGCCACTGCTGTGGTGACACAGGCATTCGTGGACCCAGCACCGGAGATAAAGGATTATTTTGTTGAGGTGGAGGGACAAGTGGGGGTCTAGCCTGGTAAGGAGGATACTCAGTCGAATTTCCAGATACTGGAGGCATAACCATTTGCTCCAGCTGTTGCAAGGTACTTTGCTGAGGAAAAGAAGGCAAAGGCATTGGGACAGGAGAGGAAGTGGTTGACTTAGGAGTAAGGGCAGTGGCTGGGCGTGGTGATAATGTGGACTGCTGCGAATGTGGATGAGGAGACAGAGTGCTTGGTTTAGCAGGAGACATCACAGGGCGTGGAGACATCTGCTGCTGTGGGGGTGTAGGTCGAGGGGACATCTGAGGTCTAGGGGACATCTGTGGTGATAGCTGGGGAAATGGTGCTCTATACTGTGGGCTGGCTCCTCCAAGAGATGGACCATGAGGTTTCTGACCCCCAGCATTATACTGTGAACCTGCTGCTCCAGCAGTCACCTCAATACCAATTGGTCTCTGCATCTGCTGGTGTTGCTGTGCCAAGGTGGAAGCAGTCTGCTGGTTGTAGCCTCCAACTGCTGGATGTCCCATCTGTCCTGGACTTGGTGGTATAGGTTGTCCATGCTGTTGAATGTGGTTATATGAAGACTGTGGCTGATTCTGAGGTGCATTTATGTCCATCTGTGGCTGCATCTGCTGCTGATTGGGTTGTGGGTACTGCACATGATGTGGCATCCTGTTTGCCTGCTGATGTGGCTGTTGCATAGGATTGTAGCCACCATATGCTGATGGCGTGTTTGACCCAGGATACACCATGGACTGTGAGCTTTGTGGATAGCACTGCTGCTGAGCCATGTTAGACTGCATCCTCTGCTGCTGGGGCATGGGATATGCCCCAGTTGCTGGAATGTTCTGCATCATAGAGTTCATGAGGCCTGGCTGGTTTGTTGAATACTGCTGTTGTGGGGCCAGTTTCTGCTGTGCCCCCATACTACTGTCCTGCTGATGCGGATAGTTCACATGTTGTCTATATGCACCTTGGTTCATTTGATTATAATGCCTCATAGTGCCAGGGTAAGCTGCAGCATTGTTCCATGCCTGCATACTATCATTAATGGTCATGTTTGGACCCCCAATTCCTTGCTGCTGATCCATCGAATACAGAGCATCAGGTGGACAATAAGGTGGGTACTGATTTGATGAAGGTCCTTGAGGATGAGGTGGTCTTCTCATATCATGCTGTGGTGCCATTGTTCTAATGTGACCTTGGTACCCTCCAACAGCACCAGGAGGGCACATAGGTCGTGTATTATCGTACCCACTTTGGTTCTGGTGGAATATGGTTTGTGATGATGGATCAATATGGTTTGATGATGCAAAATCATCACCAAATGATGCCAACTTCTGCAAAGGAGATTCTTGCTGCATATTGGATATCTGGTGGCCATATGATGGTTGAACATATCCACTTCCTGCCCCTGGTGTGTCACGTGAGGTACCTGACACAGAAGGTGGTGCAGGATCAAAATTGTCAGCACCCAGGTCTGCCAAGCCATCCAGCATGCTACCACCTACATCTTCTCCAAACAAATCGTACGAATCCATTCCCGCGTGCATCCCACCACTTTACACTTCCTGCTGCATCATCATGCTTGGCGATATTGTATATTTTCCAACAGGAAGTCCACACAACTGAGCTGCCATCTTCTACTTCCCTTTTACAGTAAGAGAAATAGGTCTGGAAATCTAAAACAAAGAGAAATAAAATATTTCATACAACTGTATGCTTAAAACAAAAGTAAATAATTAATATGTAATCAATGACATACCACAAGAGCATGTACACAAACCAGTCAAATTAGGAAAAAATGAGTACCCTATAAACAGGGGTTCATAAATCTCAGGAGCCAGGCCACCTTGGTGACTACATTTTGTATGGTGTATGGTGGATGCTCATGCTGACATCACGGTCAATGAATTACACAAGACACAAAATGAGATACATACTTCACATAAAATTACTTCTTGCAGGCTTAAAAAACCAGTGCTTCATTGCACCTTTCTGGCACCCTGAACTTTTTGATGGCTCCTAGATTTATGCAAAATCTGTGCACCCATGCCCGTAACTATGATAAATTCAAGAGTATGTTATGCAAAATAATGACAAAGACAGTTCATCTCCATCGATATGTTAACAGATCCTTAATCACTTTAAAATGTCACAAACTTAAATGTGGCAATAATAGTGACAGTATGCACATCAGTAGGTACAGATTCTTCAGCAACCCTGAAGTATTTATATTTCTCACACATAAGTATGCATAGTGCTTTAAAATGCCCATTTCCTTCAGTACATGTCACAAGTACTACTAAATTCTAAATGACATCACTGTCAATGAATTACTCAAGACACCAAATGAGATACATATTTCACATAAAATTACTTCTTGCAGGATTAAAAAACTTTATAGAAGCAATTAAAATGCCAGTAACAGTCCAACCGCGTGCTGACGCCACTTTGTCCCACGCTGATGGCAGAGATGGTTCAAAGGGGAAAAGCTATACGCTTATGATTGTTATAATTACATAATCGTTACAGCCTCTCCCGTCTGAATCACTCATCAAAGTCTCGTATCACCACTGACACACAATATGAAATCTGAAATATAATACTGGAGAAAAAAATCTGAAAAATAATTTCTCACACACCATACTTATATATACGTATATATTATTACACAGAGTTAAGGAAGAAAGGAACATCCAAACAGAATAAAATGAAGGAATGCTAACTGGGTTGGTCACATCTTGTGCAGAACCTGCCTTACACAACATGCCATTGAAGGAAAGATAGAATCGATGAGACAACAAGGAAGATGAAATAAGCAGCTACTGGATGACCTTAAGGAAAAGTGAAGATACTGTAATATGAAACAGCTAGCACTAGATCACTCTCTGGAGAACATGATTTGAAAGTGGCTACAAATTTGCTGCAAGAGAGACTACACAATGAATGAATGAATGAATGAATTACATATTCACCAACATGGAACTTAGTTGCACATAAAATACACAATCATATGTAAAATGTGACTGAGGATGACAGGTTACATGCACAGCAACCTGTCACCAGTTCCAACAATGGTGCATAAAATAATGACAATGACACATACTACTATGGCATGAAGGTACGATGCTGAAATATCAAATAAAATATCAACTTGGGAAACCCAGTATGTAACTAACTAAACTAACTCCATGGAGCTCAGACCTTCTTAAGAAGCTAACAGGTTCTCAGCTACTCAAGCAATTCCCCACATTTTATGGAACCCAAAGGCTCATTACTTCTTTCACAAGAGCCTGCCTCCTGTCCCAATTCTGAGCCAGATCAATCTGGTCCATGCCCCCAACCCACTTGTAGATCCATTTTAATATTATCCTCCCACCTATGCCTAAGTCTTCCAAGTGGTCTCTCTCCCTTAGGTTTACCCACCAAAACCCTCAATGCACCTCTCCTCTACCCCATACATGTTCCATGCCCACCCACCTCATTCTACTTGATTTGATCACCCAAATATTATTTGGTGAGGAGTATAGATGATTAAGCTCCTCATTACACCGTCTTTTTACTACCAAGTCATCTCAGCCGTCTTAGGCCTCCATATCTTCCTCAGCACCCTATTCTCAAACACCCTCAGCCCAAATACTAAAAAGAAATGACAAAACATTAAGACTCATTTCAGTGCCCACTGGTTATGATGTCGTGGAAAGTATCATGCATATGAAATAAATTACATTATTCAATATGAAATTACATGTGATCTGAATGTAGGAAACAGCAAGCAGGAGAAAACAGTGTGAACAAAATGGCTACTAGATCTCCATACAATAAATTCCACATGATAAGCGAATATGAATGATCCAAAACCATGTAACAATGACTTCTGCATTCCTGACACAGCTGCTTGTCACATTCCATATGATTCCATTTGTCTGGCACAGTGAAAAAAAAACTGCTTTGGGCTCATCCAAATGAAAAGTAAACTATGTAAAGGTTCTTTGGAAGCTGCACCAGCAGTCTCTGTGCTGGGCAGGTCCATATGGCCAGGTTCTTACAAAAGATAAATTTCACCGCCCTATTAAGATGGGATACCCTATGAAGAATCTCAGTTACAACCAGTCTGGAGTATATCCATGGACACTCCACAAAGCATTTATCAAGAGAGTGCAAGAGAACACAGTCAGACGAAAACTGGAAAGGACTCTGTGCTCAGCTCCACAAAAATCTTACAGCAGGAGTAAGGTACAAGGTGGTCTTCAATGTACTTAATATTGGCACACATCTCCCCTTCCCCACAATTCCACAGCCAGATCACACTGACACTCAGCTCTGTGACTTCATCAAAGCAAGAACGTCTTAAGTACTTCTTTAGATACATTCCATATGCAGTGCTCATTCATGTCAGAGCCAAGGTAAATATCATGCCCACAGACGGCCCTCTGATGAATGGATCTGTAAGATATGCCTTGAAACAAAGACTTCACACTTTTAGTTCAATGTTTACCACATACCTGGTTGCCCTCTCTAAGGCACTCGAGTTTGCAAGTGACCTTCAGCCAGGGCATTTCCATAATACTCATAGGTTCAGTATTTATAAAGGCAATTTCCTCCCTAATTTAATTACTCAGTTTCTGATGAGGAACAAGTTTGACATAATTTCTTGGAATCAGACATATGTGAGCTCAGTAAAACAACACATTGAGTGCATACATATAAGCAATTTTTAAATTATACAAATGGTAGAAAGTACAGCAATTTAACTTTTGAAACAAATGACCCATCAGCATACCACCCAATCTGCACAGGCAGAAGGGAGTCACCATCACACAGCCCATCTTATGACAGATCCACAGCCGCTTCCAAAGCGAGTTCTCCAGACCTTATGATCTATTGCTTCCTCTTTCAATTTCCACCATTTTCTCATTTCCTTAAGGTCATCCAGGAGCTGCTTATGTCTTCTTTGTCTTCCTGTCCCTTCTAACTTCCCTTCAATAACATGTTTTAGAAGGCAGTTCCTAGAAAAATGTGACCAATCCCGCTAGTCTTCCTCTCACATAATGAATAAGTTATGAATTGCAAGCTGGTTGTAGGCTATGCCAATGTGATATTACACAGAATCTACACAGTGGCCCAAAAGCCAGTTAACCAATTAGTAAAATACATGGCACAATACACTGTAAATTTCTTTATTACATACTGGAAAAAGGGTAAAGCTGTTTCCATACATGCCATGACAGACAGGGTGTGGAGAGACAGCTACATTCATTCTTAACCTCCGCATTTTCATATTGAATTGAATTATCATTACAATACAGCATGTTGTAGTATGGTGTTTTCTCAACAGATGCCGCTACTCGCATGAGTGTAAGATCATGTGAAGTATGATAGTGAAAGAAGATGGCCGGAGCACAGTTGACGTTTGAGGAATAAAAGCCCACTTTAAAGTGTTATATCAAGTTTGAAAATGTCGCTGAAGTTCAATGTCAGTGGAAGCATGATTTTCAAACACAACCTCCAACACGCTTGACAATTACTTGGCTTTGTGACAAGTTTGATATGCATGGTACCATTTGTGATGTGCATAGGGGAAGATCTGGAAGACCTCTTACAGCCACAAGTGCTGCTTCTTTGGTTATGGTTTTGGAAAGGTTTACAACTTCGCCAGGGAAGTCTGCTACACAATGTGCACGTGAGACAGGGGTTAGCAGTACAAGTGTACGACACATTCTGAAAGCCTCTAAGTGGAAAGTGTGCATCCCCAGATTATTGCATGCAATAAATGATGACGATACGGATCACCAAATGCAGTTTTGTAAGTGGTTTCAGCAAATGGTAAATGAGGATGAAGAGTTTGTGATGAAGATTGTGTGGTATGATGAGGCCCAATTCAAGCTTAATGGAACAGTGAATCGTCATAATTGTGTTTACTGGGTACCAGAAAATTTACACGTTCATGTTGGCAAGGTGGTCAACCTACCAGGGGTGAATGTCTGGTGTGGACTGTCAGCTAGACGTTTAATAGGACCCTTCTTCTTTGAAGGTACTGTTACTGGCGAGGCGTATGTGGAAGTGCTACACTCATCCATTTTACCAGCTATATGTGCACTCTATGAAAACAGTGAGGTCTTCTACCAACAAGACGGGGCATTCCCACACTACCACCGAGACGTGCGGACTTTCCTGGATTCGAATCTGCAAGGACACTGGATAGGACGAAGAGGTACATTTGAATTCCCACCATGTTCACCAGATTTAACACCTCTGGACTTTTACCTTTGGGGGACCTTGAAGGATGTCGTGTATTGCAAGAAACCGGCTACACTGGGGGACCTTTGTGCAGAAATTAGAGTGGCATGTGCAGCAATCCCATAAACACTTCGACCGAGGTTGCTCAACCAACTGCTCACCGTTGTAATAGGTGTCTATCCGCTAACGACAACTACTTTGAGCACCTCCATTAACTGTACAGGTACAGGAAATTTGTATTATGCTCTAATGCAACATGTATTCAACTTGTGATGTATAATTAAAGTTAGTACTAACATACAACATAGAGTTTTCTTTCGTTAAAGTGTGTTAACATTTTTTTGGCGGACCCTGTATATACATATGTAAACTTTCTCATGATGCGAAATTTACAAGGAATATTCTAATAAAGGGAGTACCAATTTAAATACATAATTACAAAATATTTTCAGTCTTAATTTTTTAAGGTATTTGCTCTCTTAAGACTAATTTGTTGAATTTTGCCGACAACATCTTAACAGGGTTCCACAAACACTCAAAATAAGCAGTACATGAAAAGTGCCACCACTGTGTGAGGGTCAGCATACAAGTGCCTCATTGTCTAGGGATATCTGCATCTTGCAAGACAGATCCTAGTGTTATGAAGGACACAGTCTTTGATACACAGTTTGGACTTCAATGTAGAGCCATGAGTGAAAATACCATAACCTATCTCAGACTGGACCAGAGAACAGTAAGTACAGAGAATTACCATCCAGGCTCTGCCCCAAGAACTTCATATAAAAATTTTAGGATATGTAGTGACCACTTGCAGTTTGCCATCTTAATGAGGTACCTATGAGAGTTTTCTGTAAGGAGACTAAGATACGCTGAACCCATAATGGTACTGGGCTGGCAGGTGCATCACTTGTTCAGGCTATTCACACTTACCCACCAGTACATGACTGACCTAGTGGGTGTGTATAGCCTCCCCAGTTGATGCACCCACAAACCCACTCCTCCATACTATAAAATGCCGAAACGTTTCTTCAAAAAGCAGATCAGAAATACCTGGAAAGTTCTGAAATGTTGTGGTGGAGGACACAGAAAATCAGTTGGACAGATCATGTGAAAATTGAAGCATTACTCCAAGCTGAATTCCTACACACAATAAAAAGAAGAAAGGCTTACTGAATTGGTCACATTTGGTGTAGGAGCTGCCTTCAAAGCCATGTTATTGAAGGGATGATAGAAGGAAGGATAGAAGTGTTGGGAAGACAAGGAAAAAGAAGTATGCAGCTCCTGCATGACCATAAGGAAACAAGAGGGTAATGGAAACTGAAAGGGGAAGCACTAGACCACACTCTGTGGAGAATTCACTTTGGAAGAAGCTATGGACCTATCATCTAGTTCTGCTTATAAGCAAAAACCCACCCTTCATAGTGCTGTTACTTCAGTCTCCTAGCATGCAATTAACGATGCATGGCTTCCCTACTATGCTAAGCACATCTACAAGGGTCCGGGAAACTTCAAGAGAAATGTGGTTCATTACATCACAGACACGGAAAGATCTCTGCTTGGTCAGATTGGGGTTTAATAAATTTAGAAAAATTACTTCTAAGGAATGCATGACTGTGTATTAAGTGGTACTGTTGTTACCGTATGAATGTGGATGGTACGATGACAATGCAGATGATGTTAACAGGCATTGATCATGCAAAGGGGGCCACTTAAAGAGACAAGAGAGATGAATATAACATGTTACAGCTGACACACAAAAATAATGGAAGGTAATATATATGCAAGGAAGAGTTCAGAGCTGACATGCCTCCCCCCCCCCCTTTTCCACATATGACAGCCAACCTACCCTGACAGGAGCAATAATGTGGGACATACACCTACCAGCCACAACACAGAATTTTGCAGTGTCTTTACATGCTGATTTTGGAGAAAAATATTCATCAAATTAAAGGCCTCATCATTTTGCTCCCAAGATTGATTACTTGCATCAGGTCAAATAATCCATCCAATTTCCTTTTCAACACTTATAAAATGCTCACTTTTTTAATGGTGTTACATCCAACCCAATCCTCAAGGTGGGGTAACCACACCTTGTCAATCGTCTATGGTTAGCTTATACTGTGTATTCAGTCAAGGCCGCATACAAAAACAAAACTTTCACTGCTGTAAAAGAATGTATAAATTGTCTGCTCACTTCATTCTATACAATAATGTCCTACACATTCAGCCATAAAAATGGTCCAGTATTATTCTACAGAAAGTATCTGTAATTTGACGATATGTAATGACATTGATTGTGGAGTCTGTCCTCTGGATGTAACAACCCACAGTCTGGTAGCTCACTGCCAACATTTCAAAAGACCTGAAGCCTCACTGTTTTAATGAAGATGGAGGAAGTAGTTTCCTCTGAAATGTAACAAGCTACAAGAACACACAACATTGCTTTTCAGACAATGGAAACCATTTTATGAACCATTCAACATCAAGGATGGTGATAACCTTTCGAAGGAAGAAATTGTATTTATCATGTGTTCATTCATTAATTCTTTCATTCTTTCAGCAACCGGCACAATTCAGAGCAAAGCACAGATCAATCCACTACACAAAGGTCATCCAGGTCTGCCTCCTGGGACCAACTGGCAAGGCCATCATTAACTTTGAGATACTAATGGAAAGGAGACAGAAAGAACAGGGGAAATATTCCAAAATGTTTACAGTTGAAAATTATACTTTTATTCAAGACAGTAAGCTACAGACTACAAGCATCACTTTACATCCTGCAAAATTCACAGTGAAGGATGGGCATTCATTAACATCTAAGAGACATGTAGAAACACTTCCACAGTTTCTAAAAACACCTGCTCTACAGTGCAACGGGATAGAATAAATGCAGATTTAGTCAAACACATTTGAACCACTCTACTCACTGCAACCCTGGTCCTTCAATCCATTAGTGTCCACTGACAGGGCTACATGGTGTCACAACACAGAATGCCACAATCTCAGCATGCCATGCCATCAACTCTCACAAACTAATCCCTGTCACACAACACAAGTATTCTGATCCTAAAAATCAAGTTTAAGTTCTTCAGACAATTTGTAACTACAACTGAGACAGTGTTTATATGAGCATCATCTCACGATAGTCATTTGTTCTTTCAAAACCAGCCCCTCTCTCCTGAGAAATTTTCCACTAACCCAACAATACTAACAGCCAACACTCTAGAACCTGTCCCTCCTCTGTACATCCCACTCCAATCAACCAAAGCACTAGTATAACAACCCCTTGTAAGGGCAGAAGGTCATTAAAGAGATTCCTGGTACTTCCATCAATGATTCCAGGGGTCTGCAAGGTCCTTCAATACTTACGCTTCTAGCAGATTCTCCAAATACCCGGTGGTCGACCAGTTTCACTTCCTACACATACATCCCTCTCTCACATGCAGCCCAATTAATGCCTCTTGTTAAAGCCAAAGACCAACTTATTTTCATCTAACGATATGTGCTTGTAGCACACTAACATTTAAGAGTATAGAGCATAAACAATATTTGGTTCACACAATGGAAGTGAAACTACATGTCTGATGTCTGTTAAACCAGTGATATATCAAAATATTCCTTGCCTCTCCCATCCTACCCAGTGCTCAGCCCATCCTGTATTTTGCTCCTCAAACTGTACTATGTAAGCTATTCATTATGTTCCACATTATGAAGCATGTTCATGTTTCATTCTCATTACACCAAAAATTTTCCTGGGCACCTTATTTTCAAACATTCAAAGTCTGAATTCTTACCATACGTAACAGACATGGAAAACAACCAGCAAAATTGTTTTGTATATCCTAATCTTTAGCATTTTGCACCAGCACACTAGATGACACTTTTTTAAACTAGTAACAACAAGCATTTCCTGAATGTGTGTTCTTACATCATCACAAGCCTGTCTGTCACAGACATTTCCACAAATCTAAATTCCAATTTCTCAAATGTTTAATCAAATAAAAGGCAAAGGTACAGCTGTCCCTGTCCAATCCACGAAGGCATATAGGAGAAGTGGCAATATAGCTCCATCCACTTTTAGGCATGTTCCCATAGCTGCAAGGGGTATCTCTTAGCTTTGCCATGTCTGTCTCTGTTTTTCCACACATACCAGCGTGGCTCCCACTGGGCGTATTTTTATGAAATATCATATTAGGGACTTTTACAAAAGTCTGTCAAAAAAACTCCACATTTCGTCAAAATTTCACACAAAGATCAGGCACTTTACATAAAGATCTATGTGTCTTTCTACTGTTGGTGCAACAATACAGAGTACACATAGCTCTGCTTCCTTGGCAACACTTTCAACATTCATCACATTGTTTACAGCGACATATCATGCCAAAATACAAATGGAACACACTGTGTCACTTCCATGGCAAAAAAGGTTATGCAAATGCACAAGAAAGTTATGTTACACACACAATTCCTATCTTGTTCACCTTGGCATTAGAAGGAGATTTTGTTATATGCATAAAAAGTTGTCCCTGCACCACATCATGCACATGTACATGGCACCACGGCACTAGATGGAAATGAATGACTGACTTCATACTCAAGCCACTGTCCCCATAGAATGAAACAACTGGTGTGCCCTAGTGGGCCAGTATGGATGTCACAGAAAAGAGACCCTTCTCCTTGCCATGAATCAAACCTCAGTTATCCAGCCCACAGTAAGAGAGTTAAAATATTACCCTTCTCCATAAAATTAACAGCAGACATACAGGAAACAAAATATTCTCATGGTCTTAATTCATGTACCAACAAGCCATCTTCAAAATTATATATATAATTTTCCACAATGTACACAGTTACCTATGAAGGGATAATAATGCTTCTAATAAAGTATGGGTTCAGCACATTGTAACCATACATTTAACTCCAGATTCTTTCAGCCCTGGTTGATGCCAGGAATTGCAAAAAATTCTTCCAATCACTCACTGCAGCTGGACAATTACTCACTTCAGCTGGACAATTACAAGTGCTAATGCCAAAATGAAATCATTGAGATTTGATATTTGCAGTGTTCATTATTAAGATTTGTCTTCCTCTGGGACGTGACACCATTCAGTCTGGTAGGAGTGTACCCACAGTGAGAGGATCCTCCAACATCAGGGTATCCTGATAATGAAGGCAGCAGGATCCTATGAAATGGTCATATGCTTCTACTAGACTACATGCAGTAACATCCTGTAAGATGGCAATCATCAAATCCAGCATTCCTTAAACTCTAATGTGTTCACACCACCATACAAGTGTATGTTGTCACTAGTGTCACACATCGCATTGTGAAACTACTGAAATTAACAAAGCAACAAAAAAATTCAGTGAAATACTATGTATGGTTACTTATACAACACCAACTATTCACACAATGTTCCTCTTACTGCATGTGGCAAGATATAGAAAATAAATGCTCCATGAAACTTGCTATTTCATAACCAACCCATAAGCACCAGTATTTTCCCGTATTTGTAAAATATATAACACATTAATATGTAATATGCTTCAAAAGATTTATGTGCCTTGTTGGCAATGAAAAAAGCATTCTGATGAAAATCAAGTGCACAGAAATAGGGCTTGCTATAAACTGTGGTTCAGAAGAACATCAATCCCAACATGGTAATTCCAAACACTGTAAATGGTGCATACGACAAATATTACAGACAAGGATATAAGTGTGGAACATGTATGGGGGCCCCCTTTATCCAAGTCCCTAACATCCATTACCCGCACACACAGGACATATTTAGTGAAACCTAGGTAAAAATTTCCCACTACTTGTGACAATTAAATTCAACATACAATGGTTCTGATCATGCATCTACCCCAGTCTTCTGTTCATCTTACAAGCTCTTGAGCACAGTTTCTGAACTGCCAATAAGACACAAATCCAAGACCTCAATAACCACTTTCACAATCGGGCAGCATGCACAACAAGAACATCACAAATTCACACACTGCACATCAAATATAAAATTAATAACTAGGAAAGTGTGTAGAGTTATTCTTTTAGCCACAATTTAAGACAATTATTTCTACTGGTTATTTATACCTCTGCCTGCATGGCAATGATAACTGGTAAATTCACCATAATCATCAAAATATCACCTGCATATAGTAAATTTAAAGTGAATAACACAATGATGGTCATGTTTAAATTAAAAACCTGTTTTATGCAACATTTATATTGCCATCATACAACACTGTTACAACACGGATGTGCTGCACCCACTCATGGCTTGAAGTTGTACACAAATGGAAACAATGTTTTCAGTAATTTAAAAATACTTAGCTCTGTAGTACAATGAAGCTCACTTTCAAAACAGTGAGCTGCCAGACACAAGCACAGAAGCATTGTCAGCCAACTGTTCAATTATGTTCACTTGTCAAAGGTACCAACCACTACCAAGCCAGTCTCCATTAACCTACATTTACATTATTTCTGATGGGCAGAACCCCCCCCCCCCCCCCGGGGGTTTTTTTTTCATCGGACCCTCCCTGGCCCCCAAAACA
>Ga0131853_10011233_pt1 | contig 16376 bp, 10 predicted proteins | sample TergutLab28metaG_FD_92764 | JGI IMG/M metagenome (GOLD analysis project Ga0131853, IMG submission 92764) | Labiotermes labralis P1 segment gut microbial communities from Petit-Saut dam, French Guiana - Lab288 P1 (version 2) (version 2) | ecosystem: Host-associated > Arthropoda: Insects >...
TGTTGCATCTGGTTGGATTTTTACTAACACTGAATTACGATGCACGGAACCGTGAGTTTAAAATTCTCCAAGCGTTGTTACTTGAATTTTACTTGAGTTGAACAACAATCTAAATATGTTTTTGTTGTGATCGAGTCAAAATATAGGTTTCGTGATATTTTATTACAACTGCCTATTTCCTTCAATAGCGATAACTGTCATCAAAACGGGAATTTAGAAAAATCGCAGTCTGTTACAAATCACATCGTGAGGGCGAAACCGCCCAGTCTCTGGAAACTACGTCCGCAAATGTGGTGACACATTTTGCTGTGACCGTAAGGCATTTTATTACGATATTTGGTTAATACTTTCCAAATCAAAAACGAGTACTTTCGTAAATGGACAGATACCTGAATACGAAGTTGTAACAGTAATAATCATGATATGCAAGCCGGTGATACATTAAAAAGGACACTAGCTCCGCAAACACTTCAAAATATTTCTGAATAAAATGTATGCGTCAGACAGTTATAATGAGGAGAAACAATTTTACATTTAAATAAAATGACAAATAAATTAAGGCACAGCGTTAAGGTAAGCATTAAATTTGCTATAAAAATTATTTTTTAAATGTACTGATGAATAATTCGCACTTATTAAATTCAATAGTGTGTTAATTAAATCCCTATTTTCTTTGATTGATTTCTCATATCCCTGCACGCAACACGTGCTGCAGCTCCAAGTAAATTTGTATTGCTATTTATTATATTACATTGGGTGGATGTCCATATATTATAAGTTGTGTTGTAATACATAAATTGTAATCTGTAAGTGACGTATCCAATGTTACTCGTGTGACTGAATGGATGAACAAATAAACCAAACCAAACCAAACCAAAACCACTGTAAAGACGCAAACCATTTTCCCTCTAAAAAGAAACCTCTAAAGTAACTCGTCATTTATGTGCCTATTCACAAAAAAACAGAAAAATCTTAACATCGGCTTATTACGTAATTTCGAAAATGGCAGGTGCCTGAGAAGGCAGAATTGGGGGGAGGGGGGGGGGAAGAGAAAAAAAAATAACATCTGTGGTGTCTAGAAATGCACACGTAGAAGAAAAAGGATTTTTTTTCCTCTGCAGACAGATTTCGTCCGAACAGTAAATTCTGCGTTCCTCATAGGCGTGTAATACAAGTTGCGTAAGAGGTACGGCGTTAATGTACGACCTCAGACTCGCTGGCCTAACTTCGCAACTGCATTAATACACGTGCGCTGAGAATGACAACAGTGGGATACCGTGCAATATTGTTCACTTAATTCTCAATCACTGTCCGTGCTGATTACATATTATTTTGACACACATCGCAAGTGACGCAACGTAATAAAGTTACTGGATTTCCTTAACATGCCGAGAGGGCATTGAGGGGAGCCACAGGTGTAGCTCTACCCATATTCGACACGGGCGATATAAAGGGTGGGCGGTCAGCGCCAATCTCCGGTCGCTTTACTCCCGGAAAAGAGACCCAGTACCTATTGGACAGAAGGTTGGATAAACCTGGAGGCCAGTATGGGTATGTTCGGAAAATCTCGTCCCCAGAGGAATTTGAAATCCGGACCGTAGAAAATCGCTACAGTGACTAGTTAGCCCGGCCACCGGCTAATATGAATGTGCCTCCTATTTCAGCTTTCCTCATATTACTTTAGTTTTTGTCATTACTGTGTCATCATCATCATCCTCACACCACCTTTAACTTACCCACACTGGATTATATAAAAGCATATTCCAGCAGGCTAAAAATCTCTCACAGAGCAGGACAAACTAGCGATTTACAAACGTCACACATCACGGACTCGGATCTGAAATGATGGTAAGATATGAGGTTATCACAGCGTTGAACATTCAGATGAGAGTGACGCCGTGTAGTCTTTTAGAATTTACCACATTTCTTCTGCCTTGGAGATGAAGGCAACAGATTCCTTTGAAATGTCACCAACTTTCTAAAAAATTGCATGACTTCACATCCCAGAAGACAGTAGTACTAAAAATAACTGTTGTGAACACGGTAAACAGGCTTTGAGTCTCATAAAAGAAGACCAATTTGTTGTCTAGCTGAGTGACTCGAAGGGATTTCACTCGCATTATTTCCATTTATTTGTGTCTCTCATAAATCGAAATTATATGCAAAAAATTTTTGATCTGTCAATATTATGATCAAACTGTCCAGTAGAAATCAACGACAGGAAGACTGTTACACGTGCGAAGATATCTAATCATCTTGTAAAGATATCTAATGCAAAATGTGAAGCGGTTTTGGAAAGAATCATGCAAGATGATTCAAGACTTTTGGGATGTGACTCTCTATCTTTGGGCGAGTAGTTCCCGATATTTCGAAGTACCATAATGCCTTCATCTTCAGGATCGGACAGTCCAAGAACAAACTCGCCCAAAATACACACTGTCACGACCCTGAACACTTGAGTTTTCAGCAACACCGCCACGAGATTAGCTCACATCCAACAGCAGAAAAGAAATTAAAAAAAAAAAACGTTAAACCCGTCCCTCTTCTTAGTTGAGTAAAATGTACATGTAAAGGTAAAGTTCATCCTAGAACAGGCCACGAATGCCCAGAGGGAGAGTAGAGGTATAGCTCTACTTATTCTTTAACCTCGGCGCTAGATGTAAGTGGGTGGTCAACGCCACGCCCCGGCCGCTTTACCCCCGAGAAAGACCCGGTACCCTTATATAGGAGGCTGGATGGGCCTCAGAGCCTGTCTGGACAGGTGCTGAAAACCTCTCCCCCACCGGGATTCGATCCCCGGACCGTCCAGCTCGTAGCGAGTCGCTATACCGACTGCGCTATCCCGGTTCCTCTTCTTAGTTGAGTACTGTGCCATACACACACACACACACGCATGCACGCACACACAAACACAACCACATACACACACACACACACGAAAGAGTCGAAATGTAGTTCCACGCATTCTTAACCTAGTTAGTAGATAAAAGTGGGAGCTCAGCTTCATGTCCCGGCCGTTCTACTACAGGCTGGAAGGACAATACATCCAGTTTTGACAATGTAAATAAGAGAAACATACCTCGCCTGTGCCGGGAACCAAACCACAATACATCGGCCTTCTGATCTCTAGTCTAATCATTGCACCGAGTAAACCTAGTAAAATAAATATGGCGAGTGGATAAGATTTTCTCAGTGACATGCTCATTTCAAAATTTCGATGTGTATGTTCTTTTGCAAATTAAAGGAGAACTGACTTCAGCAAGAAAAGTGCAGCCCTTGAAGAACAGCAGAAAAAATGACAAAAACTCTCTCGGTGCCAGTAATGAGGCAAGTACGTCTCCTCATATTGCTTGCTAACTGGGTGTTAATGCTGCTTATGACTAACTGCGAACTGGGGAACTAATTATGAATAACAACAACCATCTGAGAACTGACTGCTGCCGTAAGACAGAAGAACCAGCAGCAATATGATCCAACTTTGTCTTCGCACTTCCAAACTGCCTGATGTTTATTTAATGCATTCTTTCTCTCTTTTGCATTTTGTTGCATTGTTTTCTTTGTATTTCGTGGAATATTTTCTGTTGTTTCTTGCTGTCGTTTTGGTTCTCAAATTTATATAAACATCCAAACCACAGTCAATATTCGAAACATGTGCCCCAGTAAAACACTTCATCAAAGCAGTCACTTGGCAGGATAAAAGGTATAAATCATTACAAACGATCTACTCAGCATTTCGGCATCTACATCCCAACTCTTAACGACCAAGACATACATTCGTCCTTTTCTTAGTACTGCAAATGACATTTATGGAGTGTAATGCACTGACACCATACCATAACACTAAAGCTGAATAATACATACGTTGTAAGACGGAGAAACGGATAGAATATTAGGCAAAACTGCATAATGAGGTTTACTGAAGTAACACACCAACAAATGCACATATATTTTACTTAATAATCTCAAATTTACGTTAAAACACTTAAAACGCACCTACATGTTTCGATCATACGATCATCCTCAGGGAGCACACTTTGTTCCTTGCTAAAGTTACAGTTTAAAACACTCAGTGAGTGTTTTAAACTGTAACTTTTAAACTTTTAAACTGTAACTTTAGCAAGGAACTCAGTGAGTGTTTTAAACTGTAACTTTAGCAAGGAACAAAGTATGCTCCCTGAGGATGATCGTATGATCGAAACATGTAGGAGCGTTTTAAGTGTTTTAATGTAAATTTGAGATTATTAAGTACTATATATGTGCATTTGTTGGTGTGCTACTTAAATAAACTACAAAATGCATCTTTATCGTTATCTTTACCGTTGCACCAACGGTAAAGATAACGATAAAGATGCATAATGAGGGTTTCATAACTGACACTCAACCTGTGTGGGGAATTTCTTGATTAACTGGGCAAATGCCAGCTTCTCAAAGACTCCGCTACTTAAACTCAGTTACTGTAGCAATATATCGCAGTTAGAATAATAATAATTAATTCGGTTCTGGATTGTATCCATTGTTGGACACACAAATGTATGTTGTGTGCCTACAGCAGGAATGGAGAAGCACTGACATCAACCGACATTTCGAATGTTAACAGTGATTATAGATTTTATCTGTATAAACAATATGAGCCACTCAATAATTGTGGCGCTCAAATTAACCACATAGAAGCGAAGAATTAAAGTGCCAACAATGAGCACAAAAATGTGATTACGGTGGTAATGGAAAAATAGAGACGGCTGGCATTACATGTTTTTAGTAGTAGTTCCCAACGTAAATGGTACTCTAGAAAACGGAAACATTCATTATTCCTGGCCTACAGCAGCTAAGTTCCACCACAGTAAACCAACCAGGAAACTATTTTTCCTAACATCTGTTAAATTCTACAAATGGCTTATTAACAAGGACATTATGGCTGCTGTAAATGATAAAAAACAAGATAGAGCGGGAAGGTTCCATGCGAAGTGTAAATATCATGCGAGAGTAGAGGTGTAGTAGGAGAGCCAACCAATCAGACAGCCAGGCCGCACCCTGTGAATGGTACGAAATTTCTTGCATGCGGAAATTATATAACCCCGTAAGTTCGTCGCGCGCAGTGTGGCACCATGGAAAATGTTGTTATCTTTGAATAGTTTATGACAAATGTCTCTTCAGAGAAGTGAAGCGAACACAACACAGGATTGTGGTGTTGCCATAAGTTGGCAATCAAGAACAAGGAGACAGTTATCAGCGCTAAATCCTTATGTAACGACACCTTTCGCAAGAATATTGAAGTTGTTTAGCCCCAACTAGCCTATTCGTATGCCAAGAGTGTCGCTACAACACACAAATAAACATTACTGATTTTCTTACTGCCAGTTGTCATAATCTTAACATGCACATAGTTTCTGTACACCTCTCAAATATCTGTTCTTAATGTTTACGTATTCTGTCCTTACACTTAATACGGCCCTAATTACATCCACGTATCTGTTATTCATGAATTTATCGTCAGATGTGTATGTATTTAAATTTCGACTTCCGACGTCAGAGTAAACATGACTTTCATTACGAACTCCAGTCGGTTAACGTTGTATAAGGATAAAATCGCTGTTTGCTGCGAAAAACCTGAGATACATAAACGCACTCTACGGGTTTTTAATATTGGACCACGTGCTACGTATAAAATATCATTGCACTTACTAAGTTACATAAGGGAAACACATCCCCAATCGGAGTCAGAAAACTGATCATTGTTTGTGCAACAATGTATAGAATTTCTTAACTTATTCTTGTCTAAACTGTTGAAATCTGATTAATCATATGAAAAAAATATAAGAGATCAAAGCTCTAAACACAATGAAATGGAGACTAGGCTAAAAATATATTCAGTCATTCAATTCACGTTTGAAAGACTGTTATTAACCGTTTTTTTTAAGGAAAAAAATTGTCCACCCCTACGAACAACTGTTTGAATTTTGTGCTGTTCTTCTAATATTTGTGCTTCTGCAAAAATTTGTGTGTCAACAACTAAAAAAAACTGTTTATTAATCTATAATATTATCGTTATGTTCAGTCTTTCAGATGAATCCTACCTGGTGTGTGTGTGTGTGTTTGTGTGCGATCTGGAAACCTCAAGAATGAGGCAGCTTAGGCCCGAGCTGGGCTGTTCCGGCACAGAGAAAAAAAATATCTTTGTGTACAAGTACCTAATTTCCTGAGCATCAATTATATTTCAACAGCAAGATAGTTCGTTTTTAAACACCTGTATAATAACTGAAAAGAAAATATATCATTACTTCTGAACTTAATTGTGAGCAGCGAAACTGACCCCCAAACTTATTCTGGGTTACGGCCGAAAAAAACATTAAGAAACCCTGTTCTAGACTGTGGTACAGTAAGCCGATTTCTTGGGGAAATATCCACATTACGATTTAAAATTACCTTGCGTTATTCTGTATTTCAACGTCACATCTCATAATATGACACTGTTTCGCTCGCATAGAACATAACTAATCGGACACTGCAGACAATGTGAATAGCAACGAATACAGCATACTATGTTGTGAAAACCCGCGTTACGAAAAATTCATTAAGTTTTGAAAGTCTCAGGATAATCTACGCTGTAGTAAATACGGCAACACCGTCAAAAAAGGGGGATGCCGACATCCTGTTAAAAGCGTCGTTGCGAAATTTCTTTGTAATTTAAGGGGCGGGAAGTTATAGAGCGTCCCGACGCCCGGCATCGCACCATGTGGCAATGCCGCGCCAGACATTTTGCCTGGCGTCCGCCCATTCCCATCCCCCAGTTTTCTTCCCGTGCCTGCCTGCAGTACGGATCGATAACCAGTACCATACCAGCTTTAGCTCTCTACCCCGGTAGGCTTCCTGCCACTGCTGATGATGGGGGTTGGTGGAAGGGACAGGCGTCGCGACTAGCGTCGAGTCGACTCCTACCGGGGACAGGGGCAGCCCTAGGCTGGGTTGGGTTCACTAACTCTCCCTCCTTGACTATAAAACAGAGGGCTTACTGCATCCCGTTACCATTCCACGAGGTACCATCTCAAATCGAAAGGAATTGTGCTAACGAGATTATGCACTTACATATAATTCTACACGTCCCGGTGGCGCTCAATGTTTGCATTCAAAAATTCCTATACCACACCTTTAATTTATTTTGCTTTCCCTTACTCAGTACGGTAAAACACACAGAAATCATATTTGCCAACTCAGTTCTTCGAGATTTCTGCACCAACAAACACACTTCCGCTGACAACGAAGGTGTATTACTCTTATGAGTCAGAGAAAAATGACGGCTAATTTTTACTAATACTTAGTAAACAATGTCATGATAACACACTTATTTACTAAAAAGAAAAGGAAAATAATATATTTACACATTTTAATTTCAAAACAGATACGAAATGTTATTTCATGAGAAGTATGTAAATATCAGTTGTACGAAACGAAACCTCCCCTATAAGGGTTCAATAACCCCAAAATGCGCGTTGCAGATTCGCGCTTCGAGCGGCTAGACTGTGTACTAAACAATTTGCATATCTGTAATAATACGCATACATAGAAGCGCGCGCGCGCGCGCACACACACACATATATACGTATAATTAGGCTTCAGTGAAAGTAAATCCACATTTACATGCTTTTATGTGCAAAAATTCAAATTCTGGTCGTAACGGTTCACTTAAAAAAAATTTCCAACACAAAAATTCCGTGGTGTTGATTTACAGACCGCGTGTTATTTTATCTATCATGGAAAATACAATTTTTATTTATACACGCTCATAAGTCTGAAAAGAGAGGGGGGAATATGCATTACATCATCACCTATTTTATTTTTATAATTTCATCTTTAATACGATCGAAAGGCACAAGGACTCCTTCTTAGACAAATTAACCCTGAAAATAAACAATGGAGGTGAAGCTCCTTTCAGATATCACAAAGCCTGCTTTGCTATTACATAAGTTATAGAATTACAGATCTGATTCCATGATCACTATTATTATTATTATTATTATTATTTTAACACAAACATATACTACTACTACTACTACCGATAATAATAATAATAATAATAATAACAGTAAATACAGGGTCATCGAAAAAGATGGATGGTATTTGAAACCGCTATAACTTGAACAGTACGTGTTTCCACAGATTGAAACCTTCGAACAAGAAATTGTAAGTAGGGTTATTTTTATCCAAGACGGAGCTCCTCCCCATTTAAGTTGCTTTGTGACTGACGTTTTAAATGAGAGATTCCCTGATGCCTGGATTGGAAGGGGTGGACCAATACCCTGACCACCTCGAAGCCCAGATCTATCTCCACTTGATTTTTTCCTGTGGGGGTACATTAAGAACACTGTGTATGCTGAGAAGATAAGGAATATCCAGCGCCTGCAAGAAAGGATCACATCAGCCATTGAAATTCTAACACGAGACATGATTCAGAAAATGTTGCAGGAGATTGAATTTCGTTTGGACGTCTCCAGAGCTACAAACTTTGCACGTATTGAAATTTACTAAGGTAAGTCTAAAACTTTAAACTTTTCTGAACATTTTAAGACACGAAACATGTAAATCCGTCTAGTACTTTTTAAGTTATAGCAGTTTCAAACCCCGTCCATCTTTTTCGATGACCCTGTATAATTCTGCCACTGACACTGTAGTTAAGTAAAAAAACTCTGCGAAGGAGATGCTTTAGTGAGGCAAAAAAAAAAAGAGCGTATACTCGATCATCCGGGGTAGTGGTGGGAATTGGAGTGCACGAATAATTGAGAAACACGGATAATCCAAAACGTATACTGTATTGAGAATCGAGCAAAACACTGAAAATTGTTTTTTTTTTCGACGTTTTGCTGACCGTGCATCTCAGTATATTTATCTCAGTATTTAACCAACTTGATGCACAAAATTTGTTTCACAATAAGTGTGCTCGAAACATGTAAAGGCATGAGATAAAACTTACTGTGAAACAAATTTTGTGCATCAAGTTGGTTTAAATACTTAGATAAATGTAATTTGTTTGTTATATACATAATACACATATAGCTTAAAGTTACTGCATACGTAAATAGTCCGTGGTTTTCTTTCTTACCGGGTTACCTAATAAAAATTTAATAAAGAATTGTTTCCCACCTTCGTTTTTACTCATCAGCAACTTACGATCGTGCAAGGGTAATACACAAACCGGATAATCTGAACACTGATAATCGAAAGTATACCGTATATTAAATTTTTACCATCGTCTTAACCAAAGTATAACCATAAGGTTCAGAAGACAAGCTATTTCACTGACATGCAATACGTTTGACACACACGGCTAAATTCCTTATTTAGCACACCTTAAAGATGAGACCTTAGAAACGGAGAAGGTAAATAAGGGAAAAAGTGAAACAGAAGAAGGGAAAAAGAGAAGAAAGAAACCAACGAAATAAAAAAAAAATACCATTTATGAAACTATCACTAAAATTTTTGACTAATCAAAGTGTCATCTGACACCAAAAGACAAAAAATCATACAGCATTAACGCTGTACCTGTGTCAGTGATGCTGGTCCCTTGCTTTTGGAAAATACTGTTTCACATTATCCGTCCAGATCGTCGTAACCGCATACACTGCTTCTCTACGAAATGTGATTGAACATAAAGGCATATTAGACAGCGATCTTCTGACACCTGTAACGTACAAGATAACGTTGTCTTCTTGGACCGGAGGGGGGGGGGGGAACAGTAGAGGTACAGCTCCACTCATATCTAGCCTCGGCACTAAATGGAGGTGAGTGGTCAGCAACAGACACCGGTCACTGCAGTCCCAACGACATAATCACCAGTATGAGTTGAAGAGCACGCGGCCTGGAAGATTTGGAGAATGAAAAGTCTCGTGCTCCTCCCGGGAATCCAAGCCCAGATTGTCGAGCCCACAGCCTGAGACTACAGACTGCGCTATTGCGGCTCATCTTTTTGAAGTATAGGCATATGTTTTACTCAATACAACGCCCGAAGAGAAAGAAAGGCCACGCGAGTCTCACATTCATTATCCTCTCATTTGGCTTAAACCGTAAAAAAATTTCCTACCGCCCATTTCACCTCACATCACTGCACTTCATCTCACTTCACTTCACCGCACTTTTAGAAGATGTTCGCCACACTTCTATTCGTTTCACTTCACTGCAACGCTGAAGAAGCTCTTTAGCTCTCAGAGCTACTGGAAAAACCAAGAAATGTTCCAGACCTAAAATTCTTTCTTCATTATAATGAATCAAAAACGTCACTGACAAGCACAGAAAATTAAAAATGACATTTTAAATGCTGCCAAGCCGGCAAGCGAACAACGAGGACTGAAACAAAGCAAGGTTGTTTGGAGGGGAATCTAGGTTACCACAACAGCATGGACTTATTGCATTTCGAAAGCACTGTAAGTAATTCCATGATATATGATCTTGCTTGCAGTTAATCAGATGATCAAGAAATTCCTTGAAGTTTCAGGTCTTCCGGGATAAAACGCCGTGTTCATTGTTCTTGTACTACCTGAAGATGGAGGCAGCAATATTCTCTAAAAGTTCAGAACTTATTTAATAAACAGTATGAACACTTATTCCAAAAGACTTTACTCCTCATTAGCACCACTGTGAGAATCTCAAACCTGGTACAGTCACAGACTTTTATGCAATCAGGTGTTAGAAGCCCACCACCACAACCGTCTATTCTGAGACGGCTTAGTCTTTACACTCCATTTATTTAATATCCGTTTAACATCCCTCTGTTTTCTATTACAGGCACCCGCAAATGGTATCTTACATAAAAAGACTTCAGATGAAATTGTTTCAGGTCTTTCTCATTTTTCCGAACGAGTGTTACGTGTCCGCTCTATACCACTTCTTAATTTATAAAAGTTGTCAATTTATCCACCTCCAATGTGTGTCATGTTCAAAGAACGTAACTGCGTTATGAATCACGATCATGTCCTGGATTGCCCACTTCTAAATTATGGGAATAATTCATCGATTGTAAAGTGTATTTGGATAGCAGGAAGCAAATGGAATTCCTCCCAAGTGCCTGAGTATTAAATATTATTATTACTAGTACTACAACTACTATCCTAGTACCACCACAAACCCCACTACTCCCACACTACCACCAACTTAGTCACCTGAACAATATGACGTGGAGGGGAAGCTTATAACAAAATCTCTGCAAGAACATTCAAGGTTGCAAGTTCTTAATTCAGAAAGCCTTCCATAGTGTCTTGTCTACTTCACAATTTGCCAGCAGTTCTTCTAGGTTTTAGGGTATTGTCTATAATCTTGTATGCCAAAGGAGTCAAGATAGCGTAGTCAGTATACTGAGTGAGCTACGGGGTGGAAAATCCGGGTTTCGATTCCCGGCCAGCACAAGAATTTTATCTCGTCTCCTGAAATCCAAACCGGCTTTGGTGCCTACCCAGTCTCTTCAATGGGCAACTGAAGCAAAGCGGCCGGGGCGTAGGGCTGACCACTCATCTTATCTAGCATCGAGATCAAGAATAAGTGGTACTATAACACCACTCCCCCATACTCCTTCATGGCGTGAAGAGGGACAGTTTTATCTTTCTCTTGTATTCGGAAGAGAATAAAAAATTTCGGGACTGTATCTGTTTCCGTCCTCAGTTGACAGATCGCAACCCGAATACTGTGTTCTCTTTCAAAATGGACGAAGACTAGAAACTAGGTAAGCCTCAGCGCGATATACCATTGCCAGCACTGTTCAGGCCTGAATCACAATGACAGCTGCCATGCTTTATGACAATGACCAAATCGCGGCCGAAGATCTTGTAGACATCCTCGGTATCTTCAGAAATATGACAATCTACTACATTATATTTCACAACATAATGTGACCGCTGTCTCTCAGACCCTTACATCTCTCATCGTATGCCCACTGCACTACTTGCCTTTCAACGTTACACAGAGCCGCCAAACGTAAACGTTTTTATGTAATGGGTATATGGCATACATAAGCCGGATTAAAGTGGCAAAAGGCGGAATTACGCACTCGCAGTAAGGGACCTACAAGTAGGTTTACGTAATAAACGTGGGATTTTTTGATCATCTGAACTACAGTCAGCTTCTCAAAACAGATTCTGTTTGAAAGACTGAATTAGCCAAGAGATGTAATCGCCTCTGAATAGTGAGTGGGCGGAGAATGCGAAGTGAATTATGCCACAAAAGAGTTTCCAGTGGCAAGGTATTACGAACACAGAAATGAATCTCAGGGTCCCACAAATAATGCAAAATTTTGAACATTTTTTTCAAGGTGGATTCTGTTCGGTGAAATTAGCTAATTAAAAAAACAACTAAGCACGTATACAGAATAGCCTGTTAACACAACAGGGCAAATCAAATGCTTTAGGATTTCCTTCCCATCATAAAACTCAAATCTTTGCCACTGCCATCCTAAAAGCCTGCCGTAAGAACCTAATGGAAATCAGTTTATTCAGATCACGTCCCAAAAAACATTCGGTACTAAAATCCATTTTCATCACCGTCTAGGTCTTGTACGAAACTTTGCGAATACAATTTGGTGCTTTCCCTACCTCCGTCAGAGCCAGATGCGTCGGCCATCGGAAGCTCCTGAGTTATTAATCAATGTGAGGTGAACAGACTGCGGGAGGATGGGATCGGGATGTGATGTGTGGCAGAACTTTATAATTTTTTGACGATGTGCAACCTACATAGTGTTGATCTTACCACGTTTGTAATTGTAAAAATGTTCATGTAAGACACAATTCTGGGACCTAACTAAGCAAAGGGTCTTCTGTCAGAAGAATATATGTTTATATCTGGACACCTCAGCGTGTAAGTGGAAGAACATAGTTAATATAAATAGAAATAATAATAGTAATAATCAGAAATAACAAAGTGTACATTGAGGCGCCTCTTACAGAAGTAAGCCTAATGGCTGAGCAGAAGAGATCTGAAATGTGATGAAAGGTTTAAATACAGCGGTCTACACCACAGGCTGCAGAAAGGCAATTCAACACTGTCATATTACTAGTGCGTCAGAATGTAATTCCGCAGAGAAAAAAAAGTCGAGTAACCGAACTGAGTGGAAATTTGCCTAATTCAAATTATCGATTGGTTCATACAATCGAGTAATAATGAAACACGCCCACGTCTCCACATCGCTGCAATCAGGTATTAGACCTAATCCTTTGATCAAAAACATGGCCAAATGCGTACGTTCGTACACTTCGCATTCGAACAACTGAGGTGCGTCCATCCTCACATATGTTTACTTTTATTCCCAGTAATTCAATACAGCCCTCTATCGTTTATTAACTTCTGAGATAATGGAATAGGCTTTCTTATAATAAAATCAACGAGAAACACCACTTTCTCAAATTTATTTTTGAAATAGGACTCTACATGCTTCGGACAGTATCTCTGTCCATCATCAGGAGACTAGCACTGTACACACAGCAATAGGTATAGGCCATACAGGTTATGCTGACTGCTAGCAGCATAACCTGTATGACCTATACATATTGCTTTGTGTACAGTGCTAGACTCCTGATTATGGACAGACGCACAGTCCGAAACATGTAGAGTCATATTCCAAAAATAAATTTGAGAAATTAATGCTTCTCTGTCGTTTTATTATAAGAATATATCACGATGCACGGTCCTCTAAATGTCAAATTCGAAATAGGCTTTTCAACTCACTTCAAAACTCTGTCTCGGACAGAGCTGTAAATCAAAGGCAGAGAAAAAGTTGCCTAGGTATGTGCAGTGAAGGCATGTGTGGGGAGTGGAGGTATACCTCCAGTTATTCTTAATCTCGGCGTATAAATGAGATGAGACAATAACCGACAGTACTGACAAGCATTTGAATCTCTCCTGGCCAAGGTCAGAACGAAATACAGTCTCAGGTTACGACACCTTTCCGCATCCTTATCACTTACCACACACGCTGGTCACACAAACTCATCCAGCTGCTGCATCTCCATTAAATACTCAAGCAAACTATTTTCTGTTCTTTATTTAACTAACGCATCACCGCAACATCACTCTGACACACAGGCTCACAACTTTTACATCCCCCTTAACACTTTCAAAAACGACCATGAAAACTCCGTTTAATGGTCTTTATATGAAGTGCACAAAATAAAAGAATAACAGAGAGGTCACCTTTGTTTTTCTATGTGGCCACACCCATTTTTATCCCCTCAACCACTGGAAATAAGTTATAAATTAAAAGTTTGGACAGATAAGAGTAGGGCTGATGATGTTATTAAAATGAACCATAAAGAAATTGATACTATGTGAATTGAGTTTTCGTGGCTCAGAAGAGAATTTAAGAAGATAGTAATGAAAGTTTCGTTTCCATAGAAGGCAGTGAACGTGTTTATAACTGGGTGACTACTGAATCACAAGACGCATATTCCATGGAACAAGTTAATCGACATGCAACAGTGCGCAGAGAAATACGTGAATACTCCCTCATTAAACATGTCTGAAGAGAACGTTACATATCTTATTAGGGCGAATGTTCCCGGTTTCTAGAAATTAAGTTTTTCTGATAGATTTAAAAGTACAGGTAAAGATCACCCTACGACAGTCCATGAAAGTACAGAGGAGGAATAGTGACTTAGATGGGTGGGTGGTCCACGCTACAACCTGGCCGCTTTACCCCAGAGAAAAAGACCCGGTACGCATTCTATAGGAGGCGATATGGGCCCCAAGGCCTGTTTGGACGAGTGAAGATAATATCGCTTCCACTGGGATTCGATCCCCGGACCTTCCAGCCCGTAGCGAGTCGCTATACCGACTGCGATATCCCGGCCCCCTCTCACAGATTCCATGAAGTTAAGTTTGAAAATTTATGTATGTAGTATGTAGATATCAGTAGAGTGGTGGGTATAGATCGGAATGCAATTTGCCCAGCAGCTTTTAATGCAGACTTTAAAAAATGCGACCGAAGAATATAAAGTTACGTAAAAAATAAAACAAGCAGACGGGCGAATGAACAGACAGGATATTCTCAGGATATTACGCGTCTAGTCTAAGGATTTCGTGTCAATATCGAAGAGTAGCCATGTAGTTTACTGAATTAACCATGCGAAGGCAAACTACACCTGCAGTTTTACACAAGATTTCAGTCCTTACGGCGCAGAGCACACAGAGGACATTCCATTAAAAGGCCATTGGCTAATGTTGTAAAAGGAAACAGTCGCTGTTTACTGCAATAATTGCATGGAACACATAAACACATCGTCTAGCAAAATGCAGAGTTTCTAAAATTCAAACCTGACGGTGTACACAGTTACCACTGGGCTGTAAAGCTGTAATATTGCCCAAAGGGAATAATACCACCAGTCACCCGGGACCGAACAGAATACTGGAATATACTTGGCTGAAAAACAGTTCGCTTCTATAGAATGGATAGGATTTTGAGGTTCTGAACCGTATAACCTCATTAGTCTTTCGATATTCACGCAGCTGCTGTTAACGTCCGACTTTCCCGCAACTCTAACAAACCTCAGTCAACATACTACAATTCCTTTTCCTTAGCGTCCACGTTGTTTCTTGGATTTAAAATATCATTGCTCTTACTTGGTTCTCTCCAGTTACAAAACAGACTACCCCCCCCCCCCACCCGTGTGGGTATCACAACCCAAATCAGTTAATCGCCTTTCATTTCATGGCTACCGCATATTCCCGTAACTCAATATTAATCACGTGCTAAAACAGTGAAGATAAAATGCAGTAGAATATTTCACACGATCACACACACACGTGAACACTTCTAGTCTCAAGCGGCAGTGACACATGCGCACCAAAATGAGGATGAAGATTCAAATCATCTAACGTTTAGGTCATATCTGCGAAATCTAGAAATGTTGAAGCTAAAGAAAAAGGTATTGGATCCTCCGAAACGTCTGTATCTGTTTACCAATCGATGTGGCGTAATATCACAGAAACTTTAATCTTCAGTATCATCAATATGGGAACCTCAGATCTCACAAAAGCAGGCTCTTACGACTTAAGCTGCAGAAACAGAATAACGTTATTGCAGGAAGAAGCGCAGCACAGTGAAACAGGAGAGGCAAACGTGAATTTCCAGGCAGCATTCATCAACCCGACTTTCCTGCTGCATAAATTTATAGTTGTGTGATTCTATTAGTGCTGTTATTGTTGTTTATTTTGATCCTGTTAAGAAATTTCTAAGTATAGGTTCTGTATAAATATAAAATGACGAGTCATTCAAACACAACGAACTTTATTATGTTTATTATTGTACTAGGGCAAAATGTTTCGATTCTTATAGAATCATCTTCAGGCCCTTCTAAGAAAATAGATCCTTACTTCAAATGTTTAAAAATGCGCTGTGGGATCCCAAA
>Ga0131853_10011234_pt1 | contig 16376 bp, 11 predicted proteins | sample TergutLab28metaG_FD_92764 | JGI IMG/M metagenome (GOLD analysis project Ga0131853, IMG submission 92764) | Labiotermes labralis P1 segment gut microbial communities from Petit-Saut dam, French Guiana - Lab288 P1 (version 2) (version 2) | ecosystem: Host-associated > Arthropoda: Insects >...
GACCGGCTCCGCCCCCACCAGGTCGCGGATGACGTCATCGGCGATCACCCCCTGTGGGCTGAAGACGACCTTCACGCCGCGTGGGGCCGGCACCACGGGCCGGGCACCGCTCGACGCGGCGTCGAAGACGACGGTCGTCTCCGCCCCGGTGCGAGCGACCAGCGGTGCCAGCGCCTGTAGGAGACGGGACCGCTGCGCCTCCAGCGTCGAGGTCGGCCAGAGCGATTTGCTGACGTTGTAGCCGTCGACGATCAGGCGCGCTCGAGGCATGGACAGGAACTGCTGCAGATGCGCCGCCGACTGCACCCGCCCCTGCCGTTCGGCGGCCGGACCCGAGAGGGCGCCCTCGACGGCGTCGGACGGCGCGCCGTCCACGGCTGGCAGAGCCAGCTCGCGTCGGAGCCCACTGGCGGCGTCGAGCAGCGCGTCGAGCAGGAACCTGGCGCGGACGCTCCCCTCCTGTTCGGCCGACTTCGCCGTACGCCGCTCGAGCGCAGCCGCTGCCTCCAGTCGGTCGACCTGGGCACGCAGCTGGCGCAGCGCGCGCTCGTGCACGGCGACCTGTGCCTCGGCCTCGTCGCGGGCGGCCTCGGCCTTCGCCAGCGCCTCGTCGTGACCGGCGGTCGTCTGACGCGCCGTGGCGCGGAAGTCGCCCAACTTGCGTCGCAGCGCAGCGTTCTCGGACTTGAGCTCCTCCAGACGCGCCTTGCGGTCTGCCCGCACCGAGGTCAGCTCCACCTCCAGTCGCTCCACTCGCGTGCGGAGCCGGCCGGCCTCGTCCTGATCGGGTGCGCCGAGGGTCTGTAGCGCGGCGAGCGCCGCGTCGTACCGCTCCTGCCAGCCGTCATCGCGCGCCAGCCAGGCGTAGGCGGCCGCCTCGGCCGGGGCATCCGGTGCAGGGCGCGACCGCAGCTGGAGGCCGATCCTCGCGCGCAGCTCTTCGTCGGCCAACGCGGCCAGGATGGCGACCGCCCCGAGACGCGCACGCCGGGCCGGCGCGAACATCGCGACCCGCCGCAGCGCCGGCGGAAGCGTGGGCACGTCGGGAAGGACCGAGGCGGCATAGGTCACCACCCGCTCACGGACCTGCTCCGGGAGCGCCATGACCCCGGTCGCCTCGTTCATTCCTCAAGGATAGTGACCGGGCGTCACCGCGCCCGGTGGTTTGTTCGTCGTGCAGCTCCGCCGGAAGACCACCCGGTCTAGTCATTCCTGATGGTCGTTCGGTCAGAGTCACCGGGTTCAGGCGCCGGAGACGACCGCCGGTTCCTAGGCTCCTCGGCATGGTCACCCGCTGGGCTCGGCAGCACTGTGCGCTCTCGGTGCCCACGTGCGCAGCCCCGCGCCACCGGCACCTGTGCAGCCAGCGTGCCATCCCGAAATTGTCGGCGGGGACACCTAGCGTCGCTGGCATGCCCCCCACCGCAACACCACGCACCACCCGCACCAGCCGGCTGGCCGAGGCAGCGCAGCTCACCTTCGACGAGCTCGGGCGCCCGTTGCGCGACCTCACCTTCTGCGTCGTCGACCTGGAGACCACCGGCGGCTCGCCGCAGGGAGGTTCGATGATCACGGAGGTCGGCGCCGTGAAGGTTCGCGGGGGCGAGATCCTGGGCGAGTTCCAGACCCTGGTCAACCCACTCACCGACATCCCGGCGTTCATTGCCGTCCTCACCGGCATCAGCAACACCATGGTCGCCGACGCTCCCCCGATCGAGTCGGTGCTTCCGGCCTTCCTGGAGTTCGCGCAGGGGTGCGTGCTCGTGGCGCACAACGCTCCGTTCGACGTCGGCTTCCTCAAGCACTTCGCTGACCGACAGGGCCGGGCATGGCCAGGCTTCGAAGTGGTCGACACCGCCAAGCTCGCGCGCCGCGTCATCACTCGCGACGACGCACCCAACTGCAAGCTCGGCTCGTTGGCCCGCGTCTTCGGCGCATCGACGACGCCCAACCACAGGGCGCTCTCCGACGCGCGCGCCACCGTCGACGTGCTGCACGGCCTCATGGAGCGGCTCGGCTCCCTCGGCGTCCACACCCTAGAGGAGCTGCAAACCTTCTCCGCCCGCGTCAGCACGGCCCAACGCCGCAAGCGGCACCTGGCAGAGGCGCTCCCCCACGCGCCGGGCGTCTACCTCTTCCGCGACGAGCGGCAGCGCGTCCTCTATGTCGGCACCAGCCGCGACCTACGCACGCGCGTGCGCTCCTACTTCACGGCCTCCGAGACCCGCACCCGGATGGGCGAGATGGTCGGTCTCGCGGCCAGCGTGACCGGCATCGAATGCGCGACCACGCTGGAGGCGGCGGTGCGTGAGCTCCGCCTGATCGCCGAGCACAAGCCGCGCTACAACCGGCGGTCGCGGTTCCCCGAGAAGGCGCACTTCGTCAAGCTCACCCGTGAGCCGTGGCCGCGCCTGTCGCTGGTGGGGAAGGTCGCCGCCGACGACGCCGACTACCTCGGGCCCTTCGGGTCGAAGAAGGTGGCGGAGAAGGCGCTGCAGGCCCTCCACGAGACCTTCCCGGTGCGCCAGTGCTCCGATCGGCTGGCCAAGCACCCGCACAAGTCGCCCTGCGTCCTCGCCGAGATGGGCCGCTGCCTGAGCCCATGCGACGGCAGCGTCGAGGAGGCGACGTACGCCGCCCTCGTGGCCCAGCTGCGCACGGCGATCCTGCGCGGGCCCGACGCGGTCATCGACACCCTCGGCGCAAAGATGGCGGCGCTCGCGGCCGACGAGCGGTTCGAGGAGGCCGGCGTCCATCGCGACCGCCTGGCCGCCTTCGTCCGGGCCGCCGCGCGCACCCAGCGGCTCTCGGCGCTCACCCGGTGCCCCGAGGTCGTCGCGATCCGACGGGAGGAGGCACCGGCGGGCGCCGTCGGCCCACGTGGCCGCTGGGCGGTGCACGTCGTCCGTTACGGCCGACTCGCCGCCGCAGGCGTCATTCCGCCCGGCGCCGACGCGCATGCCTACGTCGATGCGTTGCGTGCCTCGGCTGAGACGGTTGCCACCGCTCCGGGTCCGGTGCCAGCGGCCAGCGCCGAGGAGACCGAGCAGATCCTGCGCTGGCTCGAGTCCCCCGGCATCCGGCTGGTCGACATCGACGGCCAGTGGACCTGCCCCGTCGGCGGCGCCACCCGCCATCTCGCCATCCATGATGCGGTCGAGGAGTCTCGCCGTTCCCTGGTGCCCTTCGACGACCGTCGTGGGCTCGCGCCCACGCATCAACCGGTCAGATGAGGTGTGGATGAGGCAGAGCCCGGACCCTTCGAATCCTCCCCGCTGGTCTGCGGCCGAGGTGCGCCGCGCCCTGCGCTGGGGCGCTGTCATCGGCCTGTGGGTGGGATCTGTGGGCATCGCGGTGCACGCGGTCGGGCAGTATGCCCACGATGGCTGGATCGGAGCCGACACCCATGCCTACTGGCTGGCAGCCCGCCGCGCACATCCCTATCAGGCGCCTCCCCGATACGTCGACGCGTTCGAGTACAGCCCGGTCTTCGCGCAGCTCACGCGTCCACTCAGGCTCCTACCGTTCCCGGTCTGCTACATCCTGTGGGTCGGCGTCGAGGCGTTGGTCTACGTCTGGCTGACCCGAGGTCTGGCGTGGCGCTGGCGCCTCCCCGTGCTGCTCTTCTGCGTCCCCGAGTTGGCGCTCGGTAACCTCTACGGCGTGTTCAGCGTCGTGCTCGTCGCCGGCGTGGCACTCCCGGAGCTGTGGGCGATTCCCTTGCTCACCAAGATCACCCCTGCTGGCCCGGGAGTGTTGTGGTTCATCCTTACTGGCCGGGTCAGACACGCGGTCCGGGCCGTCGCCTGCGCCGCGGTCCTCGTGGCCGTGTCGGCCGCGCTGCAACCCGATCTGTGGCGCGAATGGTTCGCCTACCTCCACGGCAACAGTGCCGGCGCCATCGACGGCATCCTCATCCGGTGTGCGATCGCCGCGGCCATCACCATCATTGCTGCCCGCACAGGTTGGGCGTGGCTGTTACCCGTCGCATTCATCCTGTGCACACCGGTCAACGGTGGCGTCAGCAAGGACTTGGCCATGCTCCCAGCAATGATCCGTCTCTACCTCCGCCCGCCGGCTCGACCCTCGAGGTCGGCCCGCCCGCGCCGGATGTCCGGCGTGCCCTCGGAGGTGGCGCGATGACTCCCCGACGCGCTCCCACCAACGGCGACCTCGACACGGAGCGGAGTGGCAACGGCGTCGAGCCCAAGCCCCTGAGGCCGTCGGTCGACCCCGTGCGCTTCCTGACCCGCAGCGTCCTCCCCTGGGTCATCATGGCCACCCTCGTGGGGCGCGTTCTCGCGAATGCCGCCATGCCGCTGTCGAACACCGACACGTTCTTCCATCTTCGGTTCGGCGCACAGTTCCTCGACGGCACGTGGAAGCCCTGGCACACCGGCCATCTCACCACGTTCGAGTCCGCTCACTGGGCGCCCACCGAGTGGCTCAGCGAAGTGATCATGGCCGCCGCCGAACGAGCCTTCGGACTCGCCGGCGTCGCATGGCTAGCCGGCCTGCTGTACGTCGGCCTTGTCGCCATCTGGTTCCTGATCGCGCGCCGCTACACCGAGCCGCTCGCCGCGGCGATGATCACCGCGCTTGCGTTGATGGCCTCCGCGGGCTTCGTCTCGATGCGCCCGCAGGTCGTCAGCTTCCTCCTCATTACCGTCACCACCGAGGCATGGCTGCGCAGCGTGGAAAGCCGGCGCCCGCCCTGGTGGCTGGTCCCCGTGATGTGGTTCTGGGCGATGCTCCACGGCATGTGGCCGATCGGCATCCTCATCGGCTTGGCCGCCGTGGTTGCCGCCGCCGCGATCAACGGCCGTCGCAGCGCAATGGCTCTGCTCCCCGTCCCGGTCGCCCAGGCCGTCGTCGCGGCGTGCACGCCCGTCGGGCCGCGGTTGTATCACGCGGTCCTCCAGGTCGACTCGCGCGGAAAGTACTTCACCGAGTGGGGGCCGCCCGACTTCAAGACCGTCTACGGCGCAGCGATGCTGATACTGCTTGCCATCGCGGTCATCGCCGTCGCGAGGAGCCGGCGCATAGACCCCCTGACGGTGCTGCTCGTCGTCGGCGCGTTGGCCGCCGCCGTGTACTCGCAACGAACGGTGCCAGCGGCGGCCGCCCTACTGGTGCCCGTCCTCGCGAGGCTGACCGGACCTCAGCGGGACGTCACGGTGCCCGGCTCGCCACCACGTCGCCCGAGAACGTCCCTGCTCCTGGGGGTCGCCGCGCTGGGGCTCGCCGTGCTGGCACTCGTCGTCCCGCACACGGCCGACTCGCCGGGGGTGGCTCCGACGTGGCTGGACTCAGCGCTGTCGAAGCTACCGGCAGGCACGGTCGTGGATGACAACAGTGGCATCGGCGGCTACCTGCTGTGGGCCCATCCCCAACTCGACCTTCTCGCCCACGGCTACGGCGACGTCTACACGGACGCCGAGATCCAGCGGATCGGCAACATCGCCCTGCTGGGGCCGGGGTGGGATGCCAACCTCAAGGCCACCGGAGCCACGTACGCCGTTCAGCACTCCGGTTCCGCGGTCGTCTACGCGCTGACCGGCCGCGGCTGGGAGGTGGTCGGCTCGGCAGACGGGTGGGCGCTCCTTCGCGCGCCGGCTCACTGGCTCGACACTGCGCAGACCGCCGGCACGCTACGGTGAGGCCGTGATCACCGCCATCGTCTTCGTCAAGGCAGACACCGCGCGCATCCCCGAGGTCGCCGAGGAGATCGCCGCGCTCGACGGGGTCAGCGAGGTCTACTCCGTCACGGGACAGATCGACCTCATCGCCTTGGTCCGGGTGCGCTCCCACGACGAGATCGCCGATGTCGTGTCCGACCGCCTCAACAAGGTTCCTGGCATCGTCGGCACCGAGACGCACATCGCCTTCCGGGCCTACTCCCAGCACGACCTCGAGGCGGCCTTCTCGCTCGGCTTCGACTGATCCGGGGCCGCTCGGGCAAACCTCGTAGTCCGTTCGGGCCATTCGGGGGTCACTGCCCTGCATGGCGATGGGCAGGGGTTTACGTTGCGAGCGATGCCCGGAGAGAGGTCCGCCATGAGACGTGTCCGCACGCGCCTGTCCATCGTCGCCGCCGGGGCGCTCGCCGTCGGGGGGCTGCTCCTCGTGGCCCCCGCCGCAGACGCGCTCAGCGCTCCTAGCGGCCTGAAGCTCGCCGCTTCGCCTGGTGGCGCCGCGATCCTGGCGTGGAGCCCGGTCTCCGGCGCAACCACCTACGAGGTCCAGGTGTCGACCTCGGCCAACTTCGGCTCGATCATCTACGACCAGAGCACGGTCAACCACGAGGCCACCCCGACAACGGCGCTGCCGATGCAGAGTCTGTGGTGGCGCGTGCGAGCCGCGGCCAACGGCAGGAACGGTGCCTGGCGCGCCGCCTCTGCTCCCCTGAACCGGAGCCAGCCCGCCGGGCCCACGCTCGCCTCCCCAGCCGATGGTGCCGACCTGGCCCAGCCCTCGAATCCCGCGTTGCTGGTGTGGGCGCCGATCGCCGGTGCCACGTCGTACACCGTGGAGGTGGACACGTCCGCCTCCCCGGACTGGGTCGGATCGACGAGCTACACCACCCAGAACACGTCCTTCGTCGTTCCCTCGCAGGGCCCGGGCACCTACTCCTGGCGCGTTACCGCCCAGATCGGCAGTGGCCAAAGCACCCTGCCCTCGTCCTCACGCAGCTACACCATCGAACCGCTGTCGGCGATGTCCGGCGTGAGTCCGGCGGACAACCAGGCTGTCGAGGAGGTCGACTTCCACTGGAATCCGGTGCCGGGGGCGAGGGGCTACGACCTGCAGGTCTCCACCGACAGCTCGTTCAACACGATCATCGACTCGAAGTCGGGCATCGTCGGCACCAGTTACGCGCCGGCCAAGGAGTACGACGTCGACCAGTACTGGTGGCGCGTGCGGCCGGAGGACGCCTACGGCGCATCCCCCGACTGGAGCGATCCGAGCATCCCGATCCGCACCTTCCAGCGCACGTGGTCCGCGTCAGTGGCGACCGATCCCTCGGCGCCGGAGAGCTACCAGGCGCAGTCCGACGTACCGACACTCATCTACCCGGCAAACGCGGTGTCGCCGACGGTGAGCGACCCGCTTTACTACCAGTGGAGCCCGGCACACCTGGCGTCGCGCTACCGCATCGACGTCGGCACGGACCCCAACTTCTCCCCGGGCACCTTCGCCTCCTGCTACACGACCCAGACCACCTACACTCCGGGATTCAGTCGCTCGCCTGGCGGTGACGGCTGCTGGCCTCGCTCAGGCATCACCTACTGGCGGGTGAAGGCGCTCGACGACGGACCGTCAGGCTCGGAGCTCCAGGGTGTCTACTCCGAGATCCACGAATTCGTCTACCGACCGCAGGACGTCACGCTCGTCTCGCCCGGCGACGGCGCCGTGGACGTCGACGTCCCGACGCTCACGTGGAACGCCTCTCCCTCGACCGAGAAGTACAAGGTCACGATGACGTGGTCGGGCGGCAGCCGGAGCGTCGAGACCTACGCGACCAGCTATACGCCGTCGGCGGCGCTACCCGCCAACACCGTGATCAGCTGGTATGTCCAGAGCGAGGACGTCAACAACCACGACTCCCTGGCACCGGTGACGGCCGTCCGGTCCTTCACCTACCGGGGCAATGCGATTACCTCCAATGACGCGGCGCTGACGCCGACTCCGATCACCTCGCCGGTCGACCGGGCGCCGGCAATGTCGTGGGCGCCGTACACCGGCGCGGCGAGCTATCGCGTGTGGGTCGGGCCCGCGGGAACGGGGATCTTCTCTCAGCTGTCGCAGACGGCCTATTACCCCGCGTTCACCGACATCAGCAACCAGTTCATGACGACCGGAAGCTATGACTGGTGGGTGCAGGCACTCGACAAGAGCGGAAACGTGCTCGCGAACGGGCCGACGAGCACGTTCACCGTCTCTGATCTGAGCCCCGTCACGGGCCAGGAGGTGGTGCTCAACGGCGACTCCCTCGGCTCTGGGTGCACCAAGTCGATCGCCCCCGACGAGAGCACCACCGACATGTCGCAGGTCTGCCAGAACATGGCCTCGACGCCCGTGCTGCACTGGGCACCGGTCCCCGACGCGTCGTACTACCTCATCTACCTCAGCAATGACGACCACTTCCAGAACATGGTCTACGGGAGCCTCTCCGACTCGACGTCCCTGCCGTCCACGGTCAACACGGTCTGGACGCCGACGGCGGCACTTCCCGACAGCAATGCCGGCCACCCCTACTACTGGTTCATCCGGCCGTGCAAGGCGAACGGCATCTGCGCTCCTGACCCGACCAGGCCGACGAACGCCTTCGGCAAGCAGTCCGCGACTGTGAGCGGGCTCGCCGCGTTGGACAACCCCGGCGCTACCGGCACCCAGCTCGAGAACGACATCACCTTCACGTGGAACGACTATCTCGCGACGAACCGCTCCACGGTGAACCTGGAGACCAACGAGCACCCTCAGCAGGCCGCCGAGGAGTACCGCCTCCAAGTCTCCACCACCGCGAGCTTCACCACCCTGCTCGAGGACGTGAAGGTCGACTCGACCACGTACACGTCGCCGACCAGGCTCTATCCCGAGGGTCCGCTCTATTGGCGGGTCCAGGCGATCGACGGCTCCGGCAACGGGCTTGCATGGAGCGATCCCCAGAGCTTCACCAAGTTCTCGCCCGTGCCGACCGGGCTGACCCCGACCACCACGCAGAGCGCTGTGCAGCCCCTGCGCTGGAGCCCGGCGCCGTTCGCGGCGACCTACAACGTCGAGGTCTACAAGAACGGCGATGTGGCGGCGTCGCCGTCCAACCGGGTGCTGAGCGTCTCCGGCATCAGGGAGACCGCATACTCGCCTACGACGCCCCTCCCCGCCGGCATCGACTACGTCTGGCGGGTCCGGCGGGTCGATGTGCAGAACGGTCAGGGCGCGTGGAGCGCATGGGCACACTTCAAGGTGACGGCGCCGTTGCCGACGCTCGCCTCGCCGGCGAGCAATGCGCTGGTCCCCTCGACCGGCGCCCTGTTCCAGTGGACCGCGCCAGCGGGCGACGCCGGCAAGTACGCGGCGTACTACACCTTCCAGCGTCGCACAAGCGGTTCGACGTCGGTGGCCGAGAGCGTCACCACGGCAGAGCAGGCGTGGGCGCCGACCTCGGCGCTCACCACCGGTAGCTGGCAGTGGCGCGTCATCGCACTCGACAGCAACAGGCAGCCGTTGAGCACGTCGTCCTGGCGGAGCTTCCGCGTCGACGCGACGCCGCCGACCGTGAAGAGCTACAGCCCCATCGGCACGATCGGGCGTACGTCGAACATCACGGTGAACTTCAGCGAGAGGGTCTACGGAGTGAGCGCCAAGACGGTGCAGCTCAAGCTGGGCTCGAGGGCGATCCAGACCAAGCTGACGCTCAACTCCACCGCGACCAGGCTGACGATCAACCCGACGCCGTCGCTCGTGGCCGGAAGGCAGTACCGGGTGATCCTGTCGTCGGGGATCACGGATGTGGCGAAGAACCGTCTCTCGCCGACGGCGTGGACGATCACCGCTAAGCGCTGAGAGGTGCAGGCCGCCTCGTCCGTAACTCACCCGGCCGAGGCGGCCACACTCCGCTCACGCGCTGCGGCCGTCGGGACGTCCTAGATCGACGCGCGGGTGTTCGGAGCCATGATGTAGAAGGTGTGGATGTCCCACCACTGGAGGAATCCCCCGATCAGCACGATGATGGCCCCCACGAGCGCCCAGACCGCGGGCCGCGGATTCCGTTGCAGAGGGAACGGCCACCACGGGATCGGCATCAGAAGCGCGTAGCGGATCGGGATGAAGGTCGCCTGGGCGACCGCAGCGATGTACACGGCATAGGTGCCGGACCACCATCGGAGCTCGGTCGGCCACGCCCTCGCCCGCGGATTCAGCAAGACGTCGGCGAGGATGAGCAGCAGGATGATCGCGACGACCGCAAGCAGCGGGTTGCCGCGGGCAATGGTGGACAGCCACGTGATCCATGGCCCTCCGAGGGCCCACGCTTGGCGGGTCTCCTGTGAGGCTTGCCAATCGCCGACCACCCAGCCGGTGATCGCTGGCCAGAGGAAGAACGAGGCGCCCGCGACAACCCCCGTCACCAGGACCTTGAGCCGCTCACGGGGCCCGAACGGGTCGACTCCTCGCTCCCGCCAGCGCAGGAGCCCGTGCACTCCGATCACGAGCACCAGAGGTAGGCCGACCGGTCGCGTGAGGCCGAGCAGGACGCAGGAGATTGCCACCGCAAGGTATTTCCGTCGCGACAGCGCACGAAGCGCGATCATCAAGAAGAGGAATGCCAGCCCCTCGGCGTAGGCGATCTGGAAGACGTAGGCTCCTGGATGCATGGACAGCGCCAGCGTGGCCGTGAAGGCGTTGAAGGTATTGCTCGAGGTTTGCAGCCACCGATACAGGATGACGATGCCGATGCCCGCAGCGACGAGGCTGACGCATGCGGCGGCCCAGGGAAATCCCAGCGGGGAAACGGCCGACACCAGCCTCGCAGTCACGGGCAGCATCGGGTAGAAGTTCCAGGTGTTCTGCTGCACGACGCCGCTGCTGTCCCGCGGAAGCGTGTGCGGGTAGCCGTGATCGGCGACCTGCCAATACCACTGACCGTCCCAGTTGGTCAGCACGCCGCTGTACGACGGAGATGCCTCGATGGCATGACTGATATGCGGTCCGAGTTCCCCTACCGACGGGACGAGCGCTATCTGCCGGTCGGCTTCCATCATCAACAAGATCCCGCTGAACAGGCGTGCCGCGATGAAGATCGCGATGGGCACGACCCACCAGTGGCGGCGCAGCCACTCCCCCCAACGTCGCACGGTTGACCATCCAACCTGACGTATCGGCGAGGAACACGTGATCCGAGGACGACACGCGATTCCTGACCGTTCAGACGGTGCAGACCTGACACAAGCGGGCTATGCGTTCCGACGATCGGGCACACAATCGGCCTCCACCGGCTTTCCGGCGTGCCACGCGACTCGGCGCCCTACGCTCAGTGCTATGCGCGAGGAGGCGTCATTCCCGGGGCTCAGAATTGTGGCGATCGTGCCCTGCCATAACGAGGAGCAGGCAATCGCCGGAGTCGTTGCCGGCCTGCTCGCCGCTGTCCCCCAAATGGTGGTCTACGTCTATGACAATGGATCGACCGACCGCACAGCGGAGCTGGCCGCAAGCGCCGGGGCGATCGTCCGCACCGAGCCGAACAAGGGCAAGGGGCACGTGGTGCGTCGCGCGTTCGCCGACGTGGAGGCCGACGTCTACCTCATGATCGATGGGGACGGCACCTACGAGACGGCTGCGGCGCCACGTCTGATCGCCACTCTTCTAGCGGGACCGTACGACCAGGTCGTCGGGGTCAGGCGAGACATCAGCTCCACTGCGTACCGCCCAGGACATGCCCTCGGAAACCGAGCGTTCAACTACCTTGCGGGGCGCATCTTCCGCGTTCACGTGCGCGACATGCTGAGCGGCTACCGCGTGTTCAGTCGCCGCTTCGTCAAGTCGTTCCCGGCCGTCGCCCAGCAGTTCGAGACCGAGACAGAGCTCACTGTCCACGCAGCCACTCTCCGCCTCCCCCAGACGGAGATCGACGTCGACTTCATGGACCGGGCCGACGGTTCCGAGAGCAAATTGCGCACCTATCGCGACGGCTGGGCCATCCTGCGCCACCTCGTCGGTCTGACCCGGGCCGAGCGTCCGGTCGTGTTCCACAGCATCATCGCGGCCGCCCTGATGCTGCTCGGCCTCGCGATCGCCTTCCCGGTCTTCGTCGACTACGTCCACACCGGGCTGGTCCCGAAGTTTCCGAGCGCGATCCTGGCTGCCAGCGTCGAGCTGCTCAGTTGCATGACGTTCTTCCTCGGGCTGACGCTCCAGGCGCTCAAACGCATCAAGGACGAGAACATGCGGCTGCACTATCTCGCGTTGCGGTCGGTCTCAGCCGCGTCGATGGACCCCAGAGGCATGGCGATGCCGGCCTACGCACCGAGCGAGGCGTCGCCGGCGATCCGGCAACCGGCCGGCTGAGGCGGGCCGCTACCGCCCGGACGCGGCCACCCACCGGTCCAGCGCGTCCGCGGCAGCGCCGGAGTCGATCGCCTGAGCAGCGCGCGCGATCCCCGCGGCGAGCTGGTCGTCGAAGCCGGCCGACCCCCCGTCGTGTACGGCGAGCCCGGCGCCGGCGTTGAGGACGACCGCGTCACGCACGGGCCCCTTCTCGCCGGCCAGGAGCCGGCGTACGACGTCGGCGTTGTGCGCGGCGTCGCCGCCGCGCAGGTCCTCGGTCGTCGCGCGGGCGAGTCCGTGGTCGAGCGGCTCGACGGTGTGCGTGGTGATCTCACCCTCGTGCACGACCCAGACCTGGGAGGTGGCGGTGGTGGTCAGCTCGTCGAGGCCGTCGTCGCCGCGGAAGACCCACGCGTCGACGCCGCGGCGGGCGAGCACGCCCGCCATGACCGGGGCCATCCGGCTGTCGGCGCACCCGATGGCGTTGGCTGCGGGCCGGGTCGGGTTGGCCAGCGGCCCGAGGAAGTTGAACGTCGTACCGATGCCCAGTTCGCGCCGCGGCACCGCGGTGTGGCGCAGCGCCGGGTTGAACGCGGCCGCGAAGAGGAAGGTGATGCCGGCCTCCTCGGCGACGGCCTGGACCCTGGCCACCGGCAGGTCCAGGCGGATGCCCAATGCCTCGAGCACGTCGGCAGAGCCCGATTGCGAGGAGGCCGACCGGTTGCCGTGCTTGACGACCTTGGCGCCGGCACCGGCGGCCACGATCGCCGACATCGTCGAGATGTTGACCGACATCGACCGGTCGCCGCCGGTGCCCACGATGTCGAGCAGCCGGCCCGGGATCGAGATCGGCGTGGCGACCGAGTAGAGCGCGTCGACCAGTCCCGCGACCTCGGCGGTGGTCTCCCCCTTGGCGCGCAGCGCGACGGCGAAGCCCGCGATCTGGGCGTGGGTGGCCTGCCCGGCGAGGATCTCGCCCATCGCCCATGCCGTCTGGTCGGTGGTCAGGTCCGTGCGCGCGACGAGGCTCCCGAGCACCTCGGGCCAGGTGGAGAGCGCGGTCATGCGTGCGCAGGCGCGCGGAGCAGCCCCACGACCGTGGTGGCCAATTCGATCGGGTCGATCGGGTGCGGCACGGAGGCGTCCGCGCGCGACCACGACGCCAGCCAGGAGTCCTGCGGACGCCCGGTGAGTACGACGAGGGGCGGGCACTGCTCCAGCTCGTCCTTGAGCTGCTTGGCGATCCCGATGCCACCGGCGGGCACGGCCTCGCCGTCGAGGATGGCCAGCGCGATGTGGCCGGCGTCCATGTTCTGGATGACCACGGGCTCGGTGGCGACCTCGACGTACTCGATCTCCGGGAGGTCCGGGTGCGGCCGGCGGCCCAACGCCAGGATGACCTGCTGGCGGACGGTGACGTCGTCGCTGTAGACGAGCACCTTGAGCGGCTGGCCGGCGTTCGCAGTGGGGGTCACCCGCGGCATGCTACTCCGGAGTTTCACCCGTGGGCAGGGCTCTCATCTGCGGATTTCGAGGCGTACGTCACGCTTGACGGCCGTACGCAAGGAGCCTTACGGGTAGCCCACCCGGCCGGCGTCGACGTAGTACTCCCGCACCCACAGCCATTGCAGCACCAGGCCGACGAGGACCGTGAGAGCGATCGTGGCGATCGCAGCGGTGCGCCCCGGCCGCACCGGCGCGGGCACCCAGGGCAGCCCGACCAGCACGAGGAAACGCGCGATGCTGGGGATCGGCCGCGTCGCGGCCAGCAGGTAGAGGACGTAGACAGGCCCCCACAGCCGCAGCTCCGTGCCCCACCGCCGCGCCGAGGGCACGAGTGCGAGGACGAGCGCGACGGCGAGGATCAGCATCCCGCCCACGCCACGGAAGTCGGGCGGGAAGAGATGGGAGAACCACGAGGGCCACGCCCCGGTGTCGGTCCGGCCGTGCCAGCCGGTCTGCGTGCGGGTGTAGGCGTTCGCCTGCCCGGTGACGATCGCGGCCACCGCCGGCCAGATGGCGAAGGAGAGGCCCGCGACGGCCGCCGCGGCGCCGCACCACCAACGCTCGGCGGTCCCGAACGGCTCGTGAGCCCGCCGCCGCCACCGCTGTACGCCGTGCAGGGCGATCACCAGCGCAAGGGGCAGGCTGACCGCGCGGACCAGACCGAGCAGCACCGAGCCGACCATCAGCCAGCCGTAGCGACCCCGGCCCAGCAGCTGCAGGCAGATGAGGATCAGCAGCAGCGCGAGGCTCTCGGTGTAGGCGACCTGCAGCACGGGGCCGGCCGGCCAGGCGCAGAGCGCGACAACGGCCACCAGCGCCGCCCACGGCCCGCCGGTACGCATCACCATCCGGTAGAGCAGCACGGTCGCGGCCGCCCCGGCCGTCGTACTGACCAGGACCGCGGCCAGCGGGAACCCGCTTCCTGTGAGGATCATCACCAGCCGGACCACGGCCGGGAAGAGCGGGTAGAAGGCCCAGGCGCTCTGAGCGGCAGGACCGGAGGTCGCCGTCGGCAGCTCGTGGGGGTAGCCGTGCATCGCGATCTGCTGGTACCACTGCCCGTCCCAGTTCGTCGCGGACGTCAGATAGCCGGGCGCCGCCGGCATCGGCGGGTCGTAGATGAACAGGCCGCGGAGGTTGACGGCCCCCAACGCCGGCTGGTGGCGCATGGCCACGACGAAGAAGACCGCGTCCACGATCCGGAAGGCGGCGAAGATCAGTAGGGGCACCCATGCGAGCCTCAGCGCGTGCTTGGCACGCCCTGGCACCATCGCTGCAGAGGCCGCCACGACGCGCCCGCGCCCGGCCCCAGGACGCCCCTGATCGGTGGGACGAACGGTGGTGGGCGGCACGGCTGAACTCTATGTCGCGACATACAGAGGGGGTCGTGGTGCCCTCCCGAGCAGGTCACGACATAATGGCGCTCGTGGCGACAGTTTCGACGATTCCTGCATCCCGTCTGCACGGGCATCATGACCGTCCCAGCATGGTCAGCGTGGGCACGATCATCTGGCTCTCCAGCGAGCTGATGTTCTTCGCGGCCCTGTTCGCGGCGTACTACACGATCCGGGCCGTCAGCGCCGCCGACTGGGCGGCCAACACGGCGCACCTCAACGTGCCGTTCGCCTCGGTCAACACCACGATCCTGGTGCTGTCGTCGCTGACCTGCCAGCTCGGTGTCTTCGCCGCCGAGCGGGGCCAGGTGTCGCGCCGCGGCAGCATCTTCAGCGTCGCCAAGTGGGGCCTGCGCGAGTGGTTCATCCTGACGTTCATCATGGGCGCCATCTTCATCGGCGGCCAGGCGACGGAGTACGCCTCGCTGGTCCAGGAGGGCATCAAGCTGAACTCCGGCGTCCTCGGTGCCAACGACCCCTACGGCACCGTCTTCTACCTGACCACCGGCTTCCACGGTCTCCACGTGAGCGGCGGTCTCGTCGCCTTCCTGTGCGTGCTCGGCAGCACGTACATCTCGCGCAAGTTCACCCATGAGCAGGCGGTCCGCGCGATCGTCGTCTCCTACTACTGGCACTTCGTCGACGTGGTGTGGATCGGTCTGTTCGCCACGATCTACCTGATCAAGTAGCCCCAGGGCCGATAGAAGATCAAGGACTCAATGTGCGTCTCCTGAACCGCTCCGTCGGTCTCCTCTCACGGCACCGCCGCCGTCCGCTCGCCGGCCTGCTGGTGGTCGTCCTCGGCCTCATGCTGACCGGCGGTCTGTACGCCATGTTCTCGCCGTCCTCCTCCGCGCAGGCGGGCGCGAACGGCCAGCAGCAGATCGCCGCCGGGCGGGCCCTCTTCCTCGTCAGCTGCGCCTCCTGCCACGGCCAGAACGGCGAGGGCATCAGCACCACCGGTGGCCAGCTCGCCGGCCCGACGCTGGTCGGCGTCGGCGCCGCGGCGGTCGACTTCCAGGTCGGCACCGGCCGCATGCCGATGGTCCAGCCGGGCGCCCAGGTGCAGGCCCACCGCCCGACGTTCGACCAGACCGAGATCAGCGAGCTCGCGGCGTACGTCGCCAGCCTGGGCCCCGGCCCCGCGATCCCGGACCCCGCGCTCTACAGCACGTCCGGTCTCAGCGCCGCGGAGCAGCAGGCCGCGATCACGCGAGGCGGCCAGATCTTCCTCACCAACTGCACCGCGTGCCACAACTTCACCGGTGAGGGTGGCGCGATGCCGCAGGGCGGCTTCGCACCCACCATCCTGCACACGGACCCGAAGTACATCTACGAGGCCATGCTCACCGGGCCGCAGTCGATGGACACCTTCTCCAACGGCAACATCAGCCCCGAGGAGAAGCGTGACGTCATCGCCTACATCGAAAC
>Ga0131853_10011235_pt1 | contig 16375 bp, 16 predicted proteins | sample TergutLab28metaG_FD_92764 | JGI IMG/M metagenome (GOLD analysis project Ga0131853, IMG submission 92764) | Labiotermes labralis P1 segment gut microbial communities from Petit-Saut dam, French Guiana - Lab288 P1 (version 2) (version 2) | ecosystem: Host-associated > Arthropoda: Insects >...
GGGGAGTGGCCCAAGCTCGAGCTACCGAGACCGAATGTCCGACCACGGCGGCCACCCGCGCCTCGAGACCCGCGGCCGCAATGGTGCGCCGGAAGACCGGGAGGGTGTCCATCAGCCCGGTCTCGGGGTCGACCAGGCTCGGGTCGTGATGCTCCCAGCCGGCCTGGTTCTCCTCCGAGCCGCGGTGATGGTCGACGGTGAAGACGATGCTGTCGCCGCCCACGGCGCGGGCCGCGGCCCCGAGGTAGACGGCCGACTTCCCGCAGTAGCTGCCGACCTCGAGCACCGGGCCGTGGGGCAGCTGCCGCACGGCGTACCTGAAGAGCGCGGCGCCCTCGTCGGGCGGCATGAAACCCTTCGCGGCGAGCGCGTGGGCGAGGAGGTCCTGCGACATCTCGATCACGGCGAGGACCCTAGCGGTCCGCGCCCGGAATGCGATCAGGGCCGCCCGAGGGCGGCCCTGATCTGTTCTGGAGCGGACGACGAGGCTCGAACTCGCGACCTCAACCTTGGCAAGGTTGCGCTCTACCAACTGAGCTACGTCCGCAGGGATGGAGCGACCCCCGGGACGAATCCAGGGGGCCGATCTCGTGGACGATACTGGGTTTGAACCAGTGACCTCTTCCGTGTCAAGGAAGCGCGCTACCGCTGCGCCAATCGTCCGTGATCTTCAATTGTAAACGGAGCATTGAACTCGAGGTGGGTACGGGATTTGAACCCGTGTACACGGATTTGCAGTCCGTTGCCTCGCCTCTCGGCCAACCCACCGCTGAGGCCTATACATCTCTTGGTGGAGACCTCTCCGAGCGGACGACGAGGCTCGAACTCGCGACCTCAACCTTGGCAAGGTTGCGCTCTACCAACTGAGCTACGTCCGCATCTTCCGCATCCCTTCCGGGCCGCGGCGACGAGAGAACATTAGCCGAGGCCCCTGACATGACCAAAATCCGGGGTCCCCGGCGTGTCTCGCCGCGCCATGAGCCTTGCGGACGCGACCGGCCGGGTGTCTGCTGGAGAGCAGGAGCTACCGAGCGCCACGAGAACGCTAGGAGCGCCGAGCAGAGGCCGAGGAGAGAGGGTGAGGACGATGACGCTGGAGGCACATCCGGGTGAGCGGCTCGTCGTGCGGGGCCACCACGTGGGCGAGCCTGATCGCGAGGCGGAGATCCTCGAGGTGCGACATGCCGACGGCAGCCCGCCGTACGTCGTCCGGTGGGGCGACACGGGCCAGGAGGGTCTGGTCTTCCCGGGCCCGGACGCGTTCGTGGAGCACATGGGCTGAGCTCGGGGTCGCGAGCGCGCCGGGGGCTACTCGGCGGAGGCGAGGAGCTCGCTGAGAAGCGCGTCGATGTCGAGGAAGTCGCTCTCCGAGCCCACGGGGACGATCGTGAACGTGCGGGCGAGGAAGGTCTGCATCTCGTGGGTGCTGGCCTGGGCCACCAGCCTGCCGTCGGGCGAGGAGAAGTCGAGGACGGCGACTGCGCGGGCCTGATCGTCGATGCTGGGGTAGACCCGCACATCGCCCTCACCCGCGGGCGCGGCGAGACCCTGCAGCAGGAGCGTGCGGGAGACGATCCACTCGACGTCGTCGCCATGCGAGTGGAACGTCACCGTCACGGCGTACGGGTCATCTGCGCGATACCCCAGCGTGGTCGCCACTCCGACGGTGCGGCCCCAGGGGTCGACGCAGGACAGGCTGATCTCGTAGCTGAGTGCCGGCTCGTGGCCAGGTCGCTCGGTGGGGTGCTGGGTCATTCGCGTGCTCCTCGTCGTCGCTCTCAACACCGAGACGACTGTCCAACGAGGGCATGACGGAAAAAGTACGGTAAATGTGTGCGGCACCGGTCACAGGCCTGGACCGGTGCCGTAGATGCGGGGTGACGCGCGCCTCAGCCTCGCGCGTGCAACGCGCGGGTCAGCCGCTCCAGCGGACCCGTCAGGTTGTAGCGGCGGGAGAGGTCGGCGAGCCGGTCCGGATCCGCGGCCTCGTGGGGCAGCGTGGTGCCGCGGTCGGGCAGCGGGATGTCGCGGGCGACAGCCACCACGCGCGGCGCCACCGCGAGATACTCCGCCGCGGCGAGCACCTTCGCCCGCACGCCCGGCGCCATCGCGGAGCCCGGATCGGCCGCCGCTGCCTGGACCCCGGGCAGGTCGCCGTAGGTCGCGAGCAGCGCCGAGGCCGTCTTCTCGCCGACGCCCTTGACGCCGGGAAGTCCGTCGGAGGCGTCGCCGCGCATGGTGGCGAAGTCGGCGTACTGCGCCGCGCCCACGCCGTACTTGGCGCGGACCCAGGCGTCGTCGACCCGCTCGTGGTTGCCGACGCCCTTGGCGATGTAGAGCACCCGGACCTGGCGGTGGTCGTCGACGACCTGGAAGAGGTCGCGGTCGCCGGTGACGACGTCGACGGGGCAGGCGGCGCTCGTGGCCAGGGTGCCGATGACGTCGTCGGCCTCGTAGCCGGCCGCCCCGACGACCGTGATGCCCAGCGCCTCGAGGACCTCCAGGATGATCGGCACCTGCGTCACGAGCGGGTCCGGGACCTCCTCCACGTCGGGTCCGACGGCATTCGCCGCGACCACACGGTGGGCCTTGTACGACGGCACCAGCTCGACCCGCCAGTCGGGTCGCCAGTCGTCGTCCCAGCAGCAGACCAGGTCGGTGGGGGAGTAGAGCTCGACCAGGCGGGCGATGAAGTCGAGGAACCCCCGCACGGCGTTGACGGGGGTGCCGTCGGGGCCGCTGATCTCGGGGACGCCGAAGAAGGCGCGGAAGTACATCGAGGCCGAGTCGAGCAACATGAGCCGGTTCACGTCCGGCATCCAATCACGCTCCCGCGAGATCCTGATGCCCACTACTCTGCATCCGTGAGCAATTCCGACATCGAGGCGACTGACCGCAAGATCCTTCAGTTGCTGTCGGCCGACGGCCGGATGTCCTACACCGACCTCGGTCGGGCAACCGGCCTGTCCACCTCGGCCGTCCACCAGCGGGTCAAGCGCCTCGAGCAGCGCGGTCTCATCCTCGGCTACGGCGCGACGGTCAACCACGAGGAGGTCGGTCTGCCGCTGACCGCCTTCGTGGCGATCCGGCCGATCGATCCTTCCCTGCCTGATGACTGTCCGCAGCGAGTCAAGGACCTGCCCGAGATCGAGTCGTGCTGGTCGGTCGCCGGCGATGAGTCCTACCTGTTGAAGGTGCGTACCGCGACGCCCGCCGCCCTGGAGGAGCTGCTCGGCCGGATCCGGGTGGTGGCGAACGTATCCACCCGGACGACGATCGCCCTCTCGACGTACTTCGAGAACCGGCCGCTCACGTCCTCCTGACCTCAGCCCAGCTGGAGCGCGGCGAGCCGACGCGAGGCGACGGCCTGCTCCGCGGCGCGCAGATCGGCCGCCGCGATGTTTCCGTGCTCGGCCCACCACTGCTGACCCTCGGCGGGCAGGGTGTGGATCGGGTCGTAGTACTCATAGAGGCGGTCGTCGGCCTCGGACCCCTCGATCGAGGTGCGGTAGTTCTTCGTCCAGTAGGAGATGCCGCGTTCGGTGTCGTAGTCGGCGATCTGGTGCACCCAGCGCTTGCCGACGTAGGGCACGTCGCAGACGATCCGCGGGGTCGCGAAGCCCGGCAGGTAGCCCATCATGTCGTGCTGGAGCCGCTGCGCCTCGCGCACAGAGACCCGCCAGTGCTCGCTGAACGGGATCATGTCGCACATGTAGAAGTAGTAGGGCATGATCTGGGCGCCGTCGAGCAGCCCGAAGCAGAGGTCGAGCAGGCTGTGCGCGTCGGCGTTCACGCCGGCGAGCAGCACGCCCTGGTTGCGGACGTCGCGTACGCCGGCCTCCAGCATCGCCCGCGACGCCTCGGCGACGATCGGGGTGACGGAGTTCGCGTGGTTGGCGTGCGTGTGGATCGCGACGCTGACGCCTCGCTTGCGGGCCGTCATCGCGACCCGCTCCATGCCGGCGCGGACGTCGTCCTGCAGCCAGTGCTGCGGGAGCCCGATCAACGCCTTGGTGGCCAGCCGGATGTCACGGATGTTGTCGATCTCGAGCAGGCTCGTCAGGAACGCCTCGAGTCGCGCCCAGGGCATGTTGGCCACGTCGCCGCCCGAGACCACCACGTCACGCACCTCCGGCGTACGGCGCAGGTAGTCGAGGATCGCGTCGTGCCGGTCCTGCGGCCTGCCGACCAGCTTGAGCTTCTCGATCGTCGGGGTGGAGTTTCCGACCAGGTCCATCCGGGTGCAGTGGCCGCAGTACTGGGGGCAGGTGGGCAGCAGCTCGGCCAGCACCTTGGTGGGGTAGCGGTGGGTGAGCCCCTCGGCCACCCACATGTCGTGCTCGTGCAGCGAGTCGCGGGTGGCGTGCGGGTGGCTGGACCAGTCGCCGCGCCGGTCGCTGAAGACCGGCAGCATGTAGCGCCTCACCGGGTCCGCGTAGAAGGCCTCGGTGTAGGCCGCGCCCGCCTCCGCGCCCGCGGGGACCATCGTGTTCATCATCTGCGGCGGGACGAGCATCGACATCGTCGCCCGCTCCGCCTGGTCGCGCTCGAGGTCGGCGTAGAAGCGGTCGTCGAGCAGGTCGCCCATCAGCTCGCGAAGCTGCTTGACGTTCTTGACGCAGTGCACCCGCTGCCACTGCACGTCTCGCCACTGGTCGGCGGTCACGTCACGCCATCCGGGGAAGCGGTGCCAGTCAGGCTCGGCAAGCTCCGCGCGACGGTAGGCGTACGGCTGGGCGCGAGGTGTCGTCGGCGCAAGGGTTGACGTCATACGAGGCAGCCTAAACGGAGATTCTGCGGCATGCCACGCTCCACGCCGCATAATTTCCCGCTAGGCTGCCCGCCATGACCTCCGATCCGACCGGATTGCACCGCGTCTGCGACGACGTGGCCGTGCTGCCGCAGGCGGCCAGGCGCCTCGACACCCGACGTGAGCTGTGGCCCGACGAGGTGCGGATCCGCATCGAGCGGCTCAACCTCGACGCGGCCTCCTACCGTCAGCTCGAGCGCACCCACACGGCCCCGGACGGGTCGGTCGACGGCGCCGGCGTACGTGCCGCGGTGCTCGCGATCGTCCGGGACCGTGGCAAGATGCAGAATCCCGAGACGGGATCGGGCGGCATGCTCGTCGGCACGGTCGAGGAGGTCGGCCCGGACTCCCCGCTCGGCCTGGCGCCGGGCGACCGGGTGGCCACGCTGGTCTCGCTCACGCTGACGCCGCTGGTGATCGAGGACGACCTCGCAGCCTGGGACGGCCTCTCGGAGCAGGTCCCGGCCGAGGGGTACGCCATCCTCTTCGGCCGCTCGATCGCCGCCGTCCTTCCAGACGACCTGCCCGCGGAGCTCTCGCTCGCCGTCATGGACGTCTGCGGCGCGCCGGCATTGACCCACCGGGTCGTGAGCCGGTACGCCGCCCCGGTGGTCGCCGTCATCGGCGGCGGCGGGAAGTCGGGCTCCCTGTCGCTGGCCGCCGCCCGTGACGCCGGCGCCAGCCGCCTGATCGGCGTCGTGCCCACCCAGGCCGAGGCCGACCGGCTGCAGGCGGCCGGGCTCGCCGACGCGGTCGCGATCGCCGACGCCCGCGATCCGGTCGCGTTGCGCGCCGCGGTGATCCAGGCCGGCGGGCCGGCTGACGTGACGGTCGTCTGCGTCGACGTACCCGGCTGCGAGGGCGGCTCGATCCTGGCCACCCGCGACGGTGGCACCGTCGTCTTCTTCTCGATGGCCACCAGCTTCTCGGCGGCCGCGCTGGGGGCCGAGGGTCTCGCGGCCGACGTGACGATGTTGATCGGAAACGGCTACGTGCCCGGCCACGCCTCCTACGCGCTGGCGCTGCTGCGCGAGAATCCTGGCGTGCGCGCACTCTTCGACGGGCGGCTGTGATGGGCAAGCTCGCCATCGACCCGGCCACGATCGCCCGCGCTCGCTCGCTGGCCGCGCAGGTCGGGGACCCGATCGTGCGGCTTGCACGGGCGCACACCACCGTCTCCGTCGAGCGCGCCACGCTGCGCCTGGCCGGGCTGGCCGGCGCGGACGCCGAGGGGACCCCGTGGGTCAACGCGCTCGTCGACGCCGTCCGCGCCGACCTGCATGCCGACGGCGGCCTCGCCCATGGTGTGGCACTGCCGGTGTGGGACGCGCTGCTCCGGGGCGAGGCCGAGGATCTGCAGACGCTCGCCCAGAAGGCCGCCGCGGGCTCCGTCACGCTGCGGCTGCCCGAGGGGGACGCCGCCGAGGCCGCCGGGGCCGCAGCCCGTGCGGCCGTCGGCGCCGGCATCGCTCGGGTCGACGCCAACCGGCGCCGGCGCGAGGAGCTCATCGCCGGGATCGGCGACGCCCCTCGCAAGCCGTGGATCTACCTGATCGTCGCGACCGGCGACATCTACGAGGACATCCCGCAGGCGCAGGCGGCCGCACGCGAGGGCGCCGACATCATCGCCGTGATCCGCTCCACGGGGCAGAGCCTGCTCGACTATGTGCCCGAGGGTGCGACCCGGGAGGGATTCGCCGGCACGTATGCCACCCAGGAGAACTTCCGGCTGATGCGGGCGGCCCTGGACGAGACCAGCCGCGAGCTGGGCCGCTACGTCCGGCTGACCAACTACGCCAGCGGGCTCTGCATGCCCGAGATCGCCGCGCTGGCCGGGCTCGAGCGCCTCGACATGATGCTCAACGACTCGATGTACGGGATCCTGTTCCGCGACATCAACCCGGTGCGCACCTTCGTCGACCAGCGCTTCAGCCGCCAGGTGCACGCCCGCGCGGGCATCATCATCAACACCGGCGAGGACAACTACCTCACCACCGCCGACGCGGTCGAGGCGGCCCACACCGTCACGACCAGCCAGCTCCTCAACGAGTATTTCGCCAAGGAGGCCGGCCTGGCGGACTGGCAGCTGGGGCTCGGACACGCGTTCGAGATCAACCCCGACGTCCCGGACTCGTTCCGGCTCGAGCTGGCCCACGCGATGCTGGCACGCGAGATCTTCCCCGACGCCCCGCTGAAGTGGATGCCGCCGACGCGCCACATGACCGGGGACGTCTTCCGCGGCTTCCTGCTCGACGGGTTCTTCAACCTCGCCGGCGCGCTGACCGGCCAGGGCATCCTGCTGGTCGGCATGATGACCGAGGCCGTGGTCACCCCGTGGCTCTCCGACCGCGACCTGGCGTTGCAGAACGTCCGCTACGTCATGGACGCCGCGGGCCGCCTCCACGAGGACTTCCACCCGGCGCCCGACGGCTTCATCGCAGACCGGGCGCGCCAGGTGCTGGCGGAGACGATCGAGCTGTTGGGTCGGATCGACGCAGAACCCAACGGCCTGCTCGATGCCATCGCCGACGGCACCTTCGGCTTGATGAAGCGCCCCGCCGACGGCGGCAAGGGCCTCGAGGGCGTCGCGGAGAAGTCGGCGCTCTACTACAACCCGGCGAGCGAGATCCTGGAGGAGGAGCAGTGAGCATCATCCGCCCGTACGGCGACACCACCGGCGACGGCATGGTCCAGCTGTCGTTCACGCTGCCGGTGACCGCCTCGAAGGTGGCCGACGGGGCCGCGGTACAGCTGGCGAACAAGATGGGCCTCGACCCGGCGATGGTGGTGCACAGCAAGTCGATCGGCGACGGCTTCACGTTCTTCGTCGTCTACGGACGCGCGAACCATCTGGTCGACACCGATCAGGTGCAGGTCGTCGAGCGCGACTACCCGCTGCTCACCCCCAAGGAGGCGAACGCCGAGATCAAGCGCTCGCTGCAGCGGCCGATGACCGTCGTAGGCGCCTGCATCGGCACCGACGCCCACACCGTCGGCATCGACGCGATCCTCAACATCAAGGGGTTCGCGGGGGAGAAGGGGCTGGAGTACTACCAGGAGGTGCGGGTGGTGAACCTGGGCGCTCAGGTCTCGGTGCCGGCGCTCGTGGAGCGGGCCCGGGCCGAGCAGGCCGACGCCGTACTCGTCTCGCAGGTGGTCACGCAGCGCGACGCCCACCTGCTCAACACCCGCGAGATGTCGGCCGCGTTCCGGGAGGCGTACCCGGCCGAGCGCCGGCCCCTCCTGGTGGTCGGCGGTCCGCGCTTCGACGAGGCGATGGCGGGCGACCTCGGTGTCGACCGGGTCTTCGGCAGAGGTACGACGCCGGGCGAGGTCGCCTCCTACCTGGTCCACCGGATGGCGACGAGGGGCGTGGCGGCATGAGTCCAGTGAGCGGGCCCGTCATCGGCACGAAGGTCACCCACCGGCGCTACGTGCCGTATTCGCACGCCCACTACGCGGGCAACCTGGTCGACGGCGCCTACAGCCTCGGCCTCTTCGGCGACGTGGCCACCGAGCTGTGCATCGTGACCGACGGGGACGAGGGGCTCTTCGCCTCCTACGACGACGTCCAGTTCATGGCGCCGGTCCGGGCCGGCGACGTGCTCGAGGTGACGGCGGAGCTGGTCAGGGCCGGCACCCGCTCGCGGGCGATGGTCTTCGAGGTCACGGTCGTGGCCCGCGGCGCTGCCACCGCGGAGCGCCCCGGCGCCGCGACGATGCTCGAGCCACCGATCGTGGCCACCACCGCGCGCGGCACCGTCGTGGTGCCGCCCGCGTCATGACCCCGTCCGATTGGTTACGCTGAGCGGCACGTGTCCCCGCAGTGAACGGAATGCAACTGACGTGAGCAGCTCCCCGGAGTACGCCGACCTGGGCCGCATCGTGATGGTCGTCCCGACGTACAACGAATCCGCGAACCTCGGTTGGATCGTGGGCCGCCTGCGCGACGCGCAGCCCGGAGTCGATGTGCTCGTCGTCGACGACAACTCTCCCGACGGCACGGGCCGGATCGCCGACGAGCTCGCGGCCGCCGACGAACAGGTCCATGTCATCCACCGCACCGAGAAGGCTGGCCTGGGCGCGGCGTACCTGCACGGCTTCGGGTGGGCGCTGGAGCAGGGATACGACGTCGTGGGCGAGATGGATGCCGACGGCTCGCACCAGCCCGAGGAGCTCGGCCGGCTTCTCGACGCGCTGCGCACCGCGGACCTCGTCATCGGCTCGCGGTACGTGCCGGGCGGCTCGGTCGTCAACTGGCCGCTGCGACGACTCGTGCTCTCGCGCGGCGGCAACTTCTACATCCGGATGCTGCTCGGGGTGCGCCTTCGCGACATCACCGCCGGCTACCGCGTCTTCCGCCGCTCGACCCTGGAGAAGATCAACCTCGCGACCGTGGAGTCGGCCGGCTACGTCTTCCAGACCGACCTGGCCGCACGCGCGGTCAATGCGGGGCTGGTGGTCAAGGAGGTCCCGATCCAGTTCATCGAGCGGGTCCGCGGAGACTCGAAGATGAGCGGGGCGGTGGCCTCGGAGTCGCTCAAGCTGGTGACCCGATGGGGACTGCGGCAGCGCAGGGCGCAGCTGTCCAAGGCTTGGGGCCGCGGGCGATAATCGCTCTATGGCAACTACGCGGCGCCGACGCCTCGGCCCGATCCTGGCAGTGCTGTTCCTGCTGGTGCCGATCCTCGAGATCTACGTCCTGATCCGGGTCGGCCACGTCATCGGCGTGGGCCCGACGATCCTGCTCCTGATCGCGGACGCCGCCTTCGGGGCCTGGCTGGTCAAGCACGAGGGTCGCCGGGCGTGGAACGCTCTCCAGGTCGCGCTACGCACCGGCCGGATGCCCACCCGCGAGCTCGCCGACGCCGCGCTCATCCTCGTCGGCGGGACGTTGATGATCAGCCCCGGCTTCGTCACCGACGTCTTCGGCTTCGCCCTGATCCTCCCGTTCACACGGCCTCTCGCGCGCCGGCTGCTGGCGAGCTACCTCGCCCGCCGGGTCAGCATCATCGGAGCGCCGGGCGGCCCGGGCCGGAGCGGCGGCACGGGGCGCGGGCCGTCGAACTGGCCCGGAGGCGGACCTGCGGCGGGCCCCGGAGATGGACAACGCCCCGGACCCGGCACGGGGCCGGTGGTCCAGGGCGAGGTCATCGATCGCTGATCAGCCGCGATCCAGCTGCGATCAGGCGGACGCGCGCTTCTTCGTCGGTCGGTGCAGGTGCGCCGGGCCGATCTCGCCGCCGCGCAGGAGCGCGAGCCGCTCCTGCAGGATCTCTTCGAGCTCCTTCTCGGAACGGCGCTCGAGCAGCATGTCCCAGTGCGTACGAGCAGGCTTCTCGGCCTTCTCCTCAGGAGCCGCGCCGGCCGTGTTGACCGCCTCGGAGCCGCACCGCGGGCACTCCCACGTCGCAGGCACCTCGGCCTCGTCCGACATCGTGATCTCGAACTCGTGCCCCTGCGGGCACTTGTATCCCACTTGCTGACGGGCGGCGAACTCGATGCCGCGCTCGTCCTCGAAGCTCTGTCCGCCCAGTCGGGCACCACGCAATGTGCGCTCAGCCACGGGCCACCTCCAGTGTTTGACTTTCCCCCGGGTCCCACCAATGAGACGGCTGCGGCGCGGACTTATGACGCCAGCATGCCGAACCCGTCGACATCTTCAACGGTATCCGGCGGGCCAAGATTCCGTGAATTGTCGACAAAACGATCAGCGGCGCCGCGGCATCGCGTTGCCAGCCTCCGCGATGCCGCGCCGGGGGTCGAGCCGCAGCAGGAAGATCGCGCCGAGGAGGAAGAAGACGATCAGGGAGACGATCGCGGGGCGATAGGAGCCGGTGACCTGGAAGACCACGCCGAACAGCAGCGAGCCGAACCACGAGGTGCCGCGCTCGCAGGCGTTGTAGAGCGCGAAATACTCGCCCTCACGGCCACGCGGGATCAACAGGCTGAAGAACGAGCGGGACAGTGCCTGGGTGCCACCGAGCACCACCGCGATCGCGATCGCGACCGCGAGGAAGAGCAGCAACGGCACCATCAGGGACCCGGTGCCCTTGGCCGGCAGGAACATGGCCAGGATCACGATCACCATCCACGCGATCGTGCCCCACAGCAGGCAGCCGTACGCGCCGTACCTGTCGGCCCAGCGGCCGAAGAGGAGCGCGCCCGCGAAGGCGACGAACTGGATCAGCAGGATCGTGGCGATCAGCACCGTCTCGCTGAAGTGCAGCTGCTTCTCGCCGTACGTCGCGGCGCTTCCGATGACCGTCTGGATGCCGTCGTTGTAGAACAGGTAGGCGATCAGGAAGGTCATCGTCATCGGGTAGGCACGCAGCTCCTTGAGCGTGGCCCAGAGCTGACCGAAGGAGCGCCGCATCAGGCCGCCGGCCTCGGGCAGCACGCCGAGCGCCGGCCGGTTGCGGAGCCTCACGACCGGGATGACGGTGAAGACCGCCCACCACAGGGCGGCGCTCAGCATGGAGAGGCGGACCGCCATCTCCTTGCCCATCCCGAACGTGCCGTGCAACTCCACCATCACCAGGTTGATCGCCAGCAGCAGACCGCCGCCCAGATAGCCCCATGCCCAGGCTGACGAGGAGACCCGGTCGCGCTCGTCCTCGGTCGAGATGTCGACGAGGATGGCGTAGTAGCTGACCAGGGAGCAGCCGCCGAGGATGCTGCTCACGACCACCGCCACCGCGCCGAGCTGCCAGTGGTCGCCGGAGAGGAAGAAGAGCAGGGCGGCCACGAACGCGCCGGCCCAGGCGAAGACGCCCATGTGCCACTTCTTGCGGCTGGACCGGTCGGCGATGGCGCCCACGACCGGCAGTAGGAACGCCGAGACGATGGTCGCGAAGCTCGTCAGGTACGACGGCAGCGAGCCGGCCGCGAGGTGGAGCCCCAGCACGTTCACGGTCTTGGAGCAGGTCTCGTCGGCGCTGTCGCCGCATCCGGCCGCGCGCCCGGCCACCGTGATCATGTACGGCGCGAACAGGACGGCCAGCACCGTGGTGTAGTAGGCGGAGTTGGCCCAGTCGTACCAGTTCCACGCCTTCTGCTCGCGCCGCAGCGCATCCGCCTCGGCGACGGGACGGAAGTTGCCGACGGTCATGCCTGCTCCTGGATCTGCCACAGCCCCTGCTGGAGGAGCACCTGCTTGAGTACGTCGGTGCGGTCGGTCATGAGGCCGTCCACCCCCAGCTCGATCAGCTCCCGCATCTCGGCAGGGTCGTCGATGGTCCACACGTGCACCTGCTTGCCGGCAGCGTGGGCGCGACGTACGAAGCCGCGGCCGACCACGGTGATCCGGCGGCCTAACACCCGGTGGCGGTGCGGCACCTGGAAGGCGGTGAAGTGGCCCCCGGTCAGGCGCCGGGCGAGCCGGCCGCCGGGGGAGAGGAGGAAGACGATCACCTCGAGCGGATGCGCGCTGGTGGGAACGCGCCCCCGCGTGAGCCGGCGGAACTCCCTGATCCGGCCGATGCCGAACGACCCGACGATGACGCGATCGGCCGCCGCGCGCTCACGCAGGAACGTCGCCAACGCCGGTGGCGTGCCGGGGGCCTTGAGGTCGATGTTGAACGTCACCTCGGGGAAGGCGTCGAAGAGCTCGGCCAGGGTCGGCACCTGGTGGTGACCGGCGATCCGCGCCTCGCGCACCTGCGCCAGCGTCAGCTCGGCAACTGAACCGGTGCGGTCGGTGACCCGGTCGAGCACCGCGTCGTGGAACGCGAGCAGGACGCCGTCGCTGGTGAGGTGGACGTCGGTCTCGAGATAGCGGTAGCCGAGGTCGACCGCGTGCCGGAAGGCATGCAGCGTGTTCTCCAGCCCCTCCAGTCCCGGACTGTAGGAACCTCCGCGGTGCGCGAAGGCGAGGACCGGGCGTCGCCCGTGCCGGGCCGAGCCGCCTGACGTCGATGTCACGGGGCGAGTATGGCGCCTGCTCGCGCGGATGCCGGCCATTGCCGCGCGCGCAGGCCGGGGCTAGGTGCCGGGCCGGTCTCAGATGTCCCGGAAGGTCTCGATGTTCGCGCCGAGCTGGTTGAGCCGCTCGGCGAGACCCTCGTAGCCGCGGGCGATGACATAGGTCGAGCGGAGCACGGAGGTCCCCTTGGAGGCCAGCATCGCCAGCAGGATCACCACGGCGGGGCGCAGCGCCGGCGGGCACACGATCTCGGCGCCGGAGAAGTGCGTCGGCCCCTCGATCATCACCCGGTGGGGATCCATCAGCTTGACCGAGGCGCCCAGCTTGTTCAGCTCGGTCAGGTAGATCGCGCGGTTCTCATAGACCCAGTCGTGCAGCAGGGTCTGGCCGGTCGCCACCGCCGCGATGACGGCGAAGAAGGGCAGGTTGTCGATGTTCAGGCCGGGGAACGGCATGGGGTGGATCTTGTCCAGCGGGGCGTGCAGCGAGGACGGATGGGTCGTGATGTCGACCAGCCGGGTGCGACCGTTCTCGGCGGCGTACTCGGCCGAGCGGTCGTAGTTGAAGCCCATCTCCTCGAGCGTCGCGAGCTCGATCTCGAGGAACTCGATCGGCACGCGGCGGACCGTGATGCGGGAGTTGGTCACGATGGCGGCCGTGAGCAGCGACATCGCCTCGATCGGGTCCTCGGAGGGGGCGTAGTCGACGTCGACGTCGATCTCCTCCCGGCCGGTGACGGTGAGCGTCGTGGTCCCGACGCCGTCGACGAGGACGCCGAGGCGCTGCAGGTAGAAGCAGAGGTCCTGGACCATGTAGTTCGACGAGGCGTTGCGGATGACGGTGGTACCCGGGTGCAGGGCGGCGGCCATCAGCGCGTTCTCGGTGACGGTGTCGCCGCGCTCGGTGAGCACGATCGGGCGGCCCGGCTGGATCTTGGAGTCCACGCTGGCCTGGTAGGAGCCGTCGGTCGCCTTCACCTGCAGGCCGAAGGGGCGCAGTGCGGCCATGTGCGGCTCGACCGTGCGCTCACCGAGGTTGCAGCCACCGGCGTACGGGAGCTGGAAGGTGTCGGCGCGGTGCAGCAGCGGGCCGAGGAACATGATGACGGAGCGGGTACGCCGCGCGGCGACCTCGTCGATGGCGTCCAGGCGCAGCTGCTTGGGCGGGACGATCTCGAGGTCGTTCTCGTCGTTGAGCCAGCGGGTCTGCACGCCGAGCGAGTTCAGCACCTCCAGTAGCCGGTTGACCTCCTCGATCCGGGCGACCTTGCGCAGCGTCGTACGGCCCTTGTTGAGCAGGGTCGCGCAGAGCAGCGCGACGCCGGCGTTCTTCGAGGTCTTGACCTCGATCTCGCCCGACAGCGTGGTCGGGCCGGTGACACGCAGGTGGGTCGGGCCGGCGCCGAGCGCGACGATCTCGGACTCCAGTGCGCTGCCGATCCGGGCGATCATCTCCAGTGAGAGGTTCTGCTGGCCCTTCTCGATCCGGTTGATCGCACTCTGACTGGTGGCCAGGCGCTCCGCCAGCTGCGCCTGGGTCAGCCCACGGTGCTTGCGGGCGTCTCGGACGAGGTTGCCGATCCGGCCCTTGTAGTCATCCGTCATGCGCACCACGGTAACTCACATATGAGATAGCGCAACGTCGGCGCACCGCTCGGCCGGGTACCTGACCTTTCTCACGTCCCACCGGCGTGTCGCGGTGAGAAAGGTCAGGTACGCGGGAGGCCGGGAATGCCAGAGGAAGTTGATGGTTGAACTACCCGTGAAGAAGATCGGATTCCTCTCCTTCGGCCACTGGACGCCCTCGCCGCAGTCCGCGACCCGGTCGGCCTCGGACGTGCTGCTGCAGTCGATCGACCTGGCCGTGGCGGCCGAGGAGGTGGGCGCGGACGGCGCGTACTTCCGCGTGCATCACTTCGCCCGGCAGCTGTCCTCGCCGTTCCCGCTGCTCGCCGCGATCGGGGCGCGTACGAGCACGATCGAGATCGGCACCGGGGTGATCGACATGCGGTACGAGAACCCGCTCTACATGGTCGAGGACGCCGGCTCGGCGGACCTGATCGCGGGGCACCGACTGCAGCTCGGCATCTCGCGGGGGAGCCCGGAGCAGGTCATCGACGGCTACCGCTACTTCGGCTACCAGCCGGCGGAGGGCGAGACCGATGCAGACATGGCCCGCCGCCACACCGAGGTCTTCCTGGAGATGCTCAAGGGGGAGGGGTTCGCCCAGCCGAACCCGCGGCCGATGTTCGCCAACCCGCCCGGCCTGCTGCGGCTCGAGCCGCAGTCGGAGTCGCTGCGCGAGCGGATCTGGTGGGGCGCCGGCTCGGACTCGACCGCACGGTGGGCCGCGGAGCTCGGGATGAACCTGCAGTCCTCGACGCTGAAGAACGACGAGACCGGCGAGCCGTTCCACGTCCAGCAGCGCAAGCAGATCGAGGCGTACCGCGAGGCGTGGAAGGCGGCCGGGCACACCCGTACGCCGCGGGTCTCGGTGAGCCGCTCGATCATGCCGATCGTGGACGACATCGACGCGATGTACTTCGGCGGCGAGGGCGAGAGCCGCGACCAGGTCGGCAACATCGACGCGACCACGCGCGCGGTCTTCGGCCGGACGTACGCCGCCTCGCCGGACAAGCTGGTCGAGCAGCTCTGCGAGGACGAGGGCATCGCCGCCGCCGACACCCTGCTCCTCACCGTGCCCAACCAGCTGGGTGTGGACTACAACGCCAAGCTGCTCTCGAACATCATCGAGCACGTCGCGCCCGCCCTCGGCTGGCGCTGAGTCGGGTACCTGACCTTTCTCACCGCCCATCGGCGTGTCCTGGTGAGAAAGGTCAGGTACCAGGCTGGCTAGGCTCGCCAGCGTGCGAGCGGACAGTCACGACGTCATCCGGGTGCAGGGCGCGCGGGAGAACAACCTGAAGGATCTGAGCATCGAGATCCCCAAGCGGCGGCTGAGCGTCTTCACCGGCGTCTCAGGCTCGGGCAAGTCGTCCCTGGTCTTCGGTACGGTCGCAGCCGAGTCGCGCCGACTGATCGACGAGACGTACTCCACCTTCGTCCAGGGCTTCATGCCCAACCTGCCCCGCCCCGACGTCGACGCCCTCGAAGGACTGACCACCGCGATCGTGGTCGACCAGGAGCGGCTCGGCGCCAACCCGCGCTCCACGCTGGGCACGGTCACCGACGCCAACGCGATGCTCCGCTCGCTCTTCAGCCGCCTCGGCACGCCGTACATCGGCGGGCCGACCGCCTTCTCCTTCAACATCCCGACCACCCGCGCCAGCGGGGTGATGACCGGCCCGAACGGCGAGAAGAAGATCGTCCAGGACGCGGTCTACCTCGGCGGCATGTGCGCGGAGTGCGAGGGCCGCGGCACCATCTCCGACCTCGACCTCGCGGTGATCATCGACGAGTCGAAGTCGCTGCGCGAGGGCGCGATCCTCGTCCCCGGCTACACCGCCGACGGCTGGCTGGTGGCCACCTTCATCGAGTCCGGCTTCGTCGACCCCGACAAGGCGATCCGCGACTACACCGAGAAGGAGCGGCACGACCTGCTCTACAAGCAGACCACCAAGATCAAGGCCAAGGGCATCAACGTCACCTACGACGGCCTGATCCCGAAGATCCGCAAGTCGA
>Ga0131853_10011236_pt1 | contig 16375 bp, 17 predicted proteins | sample TergutLab28metaG_FD_92764 | JGI IMG/M metagenome (GOLD analysis project Ga0131853, IMG submission 92764) | Labiotermes labralis P1 segment gut microbial communities from Petit-Saut dam, French Guiana - Lab288 P1 (version 2) (version 2) | ecosystem: Host-associated > Arthropoda: Insects >...
AAATAAAAAAACAAATAAAAATTCTAAAAAAAAAAGAAAATCTAAAAGGAAAATTTTTAAAAAGGGGACCCCCCCCCCCCCAAAAAAAAAGGATGATGATGGACCTCCGCTAAATATTGATGGGAAAACATTCAAAGACTATCAAAGCATAGCTAACATTTTTAATACCTACTTCACAAATGCTATTGATAACATGTCTGTAAACAATTCAATGACTACGAATTCTGCACTTAGTTACCTTTATCAAGTATTTACTAGACCGTTTCCACATATAAAATTAACACCAGTATCTACCAAAGAAATTAGTGAAATAATTAAGTCCCTTAAATGGAAAAATTCTCATGGTTATGATGAGATACCCCAAAAAAGTTTAAAAATAAGCTTACCCTTTATCATATCTCCTCTCACGTCTGTATGTAATAAGTCATCATCCACTGGCACATTTTCTACATATTTAAAATATTCTCAAATAAACCTAATATTTAAGAAAGACAATAAAACAGAAATGTCAAACTTTAGACCAGTTTCGTTGCTTACATCTTTTTCAAAAGTCTTTGAAAAAGCTATTTATAAGAGATTGCATTATCATATTAAAAACAACAACATATTAGCTAAGGAACAGTATGGTTTTAGGAATAATTCCTCTACTTAAATAGCTTCATATAACTTAATTAACAATATCTTAAAAGCACTGAACAATAATATGTGTGTTGGAGGTATTTTCTGTGATCTGACCAAAGCATTTGACTATGTAAATCATGGTATTTTACTATCATAATTAGAATTCTCTACATTAAGGATTTACTGGGCATATTAAATGATATATCTAAACCAACCATATTTGCGGATGATATCAACATCTTTACTCACTCAAACCTTACAGATTGTAAAGGTCAAATTAATATAGTAATTGAAAAAATAAGCAACTGGTTTCAAACCAATTCATTACTTACTAAACTTTAATAAAACTCACTGTATCCAATTTAGGCAAAATCTAAACTCAAAGTTGTCGCACATGTTAGTCGTAAAGATAACCCTATCAGTATTACTAGTTGTACAAACTTTTTGGGCCTCACTTTGGATAGCACACTATCCTAGAAAACACATACTGACCAGCTAAGTTCTAAATTAAACACAGCATGTTTAGTAATTATATCTCTGAAATCTGTTATTTCTACAAAGAACAATTTATTTTTCTTATGTCCGTTCCATCATAGCCTATGGTGTAATTTTCTGGGGTAACTCGCTCCACAGTAATAATATTTTCAAATTACAAAAAGGGCAATAAGAATTATAATGAATGTTGATAATATAGTTTCGTGTTGTGAATTGTTTAATTGTCAGTATTATTGTTTGGTAGTCAATAATGCAGATGAATTTATATCACTCTGAAGTTCACTCTTTTAACACTCAACATAGGTCGGGCTTATATCCACCATCAATAAAATTGACTAAATATAAAAAAGGAGTTTATTACTCTGTGACTAAAATTTTCAATAATTTACCCCAAACTATGAAAAACTTATCTTGGAATGTAAATAAACTTAAATTAGCTCTAAAAAGGTTTCTATTGATGGGTTCATTTTTATACACTTGATGAATATTTTGATTGGATTTCTAGGAGTGATGTTGGTACTTTTATGTAACTTCATATAAATTTTATGCAAATTTTAAATATAAATAATTTTATTACCAACAACTTTAATTCATAATCTGTCCTTAAATTATTTATGTTTATTTCCTCTGATGAATTGTTATGTAGTTCTACTTTCTCTTATGTGTAGTATAGTAAATACACTGTCAAGTTATTCATATTATTAATGTGTGATTGATTGACTTGTGTTGGATTGTTCTATTTTTGTGCTATGACAGATGCTGGTTATAGCATACACAACATGACATTTTATATTGTATTCATATCTATGTTGACTATTGCTATATCTGTATGGGGTTTATCCAAAAGATCCATGGAATGTAAAATATAAATAAATAAATAAATGTAGACAGGACCTGAGGGGAATAAGAAGCTGTGTGTTGTGTCAGTATGTAGACAGGGACTGAGAAGAAAAAGGTCTGGGTTGTATCAGTATGTAAACAGGGACTTAGGGCAATAAGAAGCTGTGTGTTGTGTCAGGATCTAAAAGGAGCTGAGGACAGTAATAAGCTGTGTGTTGTGTCAGTAAGAGGAGTCGAGGACAGTAAAAAGCTGTGTGTTGTGTCAGTATGTAGACAGGGGCCGTGGAGAGTAGGAAGTTTTGTGTTGTGTCAGTATGTAGACAGGGACTTAGGACAGTAAGAAGCTGTATGTTGTGTCAGTATGTAGACAGGGGCTGAGGGCAGTTGAGGCTCTGTGTTGTGTCAGTATGTAGACTGGGACTTAGAGCAGTAAGAAGCTGTGTGTTGTTACAGTATCTAACAGGAGCTGAGGACAGTAAAAAGCTGTGTTGTGTCACTATCTAACAGGAGCTGAGGAGAGTAAAAGGCTGTGTGTTGTTCCATATCTAACAAGAGATGAGGACAGTAAAGAGTTGTGTGTTGTGTCAGTATCTAACAGGAGCTGAGGACAGTAAAAGGCTGTGTGTTGTGTCAGTAACAGGAGCTGGGGACATTAAAAAAGCTGTGTGTTGTATCAGTATGTAGACAGGGATTGTGTGTTGTGTCAGTATGTAAAGAGGAACTGTGAAGAGTGAGAAGTTGTGTGCTGTGTCAATATGTAGACAGGGACTTAGGGCAGTAAAAATCTCTGTGTTGTGTCAGTAGGTAGACTCCTACTTTCCTTCTAGCCCATGTGGATTGTCAGGTTCTATCAGACATGATTGACAATTTTTAAGCCGGTACATAGGATTAAGACATGGCTGTGATTAAGATTGACAACTTCTGGTATACAGAATTCTAACGCAGTATGAGTAAAAATGCTTTGTGCATTGTGAGATTTGATCGAGGATGAAATTGGTAGGTTATGTAGCATGTGTATGAGAGATGAGAAAACCTCAAGAACTTAATTTGGAAAACCTGAGGGGAAGGAACACTTGGAAGACCTGGGAATGGATGGGCAGTTAGTATTCATATGGACCTTAAAGAAGTTGAACGAGGGTGCATGAATTGGATTTATTTAGATCAGGGTGGTGGGCTGTTGTGGACGTGGTAATGAGCTTTCAGTTTCCATAAGAATTGGGAAATTTCTTGACTAGCTAAGGGACCATTAGCTTCTCCAGAAGGACTGTGCTTCATGCAGTTGGTTTGGCTTTCGATTGTTAGGTTTGTATGTTGTGTTAACCCATTTTAAAGTCTGTAAAACCTTAAAAATTTGAAGAAGGGTGCACTTTTAAAGTGTGTGTACTCGTGTCAGGATAATTTATCACTGGAAGCATACCTTTGTATATGCTGAAACTGCCCTGCTTATACCATTTTCAGTATCATGTTGTTTATCATCCTTCATCATAATTTATCATATGGTATTCCTTTTGAAGGAATGTTGCTTTCTGTTTTAAACCACATAAAAAAGGAAAAGGAGTAAAGGTAGCATGGTCGGTACAGCCACTAGCTACAGGCTGGATGGCCCTGGTTTTGTATACTGTCAGGGGCAAGAACTTTTCTCTAAAACCATCTCTACTGACTGTAGGACTCATACAGCCTCCTGTTCAAAGGATACAATGATTCTTTTCCTGAGGGTAAAGTGGCCAGGGCATGGTGTTGACCAGTCAGCTTCATCTGGTGTCGAGGTTACAAATGACCAGAGCTATATCTCTACCCCCCTGTATGCCTTCTTGGCATGAACAGGGAAACTTCATAAGGATTACAGGAATTAAAATTGGGTTGTCCCTGTGCAACCATGAAGGCATGCATGGGACTGGTATAACAGCACCCAAGTATAACCATGACACTAAATGGAGGCACATGCTGAACTTAATGCATTGGCTACTTTATCCCCAGGGAAGGTGCTTATGATATCTACAGAATAGTTACTATGGTGACTATGCTATCGCAGCTCTCTTGACCTGTGGCTACTTGAAGTACCATCATGTTTAATATTAAAAAATTATATGTTTTGCCTGCACACTGTGTTTACATGTTTTGTGTGCATTTCAGAAGGGTGTTTATCTCCCTGTATGACAGTAAGTGATTTGCTTTTATAAATGATGTGGGTTGTGTTTATGGGAGAGTACAAATTGATTATTTAAATATAATTCAAGTTAATCTTAGTCTTATGGATAAGTATTTGTGATGTGAGCTCTGGAGCATTAAAGTAAATGAAAATAAGACCTTGTCATGATCTGGTCAAGTTTCATCTTATGTTGTGAGGATAGAACATTTCCTTCGTAAACCATGCAAAATATCTTGGTGTAATCTCTGACAGAGGGTTTATGTGGAGAATCCATATAGCAGTCATTGAAGTTGTGGTCTTCTGTATATTTATTAAGAGTCTGCTGTGTATTCAGAAGTGATTGATTGGGTGTTAGCATTAAATTAACCCTTAACAGAGCACTCATGAATTCCATCATGATTTATGCCTGCCCTTCCTGGGAATATGTTGGCAGACACCCACCTGTTGCAACTGCAGTGTCTGAAAAACAAGGTAATGTACGTGACTGGCAAGTTTTCAGCACCCACTGCCATGCAAATTGCATGTGTCTTTCGAGAGTCTGTTCATGTATAATTTTATCATAAAATTGTGCAGGGAACAAGCTGAAGTCATGGAATTATGAGAATCAAAATGTTGGCAGCATTGGGCAAGACAAAGCCCAGTACTGGAAATATAAGAGAGTTAAACTGGGCAGATGTCAAGCATATATTTGTCAAGTGACTAAGCTGCCATTGCAGTGAGAGCTAAATAAAACAAGGCATGATTTGCTCTACAAGGCCCAAATTGGCAGAGGCCTTGCGTGTGTTGTATACTGTTGGAAGTGTTTAAAACTTTAAATATTTTCATACATAACACAACTTTAAATATGTGTAATTGACACGGACTGAAACATCTGATGTATGACAGACGTCGTCTATTACCACTACGGGTCCGTCTCCAAGACTGCAATAATATCAATTTCAGATCTAAATGTCTGGTCACAAGCCCTACAAGGGGTGTGGCTGTGTCTCTGATTTATGATCTTTAAAGGGTTAAGGAAGAGACAGAACAATTAAATTGGGAGTCACATTTAATCACAACAGTTGGTCACTTAACACTGTGTTCATGTTACAGACATTCCCTTACATACCGCGGTGCAATGTTGAACTTGAAACGACACCGTCTGCGTGCCTCATCCTGTCCAAATATCTACCGCAATCCCATGAGCACTGTAACGAGCAATGAAGATGAGGTATGATGAGATAAATGTGGGTTGTGTTGAAGTTTTATGTGGTTGGCTTTGTAGTTATTAAAACATAAAGTTGTTGCCTATGCTTACCATGAAGCTATGTATGGGGAGAAGAGGTATAGCTCCGCTTTTTCTTAATGTGAGCGGTAGAGGGATGTGAAGAAAGAGCCGTTGGTACTTACTGAAGAAGGCTGGGTGACTCCCACAAACAGCCTGAAGTTTCTGGAGAAGAGAACAATTCTTGTCTTTGCTGGGAATTTAACCCTGGACTGGCTCACCCATATCATAGTTCATATATCTCAAATTCAAATATTTTATGGGACAAATGGGTAATTTTGAAATTGCAGGTTGGCTGCACATTATTTAAAGAAACAAAAGTTGTGAACATTTTCCTTAACATTGAGCACACCATGTTCCATATGTTAATTAATAAAAAAAATTAAAATTTGGCATTAAGTATTTGGTTTAAGGCTTCACTGCATTGTTACTGCTCTGCAGATGTATGTTGTGTTTCACTATCTTGGGATGGCAAAGCATTTTGAGCCTTCAAGTACACAACAAAAAACATTTTAAATCAATAAGTTTCTCCAGACTGACAAAGACCACATTCTATTTTTGCGGTAATATCCATGAGGGGACAAATAAAACAAACTGGCAGGTCATGCAATTGAAACCCCAGGCCTTTTCTGTATGCCAACTGAGCTGTTAACTATCAAACATTTATGTCTATTGACATATGGGATTCATTGCATTGAATAGTGTGGCTGCAGGCTTCTGAATTGTGGTCATGAATGTTTACAGAATCGTTGAGGTACCTTGTCCTTACATCTTACTGTTAGTTTAAAGGGCAGTATGTGGTTATGTCAGGCTTTGAGGAAGATAATTTGGCCTAAGAGGGAGGAAGGAAGTAACAAGAGACTGTTGAAAATTACGTATTTAGGAGCTTTATTATTTGTACTGCTCACCAGGTATTATTTGGGTGATCAAGTTGCAGATGAGATGGATGGGGATGTGGCCTGTATGGGGGGAAAAGAAAATGCATTCAGGGTTTTGATGGGGAAATCTGAAGTAAAGAGACACTTGAATGATGTAGGCATAGGTGGGAGAGTAATATTAAAACGGATCTTAAAGAAATAGGTTGGAGAGCATGGACTGGGTTAATCTGGCTTGGGATATAAATAGTGGCAGGCTGTTGTAAAAAGGATAATGAATCTTTGGGTTCCATAAAATGTGAGGAATTTCTTGACGGACTAAGGAACTGTTAGGTTCACAAAAAGGACTGTTCCATGAATTTGGATAGTCATTTGATGTTTGTTTCAGTGGTTGATTGGTTTCTATGATCTGTGGGATTTAATGGTGGATATGGTGGATTTGTCACACTTCACCGACATCCACTTTGTGCTGTTTGCTGTGTCCAACTTTCTGCTGTACTCATGGTACCATGTACCATACATGTTTCTGGCAGCCAAGGCCGGTGAGATGGGTCTCTCAGAAGATGAGAGTTCAAACATTATTAGCTACCTTGGGATCTTCAACACTGTTGGTGAGGTGAGCACTGTAACAGCATGTTGCTGATCATCCAAAAAGGGAAGGTCGAGAAATGTTAGTTTGTTTACTACATAAATTGAATTATTTTATGTACAGTGGACATACAGAACATATATATTTACCTGATTGTAAGATGACCGTGCATGTAGAATACCCCCACCCTTTCACAGTTGTCAGCGTCAGGAAATACAGAACATGTACTGTGTAGGCAAGTACCTTATTTTTCAAAAGGTCAATTAGCAAAATTATTGTCTTACGTTTGGGTCAGTATTGTGTACTGAGGTTAGGTGTTGGCTAAAATAATGTCACTGTACTAGTGCAGCTATTGGAACTGTGGTAGTCCATTGGCCTTTCGCATTGTCTGATTAAAATACGGTATTTTCCAACAAACGTTTGTGAGTGTGGCTGTGTCTTCATCTTCAGGTTAAAAACAAGGAAAAGCCTACTGAGGTGAGCCCATAGGAAGGCTAATCTTTACCTAAGCTATGTCCAGTTAGTGTGATGTAGTAATAACAACAACGCAATCTTGTCATTAAATTTCAGAACTCTAATACCAGTGCAATCCCTGTTGAAAATTCATTGGGAAGTATCATTTGTTGTACAGACATTCATTGCTGTGCCTTATTCCCTCCTATTTCCTGTATACATTTCCCACCTGTTTCATTCGTCCATCCTATTAGCTATTCCACTTGACTTCCTTACTCCCTCTCCCTAATATTAAGACAGTTCTGTAAGTGTTTCTCCACACATGTACTGATGTGCTGCTTATTTCAGCTTGTGTGGGACTGAGATGTTTTAAATGTTCCACTAGGTGACTTTTTTCGTTTATTTTTCATATCTGTGGCATGAGAATGATATACCGACAAACCAGTACATACTACTGTTCTTAGGCTGCTTATGTAAAGAGTATGTAATTAAAGCAAGGGATGAAGAAATATGTGGCCATTAGTGTAAAACCGGATGTCAACTGGAAGTAGAGAGTAGGCTGCAAAATTAATAATTCTGACAGTTAAATTTGGGCTGTTTGAAGGCTGAAGGGTCCTAGCCCAGACACATACCCATGTGGCTTCACATGTTCACAGATTTTCATGCAATAGGTACATCTCCAAATGTTCAGAACAAATCTCTGTTTGCAGATTGTGCTTGGTTGGGCCGGAGATCAACCTCGGCTCAATGCAGGCATGATATATGCCCTGTGCATGGCAGTGTGTGGCATGATGACAGCTATCATGCCTCTGCTTGCATCATACACTGGACTTTGCATTGTAACAGGAGGGTTTGGCCTGTCCATTGCTGCCAACTACTCGATGGCATCTATTATTCTAGTGGAATTGATCACACTGGAGCGATTTACCAATGCATATGGTCTGTTGCTGCTAGTTCAGGGACTGGCCAACCTCGTGGGACCTCCTCTGGCAGGTATGGACATCCTGAATCACATTTAAATCCTTAAATGTCATATATATTGCAATGTACAGTAATCAGACTGTTGCATTAAGTAGTAGCAATCTTGAAACACTGTTGTGTTGTCAGTACTGAAGTGCTCTAATGATGGTATGTCAGAATTGTTATTACTGGGTGTCTGTGGACTTTGTCCATTATCTAAGTATAAGGATATTATTTTGTCTGACAACTGCCACCAGGCACTACCCATGAGTTGGCTGACGTTATGAAAGTTCAGCAGTCTGTGAGCAACACGTGTGTCAGATGTGACGTGACTGTGAGCTGAAGTAAAATATTTCCAGCACCTTCTTTAAATATGTTGAGTAGAAAGATATGTTACCTCTTGAAACCTCTTACATTGAACTGAAATGTATGGACCACTACTCATGGCATGTTGGAACACTGGCAAGTGCTGTGCTGCCTTCTGACACATGAAAGGGTCTGAGCACAGAGTCAATTGTCAAGCAGTCCAACAGTCAAACAAACTGCTTGACCCTTGAATATGGGACCTGTAGGTTGTCCTGCAATGTTGGCAACAAACTACCATTCTACGCTGCATAAAATCCCATAAAGTGCACATCTCATTTTCACTGCAGCAGAAGTCTGATACCATGAGAAGTGTGTTGCTCCATTTCATGGTGATGGATGTAGTGAGAACTGAACGTTCAAAAACATGTGATGTGTAATTTTTGGGGGGGACAGGTGGGAAATGTGGGGAGTGGTGTGCAGGCAATCACACTATAGAGAGTTTGTGTGCAAATTTAATTTCATGCTGTATACAAGGACCCTTGATATCAAGTGCATGTTGGGAGCAGCTTCAACACCTGCAGTGTATATTACCAATATTATCAGGGAGAACAACACTTGTCCCAGCTCTGTCTTGGGGGACAACTAGTTCCACAGTATATCTGTGTGCTGTTCATGAATCTTGGTGTTTAGGATTTCAGTCTTTCATGATCACCCATTTTAATATTGATATTTTGACCTTCTGTGACTGTTTTCAACAAACTGGTATAAGTCCACATGGCTGGCATTTTGGTTCTTCCCACTCTTCTGCCGTTGCACAAATCACTGTCAGCTTAATCAGATTCACTTCCCATAAATTGTATTGTGCTGAGGGCTGCAAGGCACTGAGGTAGAGATAGCAGTGTCGTTAACGATCCCTTTGTGGAACCAGACCACACCCCATTGTATGTAAACCTTCTGTCTGCGTGGGGCTCTGTGGATGGTGACCTTATGGTTTTCCCCATTTTGTAGTAGGGCTTCTTTTTTGGGGTCTCCAGTGGACATACATGAATAAATAGACCAGTGGCTCTGGTGACACAGTATCTCTGTCCACAGGGAACCTGTTAGGGAACATGGAGAGGGCTGCCTTACTGGGAACTCAGAGGGAAAGATGAATTTTCAGGGGAAAGGATGTAGAAGGTTCTGTAAACAGGTGCCCCTCTCTATAGGGGTCCCACTGGGGAACCTGGGGAGTGGGTCCGTTTACAGGGAACTGTGCTAGATAGTAGAAGGAGGGCTCCAGAAATGGAGCACTTCTCTTTATGGGAGCTCTGTTAGGGGAACCTGGAGGCGTAAAAGAAGGCTCTGGAGATGGGCACCTCTTTCCATGGGGGTCTCGCTGGGAAACCTGGGAGAGGGTTCATATGCCTGGGGCTCATGTGGAAGAAGGTGCTGGGATGGGTGTCTCTCTATATAGGGGCCCTGTTGGGGAACCTGAGAAGAGGGGTCCATGTACCATGAACTTTGAGATTAGCTGAAGGAGGGCTCTTGCTATGGAGCATCTCTCTCTCTATAGGGGAACCTGGAGGGGGGGGGTCCTTTGCTGTGGACCCTGTAGTTTATGAAAGGAAGACTCTGGAGATGGGCATCTCTCTTCATGGGGGCTCAGTTGGGCAACCTGGAGTGGGCTCACCTACCAGGGACTTTGAGAGATGGTTGAAAGGGGCTCTGGAGGTGGGGCATTTCTCTCTATGGGAACTCTGTGCAGGGAACCTGGAGGGAGGGCTCCCTGGCTGTGGACCTTGGAGGATAGGTAGAAGAGGCTCTGGAGAGGGGCATCTGTTTCCATAGGGGCTGTGCTGAGGAACCCGGAAGGGGCTCATCTACCGGGGACTTTGAGAGATTGATGAAGGGGGCTGTAGGAATGGATTGTTTCTTACTGAAGAGGCTCACTGCGGAGGGCCTTGAGGGAGGGCTCCTTTACTGGGGACCCTGGATTATGAAAGGAAGGCTCTGAGGACGGGCATCTCTCTTTATGGGGGCTCAGATGGGCAACCTGGAATGGGATTGTTTACCGGGGACTTTGAGAGATGGCTTAAAGCAGCTCTGGAGATGTGGTGTCTCTCTCTATGGGAGCTCTATGAAGGGAACCTGGAGGGAGAGCTCCCTTGCTGGGGACCCTGGAGGAAAGGTACAAAAGGCTCTGGAGACGGGCATCTATTTCTATAGGGGCCCTGATGGGGAACCTGGAAGCGGGCTCGTCTAGTGGGGACTTTGAGAGATGGATGAAGGGGGCTCTAGGAATGGAGCATTTCTCTCTGAAGAGGCTCAGTACAGAGGGCCCCTGGGGAGGGCCCCTTTACTGGAAACCCTGGAAGATATGTTAAAAAAGGCTCCAGATACGGGCATCTCTCTCCATAGGGGCTCCTTTACGTCCAAGGGGAACCTGGAATCAGGAAGGGGGCTTCTATGCCGGGGACTTTGAATGATGAATGAAGGAGGGCTCTAGGAACAGGGCATCTCTCTCTGAGGGGGACCTGGAGGGAGGGCTCCTTTACTGGTGACCCCGATAGATATGTTAAGCAAGTCTCTGGAATGGGCATCTGTTTCCACAGGGTCCTGCTCTTGGAGAACATGGAGTGATGCTGTTTATGTAGGGCCTTTGAGATAAAGAGATACAACAAGAGAGATGTAAAAATGCTCTGTAAGTGGGTGTCTCTCTCCATAGGGGCCCTCTTGGGGAACCTGGAGGAGATTCGCTTGTTGGGACTTTTTGAGAGAAAGGGATAGTATATCTGGTTTCCTTTCATGGACCCAGAGGACATTAAGATTTCAAGACTTGGGGCCATCTGGAACTTTGGTAAAGGGACAGGGCTCTCCTGAGCTGATATCAGATTATGGGGCACAAAGGGCCTGTCTATAAGGCCTAGGTGAAACTGGACCATAAGGGCTTGAACCCAATGCAAATCAATCAGTCAATCAGATTCCATCTTTCATGAAGTGAGATTGATGGCTTTTGTGATGGAAGGAGATTGTGCTTTATCATTTAATGTAGTTAAAGCTTCCAAAAATTCCTGCTTTTTGTGCATTTTGATGTTATTTTGTATGTTATGGCTGGTGTTTTGTAAGTTTGTGGAACAAAATAAGCGTTTTATATTGAGAATGGATCCCGGTGTTTGTCATGGTTTATTGCTTCTGATGAATCATGAACATCAAGTCGCCACTGTAACTGTAAATGGGATAAAGGTGAATGTTTTGCTGTGACATGGAGACCTCGAATCTAAATTGGATGATGTGGGAAGCTGCGGCATCATAAATGAGATGCAGCAAGAGACCATCTAATTCATCCTTGTGTTTAATTAATCTAGGTTGGCTGTATGACTCATCAGGGAACTACGACTTGTCATTCTATGTGGCGGGCTTCTTCATCTTATTGTGCGGTGTTCTTCTTATTATCTTGCCTGCCATGAAATGGACCAAGCAGTGGAAAGAGGCAAAGACAGAGGTATTTAATACAGCATCAGTAAAAAGGAACGGCATTCCACAGCAGAGCAGCATGATTTGTGAAGAAGATGGTGATTTAAAAGTGACACATCTTCTGGCAGCCCGCAGTGGTGACATGAATCCTGTGTGATGATAACACAGTTAGTGATCACTTTGTTAATAAACTGACAAATGTATTGCTTCGCTTTCCAGTACATATTCTTATCCCCTCCCATCATCTAGACATTCTGTTTACACAAATATTGGTGACTGTAACCACATGATGATCTTCACTAGTGATTGTCACATTGGGCTGGTTGGCAGGGGCCAGATCAGGTTGGAGAGCAAGGAAGCAGTAGGAAGCATTAAGTATATTCATCCCCACCATCCATGGTCTCATTATAGTGGGAATGTGTAATTTAAGAAAAATAAATTGTCCACTTTTAGTAACTTGATGGTGTTGAAAATGAACTGAATGGGACCTAAAATATATGTGTATTTTATTAGGGCTGGTGGGCTGGCAAATTTTGCTTTTGACATTCTGGATAATAAGTATGTTTTAAAATGTATTGATTTTTTCAGGAAAAAGTATTTGAGTGGGCTGTAACATTATACAAGTAAACTGGCTGTGTCAATATGGTCACCAGGTTACAGGCTGGACAACTGGAGAACTGTGGCTAAAATGCCAGCAGGGTTGGAGATTTTTATCATCCGTGCAGTGTTTGTACTACTCCTGGGGTCCTTACGCTCTTGTAGCCTGTGGGTACTGAGGGCTGTTTCCACAGGAGTAAAGCAACTGGGGTGTAAAGCTAGGCACCCACCCATGTCTAGTATTTGTGTTATGAATGAATAGAGCTATACTTCTGCTCACCACATCTTCATGTCATGGTGGTTCATTGAGCATGGGGAATAACCTTACTATTACCTTTAACTTGGCATGAAGATTCATTATAATCTGTTCAGCAACAAGAGAACAAAACAGCTTTATTGTAGTGCTCAGATTAACAAACAGACTCAAGCTATAAAGGTACTTCATATGTTCTCGAACTTGGTGGACCTTGAAACATGTATGTCGTTCTGTGCAGTTAGTTAATTCATACATTGCTGAGTATAAACTAGAGTTCCTGGGCTAATAGTGGAATGTTATGCATAGGGCAATGCTGTGCTCTTGATCTAACTCTACAGTACTACAGGTAGGACATTGCCACAGTGCTGAGGTAATGGTATGATACTGCATTCCTTCTGTCTGTCTTTATTCTGTCACACATAGAAAATATACAACTGTTTGCAAGGACAGTTTGCTAATATTTGCAGTTTGTAATCTGGTTGAGGCTCACTGCATTTGATAAAGTCTATAGGAGCTGTGCATTGAAATGTCACTAGGTACTACTTTGGCTGCTGTTCTCAGTTGAAACTGCTTGTCAGCAGCAGCAGCAGACTTCCTGCTTCACTTCAAGTACTTCCTATTGCAAAATAATGCATCATTTTCTGCAAATTATCTTTCCTTGTGAGATTTGATGTTCTTATGGCAATGAATATTCAGACTAATGTCTTCCAGGATGCAATGCCATGTAGTTTGGTGAGTTCTTACTGTATTTGCAGTGGAATCTTCTACCTCTGTTTTCTATGTCTTTTTGTCTTGCAATAACTGAAACTGAAAGCTGAAACCCAGCAATAAGACTGTTTAAAGAGATAATATAACTGGAAATGTTCTTGAACATAATGTTGCTTCTGCTTATGTTCGTAAGTATTTGCTTCATTTATTTGCCTTTTGTAATAACATCATGAAATGTATTTAAATAAATCATACATTATGTGAGATTTGATGTTCTGATAGCTAAGAATATCAAGAATATGCTGGGATGTGATGTTTTGTAGCCAGGTATATCAGTACCATTATTTCAGAGAAACCCCTATCTTCAGGACAGAACAAAACTTGTCATACACTGGTATCTTTCTACCACCCTACTGAGCATCACATTCTAGAAAACCACTTATCTTATTGTCAGGTTTTTCTTCTGTGACTGACTTAATTATTGTGTTTTGTAAATTATTTCTGACATTTGCTATAACAGTTATTTTGAAGTTATTTTTAGCACAAATGGAAACAAGAAATTGACTGTGCAGTATATGGTCATGTCAGTAAAGATACCTTGGTACAGATACTACAAAATGAAGGGGAAGTGGTATTGTTTGGTGTTACAAAGTGCATTTATCATGAAATTTTATCACTTAGGTTAAATATGTGAGTATGTTTCTCTTTTGCAACAAACATTTGGAGATAGGTAAAGTTAACGTAATAACAGAACTGTACTGAACATGCACACTTTTACAGTAAGCTCGATGTCTGTGCTTTGAAGTGCTGCATTGTGGTGGACTGTGTGAGATTTAAGGTTTTCACAGCATTCATTTCTGAAGACTCCTGTCATCCAGGATATGATGTAGTGTTGCTACGTGAGTGGTTCCTAGCATTTTGAAAATGGTTCAAAATGTTGGGAACCACTCACCCAACAACACACTACCATATTTAAGACGGTCTGAATTCTTATCTTTTGTGTCCAGAGCAACAAATATTCTGATGTTTTAGACCTTAAGATGGTGTGTATGTCACTAAAACATGTAACCAAGTAGTAATGTGAAAATTAAGTTGTTATGACTGTATTGTGAAAGTTTTCACAATGGTATAATTGAGGATTCAGGTATTAAGGGATATGGTGCTTTGTCATAGTATAAATAGTTACTGATGTTCTAAAGGAACATCTCACATTCATGGACTACTGACCCATGAAGATGAAGGAAATACAGTTCTTTGAAGAAGCAGGAACCACTCACTTGGTGACAAAGTGCTACACCCAGAAGACAGCGATTCTAAACTGGCAGGCAGTTTGGAAACAGATCTGATAATCCCATGGCAACCAGTATTTGCTGGACTCTTTTATTTTTCAAGTGCATGGCTCTTTTTCAGAACACATTAGGCCGCTGTTTCATTGCTATGATGTTGTGACACTTTTTCATTGTCAGGACAGTCTCACTGAATGTTTCTGTCATTGGTAACTCCTTCATCATGTGCAGCAGGTCCCATTTTCAAATCTTGACATGGATGTCAGGTATTGAGACTGAGGTTTTTGTAGTTTCTGCCTACATTGGATCACAACACGTCCTTGCACACACTCAGCAACTCGTTATTCACTATCATTTGCTCATTTGAAATGGTAGTAACTGAAACATATTTAAATAAACCAATAATAAATAAGTCAAACTTGTTGGTTGAAATTGCACGTGTGTTATATTCCTTTATTCACATGTATATGTTTCCATTTTGTTTGTCTCTGTGCTTACCTCTGTACATCATATCTAGCTGGAATTAAATCAGTTGTTGTGAGGTTACTGAAAGAAGTCCCATGAATTTTGGTCACAACAGCACACATGGCTTTGAGCTGTCGGTGTTCTCTTTCATTTCTCCAGACTGGAGCTCAAGGGGAACATGAGGAAATACTATGGAGGGGAAGTAAAGCAGCTTAAGAGAGAAATGGAGGAGGTTGAGCCATGGGTCTACTTTCACCCTCACTATACTGGTTGATCTGTAGCTCACAGGTTGGACATTATCATGCATAATTGAATTACAAGACATGAAAACATTTTTCAATAATTGCTGCAGTTTGTCAGAAAATATTGAAGTTCACGATGAGTTAGCATTAAATGGGCCCAATTCATACAGTTTCCCTCAGTAACTGTTGAATGAAAATACAGCTGAGTCACAGCTGCACATAAGACCACCTTTAAATTAGTCAAAACAGATTTATAGCTTTAATAAGTACAGTCGAAGTCCGTTATAATGTCATGAAACAGGCTGAATTCTTTGTGTTGATATAAACTCTGTTGTTCTAACCAAGCAGTGTAATGTTATGGTTAACAGTGAGAAATTAATTGGTACCACAGAATATCTTATGCTATACACAAGGTGTTGCATAAGCAGATGTCATTATAACCGGGTTGCACATACATACATACATACATTTAAAAAAATCCAGTACCTGTCATAGGACAGCTGAATATGAAATATGTCAACACAGGACAACACGTACACACAAGGATACAAGAATACATACAAAAATAAATAGTGCAACACAGTATGGGGAACATTAATAAGCAATTATGAAACAGCTGTAACATAAGCTGGTAGGTATATGAAGAATTAAGGTAAACCTAAAAATTATCAAATGTGCTGGATATGTACAGACCATATAAACTAAACTCCGTGGCCTTAGTCCGCATGCGAACTATACCGACAGAGCGGCCGCCGCCGGTCGGCGAAGTTAGTGCCAACTTTTGCGGATAGAGGGGTGTCACGTGGTCAGCGCAAC
>Ga0131853_10011237_pt1 | contig 16375 bp, 9 predicted proteins | sample TergutLab28metaG_FD_92764 | JGI IMG/M metagenome (GOLD analysis project Ga0131853, IMG submission 92764) | Labiotermes labralis P1 segment gut microbial communities from Petit-Saut dam, French Guiana - Lab288 P1 (version 2) (version 2) | ecosystem: Host-associated > Arthropoda: Insects >...
AAAAATTTCCCCTTCTTCATTCCCAAAACCCGGGTTTCACCCCCAAACCGTCCCATTTTTTGTTTTCCGGGGAAAAAAGGCACCCGGAATTGGTTTGCCCCCCCCCCCCCCCGCCGAATACTTAGGTTTTCCCGTCAGTGCTCTATACTCGTATCGCATTCATATACGACCGACGCTGTATATCTTAGCAGTTCACAGTGATCGTTAAATAAACAGAAATATCCTGGTCAGTACAGCTGTGCATCAGCAACCTGAAGTGTTTAAAGAATGACTCTTCAGGGAAAGCATCCTCTTCGTAAAATGAGTTAGTGTGCTGGAAACTTGCATTTAGTTTGGGTGGGTATGAAAAAAGCGTCAGTAGCAGAACAGCAGTGTCAGGAGATGACCGATAACAAGGTGTCTGCCACTTCTGTAGCTTGTTCTGTGTCGTGTTCTTGTCGCGCTGTTGAGAACTGTAGCTGGACAAGAATCAGCGGATCCGCCTCGATCCATCAAACCGCCCGGTCTCAACGCTGTCAAAACAGCGTCAGACTCAATACAGTAGCTGATCTGGAGGAGATCATCATTAGAGGCAAAGTGTTAGAATTACACAGATAATGGAAAGGAAGTGTGTAGGGGGGTGGGGGGGGAGAAAAAAGACAACAGTAGCCATGTTGCAGATGTAGACTGCGTCTCTCATAATTGGTTTTCCTAGTCAAGTCGAGTGTTAATCAATTGATCTCAGACTTTCTTATTACCCGGATCCTCTACGGGGACGAACGACCATATTTATCATTCCTGCTGTTCCTAGGTCATATCTGTATCTTCAGAGACCATAAACAAAGTACAACACTTATTGTTGGTGGAAATGATGTAGGTATATTTTTTGTCTTGAAATTTTTGAGCAAGGAGAATGTTTACCGCAAAATATGCCCGTCTATTTCATGAAAGAATGAAACTATGCTTATCAGATTGTCACTCTGCGTATCTGTTCATCGATTTATGGAAAAGATTGATTTTTTACAACGTTTAAAGTATTTACGTTATGCCGATGTATTTCATGTTTGGATTTTCTGCAGTCGTAAAGACGAGATGAGAGCGACACTTAATGTATGGTTCTAATGTGATGTACAGTTAGAGATCTGCGATTAGTATGCAGTAGTCAAGAAAAAGATGGTTGGGCAGTGCTGAAAATGACATGAAGAAAATGGGTGTTAGAGGCTGGAGAAAAAGAGAGACGTCTGGAAAATGGATCCTGAAGGAGGCCAAGGTCCTGACCAGACCGTAGAGTTAGAGAAGAATGTGCAACTTTTATTGAGGTACCTTACATACATGTTCTCCCAGTAGGACGTAAGTTTTCATAATACGCCATTCAAGATCGAACTGATGATTACTATCCGTGTTGTTAGTGACAGACACGATGAACAGGTTAGAACCGAACAGGAGTCTGACAGGTTGTCACCTTGATTGTAATCCTTTATACAACGATTCAATTTACTGCGGAATGGTTAAGAGGGCTGTTCCGATATAGATCACAATCAGTTCCTCTCTAAGACAAAGATATTTGATAGCGCAAAACTACCAACGGTTGCTATTTTCTCACCGTATACGAATACTTGTTCAGCGTTTCCCTCTACTTCCCCTCCACGGCTCCTTTCGAATTTTAAATCTCACTTTCATCCCTCTGTTTACGTCCCAGAATATAAAATTGTGAAGTTCTTAATTGAATTTAAAGCCCTCTCGTCTGTACTATACTACTACTACTACTGCGGTATTTTGCTGTTATCTAGTGGAATTTTATATCTGACTGCTACTGCGGTATTTTGCTGTTATCTAGTGGAATTTTATATCTGACTGCTGGATGATTTCTTCGGAAAACCGTAACTTCAGACCGTTTCCATACTACTACTACTACTACTACTACTACTACTGCTACTACTGCTGCTGCTACTACTACTGCTGCTACTACTACTACTACTACTACTACTACTGCTCTACTATTACTGCTAGTACTACTACTACTACTACTACTACTACTACTGCGGTATTTTGCTGTTATCTAATGGAATTTTATATCTGACTGGATGTTTTCTTCGGAAAACTTCAGACCGTTTACATACTACCATTACTACTACTAGTAGTAGTAGTACTAGTAGTAGTAGTAGTAGTAGTAGTAATAGTAGTAGTATCGGACACGCGAATTTTCGAACGACATTGCTGCCACCGTACTTTTGTGTGTTAATGGTCCTTTAAAAAAATGTAAAATTTTTGTAAAGTAATACTCGTGTAAAATGTAGAATACATATGGCGACCGTGCGAAAATTGTCTTAGTTTGTGGTTTGATGGCGGTGCTAATGAAACAGTGGAGCTAGGGATGTGAAATTCTGTAAGCAAATAATTAACTTAGCTAAGATTTGGGTATATTATGTGTTTTTTTATATGTCGACAACTATAAAACGTGGCGACGACATGAATCGTTGAGGCTATATCCGATAAATGTAACAAACCGAAACCCCATTGCAAAATGCAAGTTCTTGACACAATGAAAAACAAAATTAGTACTAATAGAGCTGTATGACTATGAGTAGAAATCTGTGCAGTAAGGAGGCTCTTTGGTGAAAGGTGCTTTCATTGTAACATATAGTGTGCCGCAATGCGAGGGCGAAACTGCATTAGCTATAGCATGTTATAGGGCTATAATGAAAGGTAAAGTGATCCCGTTACAGGCCCGATGTGGCCCAGAGGGTGGGTAGAGGTGTAGCTGTACTTTTCTATGACCGCAGCACTAGAAGGGGGTGGGTGGTCAGCAGCACGCCCCGGCCGCACTTTACCCCCGGGAAAGACCCGGTATCCATTTACAGGATGCTGGGTGGGCCCCAGGGCCGGTCTGGACGGGCGGAAAATCTCGTCCCCACCGGGATTCGATCACGGATCGTCCAGTCCATAGTCGTCGCTATAAATAGAGGTATAATACTAAAACATAATGTAGGGGTTATGTACATGTACAGTGTACAATGTATGTGTCTTAATATGTAACACCCGTGGAACACAAGCGCATATTCAATGTTGTGCTGAGTGGAAGCATTGACACTTGTCATTTTTGAGATCCCTGGCCCGAATTCTGGCCCAGAAATCCAATATTTTGACATATTATCTTCAAGTTCTCCAGAAAACTGGTAACGTAATGCCATAAAACCTGTCACATGCGTTTTCGCCCAAAACTTCGCCATTTACAAATTATTTAGCATTCCATTTTTTGTAACGTATTAGTTGGAACAGCTAGGTTGTCATTCAAGAAGGTAATAATTACAGGCCCATAGACCCTTGAGTTACCATAAATGGTAATTTTTCCTGTAGGAATAAATCTTGAAAATTCTTGCAACAGTACTTGATTCCGCAGGCTCAGTCTGTCGGCCAGATATTTGGTTAAGCGTTCTGTTTGCATAGACCTTTGTTCAACCAGTTACTGTGGTTCTGCCTGCAGATATATTCAAGCGTATTTAATTATGCAACATGCTGCGTACATATAAACACTTCAATATTCAACTTATGCACAAATATATAATTCGTACATACAATCAAAATTATAAAATATTTAAAAGTGCTCCAACATGTTTCGTATCACAGAGGATCCATCATCAGGGAGCCTTGTACAGTGCTTGGCTAAAATTACAAGAATGGTTCTATCGTGTCCTTTGACATGGACGTGGTCGGTGTTATGGCAACATATTTTTACCTGTTTTGTGTGTGTGTGTAGTTCACTGTTTAGGATGGCCTTCCTAAACAGTGAACTACACACACACACACACGCGCACCACGGGTCAGAATATGCTGCCATAACACCGACCACGTCCATGCAAAGGACACGATAGAACCATTCTTGTAATTTTAGCCAAGCACTGTACAAGGGTCCCTGATGATGAATCCTCTGTGATCCGAAAAATGTTGGAGCATTTTTAAATATTTTATAATTTTAATTGTATCCACGAATTATATATTTGTGCATAAGTTGAATATTGAAGTGTTTATATGTCATTGATGCACGGTGCAAACATGAAGATTCTGCGTGCATCTTCGTGTGTTTGCGATTTAGTGCAACGAGTCAATGTAATAACAAACCACTGACACTGGCCTTCGAAACAGACGGCTATCATGCCCATGAGTTCCGTGTTTTCAGCAAGCATATTTGTTGTGTTATTAATGACTAAATAACACACCGTCGGTTTCAAGCTTCGAAATTGTGCTATCGAAAGAACGTGATTTTGAACCCCAGCATGCTATCAAGTTAACCTTTATTTAGCCTTGCTTGTTCCTCTTTTGAAAAGATTTCGCTATTATCTGAGTACCGTTGAACTAATAATTAGGAAGAAACAAGAAAAGTAAGCTAATCTTCTTTCTCTGTCTTTATCGGAAAGAAGTTTACGTGAAAGATAGCCATCTGGTGGCGTGTCAGCGAGTTAACGTGCAGACACTTCAACTCGTGCATCATAGTCGGAAAGCTGCGGGGGAGGGGTGTTGTAGGTAAAAGTATGGGGGAGATTATCATTAGAGACGGGTTCTAAACACTTGGCATTTTTTTCTATGAGTTCGGGATTGAACAAACCAGTACAAAGGAATTTTGATTACAGATTTATCTCACCTATAGGAAAAAACCGGATTGCAATATATATTTCGTCTGTCAGAGGGTATGTGCTGACGTCTGAGTTATAATGCCAGAAATCATGGATATTGCCCGCTGTCAACACCACAGCAATACACACACACAAATAAAGTTTTAGAATCTTTGCCATAGAACATTTCAGTCTTTAATGCTTTGAAGAACAGTTGTAATTCATAAGAATTATCTGCTTTGACATCAAGAAGCTCTGCCCTTTCCCACAGAGTTGAATGGTGGGCTTAATATAACTGTTAGAACAAAACCTTTTATATTACTGCGCTGCATTAACTGGTCGATTTCTGTAATGCAAAGGAAGTGAGCAACAGGCGAGGTAGGAAATTAATATTTATACTATTATTTGGCTGAATGTGATGACTAACGGCAACTGCATTTGCAAATCTGTGCCGATGATGCGTGCATTTTGGCCCAAAACTTGAAACTAGAGTAGATGGAGATAAATTGTAGGAAAATATACAGGCCTCAAGGTTGGTTCAAAGATGAATTCAAGTCAAGACGCCCGAATTCGAGGCTGCCATATACTCCAAACGCTGGATGCATCATCTGTGGCCTCCAGCCGAAATAGAATTATTTTGTGACCCCGCCATACCTTCGAAAACCGAGGTTAAGTGTGATGGAGTCACACTGGGCAAAGAGACTACTCGTAAAATCGCACACACCGTCTGCGCTGAAGAAGGTGCGCAGAAGACCATACCATAAATTTAAGTTCCGAGTTTAATCATGATTACAATTATCTTTACACAAAACCGTATTAATATCCATCTTAATATATGCTGCTCCGATCCGAGGTGTTGCAGACCCCAGATATATTCAGATACCTGCATTTCCAAATTCACTGGGTAACTGTGGCACTTTCTTGGAGTGTAGGGCGACCGCGTGAAACTAACCTCTCAGTTCCATGTAACGCCGAGTTTAAGAATGAGTGTAACTGATTCCAGCCTTCCTTATGACTTACGGCGTGCGCAGGGACAACTTCATAACGCTTCCAAAATAAATATCTGAAATAATGTCTGAACTACCTATCTTCGATGACAGCCAAAACGACGTTGCGTAAGCAACTGAAATAGACACCATTCTGGAATTTATTTTGGTGACAGGCCGTATGAATATGTGATAACATGGCGATAAAAAGGATATTTGGGCCTAAGAGGGACGCGGTAATAGGGGAATGCAAAAGACTGCATAATGAAGAGCTTAATGATATGTACTCTTCACCAAATATTATTCGGTTGATCAAATCGAGAAGAATGAGATGCGCGGCGCATTTAGCACGTATGGGGGTGTGGGGAGATGCATACAGAGTCTTAGTGGGGAAACCTGAGGGAAAGAGACCACTTGGAATACCAAGTGGTAGATGGGAGGATAATATTAAGATGAATCTTCAAGAAGTGGGATGGGGGGCATGGACTGGATTGCTGTGGATCAGGATAGGGACAGGTTGCGGGACTCCTGTGAATGCGGTAGTGAACCTTTGGGTTCCATTGATATGTGGGGAATTTCTTGACTAGTTGACAACCGGTTAGCTCCTCAAGAAGGACACTGCTCCGTGGAGTTGGACAGGCCGTGTGATGTCTCGAATGACCGAACAGCAGAGAGATAACGAATATCTGAATACTCGGTACGCCAGAGTTTACACGGTTGACAGCCTCCGAAGCGGTATTTGTGCCATAGATATTGACTTTACGGAAGTCTTCGAAGCTCCACGTCTGCGTAAATCATCAATGAGATTTCCGGAAAATTCATCTTAAAGGCTGGGAGCTCATACAATTTGCTGGCAACTGCCACGGCTGTGGACGAAGACTTGAAACACGCGAGTGTAACCCACGTGAACTATACAGTTGTCGTTGGGTATTGGGTAAGAAAGCAACAGAACAATATTTAAACCTTAGAGAAGATACTTTTCAAGGTCGTCTGTTTAGTATTACCGTGCTCTCAAAGTTACTTTACTTTCTGTGGTTTTATTGAATTCGACATTGTCTGCGTTTCTTTCCTAGGGTGGTTTTCATTTGCGAGCTTACAGCTAGCCAAGTAACCGATTATTTGAAGCTGCCCCTCTCTTTGCGGACCCCAAAGTTTCATTTTTTACTTTCACAAGACCCAGTCACATTACCCTGTTTTAAGCCCTTTGATTCAGTCCACCTTCTAATAACCGACTTTATGGGCGCGTTCGTTAAGTTCAGAAAATCAACTATTAGCTTCGTCGTGTCTCTCCGTCCTTCCGCATGGAACAACTGGGCGCTGATTGGACGGATTCTTGTAAAATTTTACATCGCGTAGTTGTATTTAAATTCTGTCAAGCTAATCCAGGTTTGGTTACAATCAGATAAAAATCTCAGGCACTGTACACGAAGACCTAAGTACGTCTACAGTAATATTTCGTTGATCTCTTTCCGAAATGGTAAGACAAGTTTCAAATAAAAATTGTAGGGAAACTCAAAATACATATTTTATGCCTTATACGTTTGTCCCCGAAATACGTTCCGTGTACTAGACACGAAAAATGCGGCAGGAGCAGATGGCCACCAATCTTCGAATACGTACGGCGCAAAGAAGGTTCGATCGCCACGCCGCTTAATTAAAATAAAAACACATGGAGGAATAATATTTAACAGATATGCTTACTGCTGTCGATCGGATTTTGCGTGAAAGATAGGTAAGGCAAAATTGCAGAGTCATAATGCCCAATACTTTTTGCTGTATGCCTGAATGTAATCACATAATAATGTGGTATAGCTCTGTTCTTTCTTTAACCTCGGGGCTAGAAGGGGGTGAGTGGTCAACACTACGCCCCGGCCACTTTACCACCGGGAAAGACCCGGTACCCATTGTATAGGAGGCTGGGTGGACCCTAGGGCCGGTCTGGACAGGTGCGGAAAATCTCGCCTCCCACCGGGATTCGATGCCCGGAGCGTCCAGCCCGTAGCGAGTCGCTATACCGACTACGCTGTCCCGGCCTACTATAATAAGTAAAGGTAAAGGTAAAGTGAAGTAAAGAGGGTGGGTGGAGGTATAGCTCTACTCTTCCATGACTGCGGCACTAGAAGGGGGTGAGTGGTCAGCAGCACGCACCGGTCGCACTTCACCCACAGAAAAGACCCGGTATCCATTTTACAGGATGCTGGGTGGGCCCCAGGGCCGGTCTGGACGGGCGAAAAATCTCGTCCCCACCGGGATTCGATCCCAGACCGACCAGCCCGTAGTCAGTCGCTATAGCGACTGAGCTACCGGGCCCATACTATAATAGGTATTTGAAATAAATGTAACAACAGACCGCAATAATGTTAATAACATTCTGCAGTATGTGTACACACTATGAACAACAACAACAACAACAGCAACAACAAATGTCACCACAGTGGCTCCAGGATGCAAAGACCCGAACACTTTTCCAAGTTAACATTTCCTTTCTTATTTTTGTATTCATCTAAGCATGGATATAGGCTCATGAGTACAGATCTGAAGCATAGGTCATTGCTTTTTAAGCATCTTTTAGAAAATGTTTAGATTTTTGGGAATAAATATCGCAATAAAATGCTTCTCGTCACGTCCGGACCAGTGGTGTCAGTTATTTGTGACATACTGCGTCACACTTGTTAGGTATTGTAAGGACACCGTAACTATTCGTTTAACAGTCACCGGTTTTCTGCAGTTATGGATAAATGCCCCTTGTGGTTAAGCAGCGACATCGCGACCCGACCATGGGAGATGATAATGTGGCACCCAGCAGTAAGTCTGTCCATCCATCACCCAGTCATAACTCGGCTCTCTCTCTCTTCCTCTCATATCATAACCGAAACTCGTCACGTCTTTCTTAAAACACGAACAGTAACCAAGAATGAAACAAAAAATAAAGAAAAAGAAATGGTTACAACGTAGCAGTCATGGTATAGGGATGTACAGTCGCAGGACCTCAATGTGGTGCCTTGTCGTCGCTAATGTCACCACCATCAATCATACTTGCCCCCACTTCGTAATGGGCAGCTTCCACATGGCGCTTCTTTTCGAAGATTCTCGATTCGAAACATGGTCGAAGAACTGACGAGCCTCTCTTCAAACCAATATTTGGCGTGTCAAAACAGTCCGTAACAGATTTATGTCCTTTTCCTGCCAGAACACCTGCTTCTTCATATTTGCGTTTAGTTCCCATATTCGTCGATATTTGAAAACCTTGAGCGTCTGGCAGTTGGTAGCAGAAGTTTGCGGCGAGAAGCGAAATAACATATTAATCCATCCTCACTTGATTTTCTGTTCTTTTCAACATTTTGTGGGTAACACATAGAACCTGTCGCCAGTAATTTCCTTGTATGTAAACACTTAGTGAACAAATATACGAATCTGTCTTTATGACCCCTTGAAGTCCGGTGGTTACTAGGCCACACTTCACATTAAAAACTCTGCATTTTGAACCCACAGTATGTTTATAACTTTCGTAACAATCCGGTATACAGTAAATACCCATTATTTCCCTGTACGGCATTCATTAACTGGTCTTTCTTCTGGGAGCGCACTGTGTCCTCTGTGAGGTACGAATGGATCTTTATGTATAATGTAATTAATTTTAGTCTTAAACGGTTAAACAAATTTCAAATGTCCGAATATTTTAAGATTTATTAAATATTAAATGGAGTAAGGTTTACAGCTTTTTATTTTTATTTATTTATTTATTTATTTTTCATTTTGCACATGCTTGGTGCACCCTTCTAAGTTCGTAATTTATGATGGATATATTGTAGAATACTACGTGATGGCCACGACTTAAGTCCCGCATAGCACACTGGCTGCCAAGCCCTCTGTGTCCCTTTCTCCCACCTTAATATGTTATCCCATTATTTCGCAGTTGTTTCCTTCAAAACTCCATGCACACGGTGCCGCTTGTCGTGCTACTTACCGACAAGTATCCCTTGTCAGGTTGGAAGAAAGCCCTTATTCTTGAAACAGCATGCGAGGAGGTGCATAACACGGCTCGTTTTGAGTGCTCCAGATGGGCTGCGTGGGGTAGGATTTAATTCTCTAATGTGAAACATTTTTCCGTCTGAAGAGTGTGTATCCGAATGCAAATACACATATGTATCTCTGAGCCTGCAGACTGTGTTCTGGATGTGACACCCTGTAATCTGATAAAAAGGTACGAACCAGCGGAGGAGCCATCTGCCTGCAGCTTCAAAAGGAAGCAAAATGTACCTCCGAATCGTTGATACATTTACCAGACTACGTGGTCTCGCATTGCCTGGCTTTCACATTCACTGCCTTAAGAACATATCTCATACTTCTGCGCTTTAAAGTGGGTACCGGGTCTTTGCCGGGGATAAAGCGGCCGGAGCGTGGTTCTTACCACCCACCTCCTTCCAGTGCCGGTTTGCGAATGGTTTAGAGCTATACCTCCGCCTGCCTTTTGTACCAGCATACGCATGTCGTGGGCTGACCTTTTTATGCAATCGTGTATGTCTGCGCGTGTTGCAACAAATGACCATCAACGCCAATGTTGTATACAAAACCAAACGCGACAGGTGGTGCGCACTCCAATTTTCAGAGCACTGCTGCTGTGTTTGTAGGTACACTTCTACATTTGTGCTTACTTAAAGGAATGGAATTTCATCTGGGGTTTAAACGACACACATACTCCATGTTCTACACGATCACGCTTTGTAACTTTGTTGTCCCGACGCGCTCATTCTGGTAGGTGATCCTCTTACCGGGAGACGGGTGTGGTTCACCGAATCACATTTAGTTTTAGTGATTTTCTTTTTTACTTATGTTTTATTTATTCATTTTATTCTTAATAAAAACAATGGAGTGCTATATCCAGTAAAACAACTAGGTCATTTCTAGGAAACAGTCACTTTTCTGCACTCCCACTTACACCACACTCGGACGCATCTGATTTCGCACTGGACTGCTAGCTTCCGTTATCAGCTCCCAACCTTTCCGCCGTTTAAATCTCTCCCCTCCTACCTATCATCAACGGTTCTGAATGTACGTTGACAGATTAAACCCAAAACGTACGGCTATGAACCGTCCGTAACTGACTCCAGCAAAACTAGGAAACAAATATGTCAAAAATGTTCGGCTACAGTGTGCATTTATCTTCACAGTATTTCAGTGATTTTAATATTGTCTCCTGTTGATCTTAGAGTTATGCGATTCGTTGAAATTACAGAGTCAAAATTTTTATTCATATTTTCTGTGTGTTGTCCTGTTTACCACGGCCATCGCAACTTCATTGTTGTTATTATACTAACATCATTCGGTGATGTAGTGACTGTACTGATTGTGTTATTTGTATTTCTGTGTTGTAACACAGATTTCCATAAAACTCAGTGTGAGAATCGTATCACTTCGGCCGTGGATCATAACCATCATTATAAACATCGTCATTATTCTGTAGTCTGTCCATAGTCTCTTGCAATGCGAGTTCTGCAGACAGTGCGATCTAGTGCTTCCTCCTTAAGTTTTAGTACTGGATATCGTAATTTTAATTGTTATGCCTTAAACACTGAAAACGTAGTGTACATTTGTTTGATAGTGCTATCATTAGTGCCATTAAGACACCCAAATACACTGTGCCATACTTTCAATTTTGTACTGTAGGGAGTTGACACCGAGCAGGGTAGTGTAACATTTGGGCTGTATGTTTGCATTCAGGCGGTTCTCTGGTCATATTTCCAGTTACTCCAGCTGATTTTTTCATATTTTTATCAGAACCTCCAAGAGAAAAATGCGATAATATTATGACAGTGTAAAACCGTCCCCTCTACACTCTTGCCTTAGCACTTGCCTCGAAAGCCCGCGGTCCAGTCAGAGGGTAGTTCATGCTGGATATGAAGTGGACAAAGTGACAATGGGACAGGTGTTTCTCCTAGCATTTCGTGTTTCCTCTACCGATTTTCATTCCACCAATGTTCGATGCTTACCTATGATTAAGTCTATTTGAGAAAGCAGTATCAAGGAACTTTGTCTCAGCACACTCCTACCGCTAACAACCATTCATTATCACTTTCCTACCTTAACATGGTACGAAATTGAGTCAGAAAATAACTTTACAGTGAATATATTTTGAGTTCTTTACTTTATGTGTAATAAGAACAGTTCTCATTTAATCGTACCGCTGTTCAAATAATTTTCCATATAGTCCCTGACACAACTGAGACATCATATGTGGGCCGAGCGGTTTTATTTTCTGTTGATATAAGTCCGTGTCTGTTGTTGTCTGCATTCGTGTTATAACTGTTTTCACCTCGCTGTCCTCTTGAAATTTGTAACCGCCAAGATTTTGATTCAGCAATGGAAACAGCTGTTAATCGCTCTCAGACGAAATCCCTTGATACGATCACAGTCATTGTAGTGTCTCCAGATGGAAGATTATGCACAATGTACACTTATTCCCTGACCTACCTTCGTTCGCGTAACGCATGTGAGTGGAAATTTTTCGTTAAATAAACTAAGAAATCAACCAGACATCTTTCAGAATGGTTTCCTTAAGACTACGAAGTTCTTAATTTTCTTTTCTGCTTCGTAACAGCCTACTTCGGGTCTTGTCCGCCTCATTGTTGAGACACATAGACACGATAGGACTCTTCTGAACGAGTGATCAGCTCGTCGCAGAGGCTACCCAACACGCAACAAACACCAGAGACGAAATCCATGCCCTCAGCGGGATTCGATTCCGCGATGCCAGTAATCAGGCGGCTTCATACCTACGTCTTATACGTCACGGCCACCGAGATCAGGTTTGAAAGGTTTAGGGGTCATAAAGACTTCCTTGACCCTTCTGTAAACTCTAAACGAAACTGTAAGATAAACTGTAACGCATACACAGACTTTCGTTCGTGCAGCAAGTGTACGCTTGTCGTTCAGAATCATAAAGATCCCACGTACAGTATGTTCAAATTGTCCCCTGCTGAATAGCAGCGTCAGACATGGGATGTTACTTGATATTACGCCATTTTCATGCCGTATTTCGTCTGTAAGACGAATAACGTTGCTCTTAATAGCTGCATCATGCAGTGTTAATAATTCATTAATCAAATTTATTAATACCTGAGACGCACAGAAAGTGTTGCTGCAGGAGGGCCCCAGATTTATTGTTGCTACATCACTGCCTACCTATATGAGCATTTGGCACGACAACTTCGCTATTATGGCACCGCCTCTTCACCTTTACCTCCACTGCAGAATGAAGTACTTCGTATGGCGTTGTCTGTAACAGAAAACTCGCTTACTCTACGGTGGAGAAAACCATATGCAGACAACACATCAAGTTTCATGAAGTACGTATGTTTTGTGTGGTGTAAGATGTCGTTTGAAGTCGCAGGGAGGTCTAATGTCTGCGTTCAATTTTAATTCCCCCCATAGTAAACAGCAATTTTTAAAACTAGTGTACATGAGAACTGTATATTTCGACTTAGTGGTGGCTTTTAACTACTTGGATATGACTGAAAAGTGAAAGTTTCCGAGAAGGAAAACACCGAAGCACTATTAAACAAGAGTTAACGTGATAGAAATGTGCAATTTCCTTCGTTTCTCAGCTTACTTGCCTTCTATAACAGAAGGGGTGGGGGGGGGGGCTTTTGTGGTCACTGTATGTCTCTACTAATACCTTCTGAATCATAAAGTACTTACATATTTATCATCTCAAATAACACCCTGATTTGTATGTCTAGGTTTTCATTCATGTCTTCAGTATACCCAGCTCGGGTATGGTAAGGAATGACAAAGTGTTGTTCCTGTGAGAGTGAGCTAACAATTCACAGACAACACACCTTAATGTTTAATAAAAAAAATGTTCTTATTGGGTAGACCAGTGGCTCCCAAACAATTTTCTTAGCGGGTACATCTGTGGCTCCCAAACTATAGGCCGCAGACCCCTGGAGGTTGGGGGCTTCGGAGGTATTGCAAGAGGTCCGCAAATCCATATGCGCAACAAGCATTGTCATTTTGAATTTAATCCTTACCCTTACCCTGCTAACGTAGAGAATATGGTGAGCTCCTAATAATGCCAGCAAACGGCAGATTTCGGCGTTTAAAGGGTTAATCTCGCTCCAACAAATTACGAAACATGAACAATAGGTTTTACGTCAAGGGATTTCTATAATCTTTGCTTCTTTTGTGCCTAACAGGAATTTTTTCATGGCGTTTCGTGAAGAACCGCGGCCTGTTGTTCTGCCGAAACGTCCCTCCTGAAATGGGTCAAATGAATGTTTTTCTTGCGGATTTCATGAACTGTCAAAGTGCTTGGTGTTTGATAGAATTGCTTCGGCTTGGAATGACGATGTGTATTTTGTTTCAACAACTTCACACGTTTTGACCGTGTGTACAGAGAAGTAATCGTGTTAATCGTGTGTTTTTACACGTTTGAGAACACTTGCTTGCAACTTCAGGCGCCGTTTTTTTTTCAAATTGTAGATGAATTCATAAAGGACAATAATACTGACAGTTTACAATGCCTAGAATTAATAGTGATGTCGCTGGCGTTGTGACAGGCTGATGCAAAGTACTTTGTCGCTGTGTGAAAGCAGTGTCACCATATGCAAAATTAATTCACTGCAGAATCCACAGGAAATCACCAGCAACAAAGAAAATACCCACTGAAATCGGGGCTATTTTGAGCCTGCACACTTCCAGAAGTTTTGTGTTGTTCTATGTATTGTTTGTGTGTAAATATGTACTGTACTACTGCCACCGGGTGGCAACCCAATTGCAGTTAACAAATGTATCAATATCAATACAAAACCGAATCTGTACAAACTGTTAATTTCGTTTAGGTCCGCCATTAAAAATTCAAAAATATTTGCGGCAACACAAACACACACACAGGCGCGCGCGTGTATCAAACGTTTTTGTTCATAAGACACGTCAAACGACAATGTGCACAATGCAGACAGCTCTGTGACATCAAAACACTTTCGAAAGAGGTAATACGAATTCATTTTATATAACCTGTTCACTGAACACGTGATATTAATTTCTACGTAGTCTTGGGACGCCTCAGTAAGGCTCCCCACAAAAGTGATATTGAAACCATTTATCTTATTGTGACTTATGAATGACTGTAGTTGGGTACGTCAGAGCCCACTGGGATTTATATAAAATGTTATTGTGGAAACAAAACCGTTTCTTTCAAAATACGCCAATTTTTAAGCTTTTGCAGAGGTGCGGTTAACCTTCCGTCTGCCTGGGATATTGCGCCGTAACACTGGGCTGTTGATAACTGACGTTCAGGGACAGTGTGATGGTTGCCAGTGGTCGAATGTCCAGTGAGCGGCATCATTTAGAAAACTAAGACGAAAATAAGGCGGTACATTACACAAGTTCTGAAGGCAGTCGTTTTGATAGGGGGGATGGGGTGTATGTGTTTGTGGATGTGAAGGTATTGTGTGTGAGAGCAGTGTTATTTGACGTTCAGGTGACCGTGCATCGTGATAAATTCTTATAATAAAACCAACTAGATGCACTAATTTCTCAAATTTGTTTTTGGAATAGAACTTTACATGTTTCAGACAGTTCCTCTGTCCATCATCAGGAGTTTTTCACTGTACACACACATGTTATACAGGTTTGCTGACAGCTTACGAGGTCGCAAGCTGTCAGCAAACCTGTATAACATATGTGTGTACAGTGAAAAACTCCTGATAATGGACAGAGGAACTGTCTGAAACATGTAGAGTTCTATTTCAAAAATAAATTTGAGAAATTAGTGCATCTAGTTTGTTTTATTATAAGAGTTGAGCAGTGTTAATTTAGAGCATTCTAATGCCAGGGGCTTGTTAACGACTAGGATTGTTGTTTAGTAACAAATGCATAAAGTAAATACACTGATAACGAAAGACCGACGCTGCATAATGTCCGTAATTGACAGCGTCGTTAAAGAACATACTTAAATAAAAAATAAATGAAGTATTTCAAGCCAGTTGCCTGTCCTTCTCGGCATTTATTTCCCGCAAGTATTTAACATAATTGGGGACCGTGGTAGCACAGTGGTTAAGGTGCTGTGCTACAGATCGGAAGGTCGCTGGTTCGATCCCAGCTGGTGTCAGTGGATTCTCATTGATATAAAATCCTTCCGATCGCACTATGGCCCTGGGGTCGACTCAGCCTGTAACATAAATGAGTACCAGGAGTATTTCCTGGGAGTAAAGGCGGCCGGTGCGTAAGGCTGACAACCTACCACCATCCTGTGCCGTTGTCACGAAATCTGGGAGCCTTAACTTCCTGGAACCCTCTGGGACTGTCCAGGCCTATAACGGGACTGCTTTATTTAACATAATTTGATGATTTCACTGTTCGAAATTTACATTACAATTTGTTGGCATAATTTATGTTATATTGATGTAATAAACTATGGACATATAGGATGTAATGAACCTTATATTATTTTAAACTAGACACTTTATATCACTTACACAGGCTTATAACAAAATGATAGACTCGTGGAAAATTTTTATGACTACGTACTCTTGCGTGTAGTGCACAGCAGCTTTGCAGCCCTGTATTTGTATCTGCAGTATATGAATATCGACGCCATTGAGCTATAGAGAGACGCAAGGGGCACATGCAGTACGTTTGTGCTTCCCAAGTCTCTGTAGGTAGAATGTAGATAACGAACTTGCGACGAAAACAGTTAACTGTCGTGCTGAAATAAATGTCATCAAGAATTTAAATCCTGTTTATGCTCGCTTTATGAAGACAGATGGTGGTGATGATGATGATGATGATGATGATGAT
>Ga0131853_10011238_pt1 | contig 16375 bp, 11 predicted proteins | sample TergutLab28metaG_FD_92764 | JGI IMG/M metagenome (GOLD analysis project Ga0131853, IMG submission 92764) | Labiotermes labralis P1 segment gut microbial communities from Petit-Saut dam, French Guiana - Lab288 P1 (version 2) (version 2) | ecosystem: Host-associated > Arthropoda: Insects >...
AACAACAACAACAACAACAAAGAAATAAACAAAACAGCAGCAGCCCCACTAAACAGATTAAGAAGTATGAAAAAATGATCACTATAAAAACAAACAACATGCTACACATGTATAATTTAACATTAAGGCGAGTTCGCGTAATCATGGTTGCTGTGGAAAAGCAATAAGTAATACATATCCTGAACGTGTGTCTGTAGCTCTAGGTATCCAGCATACAATGCGCATGCGCCCAATTATATTGTTATCTGTAGCCTGCCCGACTCTACAATACTTACTTACTCCATGGTGCAGAATCCTTCTTGAGAAGCTAACTGGTTTGCAGCTAGTCAAGGAATTCCCCGCATTTTATGGAACCCGAAGGTTCATTACCGCATTCACAAGCCTCAGCCAGCCGTCCTTATCCTGGGCCAGCCCAATCCAATCCATATACCCACATCCCACTTCCTGGAGATCCATCCGAATATTATCCACCCATCTACGCCTAGGTCTCCCCAGTGGCTCTTTCCCTCCGGTTTCCCCACCAAGACCCTACAATACTTATCCATATTATCTCATAAACAGCACGATTTTCTGGGGGAAAAAATGTTACTGAACATCAAGTATGTTTGATTTCCCTACACTTTTGTGTGAAATGTTTTTCATTCTAAGAAGAACTGAATTAGATATTAATCACAAATGCGCATAGGTCTTCGCGTATAGTACCCGTTATTCTTGCCAGATTTTAACGAAACTTGGATTTTCTTCACAGATTTTCGAATAATTCTCAAATATCAATTGTCATGGAAATTCTTTCAGTGGTAGCAGAGTGGTTCCAGGCGGGCGGACTTACGGACGGACAGGCAGACATGACGAGCCAACAGCCGCTCTTCGCAATTTTGCAAAGGAGCCTAAAACCCATCGCATATTAAAGGAAAATATTTCGTGATTTTGTTTCCAGTACATCTTTCTGTAACATAGGCAGTCCAGTTTCTTAACAAAAAATAATAGACTGAAACATTTAAGAATTCGCTACATACATCGATGCCTTACATATATCGACTAATACAAGATACACAAATCCCGAGCGCAGAGTCGCCATCGCGACTGAATTTTTTTACGGTGACGACTGATAACTTTGTGACCTCCGTATCGAATTTGCGTCATGTGATCCGTCTGCCACCTAGAAGTTTGAGGTGGCTCTTAAATGTTTCGGAAAATTTGTGCACCTCTGGATAAATATCCTTACACTCCAACCCCTTGCCTAGATATGGACATGACTTCACTCTCGGACCAAGCGTTTTATATACATTAGGATATTCGAGAGGTATCTCTTTTGAATCTCGGCCAAGTTGTTGCACCTCCTGACTGAGGGGTTTCCTCGCTATCAAGAGTCTAACAAATGAATGCTGGAACATTAATTTAAAACAAGTCACTGTAACCTACTTGTGAAGCCTTGTTTGCTAGCCACCCACCATCAAGCTCCCTCGTCATTTGTTGCTGTAAACGTCATACAGGTAGGAAGGGCCCTTAAAGAATCCAAAATGTGCTCAGTAACTTTAGTAAATCATTCGTTAGAATCAGGTGACACTTCGGCAAAATTAAGATACTTTGCGAACACGGAAATCCATGAAACACAATATGCGCTGGACTTACATTTGAAAAATTCAGGCTCTTTATCTGTTCAGGACTTCGCATTCTCTCCATCGTTCTTAAAAAATTGCCTAAAAAATAATTAAAACAATTTTTCGCTATATTTTACGTCGCTTTTTAACCAATAAAAAATAGGTGTAGTGAAACACTGTATTGGCATTCTACATTTTTTTTAACAGCGCAGCTCTGAAGCGAATTTTTACAGCCAGTGTATGTCGACTCGGTTTCACCGAAGGAGGCGTCCGATATTTCTGCTTCAGTTCGCGTACTCACAGTCCTACCTCAGAGCCTATAATGTGACCTGCCCGTCATCTGTGAGGTGATGTCACTGTTTAAAATTCATTGTACTTTTAATATATGTAGTTTTTAGAAACGAACTTAGGCTATATACTTCGACATAACCATTTCATACACAGACATGCCTCGATGATTATATGAGACAAATTATGTTAATGCAGGTAAAGGTAAGTTAATCCCTGTGCAATCCATGAAGCTACATACGACAGGAGAGGTACGTCTCCAATCATTCTCAGCCTCGGCTGTCATCTTCAAGCCGTGGGTACTTTAGTCCTGGGAAAATCCCCTAGTACCCATTGAGTAGGGGGGTACGGGAGCACAAGCCGGTATGGACGTTACGTAAAATCTATTGCCCCAGCCGGGAATCGGAAAACGGACTCTTCATCCCATAGCCTAGTCACTAAACGCACTGAGCTGCAACCCACAAACTTAAAAAAACTGTAACTATAAAAATAGTAATAAATGACTAACTCAGTGATGGATTCCAGTGACCGATTTGAAGGTACTGTCTCGACATTTGCTACAAGAAACTGACTAAAACACAAGTTTGGTAATTTAATGATAATATTCAGCTTAATTGTGTTATTACACAATTTGGGAAATTGAAAGTAACAGCGCGGCAACATTGCACAATACAGTGGTACGGTCAGGGGAGTGTGTCGAATCACTCTTAACTGATGTGCGAAATTGTGTGCTATGTTGGTGCGTCACGAACCTACTAAAGCAGCTCCGTCTCGGGAAAAGACTAACAAAATGTTCACTTACTACTGCACCGCATTTCCAACTGTCATGTCCACAGATAACTTTTCAGGTTTTCCATTCTCGTATTACGGTCCTCTAGGTATAATACGGAATAGCAATTTCGCTTGAGACAACTTCACAATCTACCGATAAAGTACGACGCAGCAATGCCGACGCACACATAGGTACATCTGGACTGCTTCCTAACAACTGCCATGTGCTATAAGTATAATGAATTATAACTTCACGCATTTATTCACTCACAAATCAAGTTTGCTTTACACAGGGGCTGTAATCATTGCTAAATTGGTAGCCAGCTGCAAACAACATGACGAAATCTTTCTCTCAACTGCCTGTTCTTCAGTATTTCTTCAACCGAATTGATAAGTGAAGAAAGCACTCCATAGAAGCTATTCAATCATAGTGGCGTGCTATAAGCCTGGGCAAAGGTAAGTTGTATTCCAGGTTTCTTACAAGACGTAACTGCGTCTTGCCAATTTTTTGTCTCCTTCTGAGAGATGTTTCAGGTGCAGTGTGTAGAAACCGGTCAAACTGCCAACTAATATACCGGCTTTCCAAAGATCCGGTACCGGTCAGCAGTTGGCGGCATAGGGTACGTAGCATATTTAAACCGGTCTACAGTCTGATCACAAACTCTGAATTCTGGAAACGAGAAAATTCATCAGGAACACGTCTTTTTTGCTTTCAATTGATTTCTTGTTAAAAAATTACAATAAAAGTAAACCGTCGGCATTTTTTTAAGAATTTTAAACAATGTTATTTTTAGACGCTTTCGCAAAATTGCGAAACGTTGAAGTTAGCTTTGTGATTTATGTCTTTCTGTCTGCCCGTTCGCATTGAAATTCGGCGCTCATAAAGGAGATTTTAACCCTTTAAACGCCGAGTTAAATCCCATCTGCTAGCATTATTAGGAGCTCGCCATATTCTCCACGTTAGCAGGATAGGGGTTAATGAAATTTAATATTCAAGTGTTTTTCGAAAATATGTAAAGAAAATTTAAGTTTCATTAAAATTTGACAAGAATAACGGGCCCTTTACGTGACGACCTACGTACATTTATACTGATATCTCGCCGAATTCTTCTTAGAATATGTAATGTTTCAGATAAACTGCAGATAAAGTCCAACTACACATTTAATGTTCAAATGCGCTTTTCCGAAAATCGTGCCGTTTATGAGATAATGTGGAAAAATATGGCGTGGCCAGACAGGCCACGGACGGCAATATAATATGGTGCACGCGCTTTGCGTGTTTTATAAATAAGGCTATAGACACACACTCAGAATATGTAATAGTTATCGCTTTCCGAGGAAAAAAATGGTTACGATAACGCGCCTCAATATTACGTTATAGGTACACTGTCTTGTTTATGTTTTACTGTGGTATGTATAAGATATTCAAAGAATGCAAATTGTTTATCTTCATACGAATTCAGTTCAATTCAGAATGGGTTAGGCATGAGGGTTAACTTGTGAGAAATTTGATATAAACATTGCTCTGAGTCTCCTGCACATATGCCGATACTGAAGCATAACTGAACTTTGTGCGCTAATAAGTTTAGGTTGTGATATTAACCGAAGTATAATCTCAATTTTATGTCCCCTCGTGACTTCGCCGTCCGTCTGTCCACAATAAAAATGGTTTTCGAATGGCCATATTTGACACTGGGAAGCTAAAATACTCAACTGTGTTGAAAATCCGACAGTTTCAACATCCACTTTAAATGAATAACTACGTGTTTTTGTGCAGGCGTCGAAGGTAGCTTGCTAAATATTTCTCTGAGAGACATATTTGGGACAAAAGTACAGAAAAAAAAAGAGAGACAGTTTATTATGACAAAAGCAGTTTTCTTGCTGACTTTGTTCAACATAGATATAACAAATGGAGAACTCTATATTTCCAAGCACCTATTTTCATAAGTTATTTCACATAAATCGGATGATCGTCTTTCTTCAAAACCTTGTGTTTTTGTAATATAATTTTATCTTGTTTTTCAAATTTAAACGTAAAACTTGATCGCTCTCATACGTTTTAAAGCACCAAATGTTAGGCAATGGAGATACACACAGTTTCATGCAATCATATTCCGACTTTACAGTACATGACAATACTATACAGGGGTGCTGATAAGTCCTTAGCCCGACAAGGAAGGAAACAGGTTAATGTTTCTGTCAGAATGGCGTGAATTTCCTTCGGCGCCTTGCCGTGCAGGGGGGAAAAACTTCATGACAGGCTCGCGTCTCGATTTTGTTGAAATCGCGCGCGTCCCTGACATGCTTCCGAGCTTGTTTCCTTCCTGGTCGGGCTAAGGACTTATCAGCACTCCGGTATAGTAATTTTCACGAACATTTTTCAATAACTGACCTATGATTTACTCGTACACGTAAAATCTGAATGTGATTAAAGTTTAAAATAGGAATATCGCCTCTCTTTGAATTTCAATTCAAAGAGAGGATTGTATAATAGTACAAATTATTATTCTTCAAGTTTGCAATAAACAGATAACGATTAAGTCCCTTAAGAGTAATTCTCTTTGTCGTGCTGAGTGATTGAATGTTTCCCTTGTTTCGAGCTAGATGCTTGCTCTGTAAGAACGCATCTAACTCCACCTGATACGTAACTTTACATAAATATCTCGTATGTTATTAACCTCAATGTCATAGGAAACTGTGTACCGTTAGCTAAACCGACTAGTTATTTGATTTCCTATACACAGTTGAAATTAATGGTACCATATTCAAAACGACTGACTTAGCGATATATCTTGGTCGGCTACAGAAGAAAGAAATCTTCTCCAATTAAAGTAATGTAAGCCCGTATGTCCTCAACAGCACCAGAAATGGGTTGGAACTCGTCATCCCTGAAGGCAACTTCTTCCCATAAAGAGATATTTGCGCAAACCGCCACAATTAATAGAGCCGTTCTGATAATAAAGTAAGGCTTTACATACGGTGTTGACAAGAGTAGGACCATATAATTAAGGACGGTGTCTAGACACGTAAAGTGACCACACACACACCCCAAACTTACGACAAATCTCAGAATCCATTATTTAAGTACCGTTAAAAACATTTTATGACATTAAGCCTTAACCGACAGATTTACGTACGTTTAATTAACAAATTGTTAAGATAACTCGTTAAAAATTAACAACCACCTCTATGTACGTACAAGGAAGCCTACGTGTGAGCTATGTGTCCCATTATCCTATCAATGGATGTCCTAAATCCTGAAATTCATGTCAATTACAATTACAATTACAAATCGAAGACCTACATTTATTTTAAGAAAGTTTTCAAGCCAATAAATGCACTTTGCGTGCAAAATGTTACAGTTCTGGGGGTTTGAGTACATGGCGTGTAAAATTACCACTGGAACTGAAGACGTCAAATTAATATGAACAATTTTATTTGAACGAAATCCCTTTCATCATCATCATCATCATCATCATCATCATCATCATGTTCCTGAAGGGTTAGGCGTGATTCCTGTTCCTTGATCCTCAAGATGAAGTTGGTTCCTCTCTCTCTTTCTCGGTCGTCCTGTGTTCCTTCGACCTTTTGGTTTATATTGTAGTGCTTGCTTTGGTAGTCTGTTTGAGTCCATTCTCTGTACATGTTGAAGCCACTTTTTTCTGGTATTGTTTTATTTCTTTTACTATGTTCTCTCCTTTCATAATTCGCAGAATTAGTGAATTTCGGTAAGTAATTAATGCCAGATTGTCAACGCAGAGAAAAGTACAATTAAGTAGCAGATGGAGAAATTCTGTAAAAAAAATTAAGCAAAAAAAATTTTGTAGTCTACTCATGACATGGTGGGCCCGGTAGCTCAGTCGGTACAGCGACTGACTACGGGCTGGACGGTCCGGGATCGAATCCCGGTGTGGACGAGATTTTTCACCCGTCCAGACCGGCCCTGGGGCCCACCCAGCCTCTTGTAAAATGGGTACCGGTTTTTTCCCGAGGTAGGGGCGGCCGGGGCGTGGGACTGACCCCCACCCCATCTAGTGCCGAGGTCCTAGAAAGAGTACAGCTATACCTTACTCACCCTAAGGGCCTTCGTGGCCTGTAAAAAGGGTGAAACCTACTTATGACATACACCTTGGTATGATACCTCACTTTGGTAGGGATTTCAACCACGAGAATTATTCAAAAATTAGTCATTCATATGCACATTATTTTGTCCGAAAATCGCGCATCGTTCTTCACCATAATCGTTTCACGTGACAGCAGGCGCAAGGCAGCCGTCGCCGACATTATGATTAATTTCTGAATCGGAGTCCGAGCTTTGCACTTCGTAGTTTAATGTTAGATTTAAACACTCCAGACTTAAAGAAGTTGCTGCAATATTTTTCCTTCGGATCGCAGACAGGCGTCACATTAGAAAAAACGTTGTTCATTGCACGACGAAGTTTTACACGGTAAACTAAAAGACGGGAAGTAAATAGCGACAGTTGTCAGATAGATTAAAGTCCTTGCAGAATTCTGACTGATCGACATTAAAAAAAAAAATCGGTATAGGAGATGTGAACAAAACTGCAAGATGTATCCGTCAATTAGAGATGAGATTCTGAAATGAACATGAACTACAGAGATTTCTTCGTTTTACACAGTGTATATAAAGCAAAAGGTAAATTGCACCCTTGTAAGGCATTGAGGCTCTGTACAGGCCGTACGGTCCATAGGGGGAGTAGAGGTATAGCTCTACTCTTTCTTGACCACGGCACTAGAAGGGAGTGAGGGGTCAGCGTCACACCCCGGCCGTTCTTTACCCGCGGGAAAAACCCGGTACCCATTGTATAGGAGGCTGGGTGGGCCCCAGGGTCAGTCTGGACAGGTGCGGAAAATCTCGTCCCTACCGGGATTCGATCCCCGGACCGTCCAGCCCGTAGCCAGTCGCTATACCGACTACGCCACCCGGCCCACAACACAGTGTATATACAATGCCTCAAAACTAAGAGGGTGTTAAGAAAGAATGACGTTGCTTTAGTGTCCTTATTGTGAAGTTTTAAGACACTGTTTCAGCTAGCTCGATGATGCGGCGTCGAAGGAGCTACACATATGAGACGTGATGCCTGTCAATAATGATTTGGCAGGCATGTGTGAGGTCAGTTTTAAAGTACTGTCCAGGCAATTACCTGAAGGACTACGAAAAAATCGGAGAAGTAAACATAGAGTATTTCCCGGAATAAATAAACCCTGTACCTTCCTAATACGAAGTATTGCTGGCTACACCACTAATAATCTCTACACGCTACATTAAATGAGAAAATAACCTAACGATCAGAGCCACGCGTGGTCGGCGGACTACTATTTGAGAACTATCAATTTATCTTAAGCGGCTAGTCGATTCCAAACAGGTGGCTGCAATAGTAGAATATGTAGATCAATGGCTTACACACATGTTCGTGTGTGCCTGCGTGTATGTGAATACGAAATTATTCTTAGTCTTTTAAGCGACATTTCCCCACCATTGGCATTATTTTATTTCGTTTTCTGTAATATAAGGAAATATCTAAATCGATCAAAGAATCTTACCTTCCAAAAGAAAAATCTGTTTTTTGTCTTCTGAAATTCGGACATTAAGCTGTTAAAATCCTTTAATCTGGTGTCAGAAAGTGTTAGCGGTAGACGATCAAGATTCCTCAGTTCTGACAGCTGCCAAGAAAGGGATTTTCAAGATTTAGGTCATTGATCAAAGCAGTATCGATTATATGGAGCTAAAAAGAAATCTGTGGGTCCATCTCGACATAATTCAGCAGATCGACATCTTTAATGTCACGACTAACTTCGTTATCTGCGATTATCATCAGAAAGACGTTCTTTTTACTTGAAATGGCTCCTGTTTTACAGAAGAACATATGACACGTGGGTGTGTAAGAATGGGTTTGATAGTTGTAGAACCGGTAGTCGTTATTGTCACAACAAATATTATAGGATTTCTTTTTTGTTCATACGTTTCACCACGTCCTAAATGCGTGGTGACTATCTTTCGCCTTCGAACGAGGCAAAAGGAGGAGCCGAAATTTGTGTTGTAGTCGTCAGCTGCCCTGCACCGCAGCCAGGAGGTGTCAGATTCAATCTTAGGCCAAGTCGATTGTCGGCTGCTTTCATTGTTCTTGATTGCGTATAGTGTAGGATAATATACGATATTTAGTAACTGCATTTGGGTTTCCACCCGGTGGCAGTGGTCGGTAAAATTGCACACAAATAGAATTTAAACAACTATATATATATGGGGCGAAAACAATACAAAAAACACAGAACACCCAAAGTAGAAAGCACAATATTCAAAAAAAGAAAACAAACATAAAACGAATAATTAAAAAGTAAAATAATTAATTAGAACATAACAAAGAGCAAATGACATAAAGCGAATAGCAATGAGACAATGGGACTAAAACAAGATATAATTTCTACAACACACATTATATGATACCACAGACCTAACTATTATTAACTTAGACATGCATATAATAGCAGAAACCCCATGTACCCACACCTCCCAACCTCCATGACACATACGAGATCTCGTGCCCTCCTCACCTCCTACCTCCCCACTGTATACAGCCCATATAAGTCTCGTACAGCTGCTTACTAAGTATTTCATGTACAACCTGAAGATGGCCATTGTAAAGCGCCGAAACATGTAGTTGTACCTTATGTAGTAAATACTAGATATACGTCTACCATCAAATAAAGTTGTGTTAGACAAGTACATACACTCCACTCTAGTAAGACATACTGTCCACTAACCCACATACAAACTCCCTAACCATAAGAAGTATCGTTTAAGAAATGCTGGGATAAAAAAGTTCTATTTCAAGTTATCCCTTTGCAAGCCCTGAAGGCTTATGATGAAGTGTGAACAAAAATGCACTCAGTTCTAGATGAAACGATCAGCTTCACGCTCCAGTAATTTTACCTTTGCAAGAAACCCTAGCACCGACTGCAACAGGAGGGGCTGGATGGACATCAGAGTCGGATTAGACTCTCTGGAGGAAAGTTTTCTCTCTGAGGGAAATCAAGCCACGATTCCTTAAACTTTCACTCTGTAGTCTGATCCCTATACCGACTACGGACTTCCGACTGCTAATGCTAGGATAATTCCTTAAAACAAAGCAGGAACGCTGCTTCCTCCCGCGACTTGTGTACTTCACCGTACATAAAATCGTACGTACTGGAGAAAGCGTCATTGAAAAAAATTAAACTGGGGTTTTTATACGGTACATAAAGCGAAGCTTCGATTGCTTCAGGTACTACTGCGGTTCAAACTAGCTCACACGTGTAATATTTTTAACACCACACGTGTTTCGAAGATTGTAGCTGCGTCATTTACAGTGGCGACGTTGCTTACCAATCAAAACAAAGGTCAACAGTGAAGACGACACAGATGTAAAAGTCGAAGCGCTTATGTTATGAGGCAGTTGGAAATTAGATATGTGAGGGCGACTGCTATATGGAGCGAATGTGCAATAACGGAGAAGCAGTATCTGGTCCTCTGTTGCAAGACAGCATCCACGCAATGGACTTGAAAGAACGGAGTAACCTCGTGATGAATCGGTCATATAACGGCTACTCCGGTTGATGTTACGCCCTCAAAACTTCCCAGTAAAAGTCAGATTCACTGCGGCTCTTGATAAGTATTCGGTGTACATAGGCCTAAATTTAACTGAATATGCTTTCTGACTTATTTAACGATGATATATTAATTCTCAACTTAATACAGAACACAAGTTGATGATGATGATTATGATTATGATTATGATGACGACGACGACGATGACTGGGGATTGGTCAAGAGTAACTGTGGATTGACTGAATAAACTAAGAAGCTTAGAGTATTATCTAGAGTTTAAACTTTTGAGTTAAAATTCCGTCAGATATGGTTTCGGAATTATTTCAACAGTACTGACATCCGGATTACCAGTAACGTTAACATATACACCAGATTATGATAAGACATAACTTAATTCCAGAAGATGGACCCGAAAAAATTATGGAAATAAGCATGAGAGACCGGAAGCGTAAAGTCTAGTAGATAGTGTAGATAGTACAAGTTGTTCTGTGGGCTAGCTGACACGTTATAAAGACAGACTCTTCCTGTCAAAACACAAGGAACTCTGTATAAGTCTCAACAAAAAAGTGGCGCAACAGCCCCCAGTGCGCCGTCGCCTCCTCGTTATCGAGGCTTCACGATCACGCTCAGGTACACCACAATCGGTAGAACTCCCCTGGGCGTGTGATCAGGCCGTCGCAGAGACCTCTACCTGACAACAAACAACAGTCTCAGAGAATCAGACATCACGCTTCCGACGGGATTTGAACCCACAATTCCAGCAAGTAAGCGACCGCAGACCCACACCTTAGACCGCGCGGTCACTGGGATGGGCTAATTTCACATATTATCAAAATAAACAGTTCTTTTCAAATAATTTGAAAAGACCGACACTAATTTGAACGAAACGAATTACCTTGGTGGAAGACATTTAGTAAACAGCGTTTTGTAGGCAGCCCTTCAAATTGCCTAAAGACAGAAAAGCTTAGAATCTCCTCAAAGCTGTAAGTTTTTATTTGACGGTCGATTGTTGATTTATTTGGGGGAAGAATTTACAGTGTAGAACGGCTCGTCACATTTCTGACCTCTACGAGCAGCTGTTTCACTGAAAGTTAATGAAAATTATTGCCCCCCCCCCGCCCCCCGCCTCTTCCAACCGTGAGAAGTGGCAGATTAACGCACTCACCTGCTCAGGACACACTACCACTGCGGCCACACAACCCTCTCGCTTTCGTCCCCAGCGACAATAGTAGGGATATTGCAATTCAGTTTCCGTAAGCCGCATGTGGCCTTCACTGCCACTACACTACACGCATAATTCGATGCTTTATGCCTCACTTAAACAAGACTGCCGTTAGCTCTGACTCCCTAGCGCAGTAGTGCAGGGTAATTACTGACTCGTGGATCTTAAAGTGTGGCCTAATTTAGAAAATTTCCCTTAATTCTGTTCGGGAGGCCAAGGAGAAACCTTATAAAGTGCTCAGAATAACTGGCCTCTGGGTTTCAACCAGGACCATCTGAATACGAAGCAGGTCTAATAGCCACTTTTTATCTTCATGCTTGCACCGTGCATCAATGATAATTAAACATTTTACTATCCAACTAATGCACAATTGTATCTACATATTATATAATATGTAGATACAATTAAAATTATAAAATATTTAAAAGTTCTCCATGTTTCGCATCACAGAGGATCCATCATCAGGGAGCCTTGCACAGTGCTTGGCTAAAAATTACAAGAATAATTCTATCGTGTCCGTTGACATGGACAAGGTCGGTGTTATGACAGCATATTCTGATAAGTTGTGCGTGTGTGTATTTCACTGTATAGGAAGGCACTCATATACAGTGAACTACACACACGCACAACTGGTTAGAATATGCTGCCATAACACCGACCTTGTCCATGTCAACGGACACGATAGAATTATTCTTGTAATTTTTAGCCAAGCACTGTGCAAGGCTCCCTGATGATGGATCCTCTGTGATGCGAAACATGTTGGAGCACTTTTAATTTTTTTATATAATTTTAATTGTATCTACATATTATATATTGTGCATTAGTTGGATAGCAAAGTGTTTGATTTAGCCACTTTTTATTTTCAGGTTTCTTAGATTTATCATTACTTGATTTCCTTAGTACTTTTTCTCTCGGAAACTTTGTGTACAACGTTACGGTTGGTCGCATTAAACTAGGTTATGTTAGGTTGGGGTCGGCTAGGTCAAGCCAGGTAAGGTTAAGTGAGGTTTAGGTTTAGGTTTAGGTTCAGGTTCAGGTTCAGGTTCGCTTGTCACAAAAATGTCGATGACTGTTTAAGCAACTGGCTCTGTGGTATAGGATCTCTCTTAAAGTGATTCAACCCCGTCGTGCTTTATTTGAATATTTAACAGTCATACAACACACACATATACCAGTTTTATACCAAACAAAAACAATGATCGTTTAATCGCAACTTTATCTACAAAGTGTGTTAAATGAGAGACAACTTACGTAGACCTAATTTTGAGGCGCGTTCGCGTAACAACTGTTTACGTGTAAGAGCAATAGGTATTACATATTCTGCATGTCTGTTTGTAGCCTTACACATCCACCATGCAAAGCGTATATGCCGTCCGTTGCCTGTCTGGTTGTACCATACATTTCCACATTACGCCATAAACCGCATGATTTTCGGGAAAAGGTTACTGAACATAAAATGTGTGTTTTGATTTTCTCTGCCAATTTGTCTGAAACATTTCTTATTCTGAGAAGAATTCAGAGAGATACAGGGCGTGTTCAAAAAAAGATCATAGAACAACTCAGCGCCGACTAAACGAATTTCCACGAAATTTCATACTTGATAATTTTCGAAAATCTGTCGATAAATCTGACAAGAAAGATCCGTACTTTAAATGAAAACCTGTGGAAATTTATCATATCTTGCTAAATTCTTCGTAGAATGAGACATATTTTAGCCAAAAATTGTATAGGAAGTCAAAACACACATTTTATGTTCAACAAACTTTTTCCTAAAATCGTGCAGGTTATGAGATAACGTGCAAAAATATGGAAGAGCCAGAGAGGCCACAGACGATACCAAAATACGGCGCATGTGCTTTGCATGCCGGATAACGAAGTCAAAAATACAGACACCGAATCAGAATATTTCATACTTATTCTTTTACCAAGGCAATAATAATATGTGAACGCTCCTCAAATTTACGTTATATGTATTTCGCCTGTCTTGTTTACTAGTTTTCCCACCATTCGACGTTACATTCTCTCAGCCACCTATAACGTTTTTACATAAACCATTAAATAAATAAATACAGACATCAAGCAGTAAGATATAATCCACTAGCTTTACTGTTGCTAACCTGCAATTGTGTATAAAGTGTATTCTTCAATTCGTGGAAAACACGATCTGTCTCTAGTTTTGCTGCGGCTCTCTAGCTTTGAAAGGCTGCAAGGCTTGCCCTAAACAAATGCAGATTCATGCCTTCAGGACAATGGACGTCAGGCGGGACAGATGCTGGCTTCTGTAGGAACAAGATTAGTTGGTTTCGAGGGTGGGAGTTCGGACCACTAATCAGGTAGGCTTGCAATGACCTGCAGCTGACCGCGGCAGCAGCTGGGAAATGTTGTGCACATGTCGCCATGTTAGTTTGGCACTACCTCGTTTATTTACTTATTTGATTTTGCTTTCACTAAGAAATTAAGTGCAGATTGAAGTCAGGGTATGCCTAATACATTTAGGTCCAGAATCTTAATGTCTTCCAGCTCGCTGTAAAAAATATGAAGATTAAAACTGACAGAACTACAAGTTTGCCTGCTTTTTACATGGGTGCGAAACTCAGATCGAGGAAGTAACATACACCGAGGGTGTTCGAAAATAGGGTCTTGACAAAAATGTTTGGGCCTAAATCAGACGGAGCTGCAGGGGATTGGATACGACTGTGTGAGGAACTTTATAAACTGAACTCCTCAACAAATATTATTCGGGAGATCAAATTAAGAAAAAACAAGAAGGGAGAGGTATGTGACACGTATGGAGGAAAGTAAAAGTACATGCAGGGTTTTGGCGGCGAGGCCTGAGGGAAGACCTGTGTGCAGGTGGGAGGATAATATTAAAATCGTTCGCTGAGAAATAGGATGTGAGGTCGTGAACTGGATTGATCTAGTTCAGGGTAGGAACAAATGGTGGTCTCTATACAATGCGGGGAATTTCTCAACTAGCTGAGTTCCTGCTCAGCTCATTTACTTAGTTAGGTGGTTAGTTAGCTTGTTGGTTCTTTTATTTATAACTGGAAAAACATAGGCAGTACAACGACTTGAGTATAGGCTGACGTCCAAGAAACAGTAATTCTATTCTTGGCAGCGGGTAAGAGTTTTATTTCTTTTCCAAAATGTCTAGACCATTTCTGGAACCAATAAGCCTCCAATTCAACAGGTTTGTTTCCCCCGGGGCAGAGGGCTGTGGGTGTGAAGCTGAGCATTTATCACCATCTAATATGAAGGCTAAGAGTAACTGGAGTTATATGTGTACTCCCCACCACGCCTCAATAGTTTGTACTTATTAATATTTCATGCTGTCACTAACTGAGACTACGGCCCAAAACGATAACGTGGAATTGTAGAATTATTGGCAAGTGATGAATATAAAGAAGATTCAAAACTTCTGCGAAGATACCGTGTGTCAACTGGTAAATTATTAGCGATGATTTCGAAGAGCGTATTTGCCTCTTATCATTAAGGCAAGCAGTCTAAAAAGATTTTGCTTTTTCTTCTTTTATAAGATAGAATCTAAAGAGGTGGTATTACATTCTACCGAAACGTCCGTAAATATTTACTGACTAACAAGGCGTAACATCAGAAAGACATACCACAAACGGTCTCCAACACGGTTATGAGAATCTCATATCAGAGAAGCTTAAAGAGTGTGGAAAGAAGATTTGGCGACGTGATTGCAGTCCCCTTACCATGATGGCATTACTCTAGTTATAATGAGTTTATCCACAAGATACTTGTCGGAATAGATGGCGATCCGGGCGAGATTCGAAACAAGCACCCGCTCAACACAAGACAGGAGCGTTACAACTTCAGCCAGGTGCCTCGGTGTTGTTTCTTTATTGCATAAACATTGCCTCAAAAATCAAAGTCTTTTAATTTTCAATTGTAAAAGGGAGAGCGGAAATTATGTCAAGAGTACAGCTCATGCCGCAGTTCCGATCAGTCTTGAATTTCCTTTTTCCTCCGTAAGTGAATTTTTTTTTTGTCATGCATTGGTTACAATTTTATTTGACAGGTTTATACCAAGGGCACTATTTTGTCTCCGTTAATTTAGATAAAAACAATGATTAATGTTCATGGCTATTACTGGTTTGTGATTAGGTTCCATGACAAAAGGCGAAGATGTACTTCGCTTGGATATTCATGTTCGCTGATAAACAAATCGGCCGGAGACCGCTGTTGACATGAAGGTCAAATATGACGATTTCGGTCGCGGAATCCACACAATTTCCTTTTACGCATGTTGAACTGATACAACGATTAAACTACGCAGTCATACTATTAAACTGTATGTTTCAAAACTTATTTGCCCCGCATTGGCGAAGTTTGAATGTGAGGAAATTTGGTATTTGTGGTTTTCTTTTTCACTTGTACGTATGTTGTTCATTGGCACTGTGATTGAAAAGTTCCGTTTTCGCATGTGAACACAGGCAAACAATTTCATTTGCAAAAATTCACAAAGTAATTTAAAAACAACATGTTTTGACTCGAAAGTGCATGTTGTAATAGCTAAAAGAAAATAAGCAATGTCACATGAGGCTACAAATTCTCGAATCTCATAACACTGATACAGGAAAAAACTATATTTTTCCGCGCAGTACTGAAAATCTACGCGTATCTAATGCTGAATTGAGATTTGCAAATTTTCCGTTATATTTCTAACTTGGTTCTATTCCAACTCTTCCAAAATTTCTTCATTCCTTTTGTAGCCAAAAAGTGCCTATCTCGCTGTTCTCCTGAAAAATTTCATCTCGATTAATGCCAATGGTTTCTTATCGTTTTACCTGAGGGTCCATATTTCGCTTCCGTATAGAAGAATGGAAAGAGCCAGCGCATTGTATCGTATCGTATCGTATC
>Ga0131853_10011240_pt1 | contig 16374 bp, 8 predicted proteins | sample TergutLab28metaG_FD_92764 | JGI IMG/M metagenome (GOLD analysis project Ga0131853, IMG submission 92764) | Labiotermes labralis P1 segment gut microbial communities from Petit-Saut dam, French Guiana - Lab288 P1 (version 2) (version 2) | ecosystem: Host-associated > Arthropoda: Insects >...
AATGAGTACCAGGAGTATTTCCTGGGGGTAAAGGCGGCCGGTGCGTAAGGCTGACAACCTACCACCATCCTGTACCGTTGTCACGAAATCTGGGAACCTTAACTTCCTGGAACCCTCTGGGCCCCTCCGGGCCTGATTTACAATATCGTTTGTACATATTTTTTTATTATTCAAGTAGACAATTACAATTATACCACCGTTTCAGAACATTCAGGGTCGCTATATGACGAGCGGAGTGTAACTAATTTTCATCAGAATTATGCACAAAGTAAACTATAGTTCACCAGTAACAAAGCTTATTCTTGCAGTTCCTGGTTGGCATAATTAACACGTCGACCGAGTGTATGGTGCGTGCTTATTGCTATTGTACTCTAATTGCTATGTATACAATTCAGCGTTCCAAGAAAGATGTACTGGAAACCGGCCACCGCTCAGTCCCCAAGTAAAGAGCTGATAATATTAGCTTCTGTAACAGGCAAAACTGAGAAATATCCTTTCTCTTTCCTTTAGCCGAGGACAGAAACAGGGTTTCCGAAACGTCGCCATTAGAATGTCGCGTTTTAATGAAGTAATGTGACAAAATCCAATTTGTGTAAATAATTTACTTATTCATTACTTTATTTACATGCTTATTCAACAGCGTAATGCTCAATTATAAAGTTTGCACAAAAGCCAAAAAAAGCAGCCAACAAATTCAAGACAAGAGCAAAGACTGGAAGAAGAGAAAAAACGCCAAAATTAAGGCGCATTAAAATAACGTTAAGAAAGAAGTTACAGGGAACAACATACGTAACTATAATGGCGCAGTGTAAAACAAAATATTTAAATGGATAAAATCATAGTAACATGAAGACGACTGTGGGGAATAATAATAATAATAATAATAATGTCAGTGCCGTTACATTTTCGAAGAGAGGCATAAAAGCATTAGAACGACGCTGCTAGCGTTTAAAGGGAGCGTACTAAGGTTGGTCTTACGGACATGAAAGTAAAGGGAAGCAGACTTTTTGTTGAAATGTCATTCGACAGTAATAAATGTTAAGTGTTTGTGTTTTGCCACTCCGGATGGGATTCAGGAAATGTATTAACCTCGTCTACTGGCAGAACGCTTTCTGTGCACCCAGCTGCATTTCATAACTAATTGGCACTTCCAAAGTTACGTCATGGACGTAGCCTGCTTTGTAATCGCCGAATATGCTGCTAGTAAATTTACTGCGTATCACAGTGGCTTTGCTTTTCAATTCTTTTGAATGAAATATTAATTTTCCATTTTTCTACTCTGTACGTTCCAAGGTACAAACATACACGTGCATTATTAAGCTACATTGACACGAAAAACGAGTATTAATGAATACAGAAAACATAGAAAAGCTGTGTCATTTTGACATTCAAAATGGCTGCACCCAGGTCCTATTATATTATAATAATACCAGGAGTTCCTCTTTGTTATACAAATGCACATTCCTTTATTTTACGTAAATTCATCTCCACCTCCTCCTTGTAAACGTGGTTACGTAAATTTTTTATATAATTTCTGCATTCTTCATTTGCTTTACATTCACTGTGAGCATACAAAGGGCACTCAAAGTATAACACTCACGCACAAAAAGTAGCAATGTCATTGTTTCACTGTTACAAGAACCAGGCCTGGGGTGCATAAAGAACTGAACAGCGCACAGAGCACTTGCTGTTTCAGGATAATATTTACTCGCGCACGGCGTAAGTACCACAATTTCCTGACACTTCAGGGCTCTGTTCATCCTACCGTCACTGCGTCATCTACTTACTACCAACACTAAAAGCATTTACTCCAAAGCGACCATCGCGGAAGACATGTTAACGTAGCAGTTACAGTACAACCCGTCAGCTTCACGGCTCCTTTAACTAAGCAACTAAATAATATTTTAACTCACTAAACAACTAAATACAACCCAAACGTTTGGCACTCTTAATACCAAAGCCCGCCAATGAACACGATCTTCGTTCACCTATGTATAACCACCACCGAGCCTCGTAACCTCTTCCTCCTAAGATCCATCTGAATGCTATCTATCAATAGCCTCTTAATTTTCAGCTCGACTTATGGGCTTTTATCATTTGGAAGGAATAACTACCAAAATTATTTTTTCTAAAAATCTCCGATACACATTTAATATCTGGAACAGTACACGAAGCACAAATTTCCACTCCAGCAGGCCTATCATTATCAAGCTCAATGAGAAATAAACTGCTGTAAGGACAAAATAAGTAAAGTGCGTCACACTGTTCAATGATCTGACAACTACACGTAACCGGAACGAGATAAATCAAATCCACTCCTTTATATCACTTCAAGGCTACGGTAACACATGTGACCATGTCATCAGTGCAATTCACTTTCAGTTCCGACAGTTCTTTAGTGTACTGTACCTGTAACAAACAACAAACTTACCTGAAATCCAGTAGCTAGTACCTATCTGCGCCTACCTTTCGAACCTAAAAGTGCTGAAACTATTCACAGTACATATTTTATATCGTCCATCTGTAACATCAGATTAATTAGTCTCCACACATTTGGGGCTCTAAGTTTCGTGTACTACATGTATGTGGATAAAATTCTTGGCATATAAATCCGAAATATTTTCATTTATATGTGGCTTAAATACGCTGCCAGTAACTGAAGGATACACAGAGCTGAATGGTAGGAATTTGGTGAGTAATAAATTGGCAAAGGCGTGGAAAGAATTGGCCGTAACCTATTTGGGATGAAATCAGGTATCGGTTTAGAAGGAATTAGGAATGACACAGTAAATATCAGCCAGAACAGAAGATGCTGGAATTCAAAAAGCATTTTCTCTGGAATATAAATGAGAGGCGATATGGATCGAAGTAACGTACACTGTAAATCCGAAATAGTTCTTAACATTTCCTGCGTGAATAGACAGGCACTTACATTAACCTCTTAAAGCCTACTGGTTACGTGATGCACCAACAAGTTTAACATTCAACAACTGTACGCTCTGCCCACACTGTATTTATGTGTCCTGTACTTACCTGAAAACAAACAACGACTTGTGCCACTTACATCATAAACTGATTGGTTTTTATAACCGAGAAGAAAAGTGTTTACTGCGCGGTACGAACTGGGTCTTTAACTACAGCAGTCTGGGCTTCGTCTTTAAATGTTTCAATATACGTAGACTAAGAAGTCGACATATATATTTATTAATGGATATAAACGAAACTCTGATTATTAATAACGTAGACATGTACCGCTTATCCTCTCCGCTTTATGAAACGCAACTCGGTAACTCAGCCTAAGAGAAGAACTACGGAGATAAAGTGCTGACAACATTTGGAGTCGAAAGAGACAAAGTAATGGGACGATCGATGAAACTGTATAATGAGCGCCTTCATAATGCGCAGCAGTGCTGCCGAACATCTTTCCAATGGACGAACACCTAAAATAATTTTCCATATCCCAAGGAACCAACGACTGTGACAGCAAAAATTCACAAGACTGTTGCAGAACTGCCAACTGCCGAACAAAATTCCCGCGACATTTGGAAACTTTTCGCGGTATTTCAAAATTGTTATTCATTCCACGATTTCTTGCGAAACACTTCCTCGTATACTAAATGGTCCAGGATAGACTCTAGTGGGCGCTCACATACGGTCAGACATTTCGTAACCGGCCAAGACAGCACTGCATTGATATGCACATCTTGGCTCCACTGAGTCAAGTAATGTGATAGTTGGGAGTGAAATGTTAATACAGCTTTCCACAGACATGCGTGTTTTAATATACAGATTTTCGCTTTATTGTTTACGTCAGTGGTCTCCGTGGTACGCAGTTTTTTTTGACAGAACACTGGAACGTCAGTGCGATATGCTGCACAACTTCTTACTAAATCCAAGACAAGACAACCTAAGTTCAAATTTGATGTTTGTTGGACCGTGCATCATTGTGATAACTGAAGAATAAAAACCAACCAGATGCCACTTATTATTTTATTTTACTTCTTATAGCCTGAACATGTTTCGAGCACTACTATGACCATCATCAGGAGCTCGCGAATATAATGTTGATTACCACATTGGCCGTTTCGTTTTTGGTTCGCTGTAGGTTGGAGGTTAGTTGCGGTAGGCCGGACACACGGCGTCAAAAAGCTGGGCTCTACTTTCATAAATTCACACAGTAAATATCTGAAGGCACTAAATACAAGCTAACTTTACCCCATCTGGCGGAATAGCTTGGAATTTATATTCTTATTACCTTAATAATTTATCTGTACCACATAATTTTTTGACACTCGTTTAACGTGTGAAATGTTACTAATATGTTCCTGGACTTTATCCATTATCACAGAACACAAAACACTCACAACATTTCGAAAGCAGTCTGTTTTCTTATTCAGGTTCTGTACCTGAAAAAGAAAGCGCCCTGCTCCCAAAAAGATGCGAGTGTTTTGTGTTCCTTGATAATGGATAAAATCCAGGAACATATTAATGATGTTTTGCTTAATAAATTGTGTTTTGAACAAAATGTGAATATGCCGGCCGTGAACAAAATCTATGGTCATACCCATTTACAAAACGGGAGATAAACGTAATGTGAGAAACTTCGCATCAATCAACTTTACACGAATATGTCTGAACTATTCTTCTGGTAGGATTAACGTCGGTCGAGAATGGAATTTGTGCCCATCCGAAGCAATTTGTCAACTGCTATTTTTTTTCTCATTTTCGTTCAACAGATAGACTAGTACGGGAAAATGGGAAAACGACGGATCCCATTATGAAACTTTAATAAGCCTACGTTATATACATGACTTACGTAGAATATTTTTAAAAGTTTAATTTTGCATTATTCAGAGCACTTATACGGCACGCGGATACGCAGTTGGTCGTGGCAATGGAGTAAGAGCCGGAAGGTCGAGAGTTCCGTTCCCGGTGGTGTCAATGACACAATCCTTCCGGCCGCACTATGGCCTGAGGTTCACTCAGCCTCTAACAAAAATGAGGACAGGGAATATATCCTGGGGATTAAAGGCAGCCGGTGCGTAGAGCTGACAACCTTACCAACTACATATGTCAAATATCTTGAACTCCGCGAGCTTCAGCCTCTTGGTACCCTCAGGGCCTGTTCAGGCCTGTACGGCATGGTATTTTGCCTTTCACTTTTATGATATAAGGCTCATTACCGCACTCACAAGCGTCCGCCACGTGTCCCTATCCTGGGCCAGCCCAATCCAGTCCATATAACCACATCCCACCTCCTGGAGATCCATCCTATTATTATCCACCCATCTACGCCTAGGTCTCCCCAGTGGTCTCTTTCCCTCCGGTTTCCCCAACATGCTATGTATATATTAAGAAATCTGTCCTAATGAATAAGCAATTACACTGTAGTATAATAGTAAATCTTATTTTATAAACGTCCCCAAACAACCTTGGTTAAGTGACTAACAGTTCCGTTTCGCATAGGAAGATGATCAGTACGAACTCATGTTTATGCATTTTTCTGCAGCTTTTCAGGAAAACTGCCGGCACGAAACGATCGCTTACATTCACGCTTCCTCTAAAGCATTATTTATTGATCATCCTATCATTCGACGCTACAAATTCTGAGCTATTAACAAGATAAACCTAAAAATAAATGTAAAGATGTGAATGATGGAATTGCCATCTTGCTGTTGAATATCTATGTGGAACAAATTCATCAGAAAGTATGTAGAATCGTGAAACATAGCCTACAGTTTAAAAATGAAGGGCAAATATTTAAAATGACTAATTACGGAATTATTGTCACCCAGAAATACTGAGATAATTGTTGGATAATTACATAACAATGCAGTTTGTGATCTCTTTATACCCCCCAGTAGTGCAACCACAGTAAGGTTAGAGGTTTTGATTCATTCAGGAAAGGGGGAAAAAAATATACATAGAATTATTATTGATGTTGAAATCGTAAAAGATTGTGCAATAAATACGTCCCCATTAAATCACTTTCTAGAACGCAAACACTATTAAAACGGCTCATGGTCGTATTTCATGGCTGCATAAGTTATTACGTGTTAAATCACATTGTTATAGATTTTAAACTCACGGTTCCGTGCATCGTAATTCAATTTTAATAAAATCCAACCAGATGCAACAGTATGCAGATATTTATTTACTGCAAAGTCACTCTACATGTTTCGGGTGTCACAGCACCCATCATCAGGAGTACTAAAAACTGTAAACGCAGCCTCCGGTACTGGTCCCGATTGGGACGATCGGGACGATCAGGCAATGTTGGAGGGAAGTAGCTGTACCAGTATTATGACCTGTACTGGAGGCTGCGGTTACAGTTTTTAGTACTCCTGACGATGGGTGCTGTGACACCCGAAACATGTAGAGTGACTCTGCAGTAAATAAATATCTGCATACTCTTGCATCTGGTTGTATTTTTATTAACATCACATTGTTATAGTTAACGTTATTTACTTAGAGCGGCAACTGTGTCCAAAACACGCAAAATTACACTTACACTGTGTTTGATATCAAAACCCTCCCACGTATTTCGGTACTGCGGTAAATATGGCAAATGATATAGATTAAATGAGACAGCCAGGAACACTTTACAAGCATTTCGGCTGTATTTGTTAGAATATTCATCCCAGTCTCTGACAATTACATGTATAAATTAAAATTAATCTTTAGATATATCGATCGTTATCAGTTATGAGTCCATTACTTTTATATTATCTTATACTACCGTATCATGACACAAACAACATTGAATGGTACCAAACACTTCTCCTTAATGCACTGCCTCATCGTATTCCTGCCTCCTGGATTCACAGAATAGCAGATAACTTCTCACACCATCCATTTCATACCTCATTGTAAATATCCAAAGCTAAGGCATTCAATCTCTCTCTCTCTCTCTCTCAATAAGTAAGATAAGTTAAGTCGGTTTCCATGTAAACCCTCCGGCTCATAACTCTTTATTTGCATCCCTGCTACGTCTTTGAACTAAAGGGCTCAGTCTCCAGATTTCATCTTACCTAGTTCCTTCACACAGAGAAATCAATTTTTCCTACGCGTGAATTTTTAAGGAACTGAAAGGCGCAGAGAAATTCAGATCCAGATGCCCTTGTGGTCCTAGAAATATAGTTTGTCCAACGAAAGCAGCTCACAGTAATCCCCAACGGTATGCGATTCTTCCATGTATGTTCTTTAGGCAGGTGACAGGAACAGGCAAAATTTACTTGATTCTTTCATAACATAAATCTTGGTGACAAGAATATAGGCCAATCATAGAAATGCTACATAGTCAGCAAGATTACAGGCACATTGGCTAACAACATGTGACAAGCACTCTTAGTTGATATAAAACGTGTGAATAAGAGAAATTCCAGACGCACTAGCAAAGTTTCATTCGGATCCTTCTAAGCGTAAGATATCTATACTTCTTGTATCTAAGGGTACGAAACAATATAATTTTTCAGAAATATACGGAACCTATTTAGGTAGTAGTAAGAATAAATAGACATTACGCATGTTGTGGTATTAAGGGATTACTGCCATTTTGACAACAAGCCGTCAGCGGAACCTACCTGAACCATACAAATTCGGCTCACACACTCTTACCTTTCTTTCTTAAGATAAGTATAATCAATACGGTTTTGTCAGGTACACTCTTGGTCTTCAAAACTGTCTCTCCCGTTAAGACTACTAACCAAATTTTGTAAGAATTTCTCATCGCTTATGGGCATACTGTCTCTCTCCTCCATAATATCATCACGGCTATATTAATATACGAGTATCATGAAGTATAAATCATTTAAATTTTTCTCGTTTTTTACTGTTACTTCCAATCCGTTTGATAGAAAATCACACTTATTATCAATTGGTTATCATTGTTGCTACTTCTTTTGAATTCGAATACTTAACTACTATGTGTGTAGAACATTTTAATGCTGGTGAAGGTGCACAGTATCAGACGTGACGTTTTCAGCGTGGATAGTACCTTCCACTGTGTAGCCAAGCGTCAGCAGAAGGCCCGTTCCCTAAGCCAGCTCGCTGGAGCATTTGATGCCCATTGAATATCGCGCGGAAATAATTAAACTCAGCACAGAACAACGTCAGGTAGAAATTAATATAAAACTGCTAGTACTGACTAAAACAAGAGAGCGTAATCACTGAACTGAGAAAAGGGAGCGAATACAGAGTACCCAAGTTCCTTACACCAGTCTTCTATGAGTGAAGTCAGTCATACATATTCAGCATAAAAATATGTTAATATATTTATCACATACACTACTAGTCAGGAAAAACACAACTGTGTAGTGAAGTGTAGTTGGGTGAAGTTTAAATGGGAAGAAGAGAAGTGTCGACAAGTGTAGTGAAGTGTAGTTGGGTGAAGTTTAAATGGGAAGAAGTAAAGTGTTGACAAGTGTAGTGAAGTGTAGTGAAGTGTATTTGGGTGAAGTTTAAATGAGAAGTGAAGTGTCGACAAGTGTAGTGAAGTGTAGTTGGGTGAAGTTTAAATGGGAAGAAGTGAAGTGTCGACAAGTGTAGTGAAGTGTAGTTGGGTGAAGTTTAAATGAGAAGAAGTGAAGTGTCGACAAGTGTAGTGAAGTGTAGTTGGGTGAAGTTTAAATGGGAAGAAGTGAAGTGTTGACAAGTGTAGTGAAGTGTAGTTGGGTGAAGTTTAAATGAGAAGAAGTGAAGTGTCGACAAGTGTAGTGAAGTGTAGTTGGGTGAAGTTTAAATGGGAAGAAGTGAAGTGTCGACAAGTGTAGTGAAGTCTAGTGAAGTGGAGTGAAGCTTTTAGTAATAGGGTGTCTATGAATATTAGAATATAATCAGAAGACACGAGGTTTGCTGCTTCCTTCATATTCTTTTGGTTCTATTTTGTAACATTGTATATATAGTTGTAAGTTTTGTACGCTTCTATTTAATTTTGTAAATTATATGTCCTTGCTGTTATGTTTATGTATTCTTATTGTTATGTATGTTCCATTATTGTGTTGATCTGTGTATTGTTTGTGTGTAAAAGTGTACTCCACAACTGCCACCGGGTGTCAACCCAATTGCAGTTAACAAATATGGAAGGTAAAGTGATCCCTTTACAGGCCCGGTGTGGCCCAGAGGGTGGGTATAGGTATAGCTCTACTCTTCCATGACCGCGGCACTAGAAGGGGGTGAGTGGTCAGCAGCACACCCCGGTCGCACTTTACCCGCGGGAAAGACCCGGTACCAAGTTTACAGAAGGCTGGGTGGGCCCCAGGGCCGGTCTGGACGGGCGGAAATTCTCGTCCCCAACGGGGTTCGATCCCGGACCGTCCAGCACGTAGTTAGTCACTATACCGACTGAGCTACTCGGCCCACAGTTAGCAAATATACCATATCATAATACTGTGAGTGGAAGGTTTAAAAAGTATTGGGGTAAAACTTTACGCAAAAAGTCTTAAACTGAAGATAACGTAAAGGTAATTAAGTACGTACTTAAGTTCTACTTTCCTGTACTATGTTTCTGTGAAGATATTCTACACAACTCACGAGATATCTCTTACTTGAACAGTTTGCAGGACTGACTGATGAAATGATTGGGCGTGGGATGAAAATCTGTGCAAAAAAATTCTTTCCTGTTCGTCACAAAAAAGAAACTGGAAAATGTGACACAAAAAAATTCGTGTAAAATTTACTATTTCTCATGTTCAGTGCATAAATATGCCAATTAATTCCTGTCCCGTTAACTGAAGATGAAAGCAGTCCTTCAGAGTCGTTTTCGTAAAGCTGCTCAAGGAATTCCCCGCCTTTTGCGAAATGATATCCATTATAACCCGCAACATAAGCCTTTACCAAGCAAGCAGAACACAGCATAAAGCCTTTCTTCTTATTTCAGCATGATCAACTCCAGTATAACCCTCCAGTCCACACGCACATACCCTAAGTGGCCTCTGAATTCAATTTACTTACACACTCACACTTGGGCAACAGTTACGGTCCCGAAGGTTCGGCTCAAGCCAAATTTTTCTCAAATCAAAATTCAGTATACCCATAGTCAAATACACATAGGTATACATACACCTTAGTTGGCTGAGGCACTGCGCTACAAGCCGCAAAGTTGCGGTTTCGAATCCTGTTGGGGTTACTGGAATTTTTCATTGACATAAAATCCTTCCGGACGCAATATGGCCCTGGGTTCGGCTCAGCCTCTAATAGAAGTGAGTACCAGGAGTATTTCCTGGGGCCAAAGGCGGCCGATGCTTAGGGCTGACCACATCAACTACATGTGCCGACTGTCTTGAAATCTTGGAACCTTCAGGACGCGTTTCAAACATGTTTTAAAAAATTAAGTAATTCGGAAATTGTGAAAGTTAAAATTGCGCAAGTCGGGGAGTGTACTTAGTCGTACTAAACTTACTTGCGTATTTAACATCGCCCTCATATATCCCGCCCATCTACAAACCTTAATGTAGGGACTTTTGCGTAGTAGATGAATGTAGCTATGGTGACAGAATAAAATCCTCAGCAATCTAAAGGAGTGCTAAGTTATCCGCTGCATATTACACTGCCCGTCATGTACGACGTAATATGAAACCCGTACTCTTACTTGCGGAAGGATAAAAGAGATGCTAAGACGAGGAAGAAGATGTAAGCAGCTACTGAAGGATTTTAAAAGCGATAGGGTATGGAAAATGAAAGAGGAAGCACTAGAAAGAACTCCATGTAGAACTTGGTTTGGAATAGATTATGGGCCTGTAGTAAAACAGACTACGAATTGAACGACTCTTCCTTGTAGTCTTAAACACTTGAGAATACTCTGACAGTCAACGGCCAGCATTACAGGTTGGTCGCAGTACCATGGAATGAGAATAAAAAAACGAAAAAGTCTTGAAACTGCTGCTGACTAGTATAGGTTGTTTACAAAAACAAATATATATATATATATATATACTTTCGCTGCAAAAATCTCTTCCCCACTTCCCCGCATGAAACCACAGAGCGGGGATAAATATCTCTGACATCCAATCCGTGCCTGTCCACCAGTATCAACGAATTTCAACAAAAAGGATAGGATATTAGGGAAAAGGAGGAGAGAACTGAGACTACAATTATTAGAATAAATATGCAATATACTACCCTATCGGAAATATTCGTTAAAGGCTAAAACCATAACAGGGTCAGTAGAGGTGAAAGGTGCAATTGCCCATGTCCCTCGGCAAGTGGCCGGTTTACCGACCCGGTAGCTATACCACCGGAAGGAGATCACTGTTACACACCTTACGGTGGGTTCCAGAGCCAGTCTCGGAGTTTTCGCGAAAATTTTCTTGCTCCCCTCCTCAGAATCGTAATTCCTCGGCGACCTAACCCGTAGTCCTGTCAATATGCCGCATGAGCTATCTTGGCTTATTTAACCAGAAAAGTGGAGAGCGGTAAACAGTGAAGATTGCTGTCTTCTCTGATCCTATTTGTTAAAAGTTGCCATTCTCACTGCATGCTACAGCAAAGTCCAGGGATCACACAGAAGAAGCTGATGATGATACGGAAACACAGGATGGAAGGAAAGTTTAGGGACTCTGGGGAATGGCGAAGAAAAGTTTTTCTTGGCGTTGAAAGAAAGGTGTGTATCTGGGTAGGATGAGGGTTGAAGTTTTGCGTAAGGTACGCCGAAGCCCTGGTGAGCCAAGATAGAATGTTATAGACATAGCACTAAATTTTATTTTCTGCTATAGCAGAGTAGAAATGTGTGTGTGTGGGGGGGGGGAGAAAGGGGAAAAAACTTTTATCTGTTCATGACCCCAAAAACTCTCTTGGTTAGGATGGAAGACACTCCTAACCTCCCCCGCTCCTGCCGGTGCTACAGCGTGGCCAAACGGCGTTGTTCATTTTTCTTCTCTTTCCTCTATAGTGAAGAGGGGAAAGAGTTTGTTTTAGTAAAAATGGAGGTCGGAAGAAAGACGTGTGGCGCCTCTAGTGGCCAAAACACATAGGGAGCAATCGCTCATCGGCTACACAAGGTACATCCACTGCCATTTTTAGAGATCCCCAGCTCTCAACTTACCTCCCCAAACGCAAGGTGAAAGAAAATGAGAGCCAAAACAAGAATGACAAGAGTGTAATGTAAAAACATGGACGAGAGCTATTTACTCTTGAAGTTTCGTAATGTTTTCCCTTCTTTCAGACAACTTACTTCCCAGTGTTCACGTATCAGACTCCATATAATATAATTTTGTCCATTTACTTCTATCCCTTGCTCCTCTTGCTGTAAGCTGAAGACCCATATCAACTGCTTGTGTGTGACGTTACCAGCTTCCACCTAGACTGTGTCAAGAAGGCAAGACACAGAGATAAGAAGTTCCAAGAGATTAACATTGACTGGACAGATGGTCTATGCGATCAACTCTAGTAGTTAAGGTGGTATGAACATCAAAGTCACTCAGTTGAAACATGACTGTAATGTGTTTGTAATTACAACTGCAGTATTTTCATTGTTACACCGTGCATGTTGTCGAGTTACTCAATTATTACACCAACCGCTGCACATATATAAAATTTATAAAATTTAAACATTAAAACATTAAAAATTAAAATCGCTCCGACATGTTTCGGTCTTAAGACCATCCTCAGGGAGCTATATCTTCCTTGCTAAAGTCACACTAGGCTATATGTGACTATTTCTAATGTGACTTCAGCAAGGAAGATATAGCTCCCTGAGGATGGTCTTAGGACCGAAACTTGTCGGAGAGTTTTTAATTTTTAATGTGCAAATTTTATAAATTTTATATATGTGCACTGGTTGGTGTAATAATTGAACAGCTGCAGTACTTATAAAGTGCACTTACGATTTTATGAAATACGAAGTAGTCCTCCCCATCAGCAGCGTGACTGCGGGGGAAGGCAGAGCGTATGTCGATTTCAAGGATTAAAGCTGATCCTCCTTTTCCTCGGAAACTACTGGCATATTTTTTTCGGTCCGTGCTGACATCGTACTTACGCTCTTTCCAGTCGTATTTCCAAAACATTCAAAACACGTTTAATTATTTTATTACTATAAACTTTTACACTTAGTTTATAACAAATTCATTACGTTCAAACACCGCTGTCTCTTCTCTGCCACATTTCTGAGAGAACGATTTCGGTCTATTTATCCTAAGGTTCTTTCTTTTACACCGAATACTTGAAACCGCACGCATAACTAATACGGCACATACACATATTTCAGAAAGTTTCACTTTCACATTTCTGTAATAGTCCTGTTTACTGCTTCTCAGGACTGGCGAAGAGTATGCACTTTCATACTAAAGTACGACAATAAATATACGTATAAGTTGACACTGAAAAGCGTTCGCATCCTGGCATCTAGCACTTTTCTCAAATGGCCATGACATTTAATCACCTGTTATCACACTTCTTTTTGTTCACAACCCTTTAGATATATTATTGGTTGTTATTTTATTACTAAAGCACCTTACCCTATTCCTTTGAATAACTCATTATTTATATAACTGAAGAATAAAAACCAACTAGATGCAACTTATTATTTGACTGTACTTCTTATAGGCTCAACATGTTTCGGGCACTACTGTGCCCATCATCAGGAACTAGAGACTATAATGTTGATTACCACATTGGTCGTTTCCTGATGATGGGCACAGTAGTGCCCGAAACATGTTGAGCCTATAAGAAGTACAGTCAAATAATAAGGTGCATCTAGTTGGTTTTTATTCTTCAGTTATCACAATGATGCACGGTCCAACAAACATCAAATTCATTATTTATATGTTTAGGTTGAATTCGCCTATTCCTATTTACCGGTCATGCATACCGCTAAATTTTCAACCCGTAAAATATTTTGTACTTACTGAGTTGAAGAGCATGTTTACACAATTTGTTGGTACACTTACAGGAAATAACCACAGATCAAATTTATATCCCTAGGCACAAGTCATGAGTGTTAAATATTATGGTTGCACATGCTTATTTTCTCTCAAACGCATCAAACAACTAGCAAAAAAAAACTTTGGTAAGTGCACAGGAAGCCGACATAAAAATTAGGAAATCTAATTCACTGGACTATTCATTGAAGCTACAATAGCTTATGGACCTATGTGTTGTCATTTTACTTAATCACGACATAGTATACAGCAACAAACATTACCTACTACGACTAAGCTTTTTGCCTAAATACTTGGCTTGCAAATAGCAACTACGTAGCACCAAATTATACGTAGGCTAACTCGTAACTGCATTCCTTCTATTCATGTCGTAAATGGCGAGATGCCATCATACATGGACGTCGATCTTCATTCAAAGTGCCTATTTTTTTAGGCGATTTTCAACAAAAATGAACTTTCTAGATATTTTACAGCGCAATTCCCAATACAAAATTTGACGAAAATCCATTTGGCGGAAGCCGAGCTGTTCTGTGCGGTAGGACGGAAATATGGGTCTGACAAAATTGACAAACCAATACTCGCTTTCTGGTACTGTCTTGTGAACACGATTGGAAACTGTCACAGAGCATACTGACTGCGGTTTATGACGTTTCTGTACTAAATATCAAATTTAAATTCGTAAGACAATTATATAACGACAAACAGATCAGAAAAAATCGGAATTGAAATAGGGCTTATTAAATATTGGCCTACCAAAGCGAGAAAGAGAAATACAAAAGGAGGGAGAGAAGTAAATGAAGGAGGTTGTGGGAGTGGCCAGTCACCAAGAGGAAGGGGAAGCGAAGAAACTGTCGATTTCTAACATCCAAGCTTATGTTCCACTAGAGACAAAGGAAAGAGCGTAGGATGAAAAAACTGAAGGACACAAAAAGAAAAGTTGCGCCCACGCGTGGGAGGAGTGAGAATCGCTAAGAATGTCGCCGTTTATAGAACAGAAGGCAATAATTTCCATTAATCGTGCCGGAGGTGTGTTACCGGTCCTCTCGGTCTGATAAACGGAAAGGGTGAAATGTTCAGACCCAGTTATAATAATGTGTCCACCTGGGTTAGTCGGTCATAACCTTACGATATTTTTAGAGTTTACTGGCCAAATAAATTGAGTTAAAATTATGCACTTTATATTATCAGAAATAAGCCTTAAACGTAGTCATAAAATAAATTACTTTTTTTCAGAAATTACCACTGTTATCAGCGTTATTAGCGTGATATATATATATATATATATACGTATTTATTTATTTATATATTTACTACACACATAAAATGCTCAAATTGAAATCACTTTCCTCAGATTAGTCTCAAAAACCCTTCAGGCGAAACAAAACAGTTAATTAAGTCTATTCACTAAGATAAAATTATAAATAATCAGTACAGTCCATTTCAACAAATTATGTCTCATTGAACGTCACGGAACGGCGAAGTAATTCAAACATTTACATTTTTCTCGTTATTAGTGTGTTGAAAATTCATGCCGCAAGTTTAAAACAACAACGAAGAACGATGTAATGATGGCACAATTTGATATATAAATATATGACGATCTCTTTTGTGTACTGTATGTTACCCTATGAAATACATCAAACTAACGCATAATGGGAAGGTCACGTCTATCCATGCCCATTATCTACAAACCTACCATGCATAATACAGCATTAGGGATTTGCTGCACACAAATAAGCTACATGCATATGTTGCTGGGGGCGGGGGGGGGGGGCGGAGTATTGACAGGTGTGTTGGCTTTTAAAAGTACGCGCACTTTTCTGAGAACCCAACTGACAATCAATAAGAGAGACGGAATAAATGCACAAACGATCTTAATTCGTAGTAGTTACAAGGCTCTATCTGAAAAGCAGAAACCAAAGTAGGAAAACTCTAATACTCCTGGTACATACACCATATTCCTTGGGAACCCAGGGCTTCACGGGCTACTTTAAATGGTTCCGTAGGCATATTTACTTTAATGAAATCAGTAAATGTAATTAGGTTACTTCTTTCTTCTCCTTCCCATATTTGTGAATAATTGACGCTGGGTATATTTTCAATTTAATTCAGCAATAATAATATTTTATCATAAAGTAACTGCATATTTTATTTCATTAAGTAAAATTTTGTGATCTAAAATGTTTTACATTGTATTTGTACCCACAAAATGTACTTTTGCTTTAGAGGGTTTCTAGAATATTCAGACTCTGTCACAACAGCTCCACATACGTTCAATCTGAACACCGCTGCTTGAACACAAGACAATTGTATTTTGTATACAATTATTAATCTGTCTTTTTTTAGGTGAGCTATACCTGTTGTGCATTATGCAATGATTAACAGAAAATTATAATTTGGTCTAACACAATTTTATTATATGAACAATTTAAGAGAATACAGCTATATGTTTCGGCTTATTTGAAGCCATCTTCAGGCTTGGATTTAAAAGAGTATATAT
>Ga0131853_10011242_pt1 | contig 16373 bp, 11 predicted proteins | sample TergutLab28metaG_FD_92764 | JGI IMG/M metagenome (GOLD analysis project Ga0131853, IMG submission 92764) | Labiotermes labralis P1 segment gut microbial communities from Petit-Saut dam, French Guiana - Lab288 P1 (version 2) (version 2) | ecosystem: Host-associated > Arthropoda: Insects >...
GCACACTCCTTTGCAGTAATTATTTAATCTTATGGTGTTCCCATGAACTCACAAAACACACACCCCTATGGTGAAGCACTGCTAGAACCCTTTGTTCTATTATTTGAATTGTAACAACACGAGCTGCATGCTTGTTCCCCTATGGAAAGTGACTCACAGACTGACTCATGCTATGGCAAGACACGAACTGCCCCACTTAGAACAAAGACTGTTCTCGAGGCTTCTAGACGCGCGATGACATCACATAACTCGTGACGATTGCGTCATTTCACACGGTCATGAGTTGTGCAATCACTGCACCAGTGTTACGCATATTGTTTGCTAGAAAATCCAACTGTAAAAATTCTGCCCTTAGCATAACAGTCATGAATGTTTTTTGATTTCATGTAATATCGGTAGTGAATACAATATTTTTTTTATTGATTCATTGTGTGGTTCATCTGTAGAGCTGCTGATACACATGACTCACTCACTCCATGAAGGGGAGTTCTTCTTTACAAGCTGGTAGTTAGTCAGCTGGTCAAGAAATTCCCTGCCTTTTATGAAACTTGAAGACACTTCATCATGTAGGAGGAGGCCCTTATGGACCCAATCCTCATATGCATGTAACCTTTCCACACCTCACACTCTGTAGTCAGTTGCCAATTTCTCATCATGGAGGCCAAGGTTAAAAGTAGGGCAGTCCCTGTGAGATTTGTGGTGGACGAAATGGCACTTGGACAGATTTTTGAGCACTTTCTTTTCCTAATGTCATTGATCACTATGTATACATATTTATTCATTGACCATCAACATTACATAGTCTTAGATACAGAATAGCTAAATAAACCAAAAGAAAAGGAGTATATTGTTAGGTATGATGTTCTCACAGTGGTGCTGTTGGAGATTTTGTTCTTGCAGCATGTTACAGGGTGTCAACTGGCAATAGTTATAGTTGTTTTGGAGAATCATCCTGCCTCCATCTTTAGCATCAAGCAGCCCAAGAAGAATGCACATAGTTTAACATCCCAGAAACTTGAATATTCAAGTTTATTGTTCTCACATCTAAAACCATGTTTCCCAAGTGGTTTTTCCTTTGGGTTTCTGACTAGTATGCTCTTGTCTCATATCTCTCAGGTGTGCCATGTTTCCCATCCATCTTGTCATTTATTACTCTGATAATGTTTGGTGAAGGCTGAAGTTGATAATGATATTTGTAATCACCCTAATATAACAACTTTTGTGAGTAGCTTTACTTATAACTTCAGAATATCAAATTTCAGATTGATTCCTTTTTAACTTCTTTGGTGTAAATAACAGTCCCTTGGAGGTTACACCTGCTTTATTCCCTTTAATGAACGGTAGCAACATGGTGGCCATTCAAACCTGTTGGTGGTACTGACTATTGCCACCTAATGTTAAATTGAAGCACTGCCTTGAAGGTGATGTGGAACTTTGGTTAAGTAACCCTTAATAAGTGAAGTTGTCCTTATGCACACCATGCAGCCTGGGGAGGGAAAAGAGGTATAGCTTCTTTTATTCTTAACTTTAGTGGCCAGATGGAGATGAGTGGTAAACTTCATATCCTGAGGAAAGAGCTTTGAGTACCCACCGAAATTTGACAATAGCATTTAAGGAAGGCAGGAAACAAGAATATGGTATTTATTGCCAATGTGCTGAAACGCTGTACATTTGTATTTAGCGTTAAGCGCCAGTAAAATCTGTTTTGTAAGTTTTATATTAAATATTTGTGGCTTTTAAGTTTTCTTTGCTCTGAGGTCAATAAAGTAATAATATTCTGTAAATGTAGCACATATTTTAGTTTCAGTTTGACTTCATTTTCATCTCCTGAACAGTTCTTTTTCTAGCCAATAAGGTTTCAGATAAATTATAAAATACAAGTAAAATATAGTCATAACTCAGTTAATGATTTTAGTAAGGTTTATTGTTATATTGTTTTATCAATGACATGTTTCGGCTCTAGTTACGAGCCATCTTCAGGTTGATTACTCTTTCTTAGAAGGTAAAGTATACAATTAGCAATGCCATTGTTATTGTTATCTGTGAGATCTTGTATAACCTAAAAGTTTAAGATAAAATATTTATTCATGGGTGTAAAGCATAAATCTTCACTTTCTTTATATACTGCTGCAAGGCCTGAACTTACAAAGCCCCTGAAGTACCCCATACCAGTACTGAGTCCATACTATTCTTATTTTTAAATACAGGCTGAATATGTTCAACTTAATAAGTCTTTTTTCTTTGTTCCAGTGCAGTGAGGGGAATTTTACCATCACTTCTGAAACTGGTGAGTCACTGGCCAACATGTTTTAAAATTATGCCAGCCAGAACTTCTGTATGCACAAGCATTTTGGTGTCACAGCTTCTGCTTATAAAAAATGTCACAACAGTGTGCTAAGTGTCTGTGATGCATGTAAGATTAAGGCAAAGGAATAAAAAAGTGTGAAGCCTTTACTGTAGTCTGCCTGGGATACTGAGACAATTGTTTTGTGCATTTATTGTACGCATTGTTCTGAACGTAATGGGGTAATGCCGAAGAGTTGGCCTTAGTGGCTGGTGCAGTAACCAGAATTCTGGTATTTTGTTTTGAGAGTATATGATGCAGATTGAATTTTATGCAGATATATTTAAACAAAAGGAATATGTTAGGCATTATGGCAATACAATGACTGTAGAGTATTTGTTTTTTGTACAGTGCATTTTGATTGTCCTGAACATTTACATGTTGCCGAAAATTAAATTATGGATGTTTATTGACATTTGTTTTGTAATGCCATCAAACTACTATTGGTACTGTGTCATGCTATTTTGGTGTGGCCAGTTCTGAAAAGATGCAAAAAGCATTCTTATTGCCACAGCACCAGAATGTTTAAACCAGTTTGAATAATCTGAGAATACAGGTGATGGGGTTTTAAATCCACAAAGGAATGCATACTGGGTATTAAAACATTGTAACGTCTTCCATTTTAATCAAGTTTTATTTAAACTGTGATGCAAAGTTCTGTGTTAAGTGTGGAATAGTGGGGTATGGTTTGTATTTGCTGTCGGAAGTATACAGAATTGCTTCTAAAGTGACAGAAATGCTCTGTTCTCTGACATTTCTTGTTCTACTGAGTTACAGTATCATCAGACACAAGCATAAATTTGCTCAGATTATAATTAAAGTCACAAATGATGGGCAAAGTTTTTATGTGTGACAAGCATTGTTTTTAACAAGGACTCTAGGATATGTTACTTTGTCATATCCCAGAAGAATGGAGTCCTCAACCACTTCACCATGAAAACCTCGAGATGTACATATTTCCATCAAGTTGTGAATTGAGAGAGAAAACCAACAAGATGCATGAGGTGTTTGATGATGGAGTTTTCAGGTTGTTGTAAAAATATCTCGGCCATGGTGCCCGAGATTGGCGAGCCCATGGCGACACCTTTATCTGGTTGGTATATTTGGCCCAGGAAGGAGACGTAATTTTGCCTGAGGATAGTGTTTAGTAGTGTCATGATTTGGTGGGTGGTTTGTTTGTTGTTGTGAGGCTGAGACATTTTTACAACAACTTGAAAACTCCATCATCAAACACATCATGCATCTTGTTGGTTTTCTCTCTCACTTCACAATTTGCTCATGATGCACGGTCACAGAAACCTAAAGCTTCCATCATGTTATTTTATGGTCTACATGCCCATTTTGTAAAGTAATGACCAAAAAATCTCCTGTTTCTTAGACTGAAGTAATTATTTACTGTGATTGTGTTAGGGCTTTCTGCAAATCATTTAGCAGGTTTGTTGGAAGGACCAGTGGGACACAGATATTTATGCTATCAGCAGAACTGACACACCTGCAGGATAATCAGATTATATCTGAAGCTTACTGAGCTTACAACAGATGCTGGAAAAACTTCCCATCATTCTGCACACTTTTCTGCCACACTTGTATAAAGTTTACATTTCCATTGAGATTCATGCATGTAAGATCTTCAGGAACAAGTCAGAAGAAAGATGATAATGCCAACTGGTCACTTAAGAGAAACTGACCAAAATAGTGCTAGACTTGAACATTCTTGGAAGTCCCTCAGATACCTGGCATAAGATTTCATGTTTCCTTTGGACTCCAAAGAACTTTGAGATGTGAATGTTAACGTTATACAGATACGTGTGGAGTGCCCATGTAACAAAGATCACATTCAGCACCTTCTGTAATCTGAGTTAAGTTGTACTTATAGGCCTGTCCCACTGGCAGTCCAAATGTCAGCAGTTTGACATAATGGGAGCTATTTCTAGTGCTTGTGCTCGAATGGTTTAGCCATATGTAGGATGCCTGCAGATAATTGCTCTTTACTTGTTGGAAGCAAAATTTTCCATTTTTAGAGAGTCAGTCTGATAACTAATATGAAGATGCAGGATTTACTATTTGAAGACTGATGTTTGTGTGAACTTTAAATAACAAGACACGCAGTGTACATATAACATAATGTTGAGGTGTGTTCCTGCAACCACTGTTGCAGTGGAAAAGTATTAAGTGTTATGTATTCGGAGTGTGTGTTTGTAGTCCTAGCTATCAAGCATGCAATGCACATGTGCCTTATTGTCATCTGTGGCCTGCCCCAGCTGTACAATATTTTTCCACATTATCTCATAAATGGCATGATGTTTAAAAATGTTATTGAACATAAAATGTGTGTTCTGATATTCTCTACAACTTTTGTTTGAAACATCTTCATTCTATAAAGAACTGAGTGAGATATGATAGAAAATATACATCGGTCTTCATGTAAAGTATCTGTTATTCTTGTCTGCTTTTGATGAAACTTGAATTTTCCCTACAGATTTTTGCAACATACTCAAACATCAAATTTCATGAATATCAGTCTAGTGGGAGCTGAGTTCTATGTGGGTGGACAGACAGACATGATGAAGCTAACAGTTGCTCTTCACAATTTTGCTGACTCACTTGAAAATTCATTTGCTGTCTGTAACAACAAACTCATCTCCACTATAAAGACCAGCTAGCAAATAATCACTGTTTGCTCTTAGAATAATGTGAACTTCATCACTGTATGGTGTGGGCAAAATGCAGAATTCTTTTAATGTTACAATATGTGGCGTGTTGTAGTTGTAGTGGGCTTTAAACATTTAATATGAAATTCTGTTTCCCTGCAGGATGGTGTAGTGCTGGGTCCACCTGGGTTTCCACGGTCTAGACGCAACTTCCTAATGCCACCTGAAGAATGCAATTTAGCAGATCATTTCGTTAGACACTTCTTCACCCTGTACGATAGTGACAGTCGGATGAAATTGGAGGGACTGTACCATAGAGATGCATTGTTCTCTTTAACCTCCACATACCTGCCTGCCCAAACCACATCTAACACAGCCAGGTCAGTCATGGAATTAAACAGTATGTTCTAATGACCCGCTTCTTGAAGAGTCAGAATCCTCGTTTGAAATGCAAATATCTCCATTATGTATTGCTTTTCTCTTAGGTGCAAACTTGACTTCACCCATGCAGCTAAACATATGCGTTGCGTTTCTCAAGTAACTGTATTTAAAGAAAGAAAGAAAGAGAAGGAAAGAAAACTTTGCTACTATGCAGCTAGACGACCACAGTATGGAACCTCATTTTGTAGTCACAGACTTTTTTGACTTTCCATTGTACGCTACATTTCAGGGACGAGTTCGGTTCCCATCTTCAGGCATACTTCATCCAAAACAGCTGTCACTACATTATTATTTACACTGAAATTAATCCTGGTTTAGTGTCAAATTAGTAAATGCCACGTAATCCCAAAACAAGGTTAGAAAATATGGTTATGCACATTTCACTAGACAGAAAATACTTAACTAGTAGTCCTACCAGGGTAGCCTACACAGTGCTTCTGTTTAGTGAGAGGAAGTAGTTATGGTAAGCAGTTATGTACTTTGCTTTTTTTGTGTTCAGTGAAATTTGCCTATCCATATTATCTGAACTGTTTTTTGAACATGTGGCAATTACTAATTTGATGTTATTTGAAGATTAGTTACATTGTAAATAATCATGATGTAGTGATAGCTGTTTTGGAAGAAGGAAGCCTGAAAATGGGTATCAAACCTGTCTCTGAAATGTAATGTATTGAATTTAAATACACATGATAGAAAAAGCCCAGAAAGTCAATGAATTCAAATGTCACATGCCATCACAGCTGTATAGAATAGTATTACAATATGGAGCATTTTTTAAAGCCATGTGAAGAACAGTAATTTTTTAAAATTTTTTGTGAACTAACACTGAACACAAAAATTTAGCACTTATATGCTTCTTCTGATGAATTCTATGCCACATCTCACATACCTAATAGACCATAATTCTGAATCACTGGTTTAAGTAATTTTGTATGTGTAGAAGTATGCAATTGAGGCATGTGCCAAGATAAAATACTAATTTTTCTTTATTATGATGATCATTAGTGAATGTTGCCATTGCTGCATTCTACATTGCAGTTATTAGAAACATGCATTCAGACGACCGTGCCCCTTAATTGGTCTGCTTTCAGGTAGACCATTCCCGTCAGATGCCTAGCTTAATCTATTAGTTGTAAAAATTTAAGTTATATAAATTGCAGTTTGGTATGGTGATGCACGTATGCCCAGTACATGGTCCACAGTGGAGTAAAAAGGTAAAGGTAAATCAGTCCCATTACAGGCCTGGACAGGCCCAGAGGGTTCCAGGAAGTTAAGACTCCCAGATTTCGTGACAATGGCACAGGATGGTGGTAGGTTGTCAGCCTTATGCACCGGCCGCCTTTACCCCCAGGAAATACTCCTGGTACTCATTTCTGTTAGAGGCTGAGTCGACCTCAGGGCCTTAGTGTGATGAGAAGGATTTTATGTCAATTAAAAATCCACTGACACCAGCTGGGATCGAACCAGCGACCTTCTGATTTGTAGCACAGCACCTTAACCACTGTGCTACCGCGGTCCCCCCACAGTGGAGTGTATGTGTCGAATTTCATCTGACATTTGGAAAATTACACGTCAGTGAATGTCACATTCAGTCTTATTGTTTAAAATTATCAACGTATGTCATGTACAGTGAATGGGGTTGTGTATGTGTGGAAGTGATGTTTAGCCCAAAACAAGGTTTAAAGCAAGTGTTTCAATATTTTATAATTAGAATTTTGGCACTGATGATGAGTAGTTATGTCATTCAGTGGATCGGGAGGGCTGGGTACACAGCTGACTTCGAAATTGACGATGACAGCAATTATAAAATCATGACTAAATAGTCAACAGACAGAAACAGTCAAACACGACTGTGTATTTAGTGTAAAAACTTGTCTGCACATAATCATGCTTGATTGTATGAAGGTGAGCTTTTATGATTAATATACAGTTGTGTTTGTTTCTGTCTGTGGACTGGTTAGTTCTGGTAGCACAATGAGGTAGTTCTACCCAAGATTACAAAAACATGAGCCTGAACTCCATGTGATATGACAGAAGTTCTGTGGTCTATGTAACTTTCCACTCAGCAAATGATGTTACACAATGACCTTAGTTCATCAATTCTAACATTTTATATCCAGCTGTTTGTTATTAATCATAACAAATACATAAATGCAGATACTTGTAATTTTACCTCTAGTTTGGATGAGTGTGAAACTTCTTCTCTCAAACTAAGAGCAGAATATAAGAGAGAGGAAGTAACAGGTGGCTGGAAAAAAGTGCATAATGATGGGCTTTATGGTTTGAACTATTCAGCAGGTAGTAGGTTGATGAAATCCAGAATTAGCTGTGTGTGATTTGGGACACACAAAAGAGAATATAAAGCCTTAACAACATTTTGTCAGGAACCTGAAACGAAGAGACTTCTTGGAAGGTCCAAGCATAGATGAGAGGATAGGATAGGAAAATGTGAACTGGAATTGTCTTCCTCAAATTGACCTCCCGTTGTGACAGTAGTAATGAGCGTTTGTGTTCTATAAGAGGTAGGTAATTTCTTGAATAGGTGAATGACCATTGGCTATTAGCATATCAAGGAAGACTGCTCCATGGATTTAGTTGTTCGCAAAGGCCACATATTGTCATATGTAATGTGTTAGTGAGGTTTTGTTCCAGTCTTTTGATTCGTTTGATGCTTATCCTGCATCAGATCTTTAACAAAATGTATTTTACATATTCGATAGATGTATTTTACTGCACTGTTCTGTAATGATGCATGCTGTTGCAGAGATGCAGGGCTGAATATTGCAGTCTGTAAATTCTAGTACCATTACTCTCCCAATTAAAAGTTTCTGTCAGCCTGATAATACTTTGGGAGTTCCCTACATGTCCCGTAACGTCTGCTGCTTCTGTTCACCTCCCTCACCCCATTTCCACTCTACTCATGGCTCATTTTTGCCCAAGACCTGAGGCTTTGTGGAATGTATGGTATAAATGACTGAGCTTTCAGTTCATCTGTGTCTGAAGATGAAGTCTTCTGGGATGTTATACCTTGTCAACTGGTAGATGGTTATCAGGGTTTTGGAGGCTTTTGCTGGTTCCTTCTTCAGGGTCTGGCAGACCAAGAAGAGTATCTGTGCTAGAAAATTCAGGTATATTTTGCAGGGGAGGATGATGGGGTGGCAAGCCAGCAGGACTGGTAGTATTTTTTTAACAGTCAACACAACTATGTCTGTAATATAAAACAATATTTTTTTTTTTTACAGTTTGCTGTGTGTTTCAACCTAAGAGGTCATCATAAGGTGCAAATTATACAAGACATAAAAGGAATGTAAATGGACATGAAAATTAGACTACACACACAAACAGAGTATAATTTTCACTTGATAACAACCTCTCAGGTTGAAACATATAGTGAACAACCAAAAAAAAAAGTATTGTAATAAAATGCTAGTTGTGTTGGCTGAATTGTTCTTAGGCGTATTAAGGAATGGCAGTGCTGTGCAGTGGGTGGAGTCATAGGTGGAACTGGCAGAGAGTTTGAGAGGAACTGACCAATGGTTGGGTGTACAACATGAAAACAGTGATGAGCTTTATGATATAGTGGGTATATGCAGATCGGTAGTTGAGCTAGGGCATTCTGGGATGGAGTTATTGGGTGGTGCTTTGATGGCTGTATGGGTGACAAGGAAAGGCAAGGTCACAGATGTGTTTGGTCCTGAAACAAACCACTGATGTTGTGGTGGCCCTTGCAAGTGCTGCTAAGGTTAATGTTCTATCATGTGGAGGCTTCCTATGCTTGCAGGGAGTGAATGAGAGGTTTCATGACCTGCAAATGGAAGCATTGTGCTCTGCTGAAGCACTACATTTTAAACAGTCAGCACAGCATACCATCCCAGAAGAATGGATCTTCAGAATACCAAAACACGCGCCTTGATTATCATCACAAACCTCTAGCACCATATTTTGTCATCATTCTTAGAAGAGTGTTTCATTATAATTCTATAAGAAGTGATGAGTGAACTGTTGTGAGCTCTTGATCATTGTTCATTATTCATTCTTGAAAATTAAGTTTGTTATCCACTCTTCCAGGTTGACAGAGTACACGATTGAGAGTCGTAATCTTCTTAAACTGTCTGATTACTCCAAGAATTTGAAGTTGCTGTATCAGGGATCAGATGCAATCTTAGCAACAATCTGCAGACTTCCTAGATCTGAACATGATCCCTATTCTTTTGCAGTAGACTTTGTTCATTCTGTAAGTAAATGGTCACAATATGTACATTCTCTGTGGGGTTGAAGATTCAAGTCTTCTAGGATACAATGTGATGCCATTTGGTAGCTGGATACCGACATTTTGTAGGAGCCTGTGGTCTCCATTTTCAGTTTACACCGTGTTATATCCCAGAAAGCGCAAATCTTCAACACTGCCATGAGAACCTAAAATTGTGCATTGTTTATAATGTTTCCCATTAAAAGGATAAGTCATGATACTGTGCATACAGTGCGTTTATGTGTATGTGTGCCAGGTTGTAACACTAGATTGGTTACTTTGGTAGCAGCATTATGTATTGCAAGTTGTAAAGCATGATGTCTGTTTTAATAGTTTGTTATCCAGAAACAGTCTTTTTGGTGTGTTTTTCTCTTTCTCTCTTTCCAGGAGTTTTGCATTGTCATATCAGTGACTGGGGTGTTTCGGGAGCCTGCAGTAGTTAAGTCTCCACTTATTCGCTCTTTCACTCGAGTGTTTGTGCTGGTGCAGATAGGTCCTCGTGCTTTCCAAATTGCCAATGAAACCGTGCATATTAAGAATGCCACTACAAAAGAGGCTCAGGTTTGTGTCTGATATCATAGTTACATAACATACCTCTTATTGCAGTAGCACTTTGTGTCTATCTGTTCACTTTCTTTTAATTTTAGGTAGCATTCAAGATACCAAAACGTTCTGTAGGACCACAAATGGCTTCAGTCAAACCAGAGAAAATGAGTGACTCTGATAAACAACAAATGACAATTGTCCTTAGTCAGCTGACAGAGATGAACAGTAAATGGTGCAGAAAGTGAGTCCTGTGTTATTTCTTCAGCTTGGCATGTTTGGCTGTAATTCTGCAATATGTGAACAATGATTTAACCTGTTGTCCAAATGTGAATATTATATTTAAACTTCACGTAATAAAACCGACAAATGCACATGTATAAAATATGCTTTATCACATATTATTAATTACCAACATGCTTTGATCGCTTTTGTGATCAACATCAGGGTAGTTCTTGTTAGATGAACTAATTTTGCCTATTGGGCGTTAATGAACTTAATATGTTCTGATGATTGCAAAAGCAATTGAAAAATGTTGGTAATTAATAATATGTGATCAAATATATTTTTTACCTGTGCATTTGTTGGTTCTATTACATAAGTTTAAATGTACCTTTAATGCGTGGGTGTGGAACTTACTAAGTTCATTAATTTTATATTTGTTACATTTTAATGAGCAAACTGAAAACTGAGTTCTGTGTATCATGAGATCATAATATGGCAAAGTGTCAGACAGACCAGGAATGCTGTCGAGGAGTGGGCCGTAATACAATGTATATTATCCATATACAGTAAAAACTGTTTTATCCAGCATCTGCGGGGAAAAGGGGTTGCCAGATATCGCAGTTTTCCAGATATCGGAATGTTATGCCTAATGTGTATCTTGTGTATCCATCACCATTATGGACGGACTTTCCAGATTTGTCACTTGATGTAATGTCCTGTTTTTCATGCTGTACATTAAATTCCCTTGTCATCACTACGTGCTGCATGTAACAATTTGCACATATAATAAAAAAAAACAACACCATATTTAATTCTCTTAATCACCATATAATATGTATTCCCTTCACTGAATTATGCACGCATTTTGGTGTTACCAGGATAGTGTAGTCAGCATAGCAACCCGCTATAGGTTGGATGGTCCCGGGATTGAATCCTGGTGAGGGGAGAATTTCCATGCCCATACAGACTGGCTCTGCGGCCCACCCTGCCTTTTTACAATGGGTGTTGCGTCTTTTTCCTGGAGGTGAAGTGGTTGGGGCCTGGTATTGACCACCCACCCCCATCTAGTGCTGAGGTTAAAGAAAGAGTAGAAGTGTACCTCTACTCCATCTCTTGAACTTAATGGCCTATTCTAGGGTGAGATTTACCTTTGTCAGTTTGCCAGTTAGCTGAGATATCTGGATAATCTATTTATGGATAAAACAGTTTTTACTGTAATTTTAAAACTGAAGTATGGTACTATTTGTTATCAAATGTAAGGAACATGATCCCATTTAAGTCTGTGGAATAGTTTTGTATATCATGTTTGCCTTACCAGCTTGTGGCAGCAACATACCTTCTATGAAATCCTGTAATATTCTTCTACAGAGAAATGTTTTAATTCAGATCTGATAACTGCCATCACTGGTCGCTGTGCAGCAGTAAATTTTGCCTGCACTATGGCATACAGTCCTGCATTAATGTGGAACTTGCGGTATTGAGTAGTACTGAGCGGACAGCATCATTGATCACTATACAGCAATGTGTCTGGGAGCAGGTCTGTAGATCTATGAGCTGGTTCCACTTGAAGGTCTACGCTTTACTCCACAGAGACACCAAACCTCACCAACAAGAAGTCATGTGACACTGGATGTAATGACTGTTCATTAGAAGCAAACCTAAGGCCATGCTTCATATATCTGATCTAATTACAAGTGTACTTTGTTTTGCCAGGTTAGACCTACATTACAACTATAGAATGAATTTCATGAAGTTTTTACACTGCTCTGTGGCTGGAAACCATCATGTTTGAAATACAGGCAGTGTCACTATTGATACTGTCACTCAAGTGCTACTGTGCTTAATGGAGTTACATTTATCATTCTGCCATCAGTACTGTCCTAGTTAATGCCTGTTGAAGTTTGTATAGAATTAAGTACAAAACAAACCACATTTTTCTCTAATAATATGAATTCCAACTACTTGTAAGAGTGTTATGCAGAGGGTAGCTTGCATGCCTTGTAAGCATATCTTTATCACTGGTTTCCATGGAAAGTGTATCAACAATAAAGAATACATCTGGAATGTGATTCCATGTGTCTGATAGATATGCACATGTACAAGTATTTCACAGGAACCTGCTGTCCATGTTTTCAGGTTGAAAAGTAAACTGATAGGGTATTACAGAAACTGTGGCAATGTACAGGTTTTTCTGCAAGGGTGGTGTGAATGGAAGATGGCTACCAAACCAGTAGGAAGGGAGGGTATAAGGATATAAGAGAAACCATGGGGCTGTAAAGGTTGTATTGCAAGGGTGGCTTGAATGGATAATGGCTAGAAAATTATGAAGAGCAGTAATAAAATTTTGCCTACTATTTCGTATCTCCTTACATTCTTTTGTGTAGAAATAACCGCTATATAAGTGAAGTACCTGAACATTCTCCCATTATTTTCCATTAGTAGAGACTGTTTCACTCAATAGATGGCAGCACCACATTTGATTCTAAAATGACAGACATTGACATGCAGTTGAAAGTTCAAAGTTGAAGGTGACAAGCCAACAAGCATTCACAAACAGTTGCTCAGAGTGTATGGTGAAGCTTCTGTGGATGTGAGTACTGTCTGATGATGGGTAATATGGATTAAAGGAACTGAAACAGGAGGAGCAGCACTTTACAGAAAAACTGTGCAGTGATTGCACTTGCAGTACATTGATGCCTCCCTACATCCACTGGGTGGATTAAATGATAATTGGTAACCTCTGCATAATAACAGATGAAGTGTGCTCCATCCCATCCATCAGTAAAGGCAGTGTAGTGGCATGTATTGAAGAGCTCATCTATTCCAAGGTCTGTGGTAGTTGGGTACCACTGGTACTGATAGATGCACCCAAAAGGATGAGGAAAGCAATTGTCACTGCTTGTTGGCACCATTACAGCAATTGGAAGTGAGGGCTTCCTGTTGCAGATTATCATGGGGAATGAAAGCATTCTGAACCCAAATCCAAGTGCCAGTTATGGAATGGCACCATACAACATCCCCAAGGAAGAAGAAATTCAAGAGTGTGCTCTAAGCTGAAAAAATCTTGATCAGAATCTTCTGGGATGAGAAGGATGTGTTCTTGTGAACTTCTTGCCTAGGGGGACAACAGTGACTCCAGCCATTGCATTGAAACACTGAGAAGTTGAATTCTCACCATTGTTGAGTTTATCCTACAAAAAAAATGTCTGAAATGTTTCTTCTCCATGACATTACTTGTGTGAACCACAGAGGCCATCACAAATTGTGGATAGACACTTTTTCTGCATCAGTCCTCACCTTGCACCATCAGATTGTCACCTGTTTGGTTTTCAAAGAAAAATCCTATGAGGACACCATTACGCCAATGATGAGGCACCGCAGATTGCCTTGCGCCAGTAGCTTCAGAGAAGGGAGAGCAAGTTTTGCTTGGGTGAGAATATATGCTTTTGCTCAAAGGTGGGAAGAAGATATTCAAAAAGATTGAGACTACATTGAAATAAATATTCCTTCAATAATGTTGTAGGGAATGTCTGAAATTTTCACATGTTCAGCTTGTGACCAGCATGAAATAAAACATGTGGCATTAATTTCTGGCTGCCCCCTCTAGTAGGAAGATCAGCATAAGAAAGCAGTGGGCCATGTTAAGATAAGAGTAAAGGAAGGAAGAAATGCTAAAAAGTAAAAAAGATGTGAAAAATAAGGAATATAAAAATGGTGATTGGAAAGGAGTTCTGAGAAAGACAGTAATTCGTGCACTAAATTGGCAGTTTATGTTGATTGTAGCAGGTTGTGTTGGCTGTGAGATCCTAGGTGCGTGGAGACTTTGTGCCTGTAGAGTAGCAGTTTAGAGGTTTCCATGACCTGCTCAAGACAAGGTTATCTTCCTGTTATGCTGTTGGGTTGGAGCTCATTCTGTGTTGCTGTCCTATTGATATTGTCCACATATTGGTATTTGGAGGAGGGGGTAATGGTATTATGGAGTTGGATATAGTGGCTAAGGTTAATGCTGTGGTCAGCCACACCTGATGTACCTGTATGAGAAATATGCCAGTGGTGCTGCCTTGACCCAGCTGTCTTTGTAACAGTCATTTCACCGATTGTATGCTTGATCATTCTTGCACTGAATGCTGTATGTGCTTGGTATCTTCCTTCAGAGGATGGACAGTGTTCATTTAAAGGACTTGGAAGCCTGGTGTGGACAGTAAGGTTGTTTGTTTGTCTGTTATGTAAAGTTAATTAAAATTGTTAGTAAACATAGTTGATAATTGACAAAATTTGAGACGGTTCAAGGAGGATAAGTATCACCATATTGTTTTTGAATCATTTCAGGTGTTTGGAGGAGTCAAAATGGGATATGAAGAAAGCCCTCACGATGTTCACAGAACTGTACAAACGGAGGAAGATCCCTCCAGAAGCTTTTCACAGCCTCTGAGCAACAGGCTCTTCTCACTGATGCAGAAACAAGCTTTTTGCAACTGGTGGTTCTTAATTTATTTTCCACATTTGTGTCTTGACGCAGACAAAAATTAATTTGAAATTGATATCTGCTAGTCAAGATGACTCAGGTGGTAATACTTCTGATCTGTATTCAAGATATACCCTTTTTGAACTTCAGCCAAGGACCGCAGCTCTACTGAGGTTTCTCATAGTTTTCTTTATTGTTTGGGCTGACCTCTCCTGTCCACAACTTTTTCAATTTACCATCTTCCAACCATGTGATGTTTTATAATTTGCAATAAGGACAGCATCACTGAACAAACTGTAACTGATATTTGAATAAAGGTTGACCATATCAAGATGATGCACGGTCCAATACGCATAAGAAACTGTAACTGAATTAATTAACATTGTAACCCTGCTGAGCACCAAGTCTGTTTTTTGGAACTAGGGTCTTAACTCTGCTGGTGGGGAAACATTGAGACTTCACAGAAAGGCCATCTACCATTAAAGTGCTTCTTAATGTATATTTTTCAAAATATGCCATTAAAATGGAAAACAGAGTAAGTAAATTACCCACTTTTTGTGACCTGCATCCAAACAAGTAACTTCTAAAGCAAATTAGTTGATTTTTTATGAAATTAGCTAAGTATACACCACATTTAACTCAGTGCAAGCTGAGGTTCCCTCCCCATTAAATTCAGCATTTATATTTGGGGGATCATCTTGAATTTGTATGTGAAGCCCCAAACTAGACTATGCTGGGCTGAAGTGGGCTGTGCAGAGTCAAACCATTGTGTGCACTGCCAAATGGTCACCAGTGCAGCCAAGAGAGAGAGAGAGAGATTAGAGCATCTGTGATTGTTTTAGTCCAGTCATCATGCCACTGAAGAATTCAAAATGGAATCAGATGTAGTTATGACACCTTTAAACTAATGCTGACTAACCACACAAAAACAATGAAAAATGCAGTATAGAAAGAAGTTCAGGATTTTGGACACAGATTTTCAAAGGTGGAGGAAACAAAAGAAGTTGATAAATGCAAATTCTGCCTTAGAACATTTCAGTAGACCCAAACAAAGTCCTTGCCACGAGCTAGAATAAGGAATTGCTGAGTTCATGCACCTGAAAATGAAACCTAGAGAGCTGATTACATTGGAAGTGATAAAATACAAAATTCTGAAATTAGCCAAATCAATTTTACTTTAGTATGCTGTAAAGTAATTATTATTTGGATATTACTGTATAATTTTCCATAAATCCCAACGAAATACATTTCATATGGATGTGGAAATGGTCACAATATAATAAGTACGTGATCAGCACACTTGAATACAAGCATTGTCATATAAATAAACACATACTTACTTACTCCATGGTGCAGAGTCCTTCTTGAGAAGCTAACTGGTTTGCAGCTAGTCAAGAAATTCCCCGCATTTTATGGAACCCGAAGGTTCATTACCGCACTCACAAGCGTCCACCA
>Ga0131853_10011243_pt1 | contig 16372 bp, 11 predicted proteins | sample TergutLab28metaG_FD_92764 | JGI IMG/M metagenome (GOLD analysis project Ga0131853, IMG submission 92764) | Labiotermes labralis P1 segment gut microbial communities from Petit-Saut dam, French Guiana - Lab288 P1 (version 2) (version 2) | ecosystem: Host-associated > Arthropoda: Insects >...
ATCTTACCTTTCACATTTTTCCGGCCTTTTCTTTGCGTCTGTTATTTTTCATTGGTCACTGTGCAATATAATCCGTAAATGATTCAATATTAAAATAAGACGGAAATCAAATCTATTTTTTAAAAATTTGGTAAAGAAATTTGGCATATGGTTAATCTAGATATTGATCTCCTGAATTTGTAATGATTTTATTGTTTTATACTTCATATCTGTGCTCACTAACTTTTAAAAAATACATTTGAAACGGCATTTAAGTATAAAAACTTTGTTTCCGAAGTGAAGTTGTAGAGACAACATGATGAATAGAAGGGTGGGATAAATTTTGATGAGGATTATTGGCTTGGGGCAAAACATTTTGAAACTTGGCAAATAAATTAAGGAACGCCTAAGGTCACCCAGTCTTTGAGACTTACCGTAATTGGAATGCTGCTTTCCGGAAGACATTTGCATTATTAGGAAGGTCGGTTCCTAATAATGAATTTTTATATTTGTTAATTAAATATTACACACTAACATAACGGCATCCGTATGCAGTGTGCACTATCGTGATTTAGAGTTGAAGTTGATGTTTGGTATCGTGGAATTCAGTACGGGTTATTTTGAACTCAAGGTTGACCAATCATCATACTGTCGGAGCGGAGTGTGATTTCACCACAGCCTTGACAGTCCACCTGCGAGGATAAACGGGTTAAGTACTTTGACCTTTATATAAATTCTCCAGCGATAATATCAACATACATTTAAACGTCCCTGTAAGGTACTATGAATGTGACCTTCCCTTCTTCGGCATGTGCATTTCTTGCTTTTATTATTTTGATTTTTCGTAAGTGATTTTGCTACTACAGCATAGAAGAATCTCAAGAAGGAAGTCGTTTACTCTCACATAGTAAGAAATATTAACTAAAAAATTAAAATTTTACAGCAAAGTCTATGACAACAGAACTTGAGGTTTCAACACGTGTGATAACAACCTCGCAATTGGATGTGTTTCAATTTCAGATCCAGTAACCTCGTTTTTTTTCCTGTGGCGCTGCGGCCCAACGCAGGCCATGGCCTCCTCATTCTTGAGGTTTCTAGATCACACACAACGACGCACCTCAGTCAGTAGGACTCCTCTGAACGAGTGATTAGCGCGTCGCAGAGACCTCTACCTGACAACACACAACACTCACAACAGACAGATATCCACGCCCCTGGTGGGATTCGAAACCCCAGTCTCAGAAGGCGAGCGGCCGTAGACCTACGCCTTAGACCGCGCAGCCACTTGGACCGGCAGTAACCTCGTATCCTCACAGTGTTTATTCCAAAGCTGTATTACTGCTATCCTTCAATCGCACTCTCGGACTTTAATGTGCGGCGCTATGAAATAGGTTTTCTCTTTAAGAGAATGTGTGCACCATTTTCTCCCACCAAGCCTAGCTACGTGTCCTTGCACGTCATATATTACGGTAGTCACACAGTTACAATTCAGGTTAAGAACTAAGGACTGGACGTGAAATACCTGCACCGCGGCCTATTGTGCGCCCCTTTCCTTTATGTTAGCCCTCTAGCAGTCCCTCGCTTCAGAAGAAGCTTGGTCACTGTGTCTAGTGCAGCCTGTGAAGAGTCACTTATTTCCATAAAATTTGACCGAAAGTGACATGCGCTCTTCAACTGAAGCCTCACACTCAGATACTAATGTTATGCTGTATTTTGAACGGAAATTCAGAAACTCCTAAAAATCTCCGGGAAAATTTGGCGTTTCTTATCCCTAGCTATGGTTTACATAAAAACCCTCCACTGATCCGTTGTTATAAATTATAATTAATATTGATAATTTCTTCAGGACGGATCTCCAGGAGGTGGGATGTGGGTATATGGACTGGATTGGGCTGGACCAGGATAGAAACAAGTGGCGGACGCTTGTGAGTGCAGTAATGAACCTTCGGGTTCCGTGAAATACGGGGAATTTCTTGACTAGCTGCAAACCAGTTAGCTGCTCAAGAAGGACTCTGCACCATGGAGTAAGTAAGTAAGTAAGTAATTCCTTCATCTAAGATATTCGGAGAAATTATGAATATTTTACGGAACGCCAAGCTGCAGAGAACGTGTGCAGGACTGCTGCCTATTCTGTGTCGAATTGTTATTCTCCTCCAACAAATCAACGCCCTCAACAAAAACAAGTGTTTAAGATTCTAACCACACGCTCCTCCTATACCGATGAGTGTTGTGGCTGGCGTGTAAGTAACTTACAACGCTTATTTTCTATTTTCCGACTGACAAAATATATTCATTTTACATCGCCGTTGTATAGATATGTACATGAGTTGTAAATAGACAAGCGCCAATGAACTCAGATGCTAATGCTCTTCCAACACCCCCCGTCCTCCTGCACACATACGCACACATACGTACATTCTTATGAGACATTCACTTTGAGCTCTTCCGGATTCTCTTTCGCTTCCTGTTACCTTCATTTACGCCAAGACTGAAAGGTCAAAATGAAGCATTCCTTTGTTGCATTCTGTTACGTTCAGTGTATGGGGAAGGTACAGAAACAGCGTACGCATATATTGTTCTTATGTAACATAAATTTAAACTCCAGTACACATTTATTCCCAACTGATTTGATACATGCCGGGAATATTGCAAGCTTATCTCACATTTCATATCTGAAAGTGACTTGAACACACCCAAAATGGCGACTTACTTCCACCTGTTACGAGTAACATAATGCCGCGCCTTGTGTCAAGGACGCAAGCGGCCGTCACCAAGCAACGCAATTATAAACTGGTAAGGTGACTATTGTTGTGGCTGGGCGTGGCAGACCCGGAACAGGCTACTTGTCCGTAAGCAGCGGCTGGAATTTTCTCGCCGTTCTGCAGACTGGTCCCACCTCGACATGTTACCGCAGAGATAGTGAATTACTGGATCCTCATAGCGCGTGTCTGCACAATTGTGAACTGATTATTTAATGTAATTTTTTTAATACATAAACACAATTTGTATCTGGATACGTGTTTCGGAGGTACCCATGTACAGTACAGACAGAGTCACATACTTTTGCAGGAAGATAACTGCGCTCTTCTGGGTTGTTACGCAGCGAGTAGTGGTAGTTCCTTACCGACGTTTCGGGACAATCTATCGTTCCCATCTTCAAGGGTCAAGAATCCAAGAAATCCCTTGAAGATGGGACCGATAGGTTGTTCCGAAACGCCGGTAAGTAATTATCAGTACTGGCTGCATATTAGCCCAGGAGAGCGTAGTTCGTATCTACTTCGCGGCGAAAGCTTTAAATCACGCACGGTCGGTTGTGAGTTACTTTTTCTTTGCATCGTCTATCAATACGTATACCGGGTTGTTACTGATGATGTAAGGTTCGTGTCTAGCTAAATATGAAAACTGCTCTTTTCTGGACATAAAACCGTGTAGTCTGGTAGCTTGTTACTACAGTTCAACTCTAAAGAAGCTGGCAGCATGTGTGACGTCAGGCTTCCGCTGCGTTGTAAATGAGATATTCGATCTTCTGGGATGTTACGCAGCGTAGGTTGGTAGTTACCGACGTTTCGGGACAACGTATCGGGGAATGCTTGATACTTGAAAATGGAACCGACAGGTTGTCCGGAAACGTCGCCAACTAACTACAATATATCCTAGAAGAACGAAGACCTCTTATCAGGCAGCAGGTTCCTCCGGAAACATTCATAACGACTTGCTAACTACACGTAATCAGACCCCAGAATAAAACATTCTTTACTGTAATAGTTGTCTACACTTAAGTAAGCAGTGACTGTCTCCTTCCAAATCCATACTTAATCACGACATTTTGTCTCAGTCACTAAATTCAGACTGCACATTGCAAGATGAATTGACTGTATAGGGTTATAATTTGTAGAATGACTTTCAATCCAGTACATAAATTTTACAGCCGGGTTTTAAGGGATATTGGTAAATTTCCTGGTAGCTCTCCAAAATGTCCAGACCAGCTCTGGGGCCCACATAGCTTCCTGTTCAACAGGTATGAGGGTTCTTTGCCGCGGGTAAAGGGGTGGGGCGTGAAATAAACCACTCACCTCCATCTAGTACCGAGGTTAATAATGACTGGAGCTATACCTCTGCTTCCTCCTCATGGCGTGGACAGGCAAAGTGTACCTTTTTTTTTAAACACTGACTTGACTTTGAGACAATTGGAGGGCACTATCTCTTTTGATTTTGGACGTTAAAGAATCTAATTAGTGAAGCCGTCTGCGGTTCAACCTGTATTACATCAGACTGTATGAAACTCACTGTAGATTCCGTAATCGAATGTGTGAATTTCTGGACCGTAGCAGGTCGTTACCCATAAAATTCCAGGTCTTTCTGAACAACAAATGTGAAGTGCGGTGTGAGTGGTTGTGTTAACCGGCCAGACATCCTCACACACACACACACACACACACACACACACTCACTTACTCACTCACATACTGGAGTGGGTCACAGCCACAAGGTTTTACTGTCAACGCATTTCACGGTAAATTGGTCAACTTGGGGCTTCAAAGGAAAGGAGTTGACCGTGTCGCAACACAGTGCGAGGAAATAACGCAAGAGTCAATGGAAAACTGAAATGATATTGTGCTGTACATGGTTCAGTCTCTTATACAGATGTCTACCTGTAATTAATATTTAAAACTTGGACAATATTTTGCAATTTACTGATAAGGAAATTCGATAGGATTTTTAGTGTAATGCCGATTTATTAAAAAAGATGTGTCTCATGTGAAGCTTATTTTTTTAGACCAGTTCCATACCGATAGATTTGAAGTTTTCGCAGCGTTGTTGCTGAAGATGAAAATATTTTGTGCTGTTATACCGTTCTGAATTGTAAATGCGGTCAAGCAGTTCAACAGCTCTCTTCTTGGACTGCTTGACCGCAAATGTGAAGGAACTACGCTGCTTCAAAACGAAGGTAAATATTTACTAATCTGTATCGCGTAACATTCCAGCACACTTGAATCACTGTTGTGTTGCTCTTACACGATGATGTTTTAAGATTTGAAATTGACATCATCACTTTGTAAAAAATAAGAGAAATAGAAACACACCAGGAAGTTTCTAACCCCAATTACAGCCAATTTTTTTTCGGTTTGGGTCCTGGGATACCAGTGTCATTCTGTTAAGGTTGGCAAAGTCAGTTTCAGGAAAAGTGACACTGCGTTGAAGAATAGCCTAACAGACTATGAAACCTATAAAGAAGTTAATTGCATTGCAGTAAACGCTTTTGCCGTAGTTCATACTTCAAATTTACTGGTTTGTAGAACGAAGAAAATTGCATATATCTGAACGAAGGTGTGATTTTCTGAAACCAGCTACTACTGTGGTAAAGGGGGTCCGAAGTGTCAATGCTATCAGGCACAAAACTCCACATTTTCCTGTCCTATCCAACTACCACCTCCACAATCGTTATAACTCTAGCCTTATATGATGTTCTGGGTCTTCTAATCGGAACGTTTACCATCATCTTTTCTCCGCTAAAATTTTGTATGCATTTCTTTTTTCCCCCATTCTAACCACGTGACCAGCCCGTCGTAACTGCCGAGATTTCATCATATGAACTTTACTAAGTGACATGTCGCCTGTAGATAACAATGCTTCACGTTGTGTAATAACGTAATTTATTCATTTTTTTTTAAAGCTCAACTATTTTAGTGACAGACTTCTTGACGTAAGAACGGACAATTGAAGCCCGATTTTCCACCGATGTAAAGAATTTCTCCCCTTCTCCACAACGTCCATACCGACTTCGAGGCCCACCCAGCCTCCTCTCAGGTAGTTACGACGGGGTCTTTACACGGGTTAGAGCGGTCGGGACGAGAATATATTGTTGCGATTAAGAATTCGTGAATATGTACAAACTCCGTCGTAATTGTTAACTGCAGTTACGACTGAATATTTTTCACTTGAGCTTACTCAGGTCCGATATTCTTAGGATTTACCCTTCAAAAACTGTGGGGTTTAAATTCCAATTATTCCCCAAAACGGAGGAGTCTTAGATTTTTCGTACACTTGAACGCATTCGCAAGAGTGTGGTAAACCGCGGACAGAAACATGTGAGGAATTAGAGGTCCGAACGTTGCACTGAACCCAATATTGAGCGGTTAATTTTAATGAAAGTTGTATTAGAATCCGGATCGTAAGCCAGGCCAGTGTTGGATGTGTCATAGGCAAGTAGCACGATACCAATTCGACTCTGCTAGTATGCATTGCAGAGGAAACGTTCGTTCTGTTTGTCACTATGGACAACCTTTGTAGAGTGCAATGCAGGTAGTTTCGACCTGTCACTATAAACCACTGTGCAAGCTGTATTTCCATGTTATTGTTTCTTGTTACAGAATCATCAGTGTTGTTCGTCAACGGCTTTAGCCTGAAGTCAGTACCTTATGAGATCGACTTCACATCTCCCCTGTTTCGAACCCCCTCCGCCATATAAACACACCCTCATTAACCAGCGTTCCTCCATCCGCGCCTTAGTGTAAGAGAAGCTTGTTTCGCAAGTGCGTAATTTGCAATCAGAAACTTGATACTTTGTGAGGTTAAAGCTGACGGAGTGTGGAAATTAGTTTGATCCTACAGTGTTTTAGGGCGTCTTAATTTGTTCTAAGGTTAAGCAAGGGGTTGTGCTGTGACCTCGTCAGGCAGAGAAGAATAAGATGCTCTGTACTTGACAGCGATACTAATAAATTCACATGAGAAGTACGGCAAATTGTGAAGGGAGGTTTGGCCCTGCCGTTGGTAACAGGTGCGACTGCTTCGTATGTGTATATATATATATATATGTGTGTGTGTGTGTGTGTGTGTGTGTGTGTGTGTGTGCAGAAGACTTTCGATGGATAGCCCAGCAGAGCGAACGAAGACAACGAGCAGGGAGATTTCTGGGGAATATTACTAAGTCGGCGAGCTGTCTAGAGGCGGCTGAGGAGATATCATTGTACACAAGCCTCTATGTTTTATAGAAAGTTCTTCGGCGAAATTAATTGCACTGGTCAGTTCTCTGAATCGCAGTTAGTGTATAGCAGTTTCTCGTATCGATTTCCGTTGTGTTTGTCTCTGTAAGGACACATGTTCAACCTTTGTGCCCATGAAAACTTACAGCTGTTATACTGATGTCCCTTTGCTGTCACAACGAGCGGCGCTTCCCTTAGACGCACGCCACAAACTCCACCTGATTTCCTCTGTTGTGTTCTCTTATCAGAGTACAAAATACGAAAATATTTATCCCTAAATATTTTGTGGGCATAAACTTCTGTTTATCCTGTAATTATAACATTAACCCAGCAGATTTAGGGTATTTATGTCTCGCTAGATGGAGCAGGAGGAGGACATTAAGCGTACAGGAAGCAATCCATACACTTTGTTATTAAGAATTAAAGGAAGTAGCCATATTGGAGATAAATAAAGTGGCAGGATACTGTTAAAATAGATTTTAGAGAAACGCTGTGTGAGAATGTGAAATTGTTTAAACCTGCTGAGGAATTCTTTCAGATTGTGCTTCTTTAATAGCGGCATTGCGCCGTCAGAATATTTGATGTCTGTCCAGAGAAGACACACCGTCATATTCTCGTAGATAAGGCACTTTAAGAAACGTGGATTTCCTCGAGATTACGTCTTATAAACCTCTGCGTCTGGCAGCTCCTGAATCTATAGGGCAATAAAAGTACAATTCCTGTAACGCAACAGATAAAAACGTGGAAAATATCGGTTATTTTTCTTATTTCTTCACACACATTTGTTACTTTAAGACCGTTCCGAACTTTCATAGTTAGACTAGTTTCTACATCTACTCCTTCACATGCATTTCTAAAGGCTTATCTCTTTCTCCTGTACGTGTAAATGTAGCTTCTTTGTGCTGTTTTACTTGTCTTCTTGAATTTTGTCTAGGTATTATCTCAATTCCAGCTGATAATCTTATCATGTGGCCAGGACTGTTCTTATCTGTCCTTCATCACGTTGACTATCTCTACCATTATGCTCAGTGCATTCAAAGCAATCGAATGTAGGCAGTTTGTTTTCGTCTTGTGTCATTTTTCCTCATCAACTCAGTTCCATTCCATGCATTCAGTTTAGATAAGATCTTTAAGAGCCTCAGTATAATACATTTTCTAATTCTGATTTTAAAATATCTTATTTACTCTTTCAAACAATGTAGACCTGTTATAGCAGTTTATTTATTCACCTGAGTTTTCATTGAAATTATCAGCTTCGCTCGATATGGCACTATTTAAAACTGTTAATATTTTCAGTCACATTTTCTTTCGCAACTTTTTTTAATTCCTTAAAATATTTTTCTTATATTTCCAAAAATTTTGTTTTGATTTCTGAAATCTTTAGCCTAAACAGCCTTATGTCCATTAATTACAACTGGCACACGGTCTCAGGTGCATATTGTCGTAGTCCTATCGAACATTAGGATCTTGAGTTTGAATCCTACTCGAAACGTGGAAGTGTGTCTTGTTTTGTCTGTGTCTGTGTTATCCTGTGGTTAGAAGAGCGTGCATAGCCTAGAATCCGCACAGCTTCTGGCTGTTTTAAATGCTGCATTGAACTTTCTTTTCCACGAGGGACCGTGACATTTTGGCAGCTGGGCGAATATAATCGCTCAACAACTGAGTTCCATGTCGTTAAATGTGATTTTCGAACTATTCCGGCCATATATCTCTATTGTACATTTTAGCCTCGTCAGTACTGAATGCAAATTCCATTCGCCAATCCTGCATGAAGAACATTCCCACTAGCAGTGCCAGTCAGGTCGTAACTCCGTATTTCGAGAAGCTGCAAATCCACTAGTGTATTGCATTGACACTGCTGGTCCACCTGGGCAATATTAAACCGACTTTTCTTTCTCAACCGGTCATCCAGCAAGTCCACTTCCGCTCCACATTAATTTGGGTTATATTGTCTGTTCGACTGGGTAGACATCGCCGCTGGCTAAGGCCAGACACAGAGACACACAGACCGACTTGATGGAGCACACCGCCTCTGTGATCAGAGGAGCGTGCAGTTTATTGCCAGGGGTAAACAAGACTGTTTCCAGTTCATGCTATAGCTGCAGTATCATACACGTTATTAATTTTAGGATTCGGATTAGAGTTTGTACGTGCTTATGTGTGTACATATGTGTTTATGTATGTAACGTATGACCGAGCGAGTTGGCGGAGTGTTGAAGCTCCGTACTACTATGAAGGATGTACCCCACATATCCATTTTGAATATCACCTCCATCATGGACTGCCCTCAGGAATGATGGAATAACCACTTCTTACCTTCACATAGTCAATCTACTTTTAAATATATACCACTTGGTATGCTGGGAATACCTTACCTTATCATGCGAGGCTGCAAAATTTGAAACTATGCAGTTAGAAATGCGTCGTTAAATAACCCAAGTTGTGTAATAGTTTTGTGTACACAGCTGTACAAGATACAGTGCAGTGGTGACATTTTGTTTAAATTTGGAAATATATTGCTTGTGGCATTTGGCGATAGAATAAAGCAAGAGTGGATACTTTGCGCCCGTTCTAAGTTCTGCTTTTGTAGTAGAAACGCGTAACGTATTTTTCCTTTGTTCGTTCTATTAAATAATAAAAGCGCAACTTATGGATTGACTTAGTATGCAGCCAGAATTATTGTGTTTAACACTCTTAATTTTCAAGTTTTCATTAAAATGCACATGATTGCGGACGACTCAGTCCATTCATGGTAGCTGATTGTGGGTTGGGTAATCGGGCTGATTTCCGGCAGAAATAAAATTATTTTACAAGCGGCTCTTGGGATCACTTGGCCTCTTTACCATTGGCTACCGGGAGCTTTCTATCTGGGGATAAAGTGGCTGCAGCTTGTAGCTGACCATTCGCCTTCACTTAGTGCCGAACAAAGAATACGTGAAAATTTGCCTTCGGTTTCTCGACGTATTCATGGCCTGGAATATGGCATAGATAACCAGTTTGTGCCCCTGCAACTCGGTAATATTCCTTCCCTTTAATTACTAATGAAGTTAAGCCCAGATCTCGTGACAGGATCCAGTATACTGCCTGCTGTCAGAGGAAAGGTATCAAGTTCGAACTAATCCACAACAAATATTAGTCCTCAACGCGTTTGGGGCTTCTGACTGATGTGCCTCCCCCCCCCCCGCGCCGCGTGGTCTGCGGCAGCATTATCTACGTCACTGCGTGGTAACTAATTAGGAAGAAATATGAAGGAAGCAACCAGCTGTGAACTGGGTTAATGCCACCCACAAAGCGACCTTCGATTTGCATTAAGTTCCTAACTTCCGTTCATTGCTTTTAGTTTCCATAAAGAATTGTTTTTCTGCTGTCTTTGCTTGTACAATGACTTATAATGAAGCAGTGGGACAATTTTAGTTTTGTCTTGTTTACAGGAGAAAGTAAGTGCTGGGTTTTCGCCACGTTTGAAAAATCGGAAAACATTTACTGCAGCATAGCCTGAGTGTTTAGTGGGAAAATCCAGTTTTACTGCCTGTTACGTAAATGAATACGGATAAAAGCGGAAACACGTCAGATTTAGCGCCTCTTGTTAAGCGTGCTTGTGTCAGTCTCCTAAATACTTATACGTGAAATATACACAGCTTAAGCCGTTAATCAATAGAGTGTACTAAATTCATAACAGAACTAATTCAGGATTTGTTCATCCTTGGGACAAGGTAAAGGTAAAAAGATAAAGTTCAACGTAGAACAGGCCACGAAGGCCCAGAGGGGAGTCGAGTATACCTCTACTCTTTCTTTAACCTCGGCGCTAGATGGGGGTGGGTGGTCAACGCCACACTCCGGCCGCTTTACCTCCGGAAAAGACACGGTACGTATTGTACAGGAGGCTGGTTGGGGCCTCAGAGTCAGTCTTGAGAGGTGCGGAAATTCTCTCCCCCACAGGGATTCGATCCCCGGACCGTCCAGCCCGTAGCGAGTCGCTACAGCGACTGAGCTATCTCGGCTCCGTTCATCCTTGGGATAACACTAGGAAATGAAGAGCGTCTTCTGCAATATGTAAATGGCCGCAGCGTCTTTTCGGCACTTTTCGCAAGAAAGAGTTGCAAAACTGCGCTTCTTGTCGCCGTCGGTCCATGTGATACAATAAGCACAAAGTACTTTAAAAAATATTAACAGAATTTTATGTCGGACTGACGTACTAGAATTTGTCTACGCCTTCTCACTTTGGGTGAAGGCTGACAAAATTAATGGCCACTGCACTAGACGACCTACTTGCACGCATTTCAGCGCACATCGCGTGAAGTTACTCGCCAAACACAGTAGTGCAGGTCGTCTTGAACGCATAACGCAAAAGGAAACATTCTTCTGTTAGCCGTACGAGCTTTCTGGATAATTAAACAGAAGGTAACGAGCGCTTTGTCTATTTGCTTTGTCTATTCTGTTTCGTATCATCTTTTGTGTTTTCATAGGACTATTAGCACACAAACTGCAGTGGTACTGCCAGTACACAGCATCGTGCCTGGATCAATCGATCTGATCTCCGCTAACAAAGAGACTCAATACTATTATTCAGGCCTATAGAAGTTACAGCAGCCCTAAAGGGAACCGGTCTACGGCGACCCACTCCGACTTTGACGCACATGTACAGCCACTTCAAGCATTAACGTAACATGTATAGGAATCTGAATAAGAATACAAGTACAGTATTGGAATATAGCCCACCTAATATTTTGGTGCATATAGACGAATAAACTGTAATAGCAATACACTGATATACTCTTTTGAATAACCCTTTCGAACTGCGTTGAAAATTTATAACATTACGTGTTACATTGCCTGATGCATGTAAGTAGATGATGACTCAGTGCTCAGTCTATCTGAGGGTAGAGTACAGTGACAGAATGGTGCGAAGACGGTAACAATGGGTTCAGTAAAAGGCTGGTAATTTTTTTTAACAGATGAGCGACTGTCAGGGTCTGAAATGGAAATGTGTTCTACGTAGTTACGTAGTAATTGTCACTTCTAGGGTGAACATAGACATTTCGGGATTTACGGAGCCATATGGAACGGATGATCATGTGGGAAATGAAGTGTTACAAAGAGTCAAGGAGGATAGAAATATCCTACAAACAATAAAAAAGAAGGGAGGCTAGCAGGATTGGTCACATCTTGCGTAGGAAATGTCTTCTAAAACACTTTATTGAAGGAAAGATGGAAGGGAAAGACAGAAGTGACAGGAAGACGAGGAAGAAGATGTAAGCAGCTACTGGGTGTCCTTAAGGAAAAGAGAGACACTGGAAATTGAAAGAGGAAGCACTAGATGGCACTCTATGGAGAAGAGGCTGTGGGCGTGTCGTAAGACAGACAAAACTCTAAATGAATGAGTGGAAAGGAACTTTTAAAATGGTACAGTACTGGTCGTCTGCTAATGACTAGGACCATAATATCCTTGGTCAAGGCCTTTTGAAATCTTGCTCGTTTGTCCCAGTAATGCTGTTCTCTTGCTTTTGTTTCAACCCTACTTGCACACAGGTCATATTTTTACCGGTGACCTTTTTGTTATAGTCGCGCTGGCTATACTTTATTCAGACGTCCATCTAGATATGTAACTGTATTGTGGTGAAATACTGTAACCTGTCTAGCTTCATAGCGGTATTCTTGGCCTTCAGATTCCGATTAAGCGAAACGGGACACATAGAAGGCTGTTGTTACTACCGATAAAAGTGAAGTTAGTTATGTACTACACGCCGTTCGCTTTTACAGTTTTAATTAGCCACAGACACAAAAAAAAGTTAATCAGCCCGTAATCTGCCCATCCATACTCCAACTTGGGTACCGTAACCTTACTTTTGGCTACAGAAGGGGAGGCCAATTCTGTCCCCAGAACATTTTCAACTCTCTGTCAATGTTTTCCACTCTCCATTCGGTGTTTTCCGCGTTCTTTCTACTGTTGCATTTTCCTCATAACTGTTTTTACCATATCAATCAGCCCAAAGTGCTTCGTGGGACCAGAATGACTGGAGTGGAATACTTTGTGTGTAGGTGCTCTGAACGGGGAACAGTGATAACTGGAGGGAGATGTGGAGAAGATTGATCTATGGAACTAATTTCCGTGATCTCAAAACAAGGCCTAATATACAATAAATTAAATGCTTCTGAATAAACTGTACATTGTCTTGAATTGGTCCCAGAATGATCGGTTTAATGGACAGACACAGTGTTGACCACAGGAAGTTCTATACCCAAGGTGACCACTTCGCTGTAACGCTCTTTCTTCCTTTCCATGCAATGGACCATTAGGGGAATGAATTTGTGTGCCGCTGATTGTAATGTGCAGTAAACTCTACCCGCAAACCCTGAACCATCGAATTTTATCTCTCCGCGGAGATCTGTGTTAATTACATCGGAGAATAAATTACAAATATTGCCCATACAAAGGTCACTAATGAAAATTGCGCATTTTGAGTTTACATTGAGCTAAAGCATCAACTACTGTCGTTCAGGTCGTTAGACACTGGCAAATCATTACGGCCGTCCGGGTTTAATCCAAGGTCTTTCATCGCGGTTTTTGTGGTGAGCAAAGTAGGACTGGGTTAGGATTTTCAAATTATTTTTAAGTAGGACATCCCGTTATGTTCTATACAGTAATAGTGCCGTCAGCACAGCTGTTATTTTTAACTAAATTAGATGTTCATGTACATAATCACAACTAGTTTCGGCCTTGGCTATCTAATACTGCCTTTAATGTTTGTAACTTGTGATTTTGCCTGACGATTGGCAAGGCCGAAAATAGTTGCGATTATGTAAATGAACTTATAATAAAATAACAGCAGTTTTGGCCGTTCTGTTTCCTCCTTTCGTTTTTCAAATTGTTTTTTCACCTACGTCAAGACACATGTAACCCCATTATCATCACATACGTCAAGACACATGTAACCCCATTATCATCACCTACGTCAAGACACATGTAACCCCATTATCATCACATACGCTTTAATCGGGGCTTCATACTTAACGAGAACTTGGCTGCCGCTTACAGTGTAATAGATCTTTAAATTTTAATCTTAACTTTAGTAGGAAAGGAAAGGAGAGGAAATTAATTCTCCCAGCCCTTCACCCGTATATATCTGCTCTTCTTTGAACACAAATTTACAAATTACACAGACAGTGTGTAAACCATCCCAGCATTTATAGGGCGATTCAGAATAGTTTGGAAAATTCTGTGGAGAATTACTGGGAGCTGAAAATATGGTGTCACTAGGCCTAATATTATTTACCTTCAGTTTATGACCTTGCGCTTGTTAAAACATGTGACACTCCAGTAACAATGTACACTCAGTTATCTCTATTGACACTTAAGGCGAGGATCAAGTCAGGCATTGCAGACTGTATCATACAGCATTATCCTGGACATGTACATGCATTTACATATTTATGAAGATCCCATTTCGCATCTAGAACACATTTCATGATATTCTGACAACGGTTTGTGTCGTGGTTTCCATAGGATATCCAGACGAATAGTGGAACGCTAGGAAATCCAGTCATCCTTAAACTTTTTGCAAAATTTGACTGCCTTCTTTCACCCTAAACATGGTGTTACTTAATCTGCAGGTGTGGCCCCCAATACACTGATATAAGGAATCAACTTGAGACTACTTTGAACAAGCTTGTGAATTTCAAATCCATGTTGGACTGAAATGGCCATTTCGTATAAATATACTTTTGTTTTATTTAATTTTGCGGATTTTATAGTGATTTTCGATTTGATTGTTAAAATTTTATTTATTCCTTTTTATTTTATTTGCTTATTGAAATGTTTTCTGTATCTTTGATTTGTATAATAATTATTTTGGAATTATATATACATATATATGTGTCATATGTATGTATAATTGTTTATATGTGTGTGTGTTTGTTCGTATTTCTACGCACAACGCTCGAGTTTATAGGACACTGACAAATTATCCCCACGTGACTATGTATAGAATTGTGGAAAACAAGGAATTATGAATATAAACGCAGTATGAACGGTGCTGCTGCTGGAAGAATTGTTCAATTTCTTTACAAAAATGAGATTAGACTGAACGAAGGAGAAAATAAATGGAAGATGTGCCTGAAACGAGAAAATATTCGTAAATGATGTAAGAAACGTGACTAGGAGAAGATACGCATTTAGGAATGGAATGAAGTAAAGGAGGAAGATAGAATACAGAATGAAAGAAAAGATTCTGAAAACAAACTAATGAAATAATTACCTTACTGTAACAAGTAGCGTTTCAACGGGAATACACAGCCCAGTGAGTTGTGTTGTGATGTTGAACTTCAGGAGTGTAATCCGGTCTGCAAAAATGTTAGCCAGCCAATCGAATCAAATCTGTTCTCTGTGCCTGGAAGGAAAGGCAAGGAAATTTGGCGTCGAATTTCTGTTAACAGGCGGAAGAAGTTCACGGTAGACTTAGCACCTTCATGCATGCTACACTTCGTTATTTAGCAAGGTGATGTGGGTTGCTAGGATACCGACCTCCAGGCTGTCGTGATATAGCAAAGTATCATCATTATTATCAACTCATATTTCATACGGCTATGTTTATAAAAATACGGTTCGTTTCGTTGAGGAGTGTGAGATGTTGGGGCTCGGAGGCAAACCTCCCATATCACGAGGCAGCAGGTTATTGTTTTGAATATTGCGATAGCCCGTGCATGAAATGGCGGAATTCATCAAGATGTGGTGAACAGACTTTGTGTCGAAGTTGCACGAGTAAGGATATGCGATTCTTCATATGGTACGAGGTTTGCAGTATTCACAGCGGTGGAGAAAAGCGCCGAGTAATTTCGCCGCTAACAGCGTTTTAGGAAAACCGCCGGTTCTGTCCTGATGAAGGAGTTAGTATGTTCTTCCGAAACTATGATACACATCTGCTAGATTACACGGTGTCTTAACCCAGAAGGTAACAATATGAATCCTATGTGATGTGTCCTATTGCTATGTTAAAAGTAGTCGTAGGCGTAGAAGTGAGGATATTATTAAAAGAGATCTGAAGAGCATCGGTTGGGAAGGAGTAGAGTGGATTAATCTAGTTCAGGATAAGGACAGGTATCAGGATGTTTTAACACAGTAATTAAATATGTATTGTCAATTTCGTGCATTAAAGTTCAATTTCCACAATGTCAACCAAAAATACACTCAGTTGTTATTTAATTCACAATAATATTTTAAAAAAATATTAAACTACTGCATGTTTCGGCCCGTACTGGTCCATCTTCAGAGAGTGTATTTGTTCCTGTTGTGTGGTCTAGTGGTCAGAGTTTCTGGCTACAGATACAGAGGTCCCGGGTTCGATCCCCTGCGCTACCAGATTTTCTGAGTAGTAGTGGGTCTGGAACGGGGTCCACTCAGCCTCGTGAGGTCA
>Ga0131853_10011244_pt1 | contig 16371 bp, 19 predicted proteins | sample TergutLab28metaG_FD_92764 | JGI IMG/M metagenome (GOLD analysis project Ga0131853, IMG submission 92764) | Labiotermes labralis P1 segment gut microbial communities from Petit-Saut dam, French Guiana - Lab288 P1 (version 2) (version 2) | ecosystem: Host-associated > Arthropoda: Insects >...
AATCCAAAATGTTAAAGAAAATGCCACTGTGCCTATTATTGAAACTGGCACTGGGAATTGTCATGTTTATGTTCATAAAGATGCCAACATTCAAATGGCACTGGACATTCTGGTTAACGCAAAAGTCCAAAGACCATCCGTTTGTAATGCATGTGAGAATGTGGTTGTTGATAAGGAGATTGCACCTGTTGTATTACCCCTCATAAAAGAGGTTTTAGAGAAAAATCAAGTTCAGTTAAGAGGTTGCGCAGAATCTGCAAGCCTAATTGATATTCAGCTCGCCAGTGTTGAAGATTTTTATACTGAATATAACGACCTGATTATTTCGGTTAAAGTGGTTGCAGATATCAATGAAGCCATTGCACATATTAATGAACACGGTACGAAACATTCAGAAGCGATCATCACAGAAAACGCAAATATTGCACGACAGTTTTTGCAATTGATTGATGCAGCCTGCGTTTACCACAATGCTTCAACACGTTTTTCAGATGGATCAGAACTAGGTTTCGGTGCTGAAATTGGCATTAGCACACAAAAATTACACGCCAGAGGACCATTTGCTTTGAAAGAATTAACCACATATAAATATGTCATCGAAGGAACAGGACAAGTCAGATAGAGTTTAGGTGAATCAAATTGCAGGATGAACTGTGATTAATGACAAATTCTTGGAATCTTATTATAAAAATTTTAAAATTTCAAATTTATGCTTGACACGGATACATACTTATGGTATATTAGTGTCAGATCGATACATACTAGAGGTATGAAAAGAGGTGGTTTGATTGGCGAGAAATAAATATCCAGAAGAAACAAAGCAACTAATTCTGGATGTTGCAAAAAAATTATTTTTAGAAAAAGGGTATGACGCTACAACGATCCAAGATATTATTGACGGTCTTGGTGGTTTAACCAAAGGGGTAATCTATCATCATTTCAAATCAAAGGAAGATATTTTTAATCAGCTTATGGCTGCTATTGCTAAGCAATCAGAAGAAGAGTTCCAAAAGTTAGGTAACTTAACAGATCTGAATAGTCTTGAAGTGCTACAGCATTTTTTAACTGATACGATCAAAAGATACGAAACGCTTTCCACACTCTATCTAGGTCAAATTTTGCAAAAAAGCAATCGCATGATTGGCGATGCTTATATTGATTTATGGGAGACAAATATTCCTGATTTTAAAAAGCTTGTGCAAAATGGCATAGATGATGGTTCAATCGTGACTGAATTTCCAGATGAAACTGTTGAAGTTCTCGTTATACTTGCTAACATGTGGATTGGTATCCAGCTATCTAATTGGACCTCAGAAGAATTGAGAAGGAGATTCTTAGTTCTCAAACAAATTATGGAAACACTTAATGTTCCGATTGTGACAGATGAAACATTAGTAGCGGTTGATGAGCTATGTGAATTCTTAGATCGTATTGTGAACAAAAGGTGAAAGAATGATGAAAATATTGCTGAATCGCTCGGCAATTATTTTTTACAACAATACATACCGACAGTATGGAAAACAAAGGAGAATGAATATGAAAAAATTTAGCAAAGACATTAAATTATTGATTGTTGCACAAGCGACGAGTTTAGTAGGGGGAGCGATTTTGAATTTCGCGTTAGCATTATTTGTTTTGGACTTAACAGGAGCAGTAGAGGTTTTCTCGGCGATTTTAGCCGCAGCAGCAATTCCAGCAGCACTTTTAGGACCATTAGGCGGGGTTATCGCAGATCGATTGGATAAAAAGAAAACAATTGTTTTTCTCGATTTTTGTAAGGGTGTTATTGGACTAGGGATGGTTACGATTTTGTTTCTTGGAATCCAACCCGTTGCATGGCTTGCGATTTTAATGCTGTTTATGTCAGTTAGTATGACCTTGTATAGTCCAGTGATTTCAGCAAGTATTCCAGCACTGATTGATGATGAGGGCTTAATTTCAGCAAATGGTGCGATTCAAGGAATTAATGCGATTTCAGAATTTGTTGCACCTGTGGTTGCAGGTTTCTTAATGATACAACTACCTATTGAACCGATTTTACTTTTAGGCGTTGCCTTATTCTGGGGATCAGCAATTATGGAATTGTGGATCAATATCCCTTATCAGAAAGTTAAGCGTGATGCAGGGGTTGTTAAGACCGTGATGGCTGATTTGAAAGAGGGATTTGTGTATATTATCAAAGGAAATCCGAAATTACTAAGATTAGCATTAAGTGCGGCCTTCTGTGGTGCAATTGTAAACCCGTTATTTATGGTTGGAATTCCTTATGTGACACAAACAGTTTTTGGACTCGGACAATTTCATGTTGGAATTGGGCAAGGAGCGATCGCTATTGCGATGTTGATTGGTGGGATTGGGATTGGCTTAGTTAAAAAATGGTTGCATCTGGATACAGTAGGTATTTGGATGGGAGCTATGAGCTTAGCAGTTCTGATCTTAGTTGCTGCACTTAATTTTTCAGGACTACTTGGATTTGCTATTTTCATCTTTGGATTTATTGTAATGTTAGTTATTGGAACTTGTTTTAATATCTTCGCATTCAGCTTAATTCAAGAAGAAACACCGAGTCATTTAATTGGTAAAGTATTTGCAATGATTGGTGCGATTGCTGGATTATTAGTACCAGTTGGACTTCAAGGGATTGGATTGTTATTTAATCTATTTACTGACAATCTAAGTACGTTCTTCTTAATTATTTGTGGTGTGCTGTTATTCGTTTCGGTGGTTGTTTATATGGTTTTTAGAAACGAGGAAAGGCCAGAACCTGAGGAAATTGGGAATGATGAAGAGATGAGTGTAGAAGCTCAAGTTTAAAAAATGGATGACGAAACCCAAGGTTGAGTGATACTCTTTCCTTGGGTTAGTCTTTCTTATTGATTACAATTGGGATTTGTGGTGAAAGTGTTGTTAGTAAGTCAGGTTTCAATAGCATAGAGAATGATTTCAACTCATAGTATTTCATTGTCTTTCCAGAGTCAGAAATTTCATAACTACTCGTGACAAGTGAAGCCTCTTCTAGTTTTTTTAAATGCATATACAACAAAGGTCTGCTGATTTGCATCAATTTTGCTAATTCACTTACATATTTTCGTTCTTGAGCTAAAATGCCAGCAATTTTGATTCTCATCGGATGGGAAAACGCATCGAATACTGTTGTGTAATCTTCATAGCTTGAGAAAATCAATTCGTTCGTTTTCATACTATTCAATGTCTTTCATCATTTTGTCAATCGATGATAAAACTTCTTTGATTTCACCGAGTTCAACTTTCAAGCTAGCATTTTCCTCTCTCATTTCGTGTAACATTTCCTCAAGTTTTTCACTATTAAGACCTTTTATGCGATTATTAACAGCATCCATTTCTTTCTTTTTTATTTCAACTCTCCCAGATGTGAAGACAATAATAGGTGTTATCAATAGACTTGCTATAACGATCAAAAATAATCCCATGCCAAAAGACATAATAAATCACTCCTTTTGATTTCATATGTCACTATTATATTACATATGAAATTTTTTGTCAACTATTAATTTTGGAAATCGTGAAATATAATTTCTGGCAAATGACAAAATTCACATAAGTTGCTGACAATTTGGACAAACAAATAGATGAATATTGGTTGAAGTAGGGTGACATAGAAGTTCTTTCCAGCAACAAAGTGGAGCTTTAGTTCGACAAATGAGTGGCAATATATGAGCGGAGTATAAAATTTTCGCAAATAATACTTTTAAAAATGAGCTAAATGTGTTATAGTAATGGCATGACTATTTTTGTCAAGATAGGGTTAAAAGGAGCAAATAAACTCATTTTCGCTGATGTAAATGTAAATTATTTTGTGAAAACGTATTGCAATGTGTCGATTTGAGAAAGGATTTTTCGTTTTTTTGCGTAAATAGTATATGAGAGGTATTTTTATACCTGCGAAAATAGACTAGGAAACGAGGAATTCATATGGCATTAATGATGCTATAGACAAGTTATTGGCAAAAGGATATTTGGTAGAATTTTTTGAACGAAAGGAGATTCGAGATATGTTTGCAGAAATATTTTCGTATGATCAGGAGTTGAGGGAAGAAGCGCGAGTGGAAAAGGCAATTGAAATTGCTAAAAGTCTATTGGAATCAGGAATGCCGTTAGCAGATATTGTTAAGCATTCAAAATTATCAATTGACGTTATTCAAAATCTTGATTAACCTTTTTGATCTCATTTAGCAAGAAATGCAAAGAAATTCATTTTAATTCCAGCTATAATAAGTTTGTGAAGGAGGGATTAGATGGAATGGCTTCAAGGAATGAACCAAGTTGTAGAATATATCGAAGAAAATTTGACTGATGAAATTAGGCATCAATCACTTGCAAAGATCGTTGGTTGTTCAGTGTATGAATTTTCGCGAATATTCTCGTTTATGACGGGGCTGTCAATTTCAGAGTATGTCAGACGCCGGCGCTTATCCCAATCTGTTTTTGACATTCAAAGCGGAAAGGATAAAATTTTAGATATTGCTTTGAAGTATGGTTATGAATCACAAGCAGCTTTTACACGTGCTTTCAAAGAACTGCATCATCAAACGCCAACAGCTGCACGCAAGCAAGGAATTTCTTTGAAAACGTATCCGCCACTCTCTTTCAGACTGACGATCCGAGGAGGAATGGAAATGAATTTTAGAATTGAGGAAAAAGAAAGTTTTCAAATTATGGGCCTGTCGGGGGTTGAAGCAATAGATCAAAAGCCTGAGGGTGATGATACGTTACCACCACTTTGGCGCGAGTTTATGGATAGCTATAATATGCGCTTGTGGAACAATGGTGACAGTCACTATTTGGCACCTTTATGGCAAGTAGCAGCTTATGATTTTGATGAAGCAAATACGATTATCGGCGCCGAGTATAAAGGCAGAAAGTTAGAGGGAATGTCTTTAAAAGCTGTTCCCGCTGCCACTTGGGCGGTGTTTATGATTACTTCACCTGCAGGCAAGCCTTATGTTCCAGAAGCTTGGACACTTATTATCACAGAGTGGTTTCCAACGAGTGGATATAAACGTGATGAATCTGTCCCAAGTATGGAAGTTTTTCCAGATGGTGATGCCTCATCAAAAGATTATCAGTGGGAGATTTGGATGCCTGTTTTGAAAAAATAATGACGATGTCGTTTACATTCACCTTTGCTATTATCAATAGGTAGAGGTGATTTTTTTTATGCGAATTGGTGATATTTGCTACTACTATTTGATAAGAATATGGTGTATAATAGCATCGTCAACAAATCGAAAAGGAATAAGAAATTCGCAATTTATTTTTAAAATCAACTTTATTGGGCAGAAAAAGTTGTGCAATTGTTATTTGGTTGCTTTATAATGGGTAGCATAACTCATGAATAGGAGAGATGAATGAACATGAAAGTAAACCCATATTTATCATTTAATGGCAATTGTGCAGAGGCGGTTGTACTTTATGAAAAGGCGTTTAATGTAAAGGCTAAAATTGAAATGAATGAGCAAGCAAAACATTTAGTTGGTCATGCTGAATTTGAAATTGGTGGCGATTCGATCATGCTTTATGACGCAGCAGAAACGGTTATTGTTGGTAATAATATTATGATAACGATTAGGTTTGACGAGCATGAATTAGCTGAGGCAAGAGCTGCATTCGATACTTTGAAAGCAGATGGCCAAGTGATTATGGAACTTGCAGAAACTTCATGGAGCAAATGTTTTGGCTTGCTTGTGGACAAATTCGGTATTCAGTGGAATATGTGTCAAAATTAAAGTAATGTGTGGTTAGTTAATTCGAAAAGCCAAATGCAACGTGCTATGTGAACAGTTGTGTTTGGCTTTTTAATGTATATTTAATGGCTAGATCATGGCGTGTACTGCATGAAGAATAAGCTAAAGGCTGTTTTAATCGCCATACACTTGTGCTATAATTTAACTCACAGCTTAGGGGTCGTTTATTACAGTTCTTTAGATGACAGGAGGAAAATGAGAAAATGGAATTACTAGAAAGAATGAACCTTGCAATTGATTATGTTGAGCAACATATTACTGATGATTTGGATTTACCTAAACTAGCACAACTTACTCACTGTTCAACTTATAATTTTCAGCGCATGTTTTCAATGGTGACAGGGATTACCATTACTGAATATGTTCGTCGGCGTCGATTGACCTTGGCTGCTTTAGAGCTTCAAACAAGCGCGATTAAAGTTGTGGATGTTGCCTTAAAATATGGGTATGATTCGCCGACTTCATTTGGGCGTGCGTTTCAGGCCGTTCATGGCATAACACCGAGTGAAGCGAAAAAGTCGAACATTAATTTAAAAGCATTTCCGAAATTGACCTTTCAAATTACCATTCAAGGGGTTAGTGAAATGAATTATCGAATTGTTAAAACGGAGCCTTTTAAAGTATTTGGGTTAGAAACATCAGTATCAACCGTTGGCGAACACTATTTTCAACATGGCGGAAAAACATGGGAAGACATTTGGGATGTTAATTTTAAAAATGGGAAGTATGCACAATTAGTTGCAGATGCAGGGGAAGAAAAGCTTCCTCATTATGATTCGATGTTTACCCAAGAAATGGTCAATGTCCACGCCTTGATGAATTACAAGAAAATTGATGACACTACTTATGGTTATATGCAGTGGAGCTTTGTAACGCCTGAGAGTAAAACTGATGGTTATACGATTGTAGAAATCCCTGAGATGACGTGGGCTGTTTTTCCAACGGGTGTGCAGAGTTGGGATGATATCGGTTCAGTTATTGATGAGGTGTTCAGGAAATTTTATAGCGAGTGGTTGCCGACTTCTGAGTATGAAAAAGCGGATGGGCCCGAATTTGAAATGCATACGCGGTTTACGCTAGAAGAGGGAAATATTGAACTTTGGATGCCTGTTGCAAAGAAGTGATTTAGTTTAGAGTTGGCCTAAGAATCAAATAAAATATGTGACTCCCGATACATGAACCTGAATGGCTCAAAAATCGAGAGTCACTTTTTCTATATAAGCTTTTACTAAAAGTAGCGTTATTAAGCGACTTTGAAATCGTTTATTTTTTCTTTACTGGTAACAGAATGGGAATAATAAAACCACCATCTGCAGTTTCGATATGTTCTTCAAGTCCTGGAGGTCTACTTTCATCATATTGCCATTCCCAGTCTCCATCATCCATTAATGCGTCTAGCTTTTTCCAACCGTAACTTGGATCACCATCATATTGAGAGATAACAGCATATGTGCCACCTGGCAGCCTCATTTCATATAAATGTTCTGGTATCTCTATATTTTCGGGAATAGTAGCACAACAACCCATCCCGTATTCGGGTTGCTGTTCACTCGGCCATGGATCGACATTAAACAGATAGATTCTTGCTGTGCCTGTGAGGTTGTTTTCATCAAGCCATTTTGTTACAGGTTCATATGCTTCACCTTCGGGGCTTATGCCAATTGCATTGAATGCCACTGCTCGTGCGGGTGCTAGATTAATGTAGCTAACTTCGTCAAACTTACTTTTGATGCTTTCCATTTTAAAACCTCCTTGTAATTTTTGTATGACATGTTTTTTGCGTTCTGTTGCAACAGGAAAAATGATGTTTTCGAGCGAAGATAAAGACAGGGTAGTTTCATCTTCCAATATATCGATGAGTTCACTAATTGCTTCTTTGCGTATTTTTAGTTCTGAACCTGCTTGATTCAACTTACTTAACTGTTTTTTTAAAACAGTGCATAAAGTTGCCACTGTTTGCTTTTCGATTATTTCTTTGATATCTTTGATCGAAAAGTCAAGATGACGTAATAAGTTGGTTATACGAATACATTGAACTGCATGATCGTCATAAATACGCCAGCCAGATTGCGTATCTCTTAAACTTGTGAACAATCCCGATGCTTCCCAATAGCGCAATGTGCGGCTGCTGATTTTCAACTCTGTAGATACTTTACTTATCGCCGTAAATTCACTCATAAATATCATCCTTTTTCCTCGTAGTGTGGGCCTCACGAACTGAGTATATCAAATGACATCGCGTCAATTGCAAGAGGTTTTTTAATTTTTTTTTGACTGTAAGAAATTTTGAGAATCATTGATATTTGATTATAACACAAAGGATTTGAAGAAGTCGACCTTTGGCAGTGGTAGAAAAGTATTGAATGATCGTTGTTCAAGTGATATACTTGATTTAGATTGACTAGCGTAATAAAAATTTTAAAAGTAGGTGTGAAAATGAAGATGAAAAAGATTTTCTTAGTACGACATTGTGAAGCGACAGGGCAGCCTGCGGATTCCGAGTTGACAGCTAACGGGTTTAAGCAAGCATCCCAGATGGTGGAAATACTTCAAAAATTTGATGTTAAGCGGGTTATAGCTAGCCCTTTTACCAGAGCTGTTCAATCGATCGAACCGTTTTGTCAAGCAAGTGAGTTGTTATTAGAAACGGATGAGAGACTAGTCGAGCGGGATTTAGGGTTAGGTATTGTGGACGATTGGTTAGAGAGGTATCGAGTTACCTTTGAAGATGTTAATGTGAAGTATGGTGATGGTGAATCCAGTCACGAAGCAATGCAGCGAATTTTGAGTGTAATTGAAGAAGCAGAATCGCAAACTTTATTGGTGAGTCATGGAAATCTTGTGGCATTAGCATTGATGTATTATGGGCAAGAGGATGGGTTTACTTATTGGGAGCGGCTTAGTAATCCTGATTTGTTTGTATTGACGGTTGATGAGCAAGCGCGTGAGGTGGAGCGTTTATGGGATAGATGAGTGAATCGTTAAGCTGGACATGGAATCGTATTTTAAGACATTATTTTTCTCGAGATTTATTGTATAATTTGTTGTACGTGTTATGAGTTTGAGGAAGGAAGGGTGCAAATGAAGAAAGTGCTAGCGTTTAAGTTTCCTTTTTACCGTTTTGCTGGTCTTGATTTTTATAATTGTTATGCGAGTGTTTATTTGTTTTTGCAAGGTGCGATGGCAAGTAATAGTGACTACTATTGTCAGGCGATGGAGAAAAAGCGCTGTAATGAGTGTTGGAATTGTGCGGATAGTTTGCAAGAGAAGTCGGAGAGGCTGAATCAGTTGTTTGGGATGATTTTTGATGGGAGTTGGACAACACAGAGAAATAGTTGGTCGGGTGAGCAAACGAGCATCCAAAGGGAGCTTGCTGCAAAGTATAGTGATTTTGAAAGTAAAGTAGCTAGCGAGATGGAGTTCTTAGCTGGGTTTACGGGTTATAGCTACGAGAGAATAGCTGGAGCGGGAGTGTTTAAGGAAAGTGTGGTTGCTGCGATTGATGCTGGTAAGCCTGTTATCGCGAAAGTAAGAGCGGATGAGTCTTTTCGGGTCATTATGGGTTATGATGGGGATGTGCTTATCGAGCCAGACTATCGACCGATTGAGCATCCGCCTGGTGCAAATGATTCAATAACGTACGATAGCATCGATTATCTTTATGTGATTGGAGAAAAAGTAGAGCAGAAATACACCTTTGTTGATGTTTTAAAAGCGATGGAAAGGGTGATGGGTTCGGATTTTGCTGACGATTTGGCATATGAGATTAGGCATCATGTTTTTTCTGGCAATGTTTGTGATTTACCTGTTGGGGAAGTTAAGGTGCGTTTTGATAGGTTTCGGGAGCTGATGGATTTAGTACCGAATTTGGGTCATGGGATTCGATTACCGTTCGGGGATGAAGAATTGCTTAGGGAACTTGGGGTGGATGTTGATCAGTATTTGGATTTTTTCGCTACAGTTCGTGAGCAGGGGCATTTGCTTCACGAGCGCGGCTATATGCTAACTGCGCTAAGTACGAGTATTATCGATCTCGAGTTAGATGATACGGATAAGTTTCCGTGGAATAAGCATGGCTTGGTTAATGCTGCTGCGCAAATTTTTGATTCGGTTATCGAGTGTGATTTGAAGATTTTGCTTGCGGTGAAAAAGGCGATTTGTCAATTATCAGCATAAGAGAAGAAGGAGGTTGGTGTATGGTTTGGATCCAGAATTTATCAAGAGCGATTCGTTATATTGAAGATCATTTAACTGAAGAGATTTCCGTTTACGATGTTGCGAATCAAGCTTATTCATCAAGCTCGCATTTTCAAATGATTTTTCATATGGTCGTTGGGATCACGGTCGGGGAGTATATTCGCAACAGAAGACTTACGCTTGCTGCCCATGATTTGTTACAAGAAGATGCTAAAATTGTTGATGTAGCTGGGCGCTATCAATATGATACGCAAGAAAGTTTTTCTAAGGCATTTACGAGATTTCATGGTGTTTCCCCGTCAAAAGTAAAAAAGGAGCGATCTAAGCTTAAGCTGTTTCGAGCATTAATGATTAATGTTAATATTGAAGGAGGGTTTGATTTGTCACAAGAATTAGTAGATAAGTTACTGTTAATTGATTGGAGTGGAATCGATAAAAAATTGCCTGCTAAAGAAGCATATGAGCAAATTGTACAGTGGGCAAGAGAAGCGAGGGGGCAAAATCCAGATGTGTTTAGTGCATTAACTGAATGGATTTTAGACGATTCTGAATGGACTGAGGATAAGCTTGTTGAAAATGAGCAGATTTTGATGCAAGGTGTTTTTGCGCGATTCAAAGAGCAAAATGCGCAACTTAGAGCGTATTTGAAGGAATTGGATGCATCTGGTGTTGTTAATCAACCAGTTTTTAAGGCATTAGATGCGTTCGATGATGTATTATCAGGGTTTCCACATCCAGATGATGAAGACTTGAAAGGAATTGTTGCCGAGGTTTTCTCGAATTTTTCCGTTATGCGAGCGCGTAGCATCAGGGAGAAAATTGCAGGTTCTGCTAATAATACAGTACAAATGAATGATAGAGGTTATATTAATTATTTGAAAGAGTGTGATATTAGCGTGCAGTGGGCGTTGTTTATGCCGGAAGTTGTGAAGAAGCATGGGCATAAAATCAACCGTGAAAGTTTTGAGTATATTGAGATTGGCAAGGTGAGATTTATTGGGCTTGAATTTGCGAAGCACCCAGAGATTCATTTGCTTCGGCCAGCTGAATCGTTACCAGAGTTAATGCCATTGTTGTCAGAGTATAGGACAGAGAATACCGCCCTTTGTCATCTTGAACATCATCATGGTGGTGAAGTGAATGTCAACCAGTGCAATATGATGGGTTATTTCTTCAAAGCTGGTACGCCTGTACCCGAAGGGTATGACTACTATGATGTTCCAACTGATCATGCTGCTTATGCAGTGTATTTCCATCCAGATTTTGATGGCGATATTTTTGGTGCATCTTATGAGTTTACGAGAGATCAGATTTTAGGCGATAATGTAAATATTCCCTATCCTGAAGCTTATTGGACAGCAGAGGTGTATCCAGAGGGGTTCTTTACTGGAAGTGGCCCGTTCCGATTTGGGTATTTGTTTAGTGTTGGATTATGATGGATTTTTAGATGATTGTTGGCTACGCTATTCATTTTGACAGGATGGATAGGGTAGCTTTTTTGCATATGAGTTTTTGTGACCTTGCTAAAATTCGCTTATCATACAACTGTCTTGGAGAAAGGTTAGGCGTAATATGTAATATGACATGCTGTTGTCGCATTATGTGTGGTAAGATTTAAGAATAGGTGCTTTTAATGAGAGAGAATGTGGTGCTTCGAAAGTCGTTGGAAAATAATATTTAGCAGAAGCGACCTCTCTTTTTTGTGCATAAAAAGAGAGGATAAGTATTTTGATGTGAGTTATAATAGCTTCAGGAGTTGATAGTAGGAGGTTGGTAAGAATGGACTGGATTGAAAATCTGAATAAAGCAATCATCTATATGGAAGAACATATGACAGAGGAAATTGATTATGTGCAAGTTGCTAAAATTGCTTGTTGTTCTTCCTATCATTTCCAACGGATGTTTGCTTATATTGCTGGCATACCGTTGGCTGAGTATATTCGGCGCAGAAAAATGTCACTTGCTGTGATTGATTTGCTAGATGGTAAAGAAAAAGTCATTGATATTGCCCTTAAATATGGCTATTCATCACCAACAGCATTTAATCGTGCTTTTCAAAGTATACATGGCATTGCACCTTCACATATTAAGGAAAGCAGCGGGTCACTCAAGAACTATCCTGCTATCAGCTTTGAGTTAATTATAAATACATTGGAGGTCGATTAAAATTTGAGCAAAAACTGAAGATAGGGTCATGATGTTTTGGATCAAAATGCAAGATGGATTAAATTAAAAGGAGAGGTAAACAGATGATTGAAATTACTAAAGTTTATAAGCAAAGTATTGGTGCAACGAGATTTATTGGTAAGAAATATGGTGATGAGGATCGTGTGGATGGGATGTTTGGGGCAAAATGGGGAGAGTGGTTCGAGAATGGTTGGTTTGATGCAATTGAAAAGCAAGTCAATGGAAAGCTTGGAACACAATTTGAAGATAGTGGTGCAACGATTGGTTTAATGGGTCATGAAAATGGTGAATTCAAATATTGGATTGGTTACTTTACCCCAGCTGATACGGTGGTTCCTGAAGGTTTTCAGTCGATTGATTTTCCAGCGTGTAATTTAGGTATTTGTTGGTTTTATGGGAAAGAAGAAGAAGTTTTTGGGAAGGAGCCAATGGGAGCAGAGCGCCTTGAGCAAGAGGGGTATGAGACTGTGGTGTTCGAGGGTTATATGTGTTTTGAACGTTATAGCGGGCGTTTTGCAACAGCTGATGAAAAAGGAAATCTGACGCTTGATGTTGGGTTCTTTGTTAAATAATACCAGCAAAGCAATTGTATGAAAATGTTGAATCGAGAACTACACCACTGTAGGGCTCGATTTTTTAGTATGGATTTGGATGTTTTTCTTGAAGGATAGGTTTGTCATTATATATGACATGCTGTTGTCATATTTCGTCTTGTATAATAAAGATAAAGGAGGTGGCGCTTGTATGAAAAAAGATTTGACTTATGTTTGTAACTATTTGAAAGGACTCATTATTCCGGATATGTCAGATGATTTTGTGATAGCAGCGCCTTTTAAATATGATTTGCCTGATGAGGAATTAAGAAAAGGAATCGCAGCGTTTCATACATTTTTGCACGTACTCTATGACAGCATAGCTACAGAAAAAAATGAGATTGATGTCGCAAAAGGCGCAAAGTATGATCCTGAATTTGGTGAGGACTCTATCCATAAATGTTTTCCGATCATCAATGAAGTTGCTATCATACTATCAACTTTAGGTCTTTATGGCACGCTTGAAACTGCACCGAGAAAGATGTTGGTTGTGAACAGCACTGATTTGCTCACACCTTTAAGTAGCACAAAGCCACCAGCGATGAATAAAATCAACAACAAACGAAAACGCATGTTATTTGAATTCTTATCCAATCTTGGCTTTTATTTCGAGGGTCTTGATTTTTCCGAGAGCATCGATTTTTCAAAAGTTAGAACTTTTTATGTGACATACGAAGATGATGATTTCGTGATTTTGGGCATGAAACTTCTTGCAGCAGCGAAAGGGAATATAAAATCTGGTTATCAAAAGTTCATGACAACGTTTATGCGTTGCGATTTTTATCCGCTCGCAAATGTTGTACCTAAAGCGCATGCTGCAAGTGCAAGTGAATTCGCTAATTCTCAGCCAATAGAAATTAGAGATTGGGTTGTTGACATAGAGAAGTTGTTGATGGAAAATGGTTGTAGAATCTCTTGCTTTTTTCTGAGTAATACGAATGGTGATGGTTCTTTTAGTTATATCTCGCAAAAAGGTAAAAAAACCGTCTGCAGAATCGCTATGGGAATAACTGGCTGTTTGATCGAGATTCGGGGCAATCATTTTGTCAATGAGAATAATATCTTGCCAGAGCTTCCTGAGGAGATGCTAAGTGTTGTTAAAAGTGGCGGATGTGGTGACTGTGCTGCAAATAATCCGAATTTCAAAAGTTGCAGACATGGTGGGCCTATTAAGTTCATTTATAATGGTGAAGATTTAGAAAGATGTGCTTTTGGAGGCTATGTGTTTGAATTGAATGATCAAAAGAAACGGGAGCTGCTGAAAAAATGGCTTGAATTGGAACTTGCATGACAGGTTAGCTTTGTAGCCAATGTTTAATAGTTTTATAATTTTGTTCACTGTGGTCACCTTAATGTGATAATGTGATCATGAATTTGTTTCGGAGGTGTTTGTTGATGTCGTTTAAAAATATTTTAACCAAAATTCCTGAAGAACTGCAAAATGAAATCATTGAAATGGATGTCTTTCTTAAAGCTTTTCGCCCACTGAAGTTTAAGCGAACAGTAGATAAGAGAAAGATAAATTATGTTGCATCTGATTATGGGATTTCGTATGCGATTTTACCGCTAGATTCAGAACCGACCCAGCATTTCGGCTGGTATTACTTGTATGATAAAGAAGCTGAAAAGTGGTATCGTAAAACTGATTATTTTGAAGAAACGCTGATCGAGATCGCCAAAAATAATCCATCATCAGCTGAGCGCATTTTTAATGCCCTTAATGAATGTACATTATGTAAAGATCATCCTTGTAGCGCCATTCTTTACAAGCATAACGATAAGCAGAAGCAGGCTTGCTATGGGCGAACTATTTTGAGCTTATCAAATGATGGTTTTAACGATACAAAGGCATTTTTTCAAAGTTTAAACGCACTTGTTGGACAAGAATAATCATATTTATTTTGGCTGATACTGATAGGGATGATTTGGAGGAATAATAATGAATATAGCGGTTTTTGCTTCTCATGGTGGTTCTGATTTACAGGCAATTATTGATGCGTGTCGATCAAAAGATTTAAATGCAACAGTATGCGTAGTTATTAGTAACAATAGTGATTCGCTCGCTTTAAAGCGGGCAAGGGATAATGGGATTCCAGCCTTTCATTTTAGTCAGAAAGTGATTGAAGTGCCAGAGATGTTGGATAGCGCGATTTTGGATGTGTTAATTGAAAATAAGGTTGATATAATCTTTTTAGCAGGGTATTTGAAGAAGCTTAGCACTGCTGTTTTAAGTACATTTGAGAATTGTGTGTTCAATATTCACCCCTCTTTATTGCCTAAATATGGTGGTAAGGGGATGTATGGGATCAATGTGCACAAAGCTGTTTTGGAAGCTCATGAGAAAGAAACTGGCATTACGATTCATCGGGTAGATGATGAGTATGATACTGGTGAGATTATTGCTCAAAGGCGGGTGCCTGTTTTACAAGGTGATACGCCTGAGATTTTAGCTGCAAGAGTGCTTGAGGCAGAGCATGCGTTCATTGTTGAGATTCTTTCAGAAATTATTCAAGGAAAGGTTTAGAGGTATTGAGATGATAGATGATAAGTTTTTAGTTGGGCATGTAACTGATGAAGCAAATGGAACGGGCGTGACGGTTATTTTGGCGAAAGATGGGGCTGTTGGTGGCGTTTCTGTGCGTGGAGCAGCACCTGGTACGCGTGAAACAGATTTGTTAAGTCCGGTCAATGCTGTTCAGATTGTGCATGCCGTTGTATTAGCTGGTGGAAGTGCGTTCGGTCTTGATGCGGCATCGGGCGTTATGAAATATTTACATGAGGAAGGGGTTGGATTTCAAGCAGGACAACACATTGTTCCGATTGTGACTTCTGCTATTATTTTTGATTTGAATTGTAAGAAATTTGCTTTTCCAGATCAACAGATGGGGTATGAGGCAGCACAAAAGGCAACTAGCAATAACTTTCTGCAGGGGAGTATTGGTGCAGGGTGTGGCGCAACAATTGGTAAAATGCTAGGAGCTGATGCTGCATCGAAAGGGGGATTGGGGATCGCCTCCTTACAGCTAAAAGATGGGGTTACGATTACTGCTATTGTCGTGGTCAATGCCCTTGGTGATGTCTATGATGAGGTGGGCGAATTTCTCGCTGGAGTTAAGCATCCAGATCATTTGTCATCAGTTGATCTGCTCCTTGCTGGCTCACAGACTGAGGATTTAGCAGGCCAAAACACAACAATTGGTTGTATCCTTACAAATGCAAAACTGACAAAAGCTGAAGCAAATAAGCTTGCAGACATTTCGCATGATGGGCTTGCAATGTGCATTAAACCAGTCCATACTTCTTTTGATGGGGATACGATGTTTGCTTTGTCTAGTAATGAGATTGACAGTGATTTTTTGATTTTACAAACGGCATGTGTGCAAGTCGTGCAACAAGCGATTATCAATTCAATTAAACATGCGGTGTAATTTCAGTATGTTTTTTGTAAAAAATGTCGACCTAATTCACTTTTTTTATTGAATCTTCGCTCTTATGTGTGTATAATGGATGTATAAAATATAAGGAGGCGTTATTTATGGTTAATGGTATGTGGGATTTATCAGTAATGGGAACACCAATGGGCAAAGTGGACATGATGTTAAAACTTGTGT
>Ga0131853_10011245_pt1 | contig 16371 bp, 13 predicted proteins | sample TergutLab28metaG_FD_92764 | JGI IMG/M metagenome (GOLD analysis project Ga0131853, IMG submission 92764) | Labiotermes labralis P1 segment gut microbial communities from Petit-Saut dam, French Guiana - Lab288 P1 (version 2) (version 2) | ecosystem: Host-associated > Arthropoda: Insects >...
CTTTGTAAACCCACTCTTCATCTGCCTCTCTTCTTTTCCACATTTTGGGCAAATCGGCCTCTTCTCTGCTTTTTCTTCCATTCCTTAGTTTATCATTTTAGCTATCTTTTGTCCATTCCTGTTTTAAAAAGTACCCTTGCACAACCTCCCCAAAAAATGCTATAGTAATTTATCAAATAACTTTAAACATTTTGTTAGTTTAGTTTTTATAAGCAAGAAGGAGCTGTGTTATGCATTTTACAAAAACCTTTATCCCAACGCTGCGGGAAGTTCCGGCAGATGCGGTCATCGCCAGCCATCGTTTAATGTTTCGGGCCGGAATGATTAGAAAATTGGCAAACGGTCTTTTTGCATATCTCCCCTTAGGACTACGCTCCTTTAGAAAGGTAGAGCAAATTATTCGCGACGAGCAAAACGCCGCCGGTGCCCTCGAGATAAAACCACCCGTGCTTTGCCCCGGCGATTTATGGAAAGAATCGGGCCGCTGGGATATGATGGGCGATACCTTGCTGAGGCTTAAAAACCGCACCGGTATGGAAATGATTGTTTCGCCTACGGCAGAGGAGTCGTTTATCGCCCTCGTGCGGGACGAGTTATTTAGTTATCGTCAGCTTCCCCTTATATTGTACCAAATTAACACCAAGTACCGTGATGAACTGCGCCCACGTTACGGCGTTATGCGCGGCCGTGAGTTTGTGATGAAAGATGCTTACTCTTTTGATGCCGATGCCGAAAGTTTAGATAAATCGTACCGTGCGATGGGTAAGGCTTATCGCCGCACCTTTAACCGCTGCGGCCTTACCACCATTATTGTTAAGGCCGATTCGGGAGCGATTGGCGGCGATTTTTCCGAAGAGTTTATGGTGGAAAGTTCTATTGGTGATAACTCGCTTATTCTTTGTAAAGCTTGCGATTACGCCGCTAACGTAGAACGTGCCCTTTGTAAGCCCGATTTTGAAGCCCCTGCCTCCATTGAAGAAGCTGTAAAGCATGCAGCGGCTGTTCCTTCAATCGAAAAATTTGAAACGCCCAATGTTAAAACCATCGATGACCTATGCGCTTTCTTTAAAACCGATGACTCAAAATTTATCAAAACCCTTATTTATAAGGCCGTTAATGTCGAGCTTGACCTCTCTCAGGCACCGGGCGGTAAAAACTTGCTAAAACGTAAAATAGCAGCCGATTTACCCGAAGTTTACCCTGAGGTTTTTGTGGCGGTAGCTATTCGCGGGAACATTGAAGTAAACGAAGTAAAATTAACCAGCCTCTTAAAGGCCTCTGAAGTGGCCCTTGCCGATGAAAAAGATGTGGTACGGCTTACTCATGCCCCGCTCGGTTTTGCCGGACCTATAGGGTTAGATATTCCTGTTATTGCCGACACTACCGTTACGGCGATGACCGATGCCGTTTGCGGTGCGCTGGCCGCCGATATGCATTATGCCCACGCCTGTTACGGCCGCGATTTTACCCCTTGGCTGGTTGCCGATGTGCGGGTGGTAAAGGCGGGCAATACCTGCTCTAAGTGCGGCGATGAACTTTATGAGAAAAAAGGCAACGAGCTTGGCCATATCTTTAAGCTTGACTATAAATACTCTAAACCGATGAACCTTCATTATTCCGATGAAAACGGCAAAAGGCAAATCCCTCTTATGGGCTGCTACGGTATCGGCGTTGACCGCACATTGGCCTCAGTCATTGAAGAATATAACGATGATAAAGGTATAGTATGGCCAATGAGCGTGGCTCCTTATCAGGTAATTATTATCCCTGTTGTTTATGAAGGGGCTTTAAAGCAGGCAGCCGACCGGCTGGAAGCGCAGCTAGAGGCGCAAGGAATTGAGGTGTTACTTGATGACCGCGCCGAACGTGTGGGGGTAAAATTTAACGATGCCGATTTAATTGGCATCCCCTACCGGGTGGTTATCAGCGAAAAAGGGCTGGCAGAGACTACTCCTAGTGTGGAAGTAAAACGGCGTGGGAAAGACGACGTTACGCTTTACCCAGTAGATACTGTAGCAACGGTTTTGGTGGATAAAGTTAAAGAAGAACTGGCAGCTTTAAACGGTTAAATTAGAATTAACCACAAAAAGCACGAAAATGATGGATAAAAAACTTTTTCCGTGTCTTTTGTGGTTACCCTTATGTTAAAGAATGTACCGCCCCATCGCGGTACTCATTAGGCGAAATAACTACCTGCACATTGTTAGAGCGGTCCATAATAGATTTACCGCCTACATAACCGGCCGGCTCACTGGGGAAAAGTAAGGTATCGTAAAGGCAGCCTAACCCCGGCACAAGTTTTACCACCGCAATCTTATACCCACCCGAACGTACCCTATCCCAATATTCGCTTTTACCTGTGGCTACAGAAGAAGACAACGACCGTAATATATCCCTAATGGCAGCGACTACCGTGTCGTTTAGCTCGTGCGCCGCCATAATGCCTTCTCTGGTACGGGCTTGGCCGTCTTTTAACACCACATCAATATTAAGAATGTAATCGCTGCTGTTTGGTGTGCCGGGCCGGCCAAAGCAAACTTTTTCACCTAAAATACCGTTACTGGCCCCAAAGTTGGCCGGCTGAAAGCCGCTTTCCTCCACAGCCGTCAGCATAACATTAAGACCAGTAAAGAGATGGCTTATTCCTTCACCAATCCCTCCCATCGCTTTTGCCGCAACCGGTGAAAAATCGAGGATAGAATTAACAGAAACATCTTTTTGGCTAGGACTTATTAACCTGATAGAAAAACCGGCCACTTTATCTTTCATTTTTTCATAAGCAGAATTACCGGCTTCTTCTAGCTTGGCTAAGTTAAGCGCTAATCTTCCATCTAAAAAGGAAGCATTTCCGTTCTGAAAACCCGCCTCTTTAACGGCGAAAGAACGTAAAATTAAACGCCGTAAATTTTTAGTACTGTTTACAACCCAATCCCTTTCATTATTTTGTTTACAGATTTTATTTTTAAGTATCGCTACAGCTTTTACTGCATCAAGCTCCACCGTAGTATTTTCACTCACAATCAGGCTCTCTACACCTTCGGAATTTTTATTTAAATCTACAATAGAATTCATATACGAATTTGTAACCACAAAAGCCGCTTGCGTGCCCACAAAACTTAGCCCCACCAGTGGGATATTACGCTCGCCTACCGCCTGAATGACGGAGGCAAAATCGATATGACAATTTCCCCAGCTATCGATAGATACCAGCACACCGTCGGGGCGCATAGCCTCTAAAAGCGCTCCTATACGCTGGGCTACAAAGGCTTTGTGCTCGTTATCATCGGAGGTACCGGCCAGTACAATGCCTAAAAAATCGACTTCTTGGTCGTTAGCAAGTACTTGGCAAAGCGGGTCGTTATAATGATGAAGAGTGGTTTCTTTTGTTGACGGTCCTGTTCCCATAGCTAAAACTCCCCATTAAAGTTGTTTCGTAAGTACAAAATAGAAGAAGAAATAACCACAAAAAAACACGAAAATGATTTTTTTCGAGCTTTCCTGTAAGTTACAAAATAACTTCATTTAAAAAAGGTAATAAAAAAATTCGGGAGAGAATAACTACTCTCTCCCGAACCCGCAAAGTTAAGCATGTTTGTATTCGTAAGGCAAAGGTTTATTTTGCCCAAAATGGTCAAACTCCATTAAAGCATTCAAAGAATCCTTTATAATATTGGTTTGCATTTCTTTGTCGTTTGGTCCACCGGCATTTGCTCCCATCGGCACGCGAGGAGAAACATAACGCGGAGCCCCCTGCTGTTTAACAACAGGCGGCAGGGCGGCGATGAGCATCGTCGGGATACCTGCTTTTTCTATGGCCCTCTGCACAATCACGGCAGATCTATGACAAGTGCCTCAGCCGGCAGTTAACAACACAAGGTCGGTGCCCTCTTTTTTAAAGATTTCGGCTATTTGCGGCCCGGTTTCGTTAATAAATTTATCCACGTTACCGCCGCCACCCATAAAACCAATCAGAACAGGGGCTACATCACCAATAAAACCGGCGGCAGCCAACTCGTTTAAACGGTCAACCGGTAACATAGCGTTAACGTCTTTATTAACATCGCTGTTATCGTAGCCGCCGTGCGTAACCATCAGCGTATTGGCTGGGGCATTACCGGGAATTTCCCTAAAGCTAAAATCGCCCGCCGCATTAAAGGGCGTTTGTGTTTTTAGGTGGATACCGCCCGCCGTAGCAAAACCAATACGGCTTTTGTTAAGCGGCTTGCTTACCGCCGCCCATACCGGCGGAGGCGTTGTCGGCGCAAATATCTCCGAACGCATACCCGGAGTGGTCGTAACTTTAAAATTTCCCATGCGTTTTTCTCCTTATATAGTAATTTTTAACCCGCTGTATCTTGCGGTTCAATTTTACGGGCATAACTAAGGTACAACTCCATTGTGTCGCCCACCTTTAGCTTGCTCGCTGTAATAATAAAACGTGCCGGTATATGCCAAGTTCCCATTCTTCCTTTAAGTTCTATCGAAACCCCAGCATCGGTTACGCTCGTCAGCTTCCCTTCCAGAAGCCTCGGAATTAATTCAATCTCCAAAATTTCCCTCACTAGCCGCTAACGTTGAGCAGCGTCAACTGCTTTTTGATTAGCATCAATCAGAGCTTGGCTCCATTTTTTGTCCGAGCCTTCAATAGCCACACCGGCCAGTTTGTTTTTAAGCATAGCCACAGCACGCTGGGCATCGGTTAAAATCATGGTATTTTCACCTAAACGTTCCGATTCGATACCGCCGGCATCTTTGTTCATCTCTACCATCGCATCCATGTAGTCGTTTCCTACCACCAGCTGACCCTGATAAGCGGCAAAGGTAGCGCCCACAGTTTTAATACCGCGTTTGCCCAGCTCTTCGATGTGCGAGGCAAAGTCGACGTGGTTGTTCCCAAAACCTTCGGTCATTACGATAGCGCCATCAATATTCATGGCATCAGCCATCGCCCCTAAACGTTTAGAAACAAAAGTTTTTTCATCGTTTACCTGCGGGCTGCCAATAAACACTACCCCCACAAGGTTTAGTTCTTCATCATCGGCCATTAAATTAACGATAGGGTCCCTAAAGTAATGCCGTGTCATTTCTTTAGAGGCCGGCCCGATACAGCATAAGGCATGGATAGCGCCATCACGCACCTCATTTACATTTAAAACCACCGGAACGTTACCTAAATCGACATTAGGACGGCCGCCTAGCACGCCGGCAGGTTCCATCGGTAAGATAATATTATCGTGCATAGCGCCTTGCCCCATAATTTCTTTAACCAAAAGCACTCTAGGGCGGCCATGCCGCTTAGTAACATTAAAGCTTTCGGTTTTGGCAGCTTTAGCGGCGGGATAAGGTTTAAGCACCGTACGTATTTCCTGAATAACGTGGTCGCAAACGGCATGAGCCGCCATCGGGCCGCGCCTTTCCATACCGGTTAAACGCTCTAAAACACAGTGTACTCTAACAATAATATCGCCTTCATCGGGGCAGCCGGGCCGGCCGTAAAAAACAGTTTCATCTAAAAAACCATTGCTCGAACCAAATTCGTGAATTTGCGTGCCGTCTTCATCAACACCGGTTAGCATAAAAACTACACCGTCTAAAGTGTTGGTAATACCGTACCCAATTTCACCCTCCACCTTACAAGCCACAGGAGACACGTCCATAATAGTTTCGGTGTGCACGTGGCGTTTATCGGGAGTAATTACATCAACTTCTACCTTTTTAATTAGCGGATGGGCTTTAAGGGCATCGGTAGCGGCCTCTTTCCTGATGGTAAGCACCCCATCAGAAAACTCGGTTTTACTGCCCAGCTTCACCTCTTTTACGGTAAAGCTTTGCCTTACCAGCGTACCTACAACTTCATCACTGATGGGTTCGGCCGCACTACCGGCTACAGGAGGTAAGCTGCCGACCATTCCACCGCCTATCGGGAAAGAAATTTCGATACCATCGGCTTTATCGGCCTTAAAGTAAAACATTCCGCCGGCCGGTACAGCAGAGGCAACATTACTTACCGCAGCCGGGCTTGCTACTGCTGGGGCAACTGCCTTAACTTTAACGCCATCAAGCAAATCGGCCGTTAGGCTGGTAAGGGCATCAATATCTTTTTTAAGGACGGCGCCTAATACCTCACCTACGGTTAAGGTATCGGCAGTGATGGTAATAAGCCCCGACTCCTCTAAATCATTAAAAATAGCCGGGTCTTCCAGCTCGGCCGGCCCGATGGTCGTGCCTTTTACCGTTCGGCAACACACTATAGCAGGCTTATCGCTAAACTTAGCCGCATGTTCTTTGGTCATCGACATTGTTATTTCCTCCTTGTTAATTATCTGTAAATTATGCCAATAGTTGGCACTTATAAGTTTTATTTAATTACTTACTTTATGGATTGCTTCGCTCCCGTTTGCAATAATAAAGCCGCCAAATAATTTTACTCTATGGGCAAGCGGCGGATTAGCGGCAGCCCGGCGGTGCGCATAACGTGGTCTGTTATATGGTGCACACCCAGCTTAAGTTTAGGGGCCACCCCCATCACTGTATTGCTGCAATCGCTGCAAGTACTTATTAAAAGCGCCTCTATGCCTTCTTTTTTCATAGCCAAAATCTTTTCGGCTTGGCCCGGGCAGTTGCCGGGATTTTCGCATTTAAGCACCCCTTTAACATCTTTGGCTTGTTTACAAGCACGCGTGCTTACCACCTTTGCCCCCATCTTTTGGGCTATATCTTGCAAACGGGGTAACCCGGCGCTGCACGCACAAACAAGCAACCCTAAGGGGCGTTTTTCTTGCAATATTTCCATAGGCACAAGAATACCGCCGGTAGTTTTAGTTACCACCGTATCGGGCGTGGCGCTTACACCGGTAAAGGGGCCGCCGTTAATAATTTCACCGTAAGGCTCGATAATCCCGCCCCGCTCGGCGATAAGGGCCGAAAACGGTGTGCCGATAGGTACGTCCATAAAAACATACGGCTCACGTCCTTTCCCAAGCTTACCGGCCACCGTAAGATTTTTAGAGATAACCGGCTTGCGTTCATCTACCGCCTCCGTTATGCGGCACACCGTTTCTAGGTTAAGCACCACAGCTCCGGCGGCGGCAGGTAATTGGTCAACGGCCAAAAGGTTATCAAGCGCCTCACGGATAACGGCCCGTTCATCACCCATCGGGTACATATCGGGCAGCTCTTTGATGGTAATATTATCGCCGCTGCGTAAAACGGCGCGAAAAGCTTTAATAGCTTCGCTGTTTTTACTCTTTACGGCTAATATCCCGCGCCCGGCTTTGGTAGCTTGCATAGCCAGCAAAAGCCCTCGGTAAACCTTTTCGGGCTGCTCGGTAAGCTGTTTAATATTATGCTTAAGCAAAGGCTCGCACTCTACGGCATTAATAATAACCACACCGCCGTTAAGATTACTTTGCAGCTTAACATAAGTGGGAAAGCCGGCTCCGCCCATACCGCACAAACCGGCCGATTTTACCATCTCGGCGATGTCGTCAGATTTGGAGATAGGCTCAAAAGCTGTATCTTGCTTCTCATCGGCGGTAATATCGATATAATCGGCCGTAATGGCCGCTATCACTCCGCTCACACTGGCATGCAGCGGCACACCTAGCCCTTCCGGAACGGCTAACAATGTTCCTCTTTTAACAACGCTTCCTACAGTTAGCCCATTAAGGGGTACCGCCGGCGCACCAATGCTTTGACTAAGCATTAACCGGTAACTTAATGCCATTATTTTTCTCCTTAGCCTCAGCTTTAAGCTGAGGCGGTTTATAAAAAACAATAAACTTAATTAAGCATTTTTGCGTGCTCTTAAAAAAGTTACAATAAGAGTTACAGAGGTATAAATAAGCACACCAATAACCAACCAACGCAGAGGATTTAATGGTAAACCAGATACAAAGCTAGCCGCTATAAAGGCGCCTACAATACCAGCTAAGGTAATAGCTATAGCAGGGATACGGGCATAGGTACCGGCTTTAACAAACCTCATACTAGCTACAGGCATTAAAAAAGCGCAAGAACCCATCATAATAGGGAAAGCTACGGCAGGCGACATACCAAGTAAATAAACCAAAGCCATACAAGGGGCATATAAACCTACACCGGCAGTCATTAAAGCTCCTAAGACAAAGTTACCAAGTATACCCACTACCAGCCGCCAACCGGTTAAACCGGTGGTTAAACCACCGCCCGGCATCCAACCCATTAAACCGGCTAACATTAAGAAAGCGGCAAAAGCTAAGGCAATACCTATAATTAGCCTAATAGTTTGGGCAGGCATTTTAGCTACTACACCGGCTCCTAAAAAAGCGCCTAAAGTAGCCGAAGCTATCATCGTAATAAGAGTTACAGGGTCTACTTCGACAGCCCTTATAAAAACAAAGGCCATAAAAACAACGGGCAGGGTACAAGCTACATTTAACGTACCGGGTATTAAGCGGTCTTCGGTTTGCTTCATTAACTTAAGACCGGCTGTAGTAGGGGCAAAGCTGCCAATACCTAATGCGTCAAAAAAGTTGGTAACAAAGCCAAGAGCCCCGCTTTTTACATAAGAACCGCTGCCAAGATTTTTTTTATTAGCAAAAAAGTCTTTAAAGAATATGAAAGCAAATACACCTCCAAAGACACCCAATAAAACTAAAAGAATTGTTAAAGCCATTATAATTACTCCTTCTTCAACCAAAATTAAATTTTCATATTAAATATAATATACAATGCATAGCACTTTTGTTAACTATGCTATTTTTTTGTTACTAAAAATAGCTTACAACACCTAAGCAAAATTGTCAACTTTTAAAATGCTTTAAAATACAATTCCCCCTCTAAAAGCCTAAGCTAGGCAAGGTAATTAACAACTACCTAAAGATAAGCCGATAAAAAAATATGAAGTTATTGGCCATTATCGATGAATCTTTACTTTCTAACCATATAAATAGCTACATCGGCCTTTTTGAAAAGGTAAAGGGGCAGGTACATAAAAAAGCCGCTAAGCTGGCCGACACCTTAATAATTACTAAAGACGACAAAGGTGTAATGCTCAATGAAGCTTTTTTTTATATGCTTTACGAAAAAGCTAAAAACTACGATGCCATTCTTTACCTTTTTGGTGATGAGCCTTATATCGATATGGAACTTACCAAATTAATGTTATTAAAACACGAGCAATATTATGCCGATTATAGTTTTGCCGAAGGTTATCCCGGCGGCCTTTTACCGCAAATAATTAGCGTCGCCTGCCTGCCGCGCCTAGCAGCCTTAGCTAAAGAGCCGATAGCGGCCAGCCGCAACTTTATTTTTGAGCTCATTAAGCGCGATATTAATAATTTTGATATAGAAACCGAAATTAGCCCGCTCGATTTACGGCTGGAACGTATCGAGCTTAATTTTTCTACCAAAAATAATGCCACTATCAGTAAAAATATTATGGCCCAATCTAAAAGCGAAAGCGCCGTGGATATAATGGCGACTATCCATAATCATAAAGAATTTTTATGGGCTTATCCTAATTATTACAACTTTCAGATAACCTGCGAAACGGGGCAAAATATTAGCTACCAACCGCAAACCGGCTTTAAAGACAGCCGTTTTATGGCAATAAGCAGCTTTGCCGACAGCCTTAAAAAAATTAGTCATTTTTCGGAAGAAGCCGTCATCGGTTTGTCTTATTTAGGCGAAGCCAGCTTGCACCCGCAATTTTCGCTTTTTATTGATGAAGTAGCTAAATACGAAAAATTTCATTTACACATCGAAACCTCGGGAGCCAGCTGGCATAAAGTAGATTATCAAACTTTATTGGCTTTCCCGCGTGAGCGGCTTTCGCTGATTATTTGCCTAGATACCCTTGATGAAGGGCTTTACCGGCAATTACGCGGCGAGGGTTTTAACGAAGCTATGGCCTTTACCGCCCAAGCTTTAGCCGATTTTAAAGAGCAAGTTTACATTCAAACCATGCGGATAAAATTGCTGGAGGAGCAGCTAGAAAAATTTTACCGCCATTTTAACGGGCAAGAAGCGCGGGTGCTTATTCAAAAATATAATAGTTACTGCAAAGCTTTGCCCGAAGATTTAAACCTTGATATTGCCCCGCTGGAACGTAACGTGTGTTGGGCTTTAAAGCGCGAGCTTACTATTAGGTGCAACGGCCAAGTTTATCTTTGCAGCCAAGATATAAAAGACAGCGCTTTACTCGGTAACTTATTTAAACAAAAACCGGAGGATATTTGGGCTGCCGCCGAAAGCTATCGCTTAGCGCAATTAAAATTTAATTATTTACCTCTCTGTAAAAAATGTGATGAATACTACATCTTCAACTTTTAAAGCTAATGCTCTTTATAACGTGCAAAGCAATAATGCCGTACGGCCGGCCAGCGAACATAGTTTTTCGGTGGCCATTATCCCCCGTTCGCAAGCCGCTTTTATTAGCCCTTTATTAGATGAAGTAAGTAAATTAGCCCCTCAGGAAATTATTTTATTTAATAGCCGCCTTGTCCCTCAAGGCAATATCCCCATACGCAATATTTGGTTAAATAACGAAGTAAGCAGCGGGCAGCTGGTCAACATCGCTATAGAAGAAGCCAAAAGTAAATTTGTATTGGTATTATGGAGCGATATGCGTTTTTTAGGCGCCATCTCGCTTAATGTATTTTTGCGTATAGAAGAGCGCAGCAACTTATGCGTTACCCCGCAGCTTTTTAATGCCGAAGGTTTAAAACTGCCTTGTTTATCGGCCCCAGCTTTTGACAGCAACGGGTTTAGTATTATTTTAGATATGAACGAGCAAAACGAAACGCAGGTTTTTTTGCCGCTGGATTTTGCCGGAGCCTACAACCGCAGCCGCTTTTTAAATTTAGGCGGCTACGATAATACCATTAGTAACAGCTACTGGCAACGGGCCGATTTTGCTATGCGCAGCGCGATGTGGGGCGAGCGGATTGTGCTTAACCCGGCCTTAACCATTACCTATAATGCCGACCATAATGCCATAGAAGAAGAGGACAGCTTTGGGTTATCTACCTTAATTTTTGCCTTAAAAAATTTAGGGGTATCCATCAATAAAAACAGAGTTACTCTCCCCTTTTGGCGTATGTTATGGCTAAACGGCACACGCGGTAAGTTAACTTTATTTAACGAAATAAAAGAGTGGGTGCACCATAACCGCCTGCGTTTTAGGTACAACGCCGAACAAGTGGTGGATAACTGGCAGGGCTAATTTACAGGTTTAATAATTGATTGAATAACCGCTAAATAGGTAATAATTAAAGCTAGCCGCTTTGCGGATTTGTAATAACCAAAATTTTTACCCTTTACAAAAAGCCAAAAGTACTATATAATTAACTAAGTTTAACACAGATGTACATTAATTCGGCTTTATTTATGCAAGCGCGGCTAAATTCCGACCGGCTACCTCAAAAGGCCCTTAAACCCTTAGCAGGCAAGGCTAGTTTACTATTGGCTATGCAAGGTTTATATGGCTGCGCCGATACTCACCTGCTTTTAACCTGCTCAAACAGCGAGGCCGCCTTTAGCCCGCTAGCCCGCGAGGCCGGCTATGGGCTGTTTATAGGCGATGAAAACGATGTATTAGGCCGTTATGCTAAGGCCGTTAGCCTTTACCTGCCGCAATGGGTTATTAGGGCCACCGGCGATAACACTTTAGTGCCTAAAGCTTTAGTTAGCCGGCTTTTAACTTTAACGGTACAGGCCAACGCCGATTACGGCCGCTTTAGCGATACGCCGCACGGCAGCGGGGTAGAGGTTATTAGGGCAGAGGCTTTGCTTGTAGCTAACAACGAAGCCGTTACGGCTTACCAGCGCGAGCATGTGTGCCCTTTTTTGTATGATAACCCCGCTAGGTTTAAAATATTGTTACCGTTAGCCCCAGCCGAATGGCGTTATCCTCATTTACGTACAACTTTAGATACCCCAGAAGATTATAACCGCCTAAGCCAATTTTTTACCACTAAAGCTACTCTCGAGGAATATATATTATGGAGCACTTAACTACAGCTAATATTTTGTTAGTTACCCACCTAGATAAAAGCAGCGGCAGCGGGCATATCCAGCGCACTTTGCAGCTGCTGACTAACTTTGCCGGCACGGCTAAACTATACGACCCTAATAACCTAGCCTTAAAACTGGCCGAGCAGCTTAGCTTACCGCTTAGCGAAGCCGATTTATGCCGCAACGCCGCCGAGCAAAGCTGGCAGCTTATTGTGCTGGATAATTTTAAAACCGGTTTAGATGAAGCTAATTTTTTTTTACAGCTGGGACGGGTGGTAGCTTTAGACGAAGGCGGCGAAGCCCGTGCTATCTTTCCTTATTTAATAGATTTACTGCCCAGCTTAAAAGAGATGGGTTTACCTAACGAGCATAATCCGGGTTACCTTAACCTGCCGGCTCATAAAGGCCAGCATACTTTTCCGCCGCAAAAAATTTTAGTAAGTTTTGGCGGCTGCGATGAAGAGCAACTTACCGAATATTTTGGCCAGTTACTCGATAGTTATAATTTAAAAAATATTAAATGGTCTGTCATTAAGGGGCCTTTATTTGGTAAACGCCCCTTTGCTTGGGCCGGCGTGCCTATTTTAAAGGTAACTAACCTTAAAGAAATTTTAGGCGATTACGATTTAGTGATTACCCACTTTGGCTTAACTGCTTACGAGGCTTTAAGCAGCGGCGCTAAAGTTGTGCTTTTTAACCCTAGCGCTTATCACGATAAATTAGCCCACGAGGCCGGCTTTGCTTGTTTAGGGGTAAAAGAAATTAGTAAAGATAAACAAAAAGAGTTTTATAATTTTTTACAAGGAAAAAACGAACAGCTTTTTACCAGCCGTGTTAAACTCGGCCAGCCGGCCAGCTTAACCGACCGCCTTAACCAACTGTATGGGGCAACCAACGGCTGCCCCTCTTGCAGCGATAAAAAAGAACGTTTTGGACAGATAATTTACCGCTCGGCCGCTAAAAGTTATGCCAAATGCCCCAGCTGCGGTTTAGTATACCAAGAGCTTTATTTAAAAGACACCACCATCTACGATGAAAATTATTTTTTTAACGAATACAAGCAGCAATACGGCCGCACTTACCTCGAAGATTTTGACAATATTAAGGCTATGGCTAAAATTAGGCTAAAATATCTTAACAAAAAAGCAGCCGGGAATAAGCTGCTGGATATTGGCTGTGCCTACGGGGCTTTTTTACAAGCCGCTAACGAACACAACTTTGACGCCGTAGGGCTAGATGCCAGCGGGGCAGCCATTAACTACATTGTTAATAACTTGCAGCTAACGGCCAAACATGGCCGTGTACCTAAGCAAAACCCTTACCAAGATGATAAATTTGATGTGATAACTTTATGGTATGTTATAGAGCATTTACAAGATTTTAACCAATCGTTAAAACAAATAGCGGCTATGCTTAATAAAGGCGGTTTGCTTGCTTTTGCCACCCCTAAAGGTAACGGCCTATCGGCTAAAATTAATGCTGCTAAATTTTATGCTCAAAGCCCTAACGACCATTATTTTATTTTTAACAGCAAGCAGGTAAGCCGGCTGCTAAAAGATTATGGCTTTAAAGTTTATGCTAAACGTACCACAGGCGTACACCCGGAGCGTAAGTATCTGGGCCTTAACAAAAACGGCCTGCTTTATAAGTGGCTAAAGTGGCTTTATACCAAACAAGGCAAAGGCGACACCTTTGAGGTTTACGCCTATAAAATTAATTAATCGGCCTCTAAATCGTCGTACCGGCTAAAAGTTAAGCTAACCATATAACCGCCTTCATCTATGGCCATACCTTGTTCCACTTTATCCATCGCGATAGTTAAAAAAAAGTTTTCGGTTTGCCAAGCTTTATAAATAGAGGACGATTCGGCAGCAACTTTAGCTAATTCTTCGCCTTCGCTGGCCGGCTGGCCATATAAACCAATAAAATAATTAAAAATATCTTGCTGGTCGGCATTTATGGCGGCATAGGCATCGCTGTTATTGCTGTATAAATCTTCATCGGGAAAAACCATTAAGGCAAAAAGCTCTAAAGGTTCTTCGGCTGTACCTTCGCCGTAGCTGGCTACTACATCGCCATCGGCAATAGCTTTAGGGCTGCCCGGCCAGTTAAAACTGCCAAAATAGGTATTTACTTCGGCATCGTACTCAAAATCGGCTTTAATGAGGCAATCTTTTACTTGCTTACCTTGCATACCCCAAGCAAGCCCAAAGGGAAGTTTAGCGTTATCTGTCATTGTTTTTTCCTTTACCATTTTGTCTTACCTAGATTATACACTATAACTTTACTTTTTGCACTAACTATTAAAATATGCTATATTAAAGAAAATGCTCAAAAAAATTATCATCGTAATTATAGTCTTACTGGCAGCTAACTTAGCTGCTCAAGAGGCCCAACTATCGCCCGAGCAGCTCTTTTTACGCTTTCAGATAGAAAGCGGTACGCTAGCCGAGCTGCAAGCTATGGCGGCTGCTTTAGGCCTTAACAGTAATGCAAGCCTAGAAGAATTACGGGTTAATTTGTTAAGTTATCATAACCTGCCGCCTACTGCGGCCGAAAGTCGGATTGTTATAGAACAAGCCGATAATTTTTTTAGGGGTGACCCTAGCGAGCTAAACGAAATTACCCGGCTAGAAGGAAACGTGCTGCTTACTTTAATTGATGAAGACGGCGAACATACCATTAGCGCCCATATGGTAGAAATAGATACGCTTAACCAAATTATTTTTGCCGGCGGCAATGTTACTTACCAAATGGCCGGCGGGGCCAGTTTTAACAGTAATTATTTAATTTTTGAAAGCGATAACTTTAGCGGTTTAATTATTGGTTTTAGCGGCAGCAGCGAGGCCGCTTTAGTGGCCGATGCCGCGTTAATTTTTCATTACCGAGCCAATCTTTTACGGCGCTCCACCAATAATGTGTTAGTGATAGATGGTATAACCATTACCAGCAGCCGCCCAAACGACCCTTATTACCATATTAGGGCCAGCCGCCTGTGGCTTTTGGGCGAAGGTGAATGGGCCGCCCGTAATTTGGCTTTATTTATCGGGCGTGTCCCCGTTTTTTACCTGCCGTTTTATTATCAGGGCGATATAATTTTTTTTAATCCCGTTTTTGGTTACCGCTTGCGCGAAGGTTTTTATGTTAATACCACCACTTACCTGCTGGGCTCTAAACCCGATGGCGGCTTGTTAAATTTTAATTTTTTTAATAACCAAACGGCCGCAGCCGAAGAGCCCGTTACCCTAAAAATAATGTTAGATTATTACCAGCGGTTAGGTTTTTTTGGCGGTATCGGCTTCGATTTTGCCCCGCTTAATTTAAGGAGCATGGCCGGTGTAGGCTTTAGCCGCTCTATCGATGAAATTGGCAACTTAATGGAAGAAGATTATAACCATAGTTACCTCTTTGGCCGGCAAATGCCTTTTAGGTATGGTTTTACTTTAGAGGCTAACCACCAAAACAGGCTGACCATCGGGCTTAATTTTTTTAGCGATAACCGCTTTAGAAGCGATTTTTTTAGCCGCAGCGAAAGCGGTTTACTTTTTGGTATTATTAATTTTGGCAGCTTTGGGAACTTTGACGATGCCACCAGTTTTGCCGATACCACCACTAATAACTCGTTTATTAGGTATCGTAACAGCTTTACCTTTAATAACCCTATCGTACGCTATTTGCATATCGATTTTTTAAATATCGAGATAAACGAACGTGTCCGCATCGATACCACCCAGCATTTATATAACCCGCTGCGTAATTTTTATGTGCCCACGATGTTTAACTTACCCAATAGTCAATTTAGGTTTGGCAGCCGTTATACGTTAAATTTTAATAATAACCGGCCGGTTGCCGGCGTCGATGAAAGTGATGATAACGAAGACGATTTATTTTACGCCGAAGATTTAGAAGAACACACCTTTTTAGAAGAAGATGACGAAGGTAATTTAAGTAACCTTAACCAACCGCGCCAGCCGCAAAACTGGCAGCAAGCTATCTTTTACGAACATACCTTAGGCAGCCGTGTCTTTAGTACCCCCAACTTTAATACCTTTAACCACGCCAGCGAAGTACGTTTTAACTTTGACGATTTACGTAACCTTACTACCCTGCGCAGCCATGTGGGTTATAGTTTTGGTACCGTTAGTTCTTTACTTAGGCTGGAGCATCGTATTGGGTTAAGCGCCGGCCATCAGCAGCGATTTGCCGGTGATGACGAACGTACCCCCGCCGAAGAACGCGAGGATAACTTAGCCCGCAACCTTAACCTTAGCCACCAGTTTACCCTTAATTACCGCCCTTTTTACGATAATGCTAGGTTAAATACCAGTCAATTTAACTATCGCTTAAATTACATTTTTTTTAATAATCACTATA
>Ga0131853_10011248_pt1 | contig 16369 bp, 4 predicted proteins | sample TergutLab28metaG_FD_92764 | JGI IMG/M metagenome (GOLD analysis project Ga0131853, IMG submission 92764) | Labiotermes labralis P1 segment gut microbial communities from Petit-Saut dam, French Guiana - Lab288 P1 (version 2) (version 2) | ecosystem: Host-associated > Arthropoda: Insects >...
AGGAGAAAGTGGGATTGGATTTAAATGTATGGGGTGGTGGTGTGGGGGAAGGGGGGGGGGGTGGGGGTGTGTGGGGGGGGGGGGGGGGGGGGGGGGGTTCAACACATTTAGTTGAGGACAGAGGACAGAGAACGGGGATCTGGGGGCGGTAGCCCCCTACCCCCTAGTCAAAGGTTCTGGAAGCAACTGTAATTTCGTAAAAGAAATTTCATTTCATATAGTAAAATTTTCTTATTTTTTGGTACTTTAAGACTATTTATGATGGCAATCAATTTATTTGTTACTGCTAATGTAAAACAATTGCGAACCTAGGTAGTTTTAGAATTTTTCTGCCTTTTTTCCGAAAATCTTGGAGTGTTGCCGTCCTAAATTCAGCAATTTTTAACAGTTTTCACAATCAGGTTGAGTTTGGAACGATTTTGAAGGGCCTTCGGAACTTAGGGGGGGGGGGTTTGAACACCCCAACCCCCCCTCGGTATGCCACTGTGGTCAATTGGTTATTCAGCCATTTAATCAGTCACTTAGTTACTTCATTTATCCACTTCGCATGCAGATGACAAAAAAAATCTCATTCATGACACAGGAATTCTAATCGGTACTCCCTAATACGAACCAGTCAGGAGCCATGTTCGACGTCCCTGACATTAGCGTCATACTGCCGAACAGGCCGTACGATCGGCTCCTTGAAAGCAGCTAAACGTTATGTGGGGAAAACATAAAGTGCTGGCGTTACTGTAACAAGGGTCGTCCTTAAGATGCCTCCTATATTTGAGAGTTCCTTTGTGAGGCGTCAGTTTGTCGGCTGCCGAAGTAGGGTTAGTCACGACAACCGCGCCTCGTCCATTTAAGCTACTTCGCCCTTCAACTCAGTCGCCACTTAAGATAAACTACTGCCGTAACATTCTAGACTGGCAGCAATAAACTCATGGAAAATGATATGTGAGAAAAGGGAGCGTTCACACACTGCCTAGACGCGGTGAAATCGTTAGCGGAAAGTAGCAGAACACACAGAGTTCAAGAACTCAAAAATAAAGGTGCTCCATATTCGCACATGGGCTCTTATCACTACATATTCTTAATTATTATTTATAAATTACTACTAGGCATTTCAGAAGGGAGCAAGATCGAACAATCTACAGCACGTGTTTTACGAAAATACTTGGTGCACACATAACTTGCATGCACAAAAATTCGTTAATAAACGCCTGAATTAGAAGGGTAAATGCGGGATAAGACGCTGTATAGACATACAATGAACATAAAAACATATATTCAACACTTTTTTCATATCGCTTTGCTGACTACAATTTTAACTCCCTTCGACACCAGGTATATGCCAATGTCTACGTGCTAAGCAAATCAAACACAAACGTGACTGTATCAAGCAAGGAAACAGTTACTCGGAGTACACGTGCTTTGCAACTGCGCTCTTTGCTATTTGCCATTTATCAGTGGCCTTGATTACCATTGATTCCCGACGAACAATATTGCTGCGAAGCTGATCGCACTGCAGCTACCAAACTACATGGCCAGACAACGTGTAGGCCAACGCTTGTTCGTTAAACAGGGGCCACAAGTAGCAGATGTAACCTACAGTCAATACAGACAACACGGACTACATCGAGGAATCACATTTCGGTTCCCGGCAAGGACAATTAACTTTTCTCTTCACCAAATCGCACGTCACGACCGGCTATGGGACAAATTCAGCTTGCATGTAGTTCATAACTATTCCATCGGTTGATTTTCATGAAATTTAGTACTGACAGTTTACAGTGAAAATATCGGGTGAATGTGATTTTCTCCACGTCGGCAAAACATATACTGAAGCTAAAATCGAACTTACTTGCCCCAAAACGACCCACGCCTACTATACTGTATACGACGTAACATTAAAGGACTATTTCACTGTAACTACAAATGTCACTGCAGCATTCTTTCGATGCAACGTATGTTTCGTGAAATACAAGGAGAAATAATTCAGTTTTGTCTCAGGAATTCGTGTAAGTGTCTTTCACAACAACCCACATTTGTCTGCAGGTAAATCAGACATCCATACCAATGCGATGCGCAGAATACAGACAGCAGATTCAGAAGTACTGTACTACCCTTGACCATAGCGCCCAATTATGGCGTTTTATCCCAAACAAATTAATCCACGAGTGCAATATGTTTCGTGATTCACGGCCCTGTTGAGCTTAATGGATAACATTCCTGCTGCTTGGAATTACTGACGATCAGGTATAAGCTTCTCAGCTGTGCGTGATAACATCTGTTCCTGTCAAGATGGAATTAGTGATCGTGGTACTATAGCCACATTGATTTACTACGGACTGTGGAAATTCTCTTTCGATGAAAGACTGATGGCGTGCTTTGTTCCATTATGAGGCGAAAGCCTTTCTAGATTTTGTAACGTTATGAATCCTCCGAAATAAGCTTCGGAAAACAGAATTCTCATTACAGGACCTTCGCACATAAAACCACGATGTTACTCACAATTCTACTTTCACTATCTTAGTAAATTATGGTTAGCTAGTGGAAGAAAAGTAATCGAAATGTGTTCCGGGGAAACCCATGACTTTCAACTGTTCCGCAAACACCTTCCCTCTGTAACAAAACTGGTACACCTAAACACAATTTTGATCATTTTACTTGATTTTTATTTTCCTCCCACGTTTGGGCATAATCGATGCTTGATTTATTTTCAGCGTAAATCAGCAAAAACACAGTACTGTTGTTCATGAATACGCTAGTTTACGTAATAAAAAGTTCTATATCATGTTTGCATCCAAAATATACACGTTTACTTAACACGGGTTGCGCAGAAATTCAGATTAGGTCACAAGAGCACAACAGGCGTCAGGAGTTGGACGACCTGTAGTGCAGAACAATAAAGGTAGGATGCTGCTTAAAAAATGGCGGTCCGCAGATTGTGTTTACAGGTACAGTGCATAGGGTTTACACAAAATACTTCATGCAGTATTTGGTCTAGATGCATGGGCTGTTGACGAAAGGCAGAGAGTTACTCTTGCTATTTAAAAATATTCACTAATTACGTGCCTACTGACACTGCCTAACAGACTCCCTGTGACGGTGAAGATAAAGACGTCTTCAATCTCACAGTCGTCGGTTTGAGGCAGAAACAGGACAGATACCCCGTCCACTCGCCGAGTCAAAACAACCCCGATGTATGTTACAAGAAATGGGGATGACGTCTTGAGAAATCGGGACAGAAGGGTTAAGAAGGAAAAGTACCCACACCACGATTACGGGGCTCCAGGAAACATAAAATAACACTTATTTACTAAATAAAAAGTTTAGCTTAGCAGTGACCAACCGGTTGTCGTATGTCGAGAAAATACCGCCAAGTATCAGTAAACTTCATTGGCACTGTACAGAACGCTGAGCAAATTCTTAATATTAAGAGACTTAACCCCTAAAAATAAAGCAGAATTCAAATAATTGGGGAAGGAAGTAAGAAATCAGAATTGAACTCACGTATCAATTAAGACCAGATTTATTTCGAGGAAACCGTATCGTAATCTCATGGGATGACAATTTTCTTAAGATAAACGCAACACCAAGTCTCATACAGTCGCTCCTGCTATTAATGGCAGATGACTCAAAGATGGGGCACGGTACGCACTCTTCCCTATTAGATAACTGTTTTATACTATGTTTTGTTTGTGTCGATTGTGTTGTTCTATGCACTGTTTGTGTGTAAATGTTTACTGTACTACTGCCACCGGGTGTCAACCCAACTGCAGTTAAAAAATATATCAACATCAACGTCGTATACGTGGTGCAATCCGCGTTTATAAACGAAGGCCTGGCAACCGTTAAACATGGTGTACATGAAACGCCAATACCCAATCCGACTTAACCGAGGCTTGGTGAAATTAAGCCGACAACTTAGTTTGGAATGGAAAAGATGCCACTCCTTAACTCTAGGATAAAGTAAGTTTCACGTAAGACAGACGCAATAGTTTGATTATTTAACGCGCTGACAGCCACAAAGGAGCAGTTAAGCAGTTAATCCGACATTAAACGCAACAGACCGTATTTCCGAACACGAAGTCATCGGATCAGCTAGTAGCGATGTAGCTGATAAAAATGATATAAGAAGAAAATTAAATGTAGAGGTGTTAACGGACAGTCAGCGATATTATGTGTGTGTGTGTGTGTGTTTGTGGGTGTGCGTGTGTTTGTGTTATGTGTGTGTGTGTGTGTGTGCGTGTGTTTATGTGTGTTTGTGTGTGTGTGCGCGCGTGTGTGTGATTGTGTTTGTGTGTGTGTGTGTGTGTGCGTGTGAATGTGTTTGTGTGTGCGTGCGTGTGTTTGTGTGTGTGTGAATGTGTTTGTGTGTGTGCGTGCGTGTGTTTGTGTGTGTGTGAATGTGTTTGTGTAAGTGTGTGTTTGTTTGTGTGTGTGTGTGTGCGTGTGTTTGTGTGTGTGTGCGTTTGAATGTGTTTGTGTGTGTGTTTGTGTGAGTGTGCGCGTGTGTTTGTGTATGTGTGTGCGTGGGCGTGTGTTAGTGCTTGTGCGTGTGTGTTTGTTTGTGTGTGTGTGAAAGAGAGAGTAAATAGTTCGGGTAATTAATTAGCCACAATGTTGCACAAAGGAATTACCACTGGTACCCTTATATTGCGGCATCACCTGAGGTAAGACGGAATTCTTTGATCTGATTGCATTCGTTATTATGAACCTTTCACACGCCATGTTCATTAAAACTTTTACGTAGTGCAAAAAGAAAGTGTGCTTTTTCAATGATAGAATCAGTCCCTGTAACTTCACGACTATTGCCAGGAATCTTGTCAGATAACGGAAATGCTCTTTTCAACGTAATGACAAGTTTCGAAGCGGCTTTTCATGTCAACAGTATCGAGCAGCGGTGGCGCTGATGTCAGGAAGCAGACGACGGCTTACGCCAACCCCAGTAACATCAAACAACAATAAGAACAGAGGCAGCCGTCGCTGTACACAAACGCCGCAAAAAATGAAATATAATATCCGCGAGAAAAAAAAAAGCAAGGCCACAATAGCAACAAAGAAGAAAAAGAACTAATCGGGTGAAGACAGTGTAACAGCACAATGTGACCAATACACTGCGGAAGTAAATGAGTTTAACACCCAACAGTGAAAAACGGGAGTAATGCAGGCCAGTGTGTGAAGAAATGCATGAAAACAAAAGGATGTAAACGCGAATTGAGGTTTTCATGGTAGTGGAATATACAGTGCTGTCATCTGAATTATGCTGACATCCTGTCTCGTGACTGTCACTGAACAGGAGCAACTCGCCGCTTCCACCTTATACACTAAGCATGGAGGCAGTATGTTCTTCGAAACATCAGTGACCACCTATCAGAACACATCGAGTCAAACCCCAGGAAAAAAAAAAAACCTACAAGCGATGTAAATTCGACTCTACAGGGCTCTGACGACGGTACACGACTTGGTGAAACAAACTTCTTCATTTGCACTTTATCTTCTTAACTTTTAACAGCGTACAATGTTTCGGAACCCGGCAATGATTCCGTCTACAGACCCCGGAACCAAACGGACTTCGAACAATGAAATTCAGTACTTTCTCTTTACGCCAACTGGGCCATTTCCAGCATATTTTACTTGATAACTGTATCCGTAAAACACACTGCCATCTGTGCCGCAAGGACTGTAGATAACAACGTTCTTTGCAAATACGCAACCCTACATTTACAGAAGCGCTGGTAAAAAAAAAAAAAAGTGTAATTCCGTGTTGACGTCTGACACGCTAAAAACAACCACAGCACAAACAGCTGAACTGAAATTAAATAATGCTTATCTTTCAACTGTTTCAAGAATTCACCAAGTACAGCAAAGTTGGGTTGAAGCCAGGCACCGCATGTTATCATTTCTATACGGATATCCAGACTAGGGGTTCCCAAAATGTGCTCTGCGGATCCCAAGGGATCCGCGACCAGTTATCTAGGAATCCGTGGATACATTTCTGTAATAACTACTTTGAAGTTTACTTATTATTTTTTTAATTAGCGGAACAATGTTCTGTTAAAAAATAATCGAGGAACTTCTTTAACTGACCATACATTTATTTCATACGATCGTTAGAATATCTAATTTAGAAATTTCCTGTGCCCATGAAACGAGTGACAATACTTTTAATTAAAGTCAAAACATGCAACGCATTGTTACGTATGCTACTGGTATATATATATCAGTATCTGTCTAAACACAGTTCTGAGAAATAAACTTTTAGTTGTGGATGCCTATCATACGGACACGCTGTATTTACGTGAGCAATGATGTTAAGATCCGTGATAATTATTCCAAGCCAAAAGGGGTCCGCGAGCAAAAAACTTGAGAAACACTACTCTAGACCCTTAAAGACGAAGAAGCTATGAACCTTCGAAAAGTCTGCGACCGTTCACCCTGTGACGCAGTTTCATATAACAGAGAAACGTATTCCTCAAATGTTAAGAATATTAACTAGTACCCTGCACACAAAAATTCCATATGGAGTCCCAAGAGCTACGTCGTGTTAATAACAGTCCATCACCAGACCCTTTTCTCAGCCACACGAATCCAATACACACCCTCCCATCCTGTTTCCTTCAGCTCCATTTCAAAATCTTTCTACAACCCAGTGAACGAGAACATGGGCAATAAGACTAATGGTGAGGTAAATATCAGTCATGAAACCACAACTATGGTAGTATGGATTTATGATGGCATTTAATAGCAAAAAATAACTACATGCTTCGGCCAATAGCGGCCATCTTCAGGTTATTACAATTTTGCTCAAAGAGTATCATATATATATATATATACACACACATATGCCTATATTGCTCAGCATCACCTCGCAATATAGGCATATATATGATACTCTTTGAGCAAAATTGTAATAGCCTGAAGATGGCCGCTATTGGCCGAAACATGTAGTTATTTTTTGCTATTAAATGCCATCATAAATCCACACTACCACAGTTGTGGTTTCATGACTGATATTTACCTCACCATTAGTCTTTTCTATACACAACGGGGATGACACACCTCAGAATTATGGGCAATAAACTCCCAAATTAAACGCCTCTTTATCTAGCGCGGCCTAAAAGAAAGCCCATTCCTTCACAGAACTCAAAAACGCAATGTATTTTCAGTTCTGTATAGAGGCCTCAAAAAGTGTGTTACCAACTGAAATGTAACAGGAGCTCACGCCACATCATCTCCACATTAATTAACTACGGAATACTGGACATGAAAAATTGATATTCCAATGCGACTATTCGATTGTAGCCGACCTTACAGAAAAAAAATCATAATTTATGGCACACATTTGACTTTCTGTACAGTCTGTCTCTATTTCTTGAACCGAAAGTCCCATATTTCAAGGAAAAAGAGCGGTCCGAATTGACACTCTACCTCTTACTGATATACACTAATGCCTTTAAGGGTTTCACAGTATAATTTCGTAAACAGATTTCAGGTCTCAAACAATTTATTGTCATGTTAAATGGAACCAAACCGATTCCATAGTTTGTAGTTTATTTGACGACGCAGACAGTACCTCAGACAACAGCATCTGTAGTAGGAATCTGTGAATGATGCAATGGAAAGAATTTGAAAGGTGACGATCGGAAGTTTCATGGAGATACAGAACTAAGCCACGAAAAATCTTAGTCAGAATAGCCGGCCCAGTTTCGAACAGAGGCACTTCCCCGGATGCAAGTCCGCGAAGTTAAAACCACACAAACACACTCGGTATCAGTCGTTTCATGTTCCTCTTTTAATAAGGAAAACAACAGCAATCAGTACTCACAGGTTGTACTGCCTCCCATCTCGATGATGCACTTGCATTCCCTCGAGATCTCACGATTGTTAAAGGGTCGCACCCGTACGGCAACCTTCACGGATGACATGTTAAAATCTGCAAGCAAAACACACACACACATACAGTCAGACACAGGTCCGATTTTATGCAGCAGTGGCTCCAAACCTCGCCTGTTTCACGGATTGGCGCCTTCTCTGTGTCACTGTACAATACAAGCAATAATCAGCAAACAGACACGCATTTATTAGCAGTAAGTCTAATCTTATACACTTACATCATAAACATTAACATTTGTATAAGGTATTAACACAAATGCACCATCATCGGCATCACATTAAACATCAATAACTGTAAACTACAAGTACGAAATAAAAAAATTAGTTATCAGAAAACTCACAAAATGTCCAGTTGTCTATCAAGGGAAGAAATCTAGTAACTGATTTACCTACCTTGACTCCGTAAACCCAAGATTCACTGAAGGGAAAACAGAAACATAAAGGACATGGTTGTAACGTGACATTTTAAGTACAGCTCCCACCCACAGAGTTTTTCCTGCTAGTATGAGTACAGATAAATAGTTCTTGTTTAGGGGGAAACATGCTGAAGATACCTCACCTGCCGACAATGAATGTTTCAACCGTCAAGGTAAAACGAAAAGTCAAACAAATGCTGAAAAGCGCTGCATAAAAAACACACTCACACACACACACACATATATATATATGTGTGTGTGTGTGTATGTGCACAGGTATATAGATAAATATATAGATTATATCGATTGAACAGACTGTATAAGATTAAATAAATTAGATACACAGATAAACAGACAAACAGATATTCAGATATATGCATGGAGAGATACAGGTGTGTGTGTGCTTTTCAGCGGACGGCTACGCTATATTGCGCATGTGTGTAGTACATAAGAAGCACGAACACATACATATCTACCTACCTACCTATCCTACCCTATATATCTATCTACCTACCTGTCTTTACAAACATACAAGCACTGACGCAAAGCAGTGTGTCGCAGACATACAGGTGATTTCTAACAGTATTGCTCGTCCTGTCTCGTCCTAAGCCCTATCACTGGTATTAATCTTGACGCAGTTAAATTCAAAACTGCACACTCGCTGGTCCGTTTTAACAATACCTTCCCATAAATACCTCTAACATTCGCAAGCGGCTCTTCCCAGAGACTTTCCGCAGCACATGCTGAATGGATTTCTCACTTGCTGCCACCTCACATTCCCTGACTTGATTACACTAACAACAAATTCCTAAAGCTCAACTCTTGACGCTGTGCTTCACGCCATTTCATTCCGCTGCTTCCTCCTATACACTTCATGCAATGCCGTAATCTTTGTATCACATTTAAGACCTGCAATAATTGTTCCTCATTTGTTTTACATATCTGCTTCTCGCCCTCGGAATTACATTGTAACGAAAACTGAACAGTACTTAAGGAAGTAAATGTGAAGTATATCACATAAGGGTAATGATCCTGGAGTTTCATGTTCAAGGTAAAGAATGTGGCATGACAGGAGATCGTACAAGTGACGGGAAACGGGTCGCAACCTACATTCCTGCCGCCCGCAACGGTTTTACTTTTAACTGATGTGACCGATAGATAGTGGTCTACTTAAACCCCTTCTGACTGCACAATGCACTTCGCAAACAATGATAATAAAGGCAACTAACTTCCGATAAAAAAACATATGAACGGCCACCCCGTAATTCACGTTAGTGATCGGTGGGTAGGACTATTCGGACACACTGCTCGATCAAGAACAGCGAGCCCATACCTTTTCGCACTCAGATATATGGCCTGACACGACGAATCCAACTTTTCTCATCTCGCCTTATGTCATGTGGCATAACAAAACATTCCGCTGCTTTCATTGTCACACAAATGTGATGTGACAAACTACATTTCTTTTCAGCATTTCAGTCTGGTGATGAAATCCCTCTGCTTTTACAGATTACTAATTGGGGGGTAAAAAACAATGAGACTTTAACGTGGCTTAAAATTAATGTCAGAAACAAGCATTAAGTTTTTTATTGTAGTATATAAGCCCTTAACTGTTTTATATCAGTGTTCAGAAATCTAGTGTCTCCATCATCATACATCTTCAATGGCTCATTTTTATTGGTGTGGAACACAGTCGTGTTACCCCGTCGTTTATCGAACATTCCATACCATCTGATCACATTTGTGTGTTAAAAATTCTGGGTAGACAACGTATTAAACAAATTCTAACGACACAGACTGCATCCACCTCCCCTCAGCAAGTTCAAGATGGTGGAAAAAAAAAATCAAAGAATTTAACCACTACAGGGCTTCATGTACTTACATTTAGTTCAAATGCGTGGGAAGCAATACAACTGTATATTATGGTATCAAACCTGTTTTACCTTAACACTGCGACAGGCTGAAATCACTGAAGATGCACAATAGCGCCTGCAAGATGCAGCCCCGTCTCACAATATGCCTACACACTCGTGACGTCACACTCTACATGACATGCGAACATTTGTGGATCTTACCTTATGTGCGTTACAATACTACGATTTGTTATTCCCAAATATAGTTATCACAGTCCAGTTATTACACCGCACCGTGAATCCAAGCCTCCCTGGAAACTCGACATCCTGCTGTTCAACCTTGCACAATTTTGTTCCCCCAATATGTCCGACTCGGCCAGGAAAATTTTGGGAAATCGAATGACGTCATGGCGCATGCGTTTGGATGCCCACGAAGGTCACTCTAGTAAAGGAAAGGAAAGGAAGTCACGTGATTTAACTACCCAACAATGCGCAGCAGCTGAGACAATCAATACCAACAAAACACTCTACGTCACGCGCACATCAACCAATCACCGTCTAGGGCAACGCTTCCCGAACCAATCAATACGGCCACTAGACACCCTGATGCCATCTTACGGCACTACTTGTAACGCTTCTTAATTAAATATTAATACAGAATGCTGCATTTATACGGAATTTTTCGTTAGAACGGCAAACAAGCGCAACACAGAGAAGAAATGTCCACGTATTAAGTTTTTTCTAGATCAAAAACAACTTACTAAAGGAAAACTCACATAACACAAGGAGACTTGAAACTCTTACCAGTCAGTGGCACAATACTGTTTCGGCTGTACGATTTATGACCTAACCTAACCGAACCTGTTTCGCGGAGGGTCTTCCGTAATTAAACTTCGGAGACGCAGCAAAGCCTCGGAATTAATTTCGTTATCTGAAATACGTTAACAAAGGTAATTTCATTACTTTCAATGGGAACTGAATAAACAAGGAAGCAGCTGCTTCGCATAAAAACGCTCCTGATTCAACGACAGATTCAAAGTATCATCGGTATTTCATTAGTCCATGACAGCTGGCAATTCAAGAATCACTCGATGACACTGCAAATTAATCTGTCCTCATCAATGTCACTAGACTCTTCGTTTACTTGAGGAGTCGCGACCAATTTCTACGTAATAGAAATAACAACCTTGGGTGGGAAAAAAAGTAACAAAATTTGAATTGCATTTATCGAATACCAAATAAGATAATTTTTCTATCACATGTCGCCACTTGAAATTTACAACTGGCAGGTCCCATATTGCTCTCTAAAATTCCTGTGAAGTTTGAAGCTTGTATAATGAAACAGCAAAGACTTCAAGATGTGCGCATAAATAATTAGGGTTTACGCCATTCTTGTTACTCTTCTCCAATACAAGAAACCCCAATCGTTTGACAGCGCCTATGGTATGATGGAACGAAAGGAAGTCATATATGAAAATACGGACTGTAAAACAGGATGCAACCTAAAAGCATACAACAGAGCCAAACAGATAGTCAATAATTACTGATTGATCTCAACCAAATTCATATGGTTTGTAGCCCGTAATGGGATAGTGCTAGGTCTGTAGTTCCACGGAAATCCCTCGAAAGAAAACAGAGATATACAGGAAAAGGCACATTTTTCTCCAAGCAGTGTCATTATTACCCTATCGCTATAAAAATTACATCGTTTTTAGTGCATGCATGCATGCATGCATGCAAGATGCGAGGTATGAAGCTTCAGGAAAATCCCTCAAATGTAAGACGAGATACACACGGAAAGCGATTTTCATTCCCAAGTAAGGTGCCCTTAATTACGCTCATTCGCGACCAAACTTACATCGCTCTTAGTGCATGAATGGTGAGTGCGAGGATTGAAGATTCAGGAAAATTCCTCGAATGAACGCAGAGATACAGCTAAAAAAGCACTTTGTTACTCAAGCAAAGTGCCCCTAATTACTAGCTCATCACAACAACACTCCCAATGCTCGTAGTGCGTGCGTGGAAAGTGCGAGGTATGACGTTTCAGGAAAATCCCTCCAATGGAAGTCGACGTACAGTCGAAAAGATACTTCATTTTCCAAACAATGTGCCCTTAATAACTTACCGATCGCAACCACACTTATAACGTTTGTATCGCATGCCTGGAAAGTGCGAGATATTTATTCTCACGAAAATCCCTCAAACGTAAACGGAGTTACAGATGAAAAGGTACATTGTGCTCCGTGTAAAGTGCCATTCATTACTCACCGATCGTAACCAACCTCACATCGCTTGTAGCGCATGCGTGGAAAGTGGGAGGTATTAAGGTTCAGTAAAATTCCCCCAATGGAAGTCGAGACACAGAAGAAAAGATATTTTGTTCTCAAATAAAGTACTCTTATTTCTCGACCGATACAAACTAATGTTATGCTACTTGTAGCGCATGCGTGGGAAGTGCGAGGTACGAAGTTTCAGGAAAATCCTTTGAATGGTAGCTCAGATACAGACGAACAGGCAAATTCTTAAACAAGTAAAGTTCCCTTACTTATGGTCCGACCGCAACGAAAACTTCAGCGTTTGTAGCACATGTGGAAAGCGTGCGAGCTATACTACGACACAGCTGACAAGTTACTTTTTTTAAAATAAAATGAGCTTAGCTTTTGATCCATCGTAACCAATCTTGAAAAGTGCGAGACAGGAAGTTTCAGTGAAATCCTTCCAATGGTAGAAGTACAGCCGATAACGTACTTACTTTTCCAAGCAAAGTGGGCGTGATTATTAGCGGATCGAAACCAAACTTATGCAATTTGTAAAGCATGTGTGTAAAGCGTTAGGTATGGAGTTTCAGGAAAATCCCTTGAATGGAAACCGAGATACAGCCGAAAAGGTACTTTGTTCTCCAAGTAAACTGCCCTTAATTACTGACCGATCCCATACGAAGTTGCCTTGTGAACTGTGAAGATGGCAGGTTGGGGTGTCTGAAGTTTGGAATCCGGGTTGAAAACCAGTGTGCTGGGTGAGCGACTGGCTAGGTTCGACTCTTTGGTGGTGGTTGAATGCGTAAATGCATCGGTGGACAGCTTGATCGATAAGTAGATGTCACAATTCGGACTAGGGGTTAGTGAGTTCGTACGTGTATCACTTGGTTGATAGAAAATGGACTATTAATTAGTTCCTGGCTGCTGGGCTTCGTCGCCTGTCATTCCAAGAATATTAAAAAAAAAACAGAACGTTTCGTACACTGGATCTGCTTCCGAAACGATGTCTACCCTTTTCTACTGTTGGAACCCTACACGACGGATAAACCATGAACATACGATGGACAAACCTCAGCAGCCAAATAGTCCTAAAATACGATAGGCAAAGTTCAGCGGCGAAATGGTCGTAAATATAGGATGAAAATTTTCCAACAGCTAAACGGTCTTAAATATAAGTAGGACAAAGTTCAGCAGCTCAATAGTCTTAAATATACGATGGGCAACGACCAGCAGCTGAACAGTCCTAAATATACGATGGACAAAGTCCAGCAGCAATATTCCTAAATATAAGATAAAGTTCGGCAGCCAAATTGTCCTAAATATATGATGGCAAATTCACAGAAGCTAAGTGGTCCATAATATACGTAGGACAAAGTTCAGCAGTTAAATAGTCTTAAATATACGACGGACAACGCCACACAGCTAAACAGTCCTAATATACGATGGAAAAAGTCCAGCAACTATACAGTCCTCAATACTCGTACACGACGGACGAAGTCCAGCAGCTATGTAGTCCTAACTACGTGTACACGATGAACAAAGTCCAACGCCTAAAGAGGCTTAAATATACGATGTTCAAAATCCAGCTGCTACATAGAACTACATATACGAGTAATCATCAGTCAGAACCAAGCACATTTTAACAGTGGACGGCGTATGCAAAAACAGACATTTCCTAGCCTCCCTAGTAAATTCATCTCATTAGAGAATCCGCAAATCAAGAGATGCATTAATGCCAAAAACATAAGTGACTTCTATCAATTCTCCTGCATGGGGCGATTTTCAGTTGTGGTGTACTTGTGTGAACACTGACATTGCGGCAAATTCTCCGACACCTCTGTGTGGCGTGAGGTCTAAACGAGTGGCTGCAGGCGCTTCGTTATTGCAATATGCAATGCCCCATTCTCTTGGAGAAAAAGACAACACTGAATTATTCTGGAAGCAGAAGGCAGGTCAGCTAACTTGTCAGACGACTGTTTAAGTTCTTTGACGACGTTGCTTCATCTGCGCAGACGGTGATGCATTCAGAGTGAGAGGAGAGCGATTGTCTGTCAGGCCAGTCGAAAAGCATGGGAAAGCTTTCCAGACGGTTGGTCTACTTCACGACGTGGAAAAAAGGTTTTGTTCAACCCACAACAGGACACGAGGCCAAGAGGGCTCTGGATGGGGGTGGGTGGGTGGTCAACGCCACGCCCCGGCCGCTTACGAACAAAAAGCTTATCTTAACCACGATACTCGACGTTTCGTAAGTTCCATCCGTTCATCACCATGACTGGTAATATGATAAAATGAAAAATAAACTTTGTACATTCCCCAGTGACACGCTCTACATTTCTTATTTCCACAAAATCAGTTGTATACTTAAACATACCAATTAACCATTAACTTTTCAAAAAAAAAAACCCCGAAACACGGAGTTTGTAAAGTTTGCATGTACCAATGATACCGGCATCGATTTATATCATATATAAATCTGTTTCTTCAAACATCCTTGCCATATTAAGTTGGTCCTTTTTCGCCCGAAAGCATTGCGGATTGAGGAGACTGTCCTAGACATGAAAGGTAGATGCGAATGTAGTCAGTAAGCAATGCAGACAGCCGGCAGCGATGGTCGTGTTGCAGGTCGGACGCCGGGCGAGGGGGATAGCAACTCCTCACGAGGAAAACGAGTGGTGCGGAAGTTACAAAATCTTACACAGGAACTCGGACCGGACTCTTGTAAATGCGGCAATGAGTCTACGAACACCATAAAGGATGTAAGAATGAAATTTTACTGTCGAGTCCGACATGTTCGAGCATAGCACACTTAAGACTGAACCCACAGCAGGAAAATGTCTCGTAATATCGCAGTTTATGGTTCAAACAATGTTGTAGGTATCGATTTCAGATCTCCCAATACAAGGCAAGCTTTGGCTCTGCCAGTCTGCCAACAGTGGTAGACGTGAGACGTCTGACTTCACGTTACAAAGTGCTCGCTGTTCGTTCTCATGTGTGAGCTCTTAAGTCAGACACACCCGACCTATTAAAAATCATTCAGACGCACCCACACTAAAAAGGGTAGAAACGTGTAAACCAGTTTTATATGAAAACTTTTCAAACGCGTTTTTCGTAGCTTGCATAATTCATTTGTCCCTTGCAGAAACTGTTACCAGAATCACTAAGTATTGGTCACACTATATTACATACATATTACACTGAGAGTTACTTATCAGTAGACTTACATTGGCAAGAGACAAATTCGTTTAACGTTATACTTCGGATAATAACCATTGTAACAGAATTTTGAAACGCACATGTTACGTTACCTACAAACACCCGAGTTCAACAGTATAGCAACTCGATTACAGACTGGACGGCCTGGGAATCTGGGCTCGATTCCCGGTAGGCCCAGCAATTTTATCTTCACAACACCCACACCAGCTTTGGGGCCAATCCAGTCTCTATCTAACAGTACTGGAGTTCCTTCCCGGAAAATGAAGGGATCGAAGCGTGCAACTGATAACTCAACTACATTTTATATTGAGGATACTAATGATCAGAGCCACACCTCATTCCAGCATACGTTTAAACGGCGTGGTATTTCAAAGCACTGACAACTGTCCGTTTCTTTACATTCAAAAAATATAGCATAAAGCTGTTTTTGAGATACGTGTAGTTAGATCTGAGTCTCCTGAAAAGCACAGGTTCGTAGAAGGGAGGTTAAGGTAAAGCAAACTCCGTTCAGGCCTATTCAGGCCCAAAGGGTTCCAGGGGGCTGAAGCTCTCAGATTTCAAGACAGTCGGCACATGAAGGTTGTAAGGTTGTCAGCCGTACGCACCGCCCGCCTTCCCCCCCCCCCCCCCCCCAAAAAAATTCCCGGCCCAAATTTTTTTTTAAACCTGAGGGGCCCCCCGGCCCCAAGGGCGGGGTAAAGGGTTTTGTAAAAGAAAAATTTTTATATACACATCTTCAAGAAAA
>Ga0131853_10011249_pt1 | contig 16369 bp, 11 predicted proteins | sample TergutLab28metaG_FD_92764 | JGI IMG/M metagenome (GOLD analysis project Ga0131853, IMG submission 92764) | Labiotermes labralis P1 segment gut microbial communities from Petit-Saut dam, French Guiana - Lab288 P1 (version 2) (version 2) | ecosystem: Host-associated > Arthropoda: Insects >...
AAAAAAAAAAAGAAAAATTTTAAAAAAAAAAAAAAAAAAAAAAAAAAAGGAAAGTTATGCAACATAAAACTTGTGTTTTGATTTTCTCTACAACTTTTGTCTGAAACATTTCTTATTCTTAGAAGAAATGAGCGAGATATTATCATAAATATGCGTAGGAAATCACGTAAAGTACCCGTTATTCTTGTCAGATTGTAATGAACTTGAATTTTACCGGCAGATATCCGAAAATACCCATATATCAAATTTAATGAAAATCCGTCCCGTGGGAACCGAGTATTCAGTAACCTTTTTTCCAAAAAAAAAAAAAATGAGGTAATGTGGGAAAATATTACTGAGCCAAACAGGCCACAGATGACAATACAGCGTATGCGCATTGCATGTTGGATAACTAAGGCTACAGACACACACTTGGAATATGTAATACTATTGCTTTTCCGCTGCAACAATGGTTACGTGAATGTGCCCCAGTGTTTCGTTATACGTACATTGCCTGTCTGGTTGGTGTTTATGTTAGTTACAATTATTTCTTATTATTTGTTCCCGATTCCTCCTCCCCCCCCCTTTTTTTTTTAAATGCAGGGCAATATCCGGGCTTGCTCCCATAGCAGAATTCATGTACACTGAGGAACGCCCCTGCTGAAACTTAAAAAGTCAGTGTAAATTGAAGAGGAAGTTGGCAGGCGGCAAATCTGCGTTGCTAAGGAACAATCAGCTTACCTTTTTTTTTTTTTCTGTGACAGTTAATCTGGTGGAGATCGAGTCATTTGAAGGACATCATTCGACTGTGCTGAGGAGAATAAAAGTAAATGTGGTCTGGCTTGCAAAAAAAAAAAAGACTTTGATGTCGTTACGCTTCGTTCAGTCAGAAACGATCATTGAGGTGATGCGATGCGGGTAGGTTCCTATTTACGTCAGGGATGCGTTCCTAGAAAAATACGACCTTTTTCGAAACAATATTAAAGTACGTGATTTGGCGTACCGGGATAGCTCATTCGGAATATCGACTTGCTACGGGCTGGGCGGTCCGGGGATCGAATCCCGGTGGGGGCGAGATTTTCCGCGCCTGTCCATACCGGCCCTGGAGCCCACGCAGCATCCTATACAATGGGTACCGGGTCTTTCCCGTTGGTAAAGCGGTCGGGGCTTGGCGTTGACCACCCACCCCATCTAGCGCCGAGGTTAAAGAAAGAGTAGAGCTGCACCTCTACTCCCCCTATGGGCCTTCGTGGACTCTTATAAGGTGAACTTTACATTTACCTGTATCTTTGCATGACTGACGTGGAAAGGGATTTTAATTGACGTTGTCAGTTGATGTGTGTATCTGCCTGTTCTTACTTTCGTGTGAACACCTCCAATTCACGGCACTCGCAATGTTTTCTGTGTGCAATAAATGAACACCAAAGACGGTCGGGTTTGTAGAATCGCAAAGATTGCATTTGAAAGACCAGAGTTCATATCCCACCTTTCCACGGTGTATGCCAGTAACTGTAATAATAAAACTTGGGATTGACTTCCCAGAATGGCTTCAAACTTACCGTTGGCGTTGCTTGTACTTGTCACTGTCCTCACCGCTTCTGCCCAGGGAGCAGATGAATGGCGCCTGAAACTGATCGGATCGGGAGCCACACTGGACAATTTGCCTCGAACGAGATCAACTTAACGCGACCGCGAGCAAAGTTGTTGTTTTGTTCCTCCCTGCATGCCAGTCTCATGTAGAATGCTGGTACAGTGATCATGTGATGGTCCGGTGTTTAGTGGGGGTGAGCAGCATGAGTTAAAGCACAGGGCTACAATGTTTTTACACTGTAAGTGTTAGAAGGTAAGTCGGTTTAAAATTGCCGATATAATGTCGTACTGTCGGAGATGCAAGTTACAGCGTGGCGATTTGTGCGCGCGAGAAAGGGTGGAAGTTATGGAAATATTGTTGGTACAGTTAAAAAGGTAGAGAGAGTTGTCCGTGCCCGCGCCTTGAAGGGGTATCGGGAGGGAGGAGAAGTATAGCTCCACCCATTCTAGAGGGAGGTGAGTAGTGACCTTCACGCCCCCGTCCGCGTCCCCCCTCCCGGGTAAGTGACCCCTGTACCCATTAAATAAGAGCCTGGATGGGCCCCGGGGCCGGTCTGGACGTTTCGGAGAAAACTCTCTTATTTATTTTTTTTTTCATGTTTTTCGCCGTGCCTACTGTTAACCATAAACGTAAAGTTCACGCTGAATCAGGCCATGAAGGCCCGTAGGGGAGGTAGAGGTATAACTCTACTCTTTCTTTAACTTTGGTGTTAGATGGCGGTGGGTAGTCAATGCCACGCCCCGGCCGCTTTACCCCTGGTAGCGAGACCCGGTAGCCATTTTATAGGAGGCTGGGTGGGACCCAGGGCCGATCTGAACGGCGCGGAAAATCCCGCCCCCCACCATGACTTACCATTGATTTCGTAATGCTTTAAATCTTCGGTTTTCTGTGTTGGAATTGCAAGGGATCTAAAAGGAGGCTGTCGCAGTCCGATAAGAGTAATGTCGAGGAATATTCATGGAGGAACGGAGGGAAACCACCTAAGATTTCGGTAAGGACAGCCGGTGTGCGGTGTAGATTCGATGCAGTTACCTGCCGAACATAATTTTGCACCTTTGCAGCCATGCCAGCCTGATGGCTCTTGAAATCCTCAGTTGACAGAAATTTGTGAAGCGGTGACAGAAGGGAATTGAAGAATGATCTGCGATTGTAGTTACTGAGAACCTGGAGCCTCTAAAAAATGAAGACAAACCGTGTACACCATTAGGGTTTATGGGTTGGAGGTATAGCTCTACGCATTTGTATCCTCGGCTTTATGTGCCGCATGTCTCGGTCGCTTTACCCTTCCTCTGCAGAAGGAACCCCGTCATCCATTGAATAGGAGGCTGGTTTGGCAACAGTACCCGTCTACACGGTTGAAAGAAGAGACAAATATCTTGCCCCTGCCGGTAATCGCACCCATGGTCATCAAGCCCGTAGCTCTAGTCACTGGACTGACTGAGCTCTCCCGGCCTTCGGAGACTTGGAGAACAGCAATCCTGCTATGGTCACACTGGAGTTACAGGTTCCAATCTCGCGTGAGGCCTCGCTGTTTATCCGTGGAGGATTTTGTGAATTCGCAAGATGGTGCAAGTTTGTGGTCAGACTAGCTTATTTCTGAGGACCAGGTGGCAGTTCTATTGCAGGACCAGTCTCAGAGCGCACATACGCAACTCCAGACGGAGAATTCTCGTGACTGTACGCACTACCGGAAATAGAACTTAACGTATTAGAGCGCTGGATTTTCTCCTAATGATTACTAATTAACTCCTCGAATCTCATGCCTTGCTTCAAAGCTGATAGCCACTGATCTATTCGAGGGGCCATTCCACTTTTGTGGTACGCGAAATTTCGATACTGTAGTAACAAGAGCCGAACACTGTACCCTTTCTTGAACAAGAGTAATTCAGTCTACATTCTTCTTATTTCTGTAGGATCTATTTTAATATTATCCTCTCGTCCACATCTAGTTCAGAAAGCCTTTTCCCTTAAGGATTTCATGTTAAAATCTTTTATTCTTCACGGTCTATCTCGTGGGTGATGGATGCCCCTCTCCACCCCACCTTTTTCGGTTTCATTAGCGTAACTTTATCAGGTGAGAGGTGCATATTTCTTAAACCTTGTCCTACTTCTTCTGCTTACCTACAGATAGTGTCCTCAACACCCAGTTCTCAAGTATTCCATAAGTTAGTAGAATTTTACTAACCCATCAAAGAACAAGACTGACATAAATTATGTACGGATAAAGACCCAGCTCGTACCAAGCAGTAAACACACCCCATCTCGGTTATAAGAGCCAGTCAGTCAAATAGGGAAATAATCGCTGTTTGTTCTCAGATCCACACAAAACACATGAATACACAGTGTGGGCAGAACGTGGTGTTGTTGAATGTTAAACTGGGGGTACATATGGTGACCACTGGGCTTGAAAGGGTTAATATACTCGTAGTAATAACAATTTTTTACAGAACCTGAATTTTAATGTGCCAGTTTCTTTAACGTAATGTTTATGATGAAATTGTCAAAGCAATATATTAATCCGGAACAAATAGTGCTTCCTTCGCTTTATCTCTGTATGACGAAGATTATGTTTATCATTTTTATCTTTGTGCGTTTTCCAGTTCATGTCATCAGCGCTATCAGTTGACAGTTCATCGCTGTAATGTAGGAAGTCGCGTGTCTAAAATGAGAATTTCAATTGATTGACATGCGCTTGCTTATGGAAATGCTCGCCGTAGAGCGGACGACATCGTTGCTGCAGAGCGACCCGATTGTGCTGCCCGCTACGTGGTGGTCAGCCCCAGTATCCGTGGAGGCAACCTTTTATCGCTCAAGGTCCGTCTAAATACCAGTAAATCCCGCGCGGACCGCAAACCTATTTTTAATGGCGAAAGTGTTATACTTTGAAGGAAAACTTATTTGATACTAAGCAAATAAAAAAAAAATAGAATTCGTATTTGCAAATTGTTCGTAAAAAGTAATGTCGCAGTTAACTGTAGTAAGAGTTCGGGGATTTCCATTGTTTTTCAAGAATGGAAGCATGTCACTTTGAAGGTTGCGCTGTTTCTTTGCTACTGGTATTTTTATTCGGAAGCACACGGCATTGCGTTCTGCAAAATTAGGCTTGAATACACTGGCACTGTCATTAGAGCGTACTTAGAACTGAAAGAGAATGGTAGAGCCTCTCGTCTGTATTCCTGTCACTCCTCACACTGTAAAGTTCGCAACGTGCAATCTTCACGATTTGCTTTACAGCTTAATTAATGTTTGTGGACTGGGTAGCTCAATGGGTATAGCGACTGGCTACGGGCTGGACGGTCCGGGGATCGAATCCCGGTGGTGTCGAGTTTTTCCGCACCTGTCCAGACCGGCCATGGGGGTCCACCCAGCCTCCTGTATAATGGGTACCGGGTCATTCCCCGGGGTAAAGAGCGGCCGGGGCGTGACGCTGACCACTCACACCCTTCTAGTGCTGTGGTCAAGAAAGAGTAGAGCTATACCTCTGCTTCCCCTATGGGCCGTACGGCATGTACAGAGCCTCAGTGCCTGTACAAGGGTGCACTTTACCTTTACCTTTAATTAGTGTTTACCAAATCTAAATATGCACGCGAGTCCACCAGGTCACTGAAAGCTTGTCCTGAATTCTGCTGCTGGATCATACCCTACGTGTGTTCGAAATTCTCGCGTGGGGCGGGTTGCTGTCGCTATTCTTTGTATTTCTTGGGAAATGAGCTTTACTGTTATTATTATTATTATTATTATTATTATTATCATCACATACATACATACATACATACTTACTTTACTCACTCACTCACTCGCTCATTCCATGGAGCAGAGTCCTTCTTGAAAAGCTAACCGGTTTTAAGCTGGTCAAAAAATTCCCCGCATTTTATGGAACCCGAGGGTTCATTACCGCATTCACAAGTGCCCGACACCTGCCCCTATCCTGAGCCAGCTTGATCCAGTACATACCTCCACACCCTACTTCCTGAAGATCCGTCTTAATATTAACCTCCCATCTACGCTTGGGTCACCCAAGTGTTCTCTTTCCCTCAGGTTTCCCCCCATATAAACCCTGTATACGCCTCTCGTCTCCCCCATATTCGCTACATGCCCCACCCATCTCATTCTTCTCAGTTTTATCACCCGAACAATACTGGGTGAGGAGTACAGATCATTAAGTTCCTCATTGTGTAGTTTTGTCAACTCCCGTTACCTCGTCCCTCTTAGGCCAAAATATTCTCCTCGGCACCCTATTCTCAAACACTCTCAGTCTACGTTCCTCTCTCAATGTGAGCGACCAAGTTTCACACCCATACGAAACAACAGGCAGAATTATAGTTCTGTATATTTTAATCTTTAGATTTATTATTATTATTATTAGTAGTAGTAGTAGTAGTAGTAGTAGTAGTAGTAGTATGGTGTGGTTTGCTGATGACCGGCGGGACGTGAGATGCAAATAGTTGCGAGTCGCTGCACTGTTACTACGGTGGGATGGCGAGCCATTGCTGCACACCATTTAAATATGTGTTCGTGTGTATCGATGCTGGTAGCCACGTAATGTAGCATTTGAAAAACCTAGACGTAGATGGAAGAACAGTACTTTGATTGTGGAGACAGGAGTATGGATAATGTGTACTGAATTGATCGTGGACATAAGAATGTGGCCATGTGGTCTGGATTGGTCGTAGATATAGGAGTGTGGCCATGTGGACTGGATTGATCGTGGATATGGGAGTGTGGCCATATGAACTAAATTGATCGTGGGGTTTGGCCATGTGGAATAAACCGATCGTGGATATTGGAGTGTGGCCATGTGGATTAAATCCGTTTGACGTGGGATAGGGTTCTTGTTTCGGGCTGTTGTAAGTGCGGTGATGAACTTGTGGGCTCCATGAAAGGCGGATATCTGCTTGGTCTTCACATTCTCGTGAAGTACTCTGCTTCATAGCGTTTCTTAGCCCCTCTGTAGTTCAGTAGTTCGTAAGTTCACAATGTTCCATGTACGGTTTGTACCTTCCCTGTCAGTGTGTGCATGTACACCAAACCGCTAAACCGACAACAAGAGCTGTTTCCTGCTTGCTGGTTATTATCTGTGAAATGGAGCATGGAATGAGGGTAAAACTCGTTAGCCCAGCGCTGCACAAATTTTCCCAGAAATCTAGGAGCGCCAGAAGGGTGGCATGCAGCCATTTCCACTCAGGACTCACAGATGTTCAGACACCACAATACATAATTTAATCGCCTCGGCGATCTGGCACCCAGGATGTATTTGTACTCCTGCATTAGCCTCTTGTCTTGTTGGAGACTTCAAACTGTACAAATCTTCTGTTGTTAAATGGCTGTTTAGGCAATGTAAATTTATGATCTAACAATAAAATGCCCTTCAGGTCATGGACAAGCCTGGCTGAATTCGTGCCCGGATGGCCATGCAGTGGAATGCTGGTACAGTTTTTCTGCTTCCAGTTGTCATTACACTATACTTATTGTTCTTGTTCTTGTTGTTGTTGTTGTTGTATCACCTGTAATTTTTTAGAACCTAACCTCAATGTAACCCATCGTCTTCGTGTTTGTGATTTTACTTTCATTTCATATACAACGTGTTGGTAAAGTCCCTGTGCACACGTTGAATATATATGGGTGAGTGGAGTTATTGGGCCACTCATTCTTAATATTGGTAATTTATGAGGTGAATGGTCTGCTTCATGCCCAGGTCGCTTTATCCCCGGTGCCCATCGAATAGGTGGCTGGCTGGGTAAGCCCCAGAGACGGTTTGTTCGCTCTGGAGAGGGAAATCTCTTTCACCTGCCAAGATTCTGACAGAATCTCTTCGGCCGTATAGCCCGTACCCTGTGCCCAGTACTGATTGTGTTACCCTGGCTGATTTCTTTGGAATCTGTTTTCAAAATATTCTGCTATCTATGTTAGTATCTCCCAAATGGTTTCATCTCTACAGTTTTTCCGATTGAAGTTAGCACGAATTTCAGATCTCGACCATACGTGCTACATGCCCCACCATCCTACCGTCCTTAATTTGACAATCATAAGTGGAGTGTACAAACTATGAAGCGGAACATTTTCCTCTCCTAACAAACAAAGTAACTAAATAATGTAACTAACTAACTGACTGACAAACTAATTTACTCCATGAAGCGGAGTCAGTGTTGAGAGTCTAATAGTTCTGTAGCTATTCAAGAAATTTCCCGCATTTTATGGAACCCGAAGGTTCATCGCCTTGTTCACAACAGCCCGCCGCTTGCCCCAATTTTGAGCTAGATGAATCCAGTCCACCGTCCCCCGTCTTATCCCGTTAAGATAGATTTTATGCTGCCGTCCCATCTATGCTTAGGTCTTCTAAGCGCGTCTCTTTTTTTCATGTTTTCCAACCACAACGATGTATGCACTTCTGTTCTCCCCCTGCCTTCCACCTGCCCCCCCCCCCCATCTCTTCCTTTTTGATTTGGTCACCATAATATTTGAGAAGTAGAAATCATGAAGCTTTTCATTATGCAGTTTTCTCCAATCTTCTGTTATTTTCACCTTCTTTGGTCTAAATATCTGAGGAACCTGTTCTCGAACACTCTCATCCTTCCTTCTAGACCACGTTTCACACCCATGTAAAACAGCCAGAATTTTAGTTCTCCGAGCACTTCACGTTTCGTTAGTATCATTCTACCAAACCTTCATGCTCACACATTTATCCATCTACCATCAAAGCTACGTATTTTTAGTACTTGCTAGTATAATTATGTAAAACACATTTGCGTCTGTTCATCTTGTTTAGTTTCTTGACGTGTTTATTCAATTTCCGCAGATAACGTAAATATATGTGGTTGCAGCTATGCGTTCTTAATGACATTCCTGGAAGGGCGTTCTTGACGTAGTACGTAGATTGCCCGCCAGATGGCAGCCAATGTTGGATAATATGACTGCGGTTTAGTTAGCACAACTCTCACGGCAAGGGTGGCGCCCAAGTGCAGTTATGCAGTGGCACTCCACGGAATACCTTACGTCCGCAATTTTTTGTGTTTCACCTTTAAACGCCTGCCTCCGTCTCCACATTGGAAGCCAAGAAGACGAGTGTCTCATTGATTCTCTAACCTTTTGGAGGCGTCTGACATTTTGCCAGCCAGAGTTGGCAGAAGTTAAATTGCGGTTTGTGAGAGAGACTGCTAAAGATGAAGACATTTCTCTTTAAATTTTATACTATTCATAGTTTGGATGTCGTATAGAGATTGTGCAGGCTAAACTCGTCTTGATCCTTTTTATTACGGAATAGTAGAGTGCAGTCAGTACCACTATGCAATACCATTTGTACGATTTTGCAAAATTCCTCGGAAAAAATATATACATCGCGAGATTTTGAGGTTCGAACAGCAGTGCTGCTGTATTTATTTACTCTGAGCTAGCATCTCGGAACACTTGGATTGCCATAAGAAAGCACGTCATCGCTGTCATTTTGGGCGTGATTTGAATCCGTAAAATTCCCTCTTCTAAGTACCTTAGATCCAACCCCCTTTGTCATGCTCTGGAGGCTTCCAGTTCGAATCTTTGCCGTGATATCTGTTTTGACGGGTGTTGCTTGTCTTCACTTGGTTGTCTGGTTGTTAGGAAGCAGCATTATTACTGAACCGTGAATTCACAGAAGTGTAAGAATTACTGATCAGGTACACAAGATGCTTGCGCCATTGGTTCCATCACCAACAGAGTCCATGAACCGATGGTGGAGTTTGCTTTGAAGGCTGCAAGTGCGTTAGGTCATGAGAATGGGCTACTAGTTGGACGACTTAGGGAACTGTGATTCCGATACCAGTACAGGCCATGCGGTCTGTGGTACCTACCCATCTTCCTGATCCAGTGGCGTACCCAGGAATTTTGTTCGGGGGGGTCAACAAATTCATTTCAGGACAGAGGACAAAAAGAACGGGGATCTGGGGGTGGTAGCCCCGTAGTCAGGGGTTCTGGAGGCAGCTGTAATTTGGTACAAGAAATTTCATTTCATATAGTAAAATTATAATGACAACCAATTTATTTGTCATTGCTAATGTAAAACAATTGCGAACGTAGGTAGTTTTAGAATTTCACTGCCTTTTTTCCTAACATCATGGAGTGCTGGCGTCCTAAATTCAGCAATTTTTAACAGTATTCACAATCGGGTTGAGTTTGGCACGATTTTGGAGGGCCTTTGGAATTTCGTGGAGGGGGTGGTTTGAACAAACCCCCCTCCCCTCCCTCGGTACGCCACTGGTCGTGCATAATTGTTTTCGAGGGTTTCCCCTGTTCCTGCAGTTAATACCGGAGTGGGTGGTCCTGGGGTCTTTCTCATATTAGGCCACAACTGCTTCCTGTCAGATATTCTCCCAGCCATGCTTGTCAGGTGTCGTTAGATACTGACATGCTGGGCTGCTGACGACGTAAAATCAGCCGTAGATAAATAAATAGAGCGGTATAAAAGTAAAGAACAGTCCCCAGTGCCCGTGTCCCGCTTCACATTTAACGCATCTCTGCCATGAAACTTCGTGCGGAAGTTCGCCACGTATTTTTACTCCGATTCTATGCTACGGCACCACCAACATTGCGGTCGTGCGAACACCACTAACTCCGTTCAGTGCATTCAGTGTTGAATAGTAACACTTTTTTGAGTGGTACGCAGCACTGAATAAACTTTTGTGCCTGATACAACATATTTCATTGTTTTAACGATCTTTTGCCGCGTATGGTTTGTGGATTTTTTCCTTGACCAGCTGACGGTTAGCTTCTCAAGAAGGACTCTGCTGCATGTAGTAATACTTATGCACAGCCTGAAGGTGGCATTATGTGAGCCGAAACATGTAGCTGTGTGTTTCAGCAATGAAAGTGTTGTGTTTGACGACTTTTTTTTTTAGTAACTTTGGTTATAAAACGCACCGGGATTAAATGCAGTGCATTTCGTGGCCAACTGGGCGGAATGTGTGAAGTGATTTTTGTGGTGATAACTGGACGAAGACGCGTGATTTCGCACGATGGTTGAAGAGAACTGCCTCAGGAACGTACACCTGTCACGAGCACTTTGTATGTCGATGTATTGCGGGGAATCCCCAGTTGCTTGTGTCTCGTGTCAGTCGAGGCGTACGTTTAGCTGCACTGCCTGTATCAGATGGAAATGTATATCAGTCCGCGTGCTTTCTGTGCTCTATCTCCACCAGTAATTGTTGAACCCTGAACTGAATTGGCCCTTGTCGCAGAAGAGAAGGCGAGCATAATAACATGTAGACTCTAGACTCTTCCAGTTTCCAATCTCCACGTACCGGTATGGCGGACACGCGCACATTGAATTAGGCATAACATCACTTTCCTTTTAATATACCCTGAAATTCCATGTGTGACGATAGACCCGTGGAAATGTGGAAAGGGACATTGTTGCGGGGTGCAAAAATCCCGGGCGCAAGGTCGTCGTGGTGAAGATCCCCCCCCCAGTGGCGTGTTGCATTTATGGGTTCTCAGGATGGAACTTCGTTCATGTCACCGATTTCAGGAAAATTTGTGCACCCCTGCAGTGTTAATATATAGTGTCACATGAAGAAAGCCAAAACTTGCCGCACCCCCCCCCCCCAAGATAAAATATGAACCATTGTTACTCGTGAAATTACGAACGTTCTTACATTGCTAACATAAACCATGTTTGTGCCATGAGACCCCATATAGCTGTTTCGGTTTTACGAAGAATTTTACAGCAGGTGTGGCCTGCTGGACGGGCTTCTGGAGCCGCAGTTCATGAGGCAGTCTAGGCAGGAAACGTACAGTTATGAGGTGTAATAGCTTTATTCATGTTTCATGGCTTCTTATTTCTGTTCGTTCAACTACAGTAGGATAGTTTCAGTTAGTCTTGAGTCTCGTTTATTTACGAAATCTTCTAAATTGCCGTTCGGTGTCAGCCTGGTTTGTATGTGAACTGAACTGAGTGTCGTTATTGTTATTTATTGGCAACTTGTGTGAGGCGCAGTCACGTGGGCGAGCCGCGTTGTGGTCACCTCTGCTGTTGGAGATATTTAGCGTGAAATATTGCGGAATATTTCTGGGTTGTGTAGTGTAGTGTTGGGTTGTGCTGAGTAGGGTTGTGTCGGATTGTGTTGAGTTGGGCTGGGTTGCGTTGGGTTGTGTTGTGTTGCGCTTTGCTGTGTTGCGTTGTGTTGTGTTACGTTTTGCTGTGTTGTGTTTTGTTGGGTTGTGTAATAATGCGTGTTATTTTATAAGTTACCCGAGTCAGTGTTCAGGATGGAAGCATTTAAGGGGGGGGGGCAATTTTCTCCATGCATTTTCCCCACCCCTTGTTTCATTTTGTTGTATTGAAAGTGTGCAACACGTCACGTAATTGTCATTTAAAGAAGCCTGTGGAGCAAATCGTGACATAATGACGAAAAGGAAATTTGGTAGGCGTTGTTCGAAGAATGGAAAGTTACTGATTGGCACCATTTCGTACCCAAGTTCAGGCCTCTTTGTTTTGTGCTTGGCGAAAGAGGCAACACTACTGCGGTCTGCAAGGTGACATTGGCAGTTCGTTTTTGTTGTGACTGTACGTGGACCTTGTTTCATGCTTAGCACCATAGAGGGCAGAACAGTTCACGATAAAGGAAGTTATTGCTAGGAGGTTGGCGGTTGTTCTCGTCGTGCGTGTTATTCGTTTGTATTCTGTACACAGTAAACGGCGGAGTAGTTGCAGCGGAACTTTTATGGTTGTTTAAACGTTGTCGACCAAGCGGCAGTGTTAGTTCGGCCATAGTTTGGGCAGTACCGATAAGGGCGGAGTTGCAGCACGGGTCGATATTGTGCCAGTGCTCGCGCGGTGTGTATTGTGTGCCGTGGGGTGACAGTGTAAGGTGTAATTCAGTTTGTAGATTACATCGGGATATGGATTCAGAAGTATCTTCAACGTTAACAGGAATGGCAAGTTCGGTGTTATCAAACGGAGCGCCGACAGAGCCGACGAAACCTTCAGGAAAAAGCGAACATCGCCATTCACAGTTCTGGAATATCCTGGATCCCTGTAAGTGCGAACATGTTCGTGCGTTCATTAGGGAGGGTAATAGGTATAATGAGGCATCCTGTCTGTAGTGTTTACTTTTCCCTTTAAAGCCCAGTGGCCACTCTATGTACCACCAGTGCAACATTCAACAATTCTACATTCGGCCCACACAGTGTATTTATGTGTTTTGTGTGGATCTGAGAACAAACAGTGATTATTTCCTTATACAACATTAGCTGACTGGTTCTTATAACTGAGATACATCCCTGTAAAGCCCAGTGGTTACTCTATGTACCGCCAGTTTAACATTCAACAATTCTACATTTGGCCCACACAGTGTATTTATGTGTTTTGTGTGGATCTCAGAACAAACAGCGATTATTTCCCTATACAACATTAGCTGACTGGTTCTTATAACTGAGATACATCCCTGTAAAGTCCAGTGGCCACTCTATGTACCACCAGTTTAACATTCAACAATTCCACGTTCTGCCCACACAGTGTATTTATGTGTTTTGTGTGGATCTCAGAAAAAACAGCGATTATTTCCCGATACAACATTAACTGACTGGTTTTTATAACTGTTGAGCGTTTACAGCGCGGAACGGACTGAATTTTTTAAACCCCAAGTAGGGTTAATCTCAGTATTCGTTCGACCATTCGGGCGGTCAGTCGCCGGACTGTCACAGCGGCCGCCCGCTATCTATCCCAGGTCAGTCTGGCATTTGTGGTAGACAGAATGGCACTGGGACAGGTTTTCATCCCACTACTTCGATTTTCTCCTGTCAGTATCGTACCACCAATGCTCCATACCCAGCTTCATCCTGCATGTTGCGTTTACCAGCACAAACAGACGAAGCCTGGGAACCTCCCAAAACAGCAGCGCTCTTTCGGCAGTTGGGGGATCGTGGGATAGAAAAGTTCTTTAAGGCGGAATTTAAAGGCTTAAACATCACACATATTTTCAGGAATGTGAATTTATTGTCCGTATTTTCATAATTGTTTATCTCAGTGATATTGTTTTATCGAGCGATTGTGCGGACAGACAGTGTTAGTACCGGTATGCGCCGCATAACGACATTTCGGTCAACGACGGACCGCATATACGACGGTGGTCCCATAATATTATAATATAATAATGCCTACCGTTGTGTTACAATTGCCTACAGTATTCAGTACAGTAGCACGCTGTACAGGTTTGTAGCCTAGTAACAATAGGCTATACCATATAGCCTAGGTGTGTAGTAGGCTATACTGTCTAGGTTTGTGTTGAGTACACTCTATGATGTACGCACAACGACGAAATCGCCTAACGAAGAATTTCTCAGAACGTATCTCCGTCGTGAAACGACGCATATCTGTATATTACGTTTGCAATTGGAAGTGCGGTGAACTAATTATTTGGCTTTTTTTTTTTTTTTTTAAGGAAGGTGGTGTCATTACGTGACGTTAAACCGAAGGTGCAGTGGACGACTTTGTAATTGGCACGCGGTTGGCATTCTTTTTAATTTGAGCAGGTTCACAATATAAATTCAAAATTATCGACAAGTCATTTCGTTTGGGCTACGATGGTACGCGCGCGCGTGGAAATTGATTGCACGGTTTAAATGAATTATTGAGTATATGGTACAGTCCCGTGCAAGAAATTGAAGCTGTATTACTTTGTATTGTTTGTGTATTAAATTCAGTGAACGGATTTTTACAAGAAAATAGGTTTTTGGGTGTTTTTTAAGTACCGCATAACGAGGAGCTTCGTGTTTTTCTGCTTTCTGCCCAGTAGTTTGGTGAACAAAACTAAAAGGGTGAGATAGATGGGCGGGGCATGTGGCATGCGTGGAGTAGAAAAGAAAGACATACAGAGTTCTGGTTGGAAAGCTTTAAGGAAAGAGACCGCCTCGAATCCCTAGGTCTGTTTGGGAAGATAATATTAAAATGTATCTTCACATAGAATTGGAGGGTGTGGACTGGATTGATATTGCGCAGGATAGGAACAGGTGGCGGGCTGTTGTGAAAACGGGGATGAATTTTAGGTTGCCATAAAATGCGGGGAATTTCTTCAATAGCCGAGGTCCTGTTAATATTAAGTTCTGTGCCACATGAAGTTGGTTGGTTTGGTTTGATTCAATTGGGTTGGGTTGTGATACGTTGGGTTAGCTGTCTTCAAGTAGTCTTGTCCTCAGCGCCATTGATTCTAGTGTTCAGAACCACACCGTCGAAGGCAGACCTTAAATTAATATTTTTGTTTTAATTTTTGTGTTGTGTAATTTTAACGCGAGTTTTCGTGTTTTATCTCAGGTGCATGCACGGGATACCAACTGCCGAAGCCAGGGAAGTATGGTGGGCCGTGTTGGCGCTGTCGGTATAGCTGGTCGGGGGATCGAATCCCGGAGGGGGGGGGCCATTTTTTCCGCACACGTTCGGACCGGCCTTGTGGCCCGCCCAGCCACCTGTACAGTGGGTACCGGGCGCCACGCCGAAGCATTGACCACCCACCTAAGTTTTTTTAATATATATATATATTTATATATATATTGGAAACTTCTCAGCTTCTTTCTTGATCACATTTCTGTCTTCAGGAAGTGCAACGTCTATTAACATGCATGTTGCTTGTTTATTATCACGGATTGTGATGTCACTATTATCGAATTTCTCACTTCTCAGCTTTGGCTGGGAAATATTCACCTATCCTGGGATGCAGTAATCAACAGGATTAGGCTCGGTGGTCTTATTTGAAGTTTAAAAGGTTTCTTACAATTGAACATGTGCCAAGAATTACAGATTTTTGCAGTTGTATATGTATGCGGATGCAGGTTAAGTCTTGGTAGACTTTGTGATAGTGACTTTGGAATTACTCCCGTAGATGATATCACTTGTGCTGCCTTTTGTTTCCACATAGCACATATTTCATTTGCCAATTTTTGGTACTTGTTTTGTTTGTCGGTTATTGTTTTGGCGAGATTATGTGTATTTTGGACTGCTGTGTCTATCAAAAAAGGTGTTATTTGTTTTCTTATTCATAAAAGTTATACCAGGTCGATTATTATTATTATTATTATTATTATTATTATTATTATTATTTGAGCCCCTCGATGAATTCCGTGCGCAGGTGAGATGAAGCTCACCCTCGTCCTAGACGCTCCTTGCGCGATTGTGTCGTCATAGCTGCAAATTGTTCTAGATGAGGACAGTGCCGTCCAAAGCACGCATCATTATGCAGTGCATTACAGCAGTCGCCACACTGCATGGAAACGTCGTGTACCTTATACAGGGTGTTCCAGGAGGAAAGGTCAATATTCTGGGAGGTCATAATATCGGTCATTCTAAGCAAAAATGTTTATATGACCATGTGTCCTATTCCGAACGGTTTGCGAGATAGAGCTATTTGAATGTGCAACCGCAAAATTGTTGACAAGAAAGAGATATTACGTGTACGTACTGTTTCTAATGCCGGTATTTATTGTTCAAGTGACAGAGTTGGTACAGTTCATGATAAATGTTCGAAAATTCCACCGTCACCATCAGTGCGCTTTGCAACTCGTGTGAAGACATGGCGTGTTGTTCGTCTGAGTGCGTTTTTTAATTCCCGTACACGCCCTCGTGTGAACCGCGTCTATCAGGTGGCGGGTCGCTATTTTTAGCCAGCTACAGACACTTATAAGATACCTAAGGCGTGCGGGGAAAGTTGGGGTGCGAAGTGCTACCCGCGCGGTTCACAACCGAGCGGCAGCCTGTTTTGCGGCCGGCGGTGGCATTTTCGAAAATCAGCTTTAAGCACCGATAAATTCAAATTAAAGGTAATTTCACGAAGTTAACTT
>Ga0131853_10011250_pt1 | contig 16368 bp, 11 predicted proteins | sample TergutLab28metaG_FD_92764 | JGI IMG/M metagenome (GOLD analysis project Ga0131853, IMG submission 92764) | Labiotermes labralis P1 segment gut microbial communities from Petit-Saut dam, French Guiana - Lab288 P1 (version 2) (version 2) | ecosystem: Host-associated > Arthropoda: Insects >...
GCTGACCACGTGACACCCCTCTATCCGCAAAAGTTGGCACTAACTTCGCCGACCGGCGGCGGCCGCTCTGTCGGTATAGTTCGCGTGCGGACTAAGGCCACGGAGTTTAGTTTTAGTTTATGGCCTCACGAAAGAAATACTATCTCACTCACTCACTAACTGATTACTGACTAGCTAAACACAGACCTCATTCCATGGGGCAGAATCTTGAGAAAGTAGTAATACTACCTGGTTGAGAAATTTATTGCATATCATGGAGTTCTAAAGTTCAATAGTGTTAGAAATTTCCCATCACTAACAGAAACAATCTTGGATCAGATGACGATATTTATTGCTCTCACGTGCTGTTAATTTAAGATCCATTTTAATACTCATCTTCCATCTAAATTTAGGCCTCCTAGTGGTCTCTTCCCTTCGGGCTCTCCCACCGAACTCTTGCATACGTATCACTATTTCCCCGTCCAAGTGATCCTCTTTAATCTTATCACCAGCTGTATACACAAATAAATCCAATACATTTAGTAAAGCATTAAAGCCAACAAAATCATATTCTACCAATATCAGCATATGTTCGTGCTCATGTAACTACACAAACCTGTGTGTGTACAAAGACATTTTGAAGCACTACTCACTGACTCGGACATTTACTGGTCTTTGCACAGCTATCGCAGTATATCAAATACTTTGACGTCCCTGGAATAGTAGGCATAAGACTCCTGTTCATTCACGCATTAAATTCGTTTCCTTGTCACTGCCGTACATAAATGGCTACACGCATCTTGTATCCTGTCACATACGGCCTTCAGTAAGTATGATGAGTCAAGTCAGAACCACCACTGTGTCGGCGGCTGGAAGGATACGTGATAAGCCAGTCAAGCGCCTAGCGACGAGTCAAACGCCAAGCGGGGAGCCAAGCCTCAAGCGGCAATTTAAGTGACAAGTAGAATCAGTCTAAGCAATGTAAACAAGTCGGAACCTGTACAGTGGAGCAACGAGACAAGTGCCAAGCGAAGAGTCAAGCCAGGAAATTTAAACACCCCGGAGTCAAGTGCCCAGTGGGTGAGTTTAGTGAAGCTGTATAAATAAGCCTCACCATAAACACCTGTTACTATTCTTCAGGCGCCCTTCCTCGATATTTAACTCACCTCTGAACTATGGAGATATGAGACAGTTCTAATACGAATTAGTGCTGTCAGAAAACAAGTCACATTACAAAGTGTCTGAAGTGACCAGAGCAATGTAATTACATGCCCACAGTATAAACAGGGTTTCTGGTGTTACGTTCCAGCTGATCGACTACACCTTATCCAGGAAAAATCTGACAAATGGAATCAGTTCAGGGCAAGGAATGCCTCATTTGTGACTGGGAATACGTGGATCATTAGTAAAACTGCAGTATCACTAAATTTGATCTGGGCTTCTTAGAGTTGAAAATAAAAATTCCAAAGCATCTACATAAGAAGTCTTATTTTCTCACCGATCCCTCTACTATTCTACGGGACAAAAGAAATGCATAAAGAATATTTGTAGAAATGTTAGTTGAAAATTGACTCATATTACGAAAAGGATACTGGGAACGACATTAAACTGGACATGGCATAAAGGTTCCGAATATGGACTGCCGGTGCAAGTGATAATTCTGATGTAGTGTACGATGGACGGATTTGCTATGAAAGCGGTTGGACCTCAGAAATTTCCCAATATAATTAGCGAATTACTCTGTCAGACCATGAGGTACGCAGTTAGATTAATTACGTTAAGTAATCAGTCAATATATTGGCATCTTTGGGTAGTTATTCTGTTACGGTAAATTTGGCCCTGTATATGTTCAGACACCACATGGGGAAATGGAGGTACACCGCCATTCATTCCTAAACTCTACACTAGATGGAAGTGAGTAGCAAGCTTTACGCCGCAGCCGCTTTAATCTCGGAGAAAGAGCCCCCTTTACCCACTGGGTGGAATCCAAATCTGCTGTGGACCATTTGGAGTAGAGAAGAATTCCTTGTCCTTTACGGAATGGACAAACAATACCTCAGTGATTCTGATGTGCGTCATCCACGTTGTGTTAGTACAATAGCAAGGAGCTTGGTGTATTAATACTTACAGTCGAACACAACTATATTTGCCTCTAGTATTACAGGAGGATTATAATAACGACATGTTTCGGCCCTATATGTGGGCCATCTTCAGGTTGTGACTGGACTATCGGATCAGTTATACAGGAATGCGTGGAGCGTTCTTGGGGAGTTCTGGGGGAGGAGGGGGGGTCGAGATCTCATTATAACAGTGGGTACCATGGTCCGGGGTTTTATCAGGCGGGTTACCATTACTAGTTTGTAGTGCCCTTATTTCAAAGTGGGTACTACTCTTATGCTAGGATTATAGTATAAGTAATCATGTTTGTACTTATACTATACTATAATCCTAGTATAAGAGTTGTACTTGTATTATATCCCTAGCATAAGAGTAGTACCCACTTTGAAATAAGGACACTAAAAACTACTAATGGTAACCCGCCTGATAAAACCCGGGGCCATGGTACCCACTGTTATAATGAGATCTCGACCCGCCCCCCTCCCCCAGAACTCCCCAAGAACGCTCCACGCATTCCTGTATAACTGATCCGATAGTCCAGTCACAACCTGAAGATGGCCCACATATAGGGCCGAAACATGCCGTTCTTATAATCCTCCTGTAATACTAGAGGAAAATATAGTTGTGTTCGACTGTAAGTATTAATACACCAAGCTCCTTACTTATGCCTCAGTGGTGCAGCCTGTAGCTGAGTACCTACACCGACTAGGCTGCCTTGGCTTTAATTCTGTTACTAGAGATTAATTTGGTTTATTTATTCAGCTGGTCATTCTGTTGGTTCAATGCTTCATGTCTTTCTTGACACGCAGTAAGTTACGCACACAGCACAATTACCGGACGATGAGGAATTTCGACGTCGCGATTCCCTTGCCCTTGCAGCTGCTTGTTCCTGGCTCTCCTGTTACCAGATGGACATTACCACTGGTGAACGGAGCCTTCGGCTTTAGTGAAGCCTGGCAAATCTCGCACAGTCTCTCCACAGTTGCTATATGATATTTGGATATAATATAACACGTAAATAGACCTATCAGTTTTGAACACACACATCAAATAAGAACTGCGCTCATCTGGTCTATTACGCAGCATGTAGCGGTAATTCCCTACCGACGTTTCGGGAAACCTATCAGTCCCAAGTTTTCTAAGATTCTTGACCGCAGAAGATGGGACCGACAAGTTGTCCTGAAACGTCGGTAAGGATTTACCACTACCCAGCAAAGTGCAGTTCTCATCTACTTAGCAGCGGAAGCCTGAAAACAGGCATTACAATTAATGCTTTAAGAGTACTAATTAGTGACACAGTATTAGAGTACTAATTAGTGATATAGTATTAGAGTACTAATTAGTGATATAGTATTAGAGTACTAATTAGTGACATAGTATTAGAGTACTAATTAGTGACATAGTATTAGAGTACTAATTAGTGATATAGTATTAGAGTACTAATTAGTGACATAGTATTAGAGTACTAATTAGTGATATAGTATTAGAGTACTAATTAGCGATATAGTATTAGAGTACTAATTAGTGACATAGTATTAGAGTACTCCTTGTCTGCTGACGTTAGGTCACTTAGATCATGGTTCTTCGGTAGCGGAAGTGAATGTAAAATACTGTAAAGCACACCGAGAAGTAAAACGAACATGGAGCAGTGTCAGTGCTTAGTTTCCGCCACTAGTTAGTTCGTTCTTCTAATAATAGATTATAATATAAAACATAAAACAAAGGGCAGTTTTAGATTACCCAAAACTGCAGTGGCCGCAGTGAGCTAGAGGATATGAACACTATGAATCTTCTAATTCCGTTCACACTCTGCCATCCTATCTCCTTAAGTTCCATTTTAATATTACCCTCCCATCTACAACTAGATCTTCAATGTGCTGTCTTCAATGTGTGTACTTCTCTTCTTCACCATACGTACCATTGTTCTACAAGCCGGAAAGTTGCGGGTTCGACTCCCGATGGTGTCATTGGGATTTTTCATTGACATAATCCTTCCGGCCGCACTTTGGCTCTGGGGTCGACTCAGCCTCCAATACAAATGAGTACCAGGAATATTTTTGGGGGTAAAGAAGGCCGGTGTGTAGGGATGACAATCTTACCAACTTCATGTGCCGATTATTTTGAAATCTGGGATCCCCAACCTCCTAGAACCCTCAGGGCCTGTCCAGCCCTGCACAGGGATTGATTTTTTGTTTACTTTTTATTATCTTAATCTTCTGTTCTTCTTCCTTGAATTCTTGCTAAGCATTTTCTAAGCATTTTCTAATTTACCAGTGGGCTGACCAACGGAGTAGCTTAGCAGCATATCAACAACTGATATTTGTCGATAAGCGCGGTAAGACACATCGCAGCACCTTCACACGCTCCCTCACAGCAGCAGCTGCACATATAACGTGATCTTGTAATATCGCAGGGCGCGCGAATACTGCAGTATCAACAGAATCGAATTGTGCTTCAGTGATGTCCTTGGCGTCACGGCGCAGACCAGAAGCTGATGTCTTACGTTCAGTTCTATTCTTTTCTACCACACGCAGAGCAGACAATGGATAAGAAAATCCCACTCCCATTTCTGGGTAGATTGTCTTCCCGTTTGCTCGACTATTTTCCTCCCTCACTCCCACCTGCAGACCATCACACTGCACCGCATGCTACCGTCCGAAGTTACAGTAGAGACAATGAATTTGAAGTGCTCAGTAGAACAATTCACTGTAGGTAGAGCTCAGCTGAAACCTGATGGCACACGGTGACGCACAGTAGGGGAAGTGAAGGGGAAACATGCGAGTGGAGTGGGTAGCCAGTAGTCTTGCACTCTACCTCAGAACACGGTGTATCCAGCATTACTACTGCTGATGCGCACACCTCGGCTGCCAGTAGTCGACTGAACTAACGACCCCGCTGATTTAAATGGACTCGTCCATTTCGCTGAAAGACCAAATCTGGTTTCTGCGCGTGTGTCATCACGTTTCAAACGTGCTTTACAATCTGAAAACTCAATTTATGATAGCAGCATACTGTCATGTCCTTGTAACAGAAGGTGGGAGAGAGACATTCGCCTGGCTGCTAAAAGGAAGGCAATCTGTCTGACACAGAGGATTTCATATCTATTGATCCCATTGCAGCGGTTCCAATTGTTCTAAATCCTCTTCTGCGTCTTCAAGCAAGGCACAGACCGGGAACTGTTATGACTTTGCACTACGAAATAAGTTATGACTACCAATGAGAATGGAGGAAAACTAACAATTATACGTGTAGGTATTAATGAAATAAGTATGCTAAGCGGTTAGAGAACTTTGTCATAAAAGTGTAAAATATATAGTGGCGTTCCATAGTTTTGACGGCGGGAAAGGTTTATATTGGGGCCCAGGACTGTAACACCCTGTAGTTTCGCAACCGCATAGCTGAGGATTGCCTTCAACTGGGATGTAGAGCCGCATTACTAGACAACAGATTCTCGAAGTTTCGAGAAAAAGTGATGATCTTATCTTCTAGGGTCGAAGTACCCACGTATCTTCTTGGACAGTTTGACCCTTGCCGCTGAGACCACTACGTTGTCACGAAAAGTCGGGAACCGATCATTACGTGACGAGGCGTCGTATCATATAAAAACGGAAACTACGTCACATGGTTTTGCTCCTCTTAGCCAGATTCCCCCACATTTCTTACGAAACTCGGCAGATTCCCAGACTGATGCACGTCTACCCTTCAGACTGGAGCAGCGGATTCCTCCGAAGTGTCAATCCGAGACTTCTGCCTTCTTAATAATAATAATAATAATAATCTGCAATTGGGTTGTGCCCCATTGGCAATGGTTATTTTACATGTATAAAAAATACGAAATTGGTTACTAATAAATTTAAGTCGGAAGGCTTATTGTGGCGGGTGAAGGAAAAGCGTCACACCAAAAGTTGGTACCTGTCTATGAAGATATGCAGTGCTTTCAAGCAGGCTGGTTTAGCGCCCTGAACTTGCACCCGGGGCGTAACACGTTGGAATCTTGTCTGCCACAACGGATATCCTGAAATAGTTCGTGGCTTCACTCAGAAACTCCAGTAGAATATCAGGATATTACCTCAATCAAGACTTGACTGTCTACTTCCCAACTGTCTGCAATTCATCATAAAGTAATTACCCTGTCCTTCGACACGACATATTTTGGAATAATGATAACGTCGTTAAACAAAATCATAAATATACTGCGTCACATTCCAGAAGCAAATATTATTCAAAGTCATTGTCCTGATACCCCCAAATCTCATACAACCTAATTGTTGTCCAACCGCGGCTCCGTTGGAGATAAAACTGCGAGACTGAACACAATGTACACAACAGCACATTAACGCTGCATCGCCAAACTTCACCTGTTTGTCCCACTGAAGAAGCCATTTCGTAGTTTTAGTAGGTTTTAGATGCATCAGCTGCTAATTCTCTTCACGGTCACCTCTTTAGTGACGGTGAAGTTGCAAAAAGTGGAGAGTAAAATTGGCGAGAAAAGCTGACAACAGATATTACTGGCCGGAACGGGGGACTAAGAAATGTGAACAGGTAGAGCACGACCTTGCGCGACACATGACTGCATATTCTAACAGACCAACTGGACACAATCAATGAAAGAAAGAGTCGACAAATCCAGTACCAAGAAAGCAACCAATCAGTCACCTAACTCACGGGATAAGTCCAAGCAATCGACCGATACAATAAACTGTGAGATTTTTTTAGGTCCGTGCGGCGGTGACTGGTACATGGTGCCGTAAATACTGGTAGGTATGTACCAAACTGTGGGCCGGGTAGCTCAGTAGGTATAGCGACTGACTACGGGCTGGACGGTCCGGGATCAAATCCCGTTGGCGACGAGATTTTCCGTCCGTCCAGACCGGCCCTGGGGCCCACCCAGCCTCCTCTGAAATGGGTACCCAACAGCAACGGGAACTGACGTTACAAGACTTCATCGACTTCATGAAGCGGTCAAAGTGGAAGCTGTACGAGTCGCATAAAAGGGAAGCGAGTGTGGGAAACTACCTCTCTGTAATAGACAAGGGAATGTGACGAGCCCAATATGAGCAAGTAAGAGGACCTGGAGGAGGACACAATATGCAGATGCCCACGTTCTGAAGCCACAGGCAACGGCTAGGATACAGAAATATCAACAGCCACAACACAGTTGGACCAGGAGAGGGGAGGGTCCAAGAGACCGCACAGTGACCTAACGAGCACACATCAGAACACAGTAGACAGCAAAACATCACAAAGAGGTTCTAGATCCAGTTATATTACGAATGTATATGCCATAGAAGACTGAATAAAGCCATATTCGAACAAAATAATCCAAGTGGGGACAAAAATTTTCCGCCCGTCCAGACCGGGCCTGGGGCCCACCCAGCCTCCTGTAAAATGGGTACCGGGTCTTTCCCGGGGGTAAAAGTGCGGCCGGGGCGTGCTGCTGACTGCTCACCCCCTTCTAGTGCCGCGGTCATGGAAGAGTAGAGCTATACCTCTACCCGCCATCTGGGCCACACCGTGTTTGTAATTTATAAGAAAACTTCTATTGTAATATATCTTGCTACTAATGTGTGGATTCTAAATTTTATTAGAAATGTGCTAGAAACAAAATTTCTTGTTGATTTATTTTTCTTGTCGCGTGTGTTACAAAAACGAAACATTTCAACAGCAGCGCACCGCCATCAAGAAGAGGAAATTATTTTTAACCGACAGCCGGATGGGGCTATTTGGAAGCGACCGCGGTCAGGGCATTAGCGAGAAAAATATTATACGGAATGTTTCATGAGTTACGGACGTAAGTGTAGGAGAGGATTCCCTAGATCTTTGTGATCAGACAAGTTCATATCAGCATGAGTCATATGTATATTACGGCGGTCCGTCACATGGCGTGGATACTTCTCTGGATAATACCTGAATATCGTTGCTGCCCGAACTGATTTTCTTTTATGGTCTGACATCCATCCAGGAGACGTTTTGCTCAACCGCCATTGTGCAACTTTTATACCATATAGGCCTATGTGCAAAATCTTTGCAATTGTAGGGTTTATATGTGCCTCTTTGTTTTATGAATACATTTAATACAAAAGTAAAGGTCAAGGTACAGTTGTCCCTCTGCAGGTCATGACGACACGTGATGGGTGGAGTGAATAGGCTTACCTACATTAATACTGAACCACAAAATTATATGGAACGTGCGGTTAGCTTCACGATCCGGCCGCTCTACTCCAGACGGAGGAATCCCGGCAAACCTTTGAATACGACGCTGGGTGGACAACTGTGCCGGGCTAGTTACTATGGAGAAGACATACTCCTGGGCAAAATATAATTACAGTTCCTCGGATGCCCAACTTGCAGCCCACCCACTATGCCAATTATACTATCCTAACTACTATATTTCATAAAATTCTTGATAACATAGAAGGCACCACTTTTTTTACACCTCTTGTACTTGTCACACACAGTCCACAAGCTCGGTTCGTCGTCCGATACTTGAGCAAACAGGAACCGAAATAAACTGCTCTGTCAGGATGAATCCAAGAAGCATGGTACAAGCCACATAATGGAGTAACCGGAGTTATCATGAGATACAAATACCAGGCATGTTTAACAGGTCTGTACTCCATTGTACCTCTTCGTCGCTGGTAGGAGTCTTCATTAGCGTTGGTCCTCTAATGGACTGAGTAAACTCTGACATGAGATGGACAGACAGATATCATCCTGACAAGTAGGCCTACATAACACTTGCATTTTAGGGTGGGAACTACCTGGTTACAGACAACATAACTCGGTATCTGTCACCACAATCAGCAGCACACAACTTCCAACAGAGGTTAGCGTAATACCGGGAATAAATATGTACAGGCATGTAAGCTTACTAAAACGTACAATGTATAATGACGAAAGCCGTCAACACCGCGTGTATTGAACTGAATGTCATAGCACAAATAAATTCTAAAAAATTTGCGATTGTTCTGTGTATTAACTCCTGTGATAAATAAACCTACCACATTCATTAACATTAAGAAACTGCACTTTGCCTTGTGTTTCGAATAACTCTTAAGATAAATAACCATTATTTCCCCAAACGTCAGTAAGAGATTGTTATTTATAATGGGCACGGACTGTGTTCTCTGTAAGGTAAGAACTAAACTTTTATACACAGTTTAGATGATCGTCACTAAGACAGACCCGCCCTCTCGTTCGAGAAGACTCCTATTTTAATTCTTACAAACGAAAGCACGTTGAACGTAAAAACAAGAAGGACAAGTACAAAAAAAAAAGAGGAGGAAGAAGATGAGAAACAGGAAGAGAATAATAGCTTGAGAGCTCCATATTTTTAATAATCAGAAAACCACCTCTTCTCCAAACGTAGGTTCATCTGTTCGCAAGACAGAAGCGGTGGCTGTAAGTTATCAGTCCCTACAGACTACGATACGCGACGAAACGGTTATTCCAGATTCAAACACTTGGCGTTGTTTTCACGTACTCGCCACTGTTCGTGTCAAACAAACTGAAACCAGTAGTGAGACAGAGAGGAAGGGGGGGGGGGGAGGACAGGGGTCATGTGATGCCTTAAATATCATTTAGACTTGTGAACATGTCCTTGGGATTGCAGACAGAGGACATGGAACAAAAGACACCCACGACACTATTCAACAGTTACCTCGGCAGATCCAGCAAGTGATTCGTGGGTCGCATTTCAAATCGTAAGATACGTGTTGAGATTCAAGTGTGTTTTAGGGATGTACATGGGCCATGATACTGCAAACATAGGTACAAAACTAACGTCGTAACATAGTGGTTTAATTCTTACGCGTTACATTCAAGATGGAACCGATTTAAAGGGTACGCCAAACCTCTGCACTGGGAATGTAAACAGTAAAACAATATAGGTCAAACACATAATTTTATCACATAATTTGGCTACATATTTCGACCCCTATAGGGTCATCATCATGCCTTCTTATTGAATCATGTCATTAAAACGCTGCGTACATTATTGGGATCCCAATTAATGTTTACAAAATATGAAATGATATCTTGTGGCTGACAAACCTCATATAGATAAGAATGTCTTAATAAAACTCTAAAAATCTATAAAACTATAACCGGCTATTAAAAATAGTATCTGGTTTTGTGTTATGAATCAAGGTTGTTGATGGACTGCTTACGTACATCCGTGTGGCGAATGTTAACATCGATGTGCCTCCGTTGTTTTGCTTAAGATCTTCACTGGGAATTCCATCATGCCCATTGGTAAATGAGAACTAATAGATAATTCAAAACAGTAGAGTTTTTCTCGCAAAGCTTGCAGCCACTCACGAAGATAAGAAATTAATAAATCAATAGGAGCGGCAGAGCTCCTCATCAGTACTTTGTAGCTAGTCATGGAGTCTTTTGCAGTAACTCGTAGCCGTTCACGGAGTTAAGAAATGAATAAATAACTCAAAGGAACAGAGTCCTTCTCCAGCAGCTCGTAGCTTCTCATGGAGTTTCATTCAGTTTCTCATAATCACTCATGCAGTTAACAAATTAATACAGAACTCAGAGCAGTTGAGTACCTCGTAGCCACTCCTACAGTTACGAAATTAATAAACAACTCAGGGCAGCAGATTCCGTATTGACAATCTTGTGTCCACTCAGGGAGTTAAGAAAAAGAACTCCGGGTAGCAAAGTCCTTCTCGAGTAGTTCGTAGACTCTCATGGAGTTGAGAAATTAGTAAATAACTCCGGACAGCAGAACCCTTTTTGAGAAGCCTGTAACCTCTCTCACGGTTCATAAATTCCTGTCTCCTTTTGTAGACTTCGAGTATATTACTGTGTTCAAAGCAGTCCTTCACTGGACTTAAACAATGCGTTGAAGTCAGTTCAAAATCAAAGACACCAAAACACACGTTTAATTTCGTTATTACGCAGACATCTGCCCCTAAGCCTTTGAATTTCTCTACTCTCTTCAGAATTTTTTACATGAAGTCCTCCATGGATTTCTCAACTCTTAAGTTTGAACTAAATGTTCCGCCCATTTCATCCTTCGGTAGGGTATTTTCTTTGTTCTTATTTCTTTTCTCTTTTCAGCAAATATTTCCCTCAGTACTCTGTTCTTAATGGTTAAGGTACTGTGCTACAAATCGGAAGGTCGCTGGTTCGATCCCAGCTGGTGTCAGTGGATTTTTCATTGACATCATATTCTTCCGATCGCACTATGGTCCAGGGGTCGACTCAGCCCCTGATAGATGTGAGTACCAGGACCATTTCCTGGGGATAAAGGCGGCCGGTGCGTAAGGCTGACAACCTACCACCATCCTGTGCCGTTTTCACGAAATCTGGGAACCTTAATTTCCTTAAAACCTTTGGGCCTGTCCAGGCCTGTAATGGGACTGTTTTACCGTTACTCTGTTCTCAAACAACACCAAAATATGTTCATCTTAGGTTCAGAAATCACGAATAAAATATCGGAATATTATTAAATAATGTGTTATGACATTCTGATTTCATGTCGTCCACAGCCCATTTTTCGCTACCTTACTCTCACTTCACACATGAACCGTCCTGTCCCTTGCAGTTGATACTGTGTCGCTAAATAAGTCAAGAGACAAAGTTGACTTACATCATCACGCAGAACCAAGGTGGACGCCTTTTTCGACTTACTTTATGTTTGCTGTTGAAGAAATAAGTATTACATATTGTGAGCATGTGTGTTGCTTTAGTTATCCAGCATGCAACGCGCATGCGCCATGTTGTCATCTGTGGCCTGCTCCACTATACAATGTTTTTCCACATTACCTCAAAAACAGCACGATTTTTAAAAAAAAAAAAATTACTGAACACAAAATTTGTGTTTTGATTTCCTCAACAACGTTTTTCTGAAACATTTCTCTCTCTAAAAAGAAATGAGAGAGATATGATCAAATTTGCACGTGACTTTCATGTAAAATACCCGTTATTCTTGAATGAAACTTCAATTTTCTCAACAGTTTTTTTTTAAAAACTCAAATATGAAATTTAATGAAAATCCGTCCAGTAGGAGCCGAGTTGTTCCATGCAGACAGATGGAAGGACAGACATGACGAAATTAATTATCGCTTTTCGCAGTTTTGCTGAAACTCCTAAATGAGGAGAAATGTATGTTATGTCTGTTGAAAAAATGCCATAGGTCAGTCGGTCACATGCAAAATCTTACTCCGCACCTTCCATATTTAAGACGTCTCCACTTCGAATTTGAACCCGGTGTCTTCCCTTTAGTCACAACTCTCAGCATTTCCTGATCATTCACAAATTCATAACAGAGACCCCCCCCCCATTACACACGTAATAAGCTCATTACAATAAAACTTCTTAATTAATGAAGAAACTGATTCAGTAGCTAGCCAGTAGGTATGAAGTCAATAACACAACTATTGTTTAATTAGATGTTATATTCTAGGTCAAAAGACTACATGTTTCGGCCGGTAGTGGCCATCATCGGGGCTTTGTCATTCGACACATTTAAGATTATTTATATAATTGTGTGGCGGCTTGTTTGATGAGGAGATCTCTACATCAAGGGCCTTTGTTTGAGTATAGTGTGTCTATATTAAATGTGTGGGTGTTTTGTGTTTTATGATTTTTTTTGCCCCTGGCTTTGTTTTGTTTCGTTGTATTTGTTTCTTGGTTTTTTTTCTTGGTCCTTGTTTTTTGGTTCCTTGTTTCTTCGGCTTGTTGATATTATCAAAGCATACATTTATGTATTATAAAGTGATCCACCCACAAACTTAATACGGATATACTATACTCAAACAAGCCGCCACACAATTATGTAAATAATCTTAAGTGTGTCGAATGACAAAAACCTGATTATGGCCACTACCGGCCGAAACATGTAGTATTTTGACCTAGAATATAACATCAAATTAAACAACAGTTGTGTTATTGACTTCATACCTACTTGCTAGTTTATACTACACAACGGGGATGGCACAATTCAGAGTTACTGATTCAGTAGACCTGCTTCAAGAGAACTGCATATTTTGGTGAAGCCTTTGTCGTGGTATAGGGAATGAACACAGTCACAACAGATGCATAATTAAGCACAATCAGTGGCCTGACAATAGGCAAGCACAGGAAGGTTAGACGTCATTCCGCAACATAACATCGGTTATGGGCTTCGTTGGCGGACTTCGTCAGGCGTGTCTAAAATAAAATTCTATTGATAAAGAATCACCGAATACCCGAAGGGAATAGCAACGGACGGCGAAATCATATTTGTTTACTAGTCACATCTCTTGTTGCTGGATGCACGGTGGGAGGAAGGTTACACGAACACGTCGCATAGCGGAATTGAAGGAAGGGTGTCAAACGTTGTGGCAGCGTCTGGTGTTAATCAAGACAGGCGGCTAAGGATCGAGATGGAAAAGACGTATTTTGGTCAGACCATTTATATGAGTAGAAACTATAAATAAATACACCATAATACGCTGCTATGATCACAAAAATTTATCCTGTGTTTGATACTAGTCTGTATTCACTAATTTTTCGGAATACCGTTGCTGAGGGTCAACATGATGTGGTCTTATAGATATTTATTAACTAATATTTCGGAGGGACCTCCTACTTTCATTTTCAGGGTAAAAAATAAGAAGACAGTAGATTGCTCCTAATTTTGGTATATTCTTCACACTAGCCGCCATGCTAAATTCAGATCTCTCAATAACGTCTACTTAATATAGCCATCGTAACCCACGTGTTACGTGATAGTGCTCTTACTTACTTTACTTTCCCAGTATAACGCATCATATCATGATTAGGATTACGAAATGATAAATCAAAACATACTGGGAAAAGTAAAGGGAAATGAAGTTAACAATATAACCCTAAAAAAAGGCAAGTAAAGATCGCCTTAAAACAAGAAATGAAGGCCCAGACTAAAACAAAATAAAAATGTTACTAATAATACCAGTTCAATTTTTTCATTAATGTCAATATTAATAATTATAATTATTATTATTCTGTTATTTGTTATTGCTGTTAATAATGAGGATAAAAATGATCTGCACTCCTCACCCAATATTGTGCGGGTGATAAAATCGAGAAGAATGAGATGGGCTGGGCATGTGGCGCGTATGGGTAAGGAGAGGGGCGTGTATAGGGTCTTGCTGGGGAAACCGGAGGGAAAGAGACCACTGGGGAGACCTAGGTATAGATGGGTGGATAATATTAGGATGGACCTCCAGGAGGTGGGATGTGGGTATATGGACTGGATTGCGTAGGCCCAGGATAGAGACAGGTGGCGGACGCTTGTGAGTGCGGTAATGAACCTTCGGGTTCCGTGAAATGCGGGGAATTTCTTGACTAGCTGCAAACCATTTAGCTTCTCAAGGACTCTGCACCATGGAGTGAGTAAGTAAGTAAGTATGTTAATAATAATAGTCAGCCTATCGATTAAATTGCTCAATATGATTGCTACATTCAATAACTGACATTGTTGTACGGTATATGGTCAGTACAGTTGAGGTTTATTACACGTTGCTCACTCGCTATATTTTATTGTCAAGACTGTTCCTGTATACAGTGTAATTTCTATGCACATTGTGCTCCAGGAAACAATGGGGAACGCAAACAACGCCATCCCTTTCAAGTCGCCCTCACAACATTCCGATTGAAACTACGTACTTCTCATTCAGAAATATACTTGACCTATAATCCATTAAGCCGTCGCGAGACATTCTTCTAAATCTGCTAGCTAGAGAAGCAGACTAGCCTAAATACCTGTTCGATTCTTGTGGTACTATTTAAAGACTCTCTTTCAAAACATGTTACAGAGTATTTTTATCTCAGTATTTAACCAACTGGATGCACAAAATTTGTTTCACAATAAGTTTTATTTCATGTGCTCGAAACATGTAGAGGCATGAAATAAAACTTATTGTGCAACAAATTTTTTGCATCAATTTGGTTAAATACTGAGATAAATATACTGAGATGCACGGTCAACAAAACGTCAAAAAATGTTACAAAGTGCCACGACAAGGGGTGACTTAAAGATTGGTAACGTTTACAGTCAAATATGTTGCGCTTGACGGTCAACGTTCATCAACACAACGCGATCGATTATTTTAAAAAAAATCAGATAACTGTGAATGATGTTCGGGATAAATGTGGAAGTGGTCACGGCCAAATCTGACAAATCTTTCGTGTGTAGTGGACATGGAAAACAAAGAGAACGGGTCCCTCGAGAAAATTTGAATTTGGAATGTGACAGAGCATAGCTTCACTCAAACACGACGTCTGTGTCTAGGCCTACAATGCAGTACAATACCTGTGCAGGCAACAGCGTGTCCAGTGACACCACTAGACCGAAAACAAGTAGTAGACTTCAGTTGAAATGTGACGCAGTGAGGGAAACTGGCGAATGGAGTGGGTAGCCAGTACTCTTCACGCTACCACGGAACATGGTGTATCGAGCATTAGTGCCGCTGATGCGCACACCTCGGCTGCCAGTAGTCGACTGAACTGAAGCCCCCGCCAATTTAAATTGACTCGTCCGTTTCGCCGAAAGACGAAATCTGGTTTCTGCGTGTGTGCCATCACATTTCAACTGGCCTGTACACATTTACACGAAAAGGTGTCGTGACATCGCTATCTTCTCGCCTAGCGTAGCCGGACTGCGTTGATTCCCATCGGGTGCGTATTTCTATAAAGTGTTAAGAGCGATTCGCGATTTTCTAAGGGCTTATTCAAAGGAAAAGGCTTTTTCAGGACTTTTGCTTCAAACTTAGGAAAACTAAGCCGGAAACGTGTGAAATAATCCCAGCAGATTTCGCTGATAATTCTATGGGAAGAACACGGGTTTTTGAGTGGTTTTGTCCTTTTAGAGTGGGGAAACTTCGGTTGAATACTGCGAGGTTCCAGGTCGTCTCTCCACACGTAGAACAGGAGAAAACGTTGAGAAAGATCTTAAAACTCTTCAACGAACGTTGAAGATATAAAACTTTAGAGATCGCTTGCAGGCTGCACCTCTCGGATAGATATTCCAGCGAACTGTCAGGCCCGACTTGAAAGAACACGCGGCTGATCGCTGCGAAGTTTGTGACTCGATTGCTCGTGGGTGTTCAGCAGACACAGCCTGTGTTTGTGTTCGAGAAACTGTAATGAAGTTACGTATAAACTGCCTAATGTTCCTTTCGAGAGTTATTGCAGGAGGCGACACCTGGGTTTACAGATGCGACCGAGAAAGTAACAGCAGTGAAGTGAAGTGAACGAAGCAAAGTGAAGTGGAATGAGGCGAAGTAAAGTGCA
>Ga0131853_10011251_pt1 | contig 16368 bp, 11 predicted proteins | sample TergutLab28metaG_FD_92764 | JGI IMG/M metagenome (GOLD analysis project Ga0131853, IMG submission 92764) | Labiotermes labralis P1 segment gut microbial communities from Petit-Saut dam, French Guiana - Lab288 P1 (version 2) (version 2) | ecosystem: Host-associated > Arthropoda: Insects >...
CTTTTTGGCAATGTCCATCAAAACAGGGATTGTACGCAAAGCCTTAAAAAATCCACCTATGCCGGTAGTTTCTTGTCCAATCAGCCCATATTTTAAAGGAATCTTTTCGTCAAGCACCCGAGCTGCAAGTTTGCCAACCCGAATTTGTACAAAAACAAAATCTGCACTAGTTAAAGCTTCATCATAGTCTTCGGTCAAAAAAACATCACAAGTTAGATTTGCATGACTAACCATACGCTTAGCTAAACTTCCTACAATATTAAGCTTTCGGGTATCAATATCCATCAAATATAGTTCATTTAACGGCATTGTATCCTTACGGGCAATAAGCCCTTCAATAAGTTCAGGAGTGTAAGTACTACCTGACCCAATAATAGCAATCTTTAATTTTTTCATTTTGTTTAATCCTTTCCATACTAATCCCAAGTAAAGGGAAAAGAAAAGGCGCATAAAAATGCGCCAATTCCAAAGTAATAAATCTTATCTAAAGAAGTTGTCAATAATCTCCTGGTTGGGTCCGCGATGAACTTCAATAGCTTCTGCTACTGTACGATATCCATTAAGGAAATCATCTGCAAATGTGTTCCAAACCCAAGTAAATTCTTCAAGGTCACGTGCAAGGTCATTTCCACGCATGTTTCCAGAAATATGCATCCAACGTTGTGCGTCTTCTTCTGTTTGGAACTCGTTACGTGCGCTTGTTAGTCCGCCAATACGCATGAGCCACAACTCATCACCAGCCCATCCAAGAAGAGCTTCAACAATTTGAAGAACTTCAAGTGGATCGTAAACACCGTTAGGGATTACAAGACCTTGGTCAAAGCCAATTTGCCATGAGTTTCCACTAACATTGCTTGGACCTGCCGGGAATGGAAGTGCACTAAAGCTAAGCTCTGTTCCGCCAATCATACCCCAGCCCCACATGTGTTGTGTAGAAAACACTGTATCACCTTCAAAGAAAGATGAATATGATCTACCCCAGTTATCTTGATCTGTTGGAAGAACATAGTTCCAAAGGCGTTCATCCATCATTGTGAAAAAGAACTCAACAGCTTCAAGTTGATTTGGTTGATCAAAAGCATAAATATAATCGGATGTCATCATTGTTGCGTCATTTGATGCAAAAAGAACATTACCTAAGTCATTAACTGTTCCGCCCATGCCATAATAGCCTTGAGCTTTTGCAGTACGCATGATGTCAAGTAAAACATCCCATGTCCAGTTACCGGATTCATAAAGCTCAACTGGGTTTGGAAGTCCAAGACGGTTTATAAGGTCATTGTTTACAATAAGACCAAGTGTACGCCATGGGTCACCACCTGTGTTTGCATTGACTTGCCAAATTGAATTTTCAACTTCAACAGAAGCATTGATTGTATTTCTTGCTCCGTGAAGGTCACTCCCCGGGAATTGAAGTGTTGCTATATCAACTAGGTGTCCGCCTTGCATAGCAATAAGTGTTTGACGACCGGAAAGAAGTACGACTTCTCCAATTGGGTCACCAGCCATTTGGTGTAGAAGGAATGTCTCTAAATGCTCGTCGTAGCTCATTGTATTTACCCATTCGATTTCAATGTTAAAACGACGTTCTACTTCACGCATGTTGTCATATTGCATACGAGCCATTTCATAGTCGGAAGCTGTGTCCGGGTCTGGTGCTTCAGCCGGTGCTGCACCAAGCATTTGGTGAAGGTAGAATGATGCAATTCTAAAAGGTCTTGGTGGGTCTGTGTGTACTACTTCTTGTGCAGGTTCATCATCTGGTTCATTTGATGTCACTGGGTCTGCTTCCTGGGTTACTTCTGGTTCGTTTGATGTTGCTGGTGTTTCATCGTCATCATCATTGTTGCAAGCTGTAACAAAAACTAAAGCTGCAACAAGAAGTGCGATTAATAAAAAAATCCTTTTCTTACTCATTTTTTTTCCTCCTGATTTTATACCTTTGTTTCAAGGTAATTTTTTATATTTATCCAACTATCCCGCTGCGTTCCATACCTTCTACAAAGTATCGCTGCAAGAATAGATAAATAACAAGTATTGGTGTAATAGCAAGAAGTACTCCGCCAAACACTACCATTTGAACAAACACTGGGTTTCTTACTTCCTCAATTGCAGTATAAGTAAACCCAAGTGTTGAAAGCATTGATGCCATCATTGTGTTTCCTGTCATTAACATTCCAACGTAGTAAGTATCGTTGTAATGCCAAACAAATGCAAAAAGTAAAACTGTAACAATTGCTGCTGTTGCATTTGGAATCATGATTCTTACATATGTTTTTAATGGTCCTGCTCCGTCAATAAAAGCTGCTTCTTCAAGTTCCTTGGGTATCCCACGGAAAAACTGGCGGAATATATAAATATAAAGCCCGGAGCGGATTCCTACACCTGTTAAAGTAATAAGAGCTATCGGCCAAATAGTGCCAACAAGATTCCAGTCACTAGAGCCAAGGAAAAAGCGGAAATTAAGGAACATTGGAATCATATAAGATTGTACCGGCACAATTATAGTTATAATCACAAGCGCAAATAGTATATTACTTCCGGGGAACTTAAATCTGGCAAAACCATAACCCACAAAAGAAGTAACTATGACATGAAGTACAGCAAGCCCAAATGAAAATGCTAGAGTAGAAACAAGGGTTCTCCAATAATTCATGTGTGTAATTGCCGCTTGGATATTATAAAGTGTAGGTTCAATTGGTATAAGAAAAACCAGCGGATTTGTTACATCTTCTCCGGACATAAACGCACGTGATACAACACCAATTACCGGGGCAAGAATATATAACAAACTCCAGCAACAATAATTGCTACACACACGCCAAAGATAAAGTTTTTGACTGCCGTTGTCCATTTCTGAATATTATTTTCCGTTTTAGAGGAATTAAACCATTCGTAAATTGCTTTAGTCATATTAACTCCTCCTAGTCTCTATAGAATATAAATTTGGAAATAACTAAACAAACCATAAGCAGTACTAAACTTACAAGTATTGCGCTTGACATTGACATTGCTGCCGAAACCCCAATATTAAAATCTACAATGTATGCGTTGTGGGCAGTTTCAACAACGGGTGCGTTTGCGTAGGTGTCAATTACCGTATAAACCACATTTGTAATAATCAGAGGTGAAACCATTGGAATTGTTATTTTCCAAAATGTTTCATACCCCGTTGCACCTTCAATTTGTGCAACTTCATACATTGACGGTGGAATTGATTGAAGTGCTGCAAGGAAAATAAGGATTTGCACCCCGGAAGCACGAATTACATTGTGTAAGTTTGCAATCGCCTCTGTAATAAACCCGACAACTTGTGAAGGCAGCCCAAGAGTAGATAGCAGCCCAATTATTGCAGCAGCATTAAACCCTTGTTGGTCACGCATGACATCCGGTGGAACAGATGAAACTCCACCCATCATCATTGCAATACTAAGCTCAATTGTGCTTGCAATAGCTCCCGCTCCCATAATAACAGGAAGGAAAAATATTGCACGAACAAGACCTCTCCCCATAAACTGACGGTTTAAAAGTATTGCCATAAAAAGCGAAAAGAAAATAATAAGAGGCACATTAATAACCATGTTAAAGACTGATTCAAAAAGCTCTCGTGTAAAAAAACCATGCTCCCTAAAAATATGATGAAAATTGTCAAGCCCAACAAAGGTATAAACTAAACCTTCACCGGTAACAACATCAATTTGGTTAAAACTAAACCGTGCAGCTTGAAGAAAATTAAACAAAAAAAACACTGTTATACCAATAAGCCAAGGAAGAATAAACATATAACCGGAAAGCATTTCTCTTCCACGAAGTGAAAGTCCCTTGCGTTTTACCTTGTTCATGACACACCTCCTGTAACAACAAACCACTGTGGTGGAATGGTTACTTCCCCAGCCACAAATTCGTTTCCTGTATTGTTTACATAAATGCGAGTGCCATTACTAAAAACTGTAACTGTCACTTGTTCGGAACCCATGATGTCGTACTGCCCACCAGCAAGCACATCAAACCCTACAATACGTTCGGCACGTAGATGGCGATACACATTGTTAAATATTTCATAGTGCAAAATTGCTGTATCCATCCAGTTGACATAATGCGTAGAATAAAATCTCTCATGAGGTGAAAACTGCGCATGACGTGTTGGCAAAGCAGAAAGGATATAACGTGGGCTTGCCCCGGTTGTCATACTATTTAAAAGAACTGTTAATGGGCTAAAGTTTTCACGCATATTTGCAGGCCGACCAGCAAACTCTATAAAACCATGAAGTACCATTGAGTAAAAAGGAACATCGTAGTCTATTTTGTGGAAACGGTCTGTTTCTGTGGGTGCATCAACAATATGAGAAGCAAATGCAAGTGAATAATCATTACCACCAAAAACAACAAGATTATGGAAATTTTCATTTAAACGTTCCATTTGGGAAACAGAAATAAGACGAGAATGTTCACGGTCAACTGCATCACGACGGTGGATACTTTCGGAAAGGATATCACCCATGTCTGCAAGTGCCAGACCATCAATGCCAACTCTACGTTCAAAATTTGGTATAAACTCATCAACATGGAACGGAATAACTGCTGGGTGAATAATTACAAACCAGTCGTTTCTGTGAATTGAAAATCTTGTAAACATCATATCTCTTGCAACCCGTGACATGAATCCAAAGTAACCACCGGGGTCACGTGCTGATTCAAAATTGCGGCTAAAGTTTCGTGAGAAGTAATTTGTAAGTTGGAAGTTTACAACCGGATGAAGTCCTCCGCCATTGAGTTGCAGACGAGTGTTCATTTCTTGAAGCTCACGTGCATTTCCAACTCCACGAATTGGATTTACTTGTTTTGCAACGTCATGGTTAATACCTCTGTTAAACCAGCCATGAAGCTGCATTTGAACCCGGTTTACTCCGCTTGCATTTAACGTATCTAAAAAACCATGTGCATCTTCTAAACTGGTCATTACTTCAAGCGACATATATGGTGTGCCAAGGAAATGCCTTTGAACGTCAATTGCTCCAAGGATATCAAGATAAAATGAGCGGTCTCCCGGTCCATTAAGTGGAGTAAGTATCCCTTCATCAACTAAAAATCCTTGATATGCTTGTGCCATTCCTCCAACACCGGGGTTTTCTTCGGCTATAAAATGGTACATAACTGTAATGTCACCGGTGTAAATAATATTTTGGACTACAGTCATGTCACCTCCGCCACCGGGGATTCCACCCATACCAACATTCATTGATTGGCGGAGTAGGAAGCTAAACCAAGCATTATTGTGTGCAGAAGTTCCGCCAACACCAATAGTTTCAGCAGCTACATCAGCGTGAACTGTTCCAAGTGCCTGACCGCTGTAGATATGGGCAAGAAATGCAGCGTTATTATTTTGTATTCCAAACACCGGAAGGCGTGTTGGCTGCTCCATTTGAGGAAACAAAACAGTTGTAAGAAAATCAACACCGTATACAGGAAGCTCAAAAGCCATTTCACGGTATTGACCGTTATTGAAGTTTATAACTCCTCCTGAACCACTTGGAACAAGGATAAATCCGTCATCTTCTAAAGAGCCTGCACCAAAGAATGGCAAAATACTTACTGCAAAAAGGTCAGCCTCAATGTCACCCTGTGCTTCTATACCATTAATTGGTACATTAACAATCATACGGTCACGGTCAAGAACTATTTCAAAAACTGCTGTAAAAAAGTCAAAACTAATTTCAGGGTCATATCCGGCTAAAGCGTTAAAATAAGCAGTTTCTTCAAATGACCAACCAAAATCATCAAACATGTCAAGCATTCTTGTTGTATTTATTGCATGGTCAAAAATACCTTCAATTAACCACCTGAAGCCGTAAATTGCATACTCATTATCTTCTTCAAACTCACGCCACTGTAAACGGAAGAATCGTCCGTCAGCCGGGTCAATTGATAAAAAGTAATCATGCATTTCATCAAAAAGTTCTTCGGTAATATATCGTGGAATTGCATGAAGTCCAATATCCATGTTTCCAACAATATATTCAATTCTAATACCGTTATCTAATGAAGTAATGGTAAATTGGTTTGGCCCAAAAGTTGCAGAATCATTGTAAATCCAGCGGTGATTTGGGCGGCGGTTTATATCATAGAAGCTAAACCCCATGTTTGAACGCATAACTCCACGCTGCCAAGGGTTTGCAACATGTTCGGGCCCTTGTGGGCTGGAGTGCCACACTGTACCGTTTCTTTTGTCGTAAATTGCAAATGTCGTATCGTATTCATTTATATATAGTGCAATTTCACTCGTTTCTGCTGCAAGTGACATACCCTCAACACGAGAATTTTCAATTGGCGTTAAAGGTGTAAAGGGTGCTCCATCACCAAAATCCATAGTACGGGTAAGGTGAGAAAAATCATAAATTGTATTGCTGTTTATATACCAAATATACGCTACAACTGCTATAGCTATAACTCCTAAAAAAATTAAGCGGTTACGCCACAATTTTTTTGTTTTATGATTAATTTTCATGCCCTTTACCTCCTAATCAGCCCCGGAATAATAACTCGTTGTAAACACTATAGGCAAATCCCCATAATTGCTGCCATAGGGTAAACAATAATGTAAGCAAAAATACGATAACCAAAATTGAAACAAAAGTCAGAAAAATTGTTGCTACTGCCTTTGTTGCAGTATAGTTGTGAACAGTAACAAGCCCAAGGAAAACAAGGACTATAAAATAAAACATTCCTACTCCAACAATTAAAGCATAAAAACCTGCTTCTTCCATAGAAAGGAAGTTGCTTATAATCGCTGCCGGAGCAATGGTGAAAACAAGAGGTGTCATGGCGTAACAAACTGCCATATAAATTTCTTTAAACTTGCCTTCACCGTTTGTAAGTGATGTAACAGACCAGTTGGCTACACAAAACAGCAATAGCGCACCGGAAAGCATAAAAAAGTCAAATATTGAGTTTAAGGAAAGCGGATGACGGTCATTTACAAGAAGTGATGCATATTGATTTGAAAATGAAAAGGATAAAACAACAATTAAAAAGTTTAGCGTTGCAATCCATACACGACCCTTTCCTTCAAATTTCATGGAATAAAAACCATTAAAAGGCTGTGCCATAATTTGTACAGGCAAGGAGTAGAAACTTAGGAATTTTTTCATACAGCTTCCACCTTTCCTTTAACAATGCGTTTAACAATCTTGTAAGCAACAAATGCCCCAATAAGCCCCATACCACCAGTTAAAACGATAGGTAGAACAGTTTGCATCTGGTCAAGGCGGTTGCGCCTAAATGCTACAGAAAAGTATCTTAAATCCATTCCACGACGCAAGTAGTACATTGCAGCAACATTATCACCTTCAGCAAGTTTGCTGCGTCCAATTCCTGCCCATGCAAGCATGAAGTTTTCATCTAGGCGAGTTAATTCTCTCCAAACATCTGCTGCGGCTGCATCGTTTCCATTGTAGCGGAGTTCAATCGCTAGGTTTATAAGGCGACCATATTCTGTTGGCGCAAATTGTGTTACCCGGTTATTTCCGGCATCCAGTACCAAAATATTATCACCAAGCATTTCAATTGATACAGGTCGTCTTGTCATTCCCTGGATTGTTCCAATACCGGAAAATACGTAAAGTAAGTTTCCTTCAGAATCATAAGTGTAAATACGCCCACGAGTTGAATCCAGAGTTGTATACATTCCATTTGGTCTTGCTACAATATCAATAAAAGCAGATGCACCGGCCATTGTTCCCATCGGACGAAACCTTTGGTCGCCACTTATTGCAACATTTGAGTTGAAGTTTTGAATAACATCTTCACCACGGGGGTTTAAGCGCATAACTTGGTTACTGCTTGCCCACGGCTCAATATTTGTTGTAAAAACAAAATTGTACTCGTCAAGGGACATGCTTTGAAATTCTGTAGGGATAAAGCGGCTTTGCCTTTCAAGTTGAGTATCTGTCATGAAAAACCGCCAAAATAGTTCAATTGGGTTAAAACCAACGTTTATTGTTCCAAAGTATCCGGTAAATTCACCATTTGAGTTAAAACTCATTATGCCTTCAAAAACGTGCTGAACAATAACAAATGTACGTCCGCCACGGTCTACAAGAACATGAAGTGGACGGAAAATAAAATCGTCCTCAAGTCCTTCAGCGTCTGGTGCAACAATTTCACGGATAAATTCCCCGTCCCAGTCAAGAACTACTATACGGAACGAAAGCGTGTCTGCGATGAAAACTTCACGGTTTTCTGTAACAAAAACACCATGCGGACGGTTTAAATTTTGCCATACTCCATCTTGATAAAAACCGGTGATTGTATAAAGCAAATTTAATTCTTCATCAAAAACAATAATCCGGTTATTGCCTGAATCTACTATTAAAATAGTTCCATATGGGCAAACATGAATGTCTGTTGGGTCATTAAGAAGCCCAAGTGACTCGTCAATTTCGTTTGCGCTAAATGTGCGAACCGGAACATAAGCAGCAGGAGCAGGAACAAGAACTGCCCAGTGATTAAAGTTGTAACCCTGGAAAGGAGTATCTCCAAAAGCAGGGACAACAAGAGTGAGAGCAATAATAAAAGCAAGGGTAACAGACAAAATTTTGCCTAAAATCTTTTTAATCACGAGTTTTACCCCCTTAATCTTTCATACCTGATGTAGCCATTGTTTCAATAATCTTACCCTGTGAAATTATAAAGAAAGTGATAGGAACCATCATTGTAATAAACATAACTGCTGCACCGGCACCAGCACGAGCAGGACCACCAAGTTGGATTTGATTTAATGCAAAAGTTAGTGGTTTAAGCTCTTCACTTCTTAGGAAAACACCACCTGTTGTTGCCCAAAGTGCTTGAAACTGGAGGATAATAAGTGTAAGCCAAGCCGGTTTTACGTTTGGCATTATAATTTTTCTCCAGATAAAAAACTCTGATGCACCGTCAAGACGAGCTGATTCAATTAGCGAATCCGGAACTTGCTCCATAAATTGCTTCATCAAATAAAGCCCAAGTGAAGCAGAAAATGCCGGAAGAATAATTGCTAAATAAGTGTTGTTAATACCCAAGGCTGAAATGATAAGGAAATTTGGAATTGCAGTAACATGACCTGTAAACATTAGCGAAAGAACAACTATTGCAAACAAAAATCCTTTGCCGGGGAAATTACCTTTGGCCAGTGGATATGCAGCCATAGAAGCAAAAATAAGATGCCCGACTGTACCAAAACCTGTGATTATTACTGAGTTTAATAAGTAACGTGAAAAAGGTACCCAGCTTTCCTGCATAATAATAAATACGTCTGAAAAGTTTGAAAAAGTAGGGTTTCTTACCATAAACCTTGGAGGGAACAAAAACAGTTCATCAAGAGGTTTAAACGCATTACTTATGGTAAGAATAAGCGGCATACTTGTAAAAGCTGCAAATATTCCAATAAATAGGAACAGTGCAATTGTACCACCGGTAGAGCGGTTTAGCTTTTTTGTACGTTTCGCAAGTTTAGCTTCTTTTGGTTTACGCATTATGTTCCCACCTTCCTAAGCAAACGTTGTACAAGTTTGTTTGTACCAATCATCATTAGGAACAAAATGGTTGCAATTGCAGAGGCGTAACCCATTTCAAATCTAATCCAGCCAACATCCATAAGGTGGGTAACTATTGTATCACCGGCATAGTTTACTGTAGGCATACCAGCCAGTGCTGTAACAATGTCGGCAACGGCAAAGGATGCTGTAATTTGCATAACTGCGCCAAACATAAGTTGAGGTTTCATACTGGGAAGGGTAATAAACCAAAGCTCCTGCCAGCGGTTACGGATACCATCAACTGCTCCTGCTTCATAAAGCGCACGGTCAACAGTTTGAAGCCCTGCAATAAAGGCAAGGAAACCAACACCAAGTGACATCCAAAGCTGAACAACAAGCAAAATTGGTAAAATATAACGTGCATCTCTAAACCAGTTTATTGGGTATTCAAAAATACCTAGATTTTGCATTATACCGTTTACAATACCGTATCTGTCACCACTAAAAATAACTAGCCAGATAAAAAATGCATTGCCGGAGATTGATGGTGCGTAGAAAATAAGTGTCATTACAGCACGGAGTTTTGGTGGAAACTCATTAATTATCCATGCAAATGTGAAGCAAAGCAGATAACTAAGAGGACCGGTAACTACAGCAAAAATTAATGTGTTTTGAATGGCTATAATAAAAATTTCATTTTCTAAAAACAAACGGATATAGTTTTCCCAGCCAACAAATTGGGGAAATTGAAGCATGTTAAAGTGGGTGAAACTAAGAACTATTGCCATCATTACCGGAAGCACAGTAAAGGTAAAAAATAAAATAAAATACGGTGCCATAAGACCATAATGCTGGCGGTTCTTTTTAATTAGCGTCCACTTTGTGTCTTTATAGTCCAAGGTTATTCCCTCCTGTTAAAAACGTTCGCACAATTGCTTTGCAATTCTGCTCACGGACTGGACTACTAGTAGTCCAGTCCGAACTCCCGACGTTTAGCACGTATTTCGTCATTAATCAACCTTACAAAATCCCTAAGTGCTTCACGTGCACCAATATTTTCAAGTTCAACTGTAGTATAGAATGCATTTCTAATCTGGCGAGGTGTAAAGTAACCACCCGGAACTTGTGGAATACCACGCACATGTTCACGCTGGGCTAGTAAACTTTGATAATCTAGCACAGGCCATGCCATGCGAGAAAATGCTTCAAGGTTTGCAGATGGGTGTCTTGCTGCTGCCCCCATAAGTGATTCCATTTGCCGTCCAAACTGTGTTTGAGTGTCTGCGGAAGTCCACCACTTCATAAACTCCCATGCTGCATCTTTGTCTGCAGCACGTTCCATCATTATTGTGGAAACCCCACCAATTGGAACAGCACGATTTATAGTACCGTCTTCTTGTGGGATACCAGGGACAGGTCTAAATCCCCACATTCCCCTAATTTCCGGTGCAAAAACTTGAAGTATGTTGTAGTGAGTAAAATCCGCAATAGCAATAGGCATTTCTCCTGCACGAAAACGATTTATAAAATCGTACTCACGAGGCAGATTGTAATCGGTAAAAAATCTTGTGAAGTCACGGAAAGCGTTTAGTGCAACATCAGAATCTAAAGCAGAACGAGTTGCATCTTCATTATATAGCTCACCACCGTGTTGATATAAAAACATAGTATAGGTGAAGTCAGTAATATCCATTCCCCATGAAGCAACCGGAATACCAAGTTCAAGGTGAAATTGCCCAAGATGAGCAATTGCGGAACGTACCTCGTCCCATGTGTCCGGTGGGGTTAAATCTATTTCATGCAAAATATCCTGGCGGTAAAAAAGCATAAAATATGTCATTGTTTCCGGCAAGCCAAAAACTTGACCGTCAAAAGTAAATGGTACCATTGCTTCCGGGTGGAAACGTTCAACTACTTCATCAAAACCGGGCATACCGGAAATATCTGCTACAGCACCACGAAGCCCAAAGTCCATTGGAAGTGCATTACCAACAGAGATTGTTACGTCCGGTCCTTGACGTGCAACTGTTGCAGGCAAGAGTGTTGCCATGTCAACAAGTTTTAATGTTACCCCAATACCGGTATCACGAGTAAACGTTTCATCTATCATTTGTTTAATAACATTTGCTTGGTCACGACCTGTACCAATCCAAACCTCAACATTTCTGTAAACTCCGTCAACAGAAGTTCCTATTGTGTTGTAATCAATAATAAACGAGAAGAAAAGTGTAAGTATTTCATGAATTATTTGTCTCCACCAGCTGCGTCCGTTGGTTGGTGTTGGAGCATCATACGGAAGAATATAAATTGCATCAACAGCAAGCATTTGGTCACGAACAATCATAATCCATGTTCCAAGTGAGCCAATATTTATACGAAAATCAAGTAAACGACGTGGAATATTTTCAATATCATCAAGGATTCTCCCAATGATATGTGCTGTGGAACGTATAACAGTGTCACGGTCACCACGACCTACAGACATTTCTGTAAGACGAGCAAAAATTCTTTCAAGTCTAGCCTGCTCATATTCCAGAGCACCACGCAAATGTGGCAAACGCCTTTCAATATGATAATCACGAAAAACATCAGGGCTTAGTCCTGTAATCATAACAATTTGACGGTAAAGGTCATTTAGTATTAAAGCAGATTCCTGAATTTCACGGAAGTAAGGAGCATAGTCACCAAGAACTGCTTCCATTCTTATCGTGTTGTGACCTGCTTGAAGGTGAAACATAAATGGAGAATCATGCCCTCCAAGAGTTTCAACTCTCCATCCATTGCGGAAACCAAACCCAACAGCTTCCATTTCAGAAAAAGGAACTTCACCGTTTACGGTAATCCTACGGAAGGAATTAGCACCACGGTGGAAATTTTGGCGAACATTCATTGCTATTTTATATAGCCCTTCTTCTTCAACATAAACATCCCACTCAATCCAACTGCCGGGTTCGCTCCATGAACTACCGCCAATATTGTTGATTCTAATATAACGTGGGCTGTATGGGTAAACACCTGGTCCACTGGTGTCTGCTTGAGGCGCAAGCATTGGCGATGACTTGCGATCTGCATCTTGCCCTTCAAGGCGGATACCTTCAAATGTAGCAAGGGTAGGGCGGTTTATACCGGTAAACCCAGCGGAAACTTCTGCATAAGGGCGGACATCTGAAACTTGGTGAATACGGAGCTGGCGAATAACCATCGGTTCACGTTGTGATACAAAACCAATAGTATTCCAACCCTCATTAAAGTAAAACAAAAACGGCTCGTTGTAAGTTCCCATGGAGTCACGAAGTACAACTTCCTGCCAGTCATGATATTCTACTTGGGAAGGACGCATATCATTTCCAAGTGCGTCACGCTCTATTTCATCAAGTTGGTTTACCCAAATACGTCTAAACTCAATTGGGCTGGCTTCAAAAAACGGTTGCTGCCCATTTATAAAAAGCGCACGCTGGATATCTGAATTTCTACCAAGGACATTAAAATAAAGGACAGAAATATTATAAAGTCCTGCCTCACTTACATAAAAAGACCATTCAATAAGCCCTTGCTCGTCTGTCCAAACAGAAGTGCCGGGTACACCATGAAGGTCTTCGTAATATCTTATTGTCATGCCGCCAACAACTGAATAATCAGCAGCGTCAATTGTATATTCCATATTTGGGCGACTTGCATGAACATGGTCAGCCATGTAATTTGTAAAGTGATAACGACTTCCAAAGGTTGCAAGCATGTCTGCATAAAGTTGAAACTGCTCAAAGCCTGCTTCTGTATCATTTGCTAAAACAGGTGTAGAAAAAGCACTAAAAGAGCCGAAAATCATTAAAATAACTAGCAAATAGCAAGTTAAACGTCTTCCCATTCGTGTTTTCATCTAAATCGCCCCCAATATCTCCAAAGGTTTATACAAAATCAATAGAATTTTAGTTGAAATCTAAGATTATGTCAACATAAATTAACGAAAGCGGTTTCGTGATTGTGGCTTTACACGAATAGGGGGAGGAGTATAAGCCTGTTTGCTTGTGTGAAGTTACAATAAAAAGCACTCACTTTCCACTTTAGACATGGTGGAAAACAAGTGCTTTTTATGTGCCAGGAAACTGCTCCGCATTTTCCTGCTATATTTAACTATTCATATCTTACAGGTAATTCATAATAGTATATCATTTGAAAGTTCTCGTTATACCTTACAATTTTTATGGGGTCTGTTAGGTTAATTGGTACAACTGCTCTCATGGCGTGAAATATTTCTCCGGCACTAAGGTCTTGGGTAGTCAAAAAGTTCCTGTCTCCGCTGGCTCTTAGTCCACCGTCCCAAAATTCAATTTCTACATCACCTTGATATACAACAAAATTTCTGGTAAACGGTCTGTTTATGTTATGGACTGTTCTTGCCTCATAGTCATAGTAGATTACAATAACATCTGTTTGATTGCGCCCTACTCCGGCTGTAGTATGATAGGCTTCAACAAATTTTATCGAATAATCCCCGTTTGCAGACAAAAATATATCACTGCTTTCTACATGAACGGCAGCTGCGGTTTCAATACTCACGGCTCTCATATGCAGATAGTTAAAACCACTTAATACGCTATCGTTACTAATTTCGGCAACTACACCGGTTATCCGTGGGTCGCCAAAAGCTACACCAAATGACTCAAAAAATCTGCCAAATATGTTTTCTTCAGGTTGTGGGGTTGTTGTAATTACACCTCGTCCAACTGCTCTAACTTCAACAACATCATTAGCTTGGACTGTTATATTATCACTTAATTCAATCAAGAAAATTCGGTCATTTCCTGCAATTTCTGCACCTACAAAATTCTTACTTTCACCGTCTTCAAAAACTATTGTAAAGATATCGGTAGCGATGCGAGCAGAAAAAGATGTAGTTCTGTCTTGATAAACACCTGATAGAGTATGTGTTGGTGAGTTAATTTCATGTCTAAACACTGCATAGTCCATCTCACGGTAAGCATTTGTCCAGCGTGGTACAAGTATAAAAAGAACAAGCCCGAGTACAGCAGCCAAAAATGCACCGCAGACAAAAGCAGATTTGCCTTTCCTCATTTTTATATCATGAGACTTTAATGTATCTTTAAGGGATTTCATTTGCTCCGGACTATTTTCCAGCGGTGGAATACTTAGGTTGTAAATATCCGTTTTACTGCCATCACCGGAAGGATAAACACCTTGGATGCGAAAATGCTTTGCAAAGATAAAGTTTCTTCCTGTAACAACTTTGCGTATATCTGCAAACCTGAAAAAATAGTGCTGCGTAATTTTTAACCTTTTGACACGTTTTCCATCTTCCTTAATTCTCTCGGTTTCTGTTACAAAGAAGTAATAACCATCGTTTGTTAAAGCAACACCCCCCTTTTCAGGCTCTGATGTGCTATAAAAACCATGCCCGGTAAAAATTCCGGCTACAAAACCAATAACACTTGTTAAAATATTAACTTTTGTGTTTCTTCTGTTGCTTAGCACTGCACCAATAAAAATTCCTTGATTTTCATTTGCAAGTGATTCATTGTAATCTTTTAATGCGTTGATAAAATCATTTCTTGATTTTTCTATTACTTTTGACATAAGTTGATTTCCTTTCAAAAAAGAAAAATAAAGGACTTTGCTTCATTGCCAAGTCCTTTATTTTTATATTTTATAACTATTCAACAGGTACAGCTTCATCAATAACAGTCGCCAAAATTTTCTCTTCACCTTTATCGGTTTTGCCAACCCAGCTCCATGAGATAAATATACCAATTACGGCACCAACAAGAGATAGCAGTGTATCACGCATAAGATACTCACCAAAAATGTAAGAATCCATGTAAAAGTATCTTATAACTTCTGAAAATAAAATATCGGAAAGTTCTTCACGTAAAATTAAAAAATTACAGGTTACGTCAACTGCAAGAGAAACAATAATTGTAGTAATTATAATAATAGCTATTGAAACAATTCCTCGCTTAGCCTTCATTAAACTCCAGCCAATAGATGCAGCAAGAGGAATAAGTGCAAACAAAAGCCAAACAAAATAATTTGCAAAATAAAGTATCAAAAGTGCAGGTATTCCACCAATAACAGCACCGGCAATAGCACCCAAAGTTCCTCTTATATAACCGGTGTTAAAGCTTCGTTCTTCATTGCCTGCTATAGTGCTTTGTTGAATGTCATCTAAGCATGTTTTGTGTACAAAGCGAAGTTGATTGTTTACATTAACCATCATGTCACCTTTACCATTTTGACAGTAGGGGCATGAGTCAAGTGGTTTAATGTTTTCTTCACTGCTAATAATTTGTTCAAGCATTTCCATAAATTTGTCATAAACTTCTTGTTCAGTATTTGGGTTAATTAACTCTACAAAAAGAACAAAACCAGAGTTTATAGAATTGTTTTCAAGTGTGTTAAACTTCCCAACATTTTCGTCGGTAGTTTTTAATGTTACTCTGTTTTTAAGTAATGGCTCGTCATTAAACTCTTTTTGAAGTTCTTTTAACTGATTTTTTGGTATCTCTTCTGCTATGGTAAAAACGAATTTAAACTGTGCAATTGCCGGCAGGATTACAGTTGTTGGGTATCCAAACAACGTCCCTACAAAGCGTTCTGCATCGTTTTCCCCCAGCTTTTTAAATCCTAATTGTTTAAGTACATCTGTCCGCTCCATAATAAACATTCCTTTTCAATATAGTAATTGAATGATAACATATATCATTTTTTTGTCAAATGATATATAATAGACTTCTTCTGAAATTAGCAGTGAGCTGTGTTGCATCGCAGAAAAATGGCGGCTTTAAGCCATTTTTTGAGAAGCGACATATGCGAACTGTATAATTTCCGAAGAAGTCTATTA
>Ga0131853_10011254_pt1 | contig 16364 bp, 16 predicted proteins | sample TergutLab28metaG_FD_92764 | JGI IMG/M metagenome (GOLD analysis project Ga0131853, IMG submission 92764) | Labiotermes labralis P1 segment gut microbial communities from Petit-Saut dam, French Guiana - Lab288 P1 (version 2) (version 2) | ecosystem: Host-associated > Arthropoda: Insects >...
ACACACACACACACACACACACACACACAACACACACACAACACACACACACACAACACACACACACACACAACACACACACACACACAACACACACACAACACACACACACACACAACACACACACACACAACACACATAAAAGACTGGGAAGTAGAACGGAGTATATTATCAACCCTTTGCTGCCAAACAACTTATAAAGACATCGCACAGTGAGTCCTTTAAATTGCCGAATGACTTACAAAGAAGTAGCAAACAGTGTGTCAAAGTTTGGAGGAATTTCGTTCACTCCTATCCAATAAACTGCAGTGGCTTGCTAAGTTGCAGGACCTTTGAAGGTCACGGTTTCTCTGTAGAGCCAGAATGGACCCCTTCCACTTCCGAAACACCCTGATTTATATGTTAACACTTAGCAACTGCGTATTTCTCTCAGTTTACTAATGTGGTTCCAGACACAGCGCACTTTGTTTATAGCTTGCACTTGATTCCACTGTGGGTTGAAATATCAACACTGACCTATGAAACAAACACTAACTGTTGATCAGAAAGGTTTCAGTGGTGTACTGTGCCCATATAGTTCAGACAAAACTAATGCTAAAAAATCAGAGATATCCACACAAAAATATGTTTACAGCTATGGGAGGCCCACAGATGTGCCTCTTGTAGTGCAGGAGTACTCTATAGGGATTGTGGGGCAGTCACATGCAACACACAGCCATCAATCTAATAAAAACATCTTGGACACCTGCAAATAGCTGGAATTTTATACAGTAGTCACATCATAGCTTTAGATCTGTTTTGCTGTCACTGTAGAAGAAGCTCAAATCTTAGTGGCATTAGGTTTCTGCAACTGTGCCCAGTCACAGAAAGGAGTCTCAGTAACACAGACCATTGTAGGCGTTGAGCAATGGCTGGGAAAAAATTGAACTTGAGGAGGAAGCCATCAGTGAATTTCTGGTTGCTGACACTGACTTGGAATCAGGTGATGAGACTAGCGATGTTGAAGATGATTTAGAGGACAAAGAAAAAGACGAACAACAACAAAAACAACAGCAGCAGCAAGCCTAGCAGAAGTCGAACCACAGGCTGCAATAAGTGATGGATTGCCAATCTGGGGACCGCCTAAAGGAAGGAACACAAATATTCATCCTTTTGTTGGTCCAGCAAAAGGTGTGAAAAAAAAAAGTGAGGCTCCACACATCAACAAAGACAGCTAGCCACTGTCTGTGTTGATGATGTTTCTACAGAAATTTTTCATCTGCTGGTGGAACAGACCAATGTATATTGCCAGCAATACTTAGACGGACAAGTTGGCCCTAGCTGACACAGGATGTGATCAAACACATCCAGACATCGACTAGACTGCTTATACAGATGCATGAAAAAATACCATAAAACTGCATGTACAAGTTTTCCTGAGGATGAACACTTGGTTGTTCAAAACATGTCAAAGACAATATAACTGACTTAAATCATTTGAAAGAAAGTGTACATTTTGTTCGCTCTTATTACATATGTATATCACAATGCACATTTCAAAAAACATAAAGCTGTTTAAAACATTTTCGTCTGCCTGCTTTACAGTACAATGGCCATATTCTACATGCAAATTAAATATTGCCACCATGATGATATGGTCAGTTTCATTCTACCAGATTGCTTTACCAGAGTAATTGGCCAGGATAGCCAACAACAAAAAACATGAGGCCTCACCAAAATCAGCCAACAAGAAACCTCAACTGTCCACACCAACATCCAAGTTGTCAGTTGGGTTACAAAACATAAACAATACAAATAAATTTTTCAGAGTTATGTCTTGTCCCAAATTAATTACGCTTATCTGAAGTACCTCTTATGGCATTTCTTTTCATAGCTTGACATTCCTATTGGGCCTAAGCCCCCTCATTTTTGGGACTTCAGGATCACACTAAGGCGTGGATTACAAAGGCCTACTCTACACGTTAGCTGCCAGCAAGTTCACTAACAGCTTTTAAACATGCTGGTGACTAAATCCGAGTGAGTGAAGCTGAAGTATGTTCAACTTCACTCGCTACTTGCTGGCTAGTATATTAATATGGTTGTAAACTTGCGCACTGTAACTGACATGGCCAGTTAAGTACCTTGTGATAAAACAATAATATTCTTCAGTTCATCTCTGAGATATTGTATGATGAACTAAACCGCTACTAGCCAACTGCCCAGCCTTTCCATTCGCACATATAAAAGGAAATGGTTAGTTTACACACTGCTCACTCACTAGCTGGCAACCGAGCTCGTTGGTGAGTAGCATGTAAAGTAGACTCATAATACCACCTTCGACATGCCACACTTGGTAGGAATCCTCTGGACGAGTGATCAGCCCCATGCACAGACATCTATCTGACAAAACATGCCACTCACAAACGACAGACACGCATGCCTCCTGTGGGATTTATAAACTCAATTCCGGCAAATAAGCAGCACACAGACTACCACCTTAGGCAGCACAGCCAGTGGGTTCATTCTAGTGTCATTTAGCAGACATAAAATTACAGTTTGGGACTCAGTTTTACAGTGCCACTGTGTGATAGCTTAAAATGTCTGTTCATCAGTTGTGGACTTAAGTCCAAATTCAGCACAAAAGACAAAAAAGGGGTGAGAATTTATAATGTGCGGAAGTGCCGGTTGTACAAAAGTTGAAGACTGCCTGCACTGCTGTGACTATAGGACTACACAATTTGTAAATGCTGTGACATTCTGTTTTGAACTTTCAAAACATGACGGCTCACCATAATGAGCAAAGCCCAACTTAAGGTGTGTCCTCATCTCCTGCAGCAATTCTTGCAAGTAGCCTTGTTCAGTGACCTGACGACCCACAAGTCGTTGCAGCCCCAGTGCACTCACTGCATATACGTCAATCAATGGCTGCAGCAGGCTGTGGTAAAACTCCAAACTCAAGACGGCTTCCTCTCGTGTGTCTAGCTGGAAGGCAAGGAAGATGGGTCATGCATTGTCTGTTATCCCTACACTCATTCAATTAAAGCTGTTGAATAAGTTACTGCACCAGTCCCTGAAGTCTGGTAGTTCTTATCTTTGCATATTCTGTACTCTGTCCAATCTCTCTCTTTTTTAGGAGATGTGAGATCTATTTCTTTCCAGTTGTGTGAGTCTCAGATTACAGCCTTCTGGGATATGACACCATAGAATTTGGTAGAAATGTACAGAGGAAACTGCTGTCTCCATCTTCAAGATTACACCCCAGAAGACCATAATGTTAACAATCAATGCCAGAAGTACCACATGCCTCAAAGGTGCACAAAATCTGTAACATAAGTTATAATTGCTAAGAAGTTATTAATAGTTTAATAACATATGTGAGCGGCTTCGGTGGTCTAGAGGTAGCATGCTGGCCTTTGGTACCCAAGTTTGCGGGTTCAAACCCAGCTGAAGCCGTTGGAGTTTTAGGGCGACAAAATCCTCAGCAAGCATTCCTTCAGAGGGGAAGTAAAGCCGTTGGTCCCATGTCATAGATTTACGGCATGTGAAAGATCCATAAATTTATGTGGAAGTCGGAATTTAGGCAAAATTACTACCGGACATCTTTCTCGCCCACAGTTCCACCTTTCGCTGCTTGGATCTCTCGCGTCACTGCGGACGCAGAGGCACATGGGGGCAAAAGTGGGAACGTCTAAAGGCGGGGAAAGCAATGGCAAACTACCCCCAAGAACTTGCCTAGGATGCAATGTGCCAAGAGCCATATCGGTTCCATAACCGGGCCTGCCGGACCGGCTTCTAGGGCTGAATACTAATGAATGAATGAATGAATGAATGAACATATGTGATTAGGTAGGCTGTGTTCATTGGGTATTATCTGTCTGTACTGTATTCTCTGTACATGATGTAAAGCTCCACATTCTAGCTCTTACCAGTTGTCCATACTGCCACTGTACATATGAACAGTAACTCTAGTTTTGCTTGTAAGAACCTTAAACACTTGGGTATAGAGAGATGTCTGTCCTTAAGAATACAAGATACTACTTTTCAAATTTCATCTAATGTACATGGGTTTAAGCCCAGGTGTTTTAAAAGTTGGATTTTTTCCCCATTTAATAATGCACATTTCTAAGAAAAGGATGCTTTTTTTGTAGTGTCATAACTGTCACATCATAATGGGTCCTGTACTACAACTCACTGAAAGGGTACAGCTAAATTCTGTTACCTACTGTATTAAACTCCTTCCATGTTAGGCCTGAAAATTCAAAACACATGTAACAAAATATATCATTATATTACCTGAAAATTCATATCTTGCTGGTATTTTGTTGCAATGGGATAAACACACATTCTTCCACACAGTAAGGACAAAATGTACATCCTTGCAGAATAACAAATACATGGATGGGATTCAAATAAAGCTACCAACATAAACAAAACATAACGGATGCAGACATCCTGGGCTGAAACTCCATTTGAAAATGAATCTGCTGTAACCTGAAACTGACTGTAACAATTCAAATAATTTGTCAAAATTTTAAGTTTATGACATAATAGACTAACACTTTACTTATGCACCATTCACAGCAATGTAAGTATAGAAATTACTGGCTTTTACACAGTTCACTATGCTGACAAAGCGTATGATAAGATTAGTATAGCCAGTGACTCAGAAAACTTAAGACTCATTGATTATTGAGAGATGAAACATACACAGTCTCTTCAACTACTGCACCATTTTTCAGCCTGTTTTACCAATATGAGTACTCTATTTTTACTGTCTGCAGCCCTGCTGATCATTAGGATGCCAACTCTCTGCTGACAAAGATACCTTGGGTAAATGCAACATCGTCACATATGGCAACTGGTGACATTTTTGATGGATGGACACAAATTCTGTGCTGGGCTGTCCACTTGCCTGTATGTGGTATGTGCACACTAGAAGTTCTTAGTGAGAAAAGGGATCCTATGTGAGGAAGTTTTATCTGATAAAATAAAAAGCAAAGGCTTACCATCAACGTTTGCCTACTGCAGCAGTCCATGCTCTGGTACTCATCAAAGTCACTGGTGTCAACATCTAAGTTTCTGGCAAACTTCATGCTTCTCTGGTGGTCCTCTGAGTACACAGGCTGCAAAATACAGGCACTTATAACACACCACTACAGACACAGCAAGACACATGGTATCACACCCACAGTGCTACAGACAAGGCAGGAAACATGGCACTACACTCCCACATAATGATACAGACATGGCAGGACACCACACTCACAAAGTGCTACAGACATGGCAGGACACATGGCATCACACTATCACATGGTGCTACAGACATAACATGCCACAAGGCACCACAGTCATAAACTGCTACAGACATGGCATGACATATGGTATCACACTGTCACACTATTGTGGACACATGCTACATATTCTCATGCAACATACCGCATTGCACAAAAGTATCTCCTTGTATTTCAACTGAGTAAGAACATCCTCAATGACTGCTTCCAACTGCCGGCAAGGCTGGGTGAAGATGAATTCAAATTGCAAGACCTCACAAAGTTCTAGTGCAGACTGTTGAATCTGTTCCTCCGAGAAGTTGAGAAACTGGTAGCTACCAGCCATAGTAGGTGGATCTGAATCCGCAGACAGAAGTGAGTACAGGGCAGTTACTGTAACAGATGGTCTTGTATTAACACATGGTTGTACAGGTGAGAACCCCGTGATACTGTATTATTATATGCTACTGTTGTATTACCATTGGACCAAGTCAACATCCTCGATCACCAATGAGCCAAGTCAACATCCTCACAGTCTAACTTGCACAAGTTACCTGCCACAGCTGCCTCTTCCTATGCTGTTTTCCAAGAAGAATTTTGTATATATTTCTTGTTTGTTATGCCTGTTCCATGACCCATCCTCATTATAAAACCTGACTCACCCTAACACTATCGAGCAAAGAGAACAAACTGTGGAAACTCTTATTAGTTACCTCTGACATACATAGTGTTGCAGGAAGTAACAATATTATGATATAATAATAAAAACAATTATGCAAAGGGCAATATGTATATTAATCATACCCCTCAAGAAAGTCCCCAGCAGACTGAATACACTCATGGTATTCACAGAAATTATGTAAACACATGTAAAACTCATCATCAGTAAGAGTACTCAATTCTGCCATCACATTATTTTGGTTACAAATAATTGTGTCAACCAGAAACCTTTCAATTTCAGTTCCAACATGGAAACCAGGTGGGGAAGTCTGGTCAAGACAGGTTCACCATCAGCTGTTTCCACAAACTCTTTGCAGGCATCTGGTAGTTCTCACAAAAGCAGTGGGCATAAAATTTGTATAAATTTTCTCTTACACTAGTCTGTTGTAAGAAATATATGTACTTTGGACAAGTGTATAATCTGTACCTGTCACAGATCAAGAATACTCTGACAGATGGTGGCACCCAACAGTTTACAGCAACAGGGGAGGGAGAAAAAAAAAAGAATGTTTAATTTTGTCAGTATACTTCATTTGGCTGTGGTGTAAGAAAAGTTCGTATGTTTTCTCAACTGCTGATGAAATCATCTGTCAGCTGAATACTGTTTTCACAGAAGTATTTTACCTAACACTCCGCGCATATTTTTGCACCATATTTAATATATAAAGGTCAGTTATGTAACAATCTTACACATGCATGTCATCACTTCTCTGTGAAATTCAGAAAGAGCTGCCTGTGTACCCTGGTATGTAATACACATGAATGGCAAGAATTTAATTTGTTTAAGTGGTCCATATTACATGTAACACTATGAAACACTATGAAATAAATGAAGTCTCAAAAGCAAATGGCCAAAAAATTGTTAAAGACAGGTCTTCCTTTTTTTGATTAATAAGAACTGGAGTTATGAAGCTTGCCTTTAGGACAGCTGACAGGAAAAAACTAAAAACTCAAAGACAAAGACAAAAGGTAAGGAGCAGTTTTCAGGCTTTATGACATCATCCCAAATTGAGTCTAAGGCAACCAGTATCCACACTGTTACTAAGAGTTCAGCAAATGGATATCTGCAAATTTCTGTACTTTTTGAGCATCTTGGCAACAAAAATAAAATTATGATTGCAAGAATGCTCGATATGGAAAAACCATTATATGCAGTCCTGTAACATCCTGTAAAGATAACAGCTCAGAAAAGAAAACACCAAGTGGAAGCAATTACATCTTGTGAATGGGGTATAATGAGACAGGTGTCTATACACAGCGTGCCAGTGATTATACCTCATTTACCCTGAAAATGAATACAGGAAAAGCCTCTCATTCAAAGCAACCCTGCCTCCCCCCCCCCCACCCACCCCAATATTGTTTTCAGCTGTCAGAAGAAAGGCTGGATGAATAATGATGTGTCCTTTGAATGGGTGGATCATGTCAGTGTTGAAATCTATGCCAGAAAAAAAGTGCTGTTAGTTTTAGGTGGCCACCGCAGTCACACCCAGCCTTGCTGCAACTGAACTTGCATGAATATTTGGACTGTCTTAATGTTGTTGCCTCTCACTGCACTCATCAAATGCAGCCTCCTAATTCTGCAAACATCAGACCCCTTGACACACAACATACATGGGTTCTTCTATCACGGCAAAATTTACAGCACAGCCTGGACAGTGAATGATAAGAGAACATATCACATCATTGGTGGGTATGCAATTCCAATGGGCTGCAACACTAAAACTGTGATGAACAGACTTAAGAAGAGTTAACTATAGCTTATTGATCATTATGTGCTTATAGGTAATCATTTTACCCCACAAGCAGTAGCCAATTTTCATGAATGAAACCTAGCCATAAAATTGTTCAAATTAGTGGGTGTGTCAGCTGTTGCACAGGCTAAACAAAAAAAGATGAAAACACCAGTCACAGCTTTTGAAATCCAGTGGTTCCTGTATAATGTGCAGCTCATCTGCTATCAGCCCTAAACATGCACCTGAGCTCAAATCTGCACAACAAATTGGGGAGGGGAAAACATTTATCTTCCCATGAAATAAATCAGCCTGCTGCTGGTAAGCTCCAATACAAACACATTCAGGTAAAAGTCTTGAAAGGTGCCCTCTGCATCTAGTGTGGTGTTAACTTGAACAACATACAAGAAAATGCCGTCTGCGACACAAATTCCGCATCTAAACCTTAGAAGAAAGGGCTAGAATTTTCAACAGCACTACCACTGACAAAATGAAAGTCTATGACTAGAACAAAATAAAACCTGTAACATGCAGGTGCGACTTACTGCCTTGTTTGTGGGCAAAAGTATACAAAGATGACTCAACTAAATATGGGAAATGCAAGAAGTCTCCAGAAAAGTGTGCTGATTAAGGATGAATATTTTTATTATTACTGTGACATGTGTACAAATTTAAGTTGTGGATTACTTCTTAAAATTTTGTTCTTGGTATAAAATAAATGGTCAAGTATTATGCAGTATTACACAATACTACATTCTTGTTAAAAGCTCTAATTTACAAGACATGTCAAACCAAATTATACAGCTATTACCTGAATTACACAGAATTAAGAATTTCTTTTGGATTCTTTTTAAACTGTGCATTAAATAAAATGAAATGTATCATATCAGAATGTAAAAATTGCTACACTGTACCTCCCAAAAAAATTTTATGACCATATCATGCTCTAATGTCCATCTATAAGCATTCAAAGTTAAGTGCAAAATTTGTTCCTCTATATGCCATGAAGGAGAAGAAGTATGGCTACACTCATTCCTACCCTCAGCACTAGATGGATGTGAGTGATTAACTTCACCTCCCAACCACTTCACCCCCCAAGAAAGAACCCTGTTACCCACTGAATGGAAGGCTTAGTGAGCCCCAAAACCAGTACAGACATTTTGGAGATGAGAAAAATTAAGTAACCTAAAATAAATAAATTTCCCTAGACAGCTTACCAACTTCTTATTCACATTTAGTTCCCTTGCAATTATTGTGTGTGCCAATCCGTGGTCGCTTGTGAGTAAACTGCACGCTTATCCACCAAGAATGAGTTGAAGGTCACTGAAGGTGAAGGTCATCTTCCAATTCCTCTCTGCTCTCCAAAAAATACATACAGCATTCAAGTTTCTGTACTTAGGACAAAGCCTTAGCCCCATCAGCTGTTTGTTAACATTTTATACGTTTTATAATGGTTATCCCCACTTTACACAAAAGTTTATGTTGCTGTATTTTTCCAGTTTTGAGGTTTACAACAGTGCAGTGAACATAAAGCACAAACCATGTCCACCTAGAATAAGGTGACATCATCAGGCAAGAGCATACAGGACCATCGAGGTCACACTTTGAAGTGTCTCCAGTGACCTGCTGCTTAACTATACAGATGCTGCATATTTTCATTTTACTGCAGTCTCATTATTTTCTTGCCACACTGCATGAACAAGACCACAATTACACTCACCTACAACACTCTCCAAAACAAATTGAGATAAGAGTGCACTGCTGTAATATGACAATTCAATTACATTTGGCACCATTGTGAACGGACGCACCATCACAACAGGTTCATCTCCATTCTTCAAGACCCGTTCCCGACGCACCAAGCCTGGGCCCAGAAGGTCACACTGCAACCAACACTATAACTTTATCCCTTTTGCCATTTGGCTTATGGGGTAAGAACATTGACAGAGTAATGTAACATGCAAAAGCTGCTTCTCCTACAACTAAACTGTGAGGTTGTACAAGGTACTGACAATACAAAGCCCTACAGCAATAGACAGCTACCACGAGGGGCACCATCCATCTTCTGAAACCATGCACTGTACTACAAATCCAATCAAGATGGCTGCAGAAGTAGTTTGGGATGAAAGCGTACAAATAACACAACATGAGAATCGAACAGAACAGTGACAATTCAGTAAACAGAACATAAAATAATACTTCCATACACCAAATACCATATTTACACAAAATTCCCTATGAGGGTTTTTTATTGCCAAAAAATCATACCTTAGTCAATAAAACTCAAAATACAACAAAATACAAATATGTGTAGCAGTGTGGGCAAGCAAATAATAAAAGAAAGCATTCACACCCTTACATTACAATGCCAAGCATGAACTTCAGCACGGGCCAGTCCAAACAAAACAGTATTTTGGGAATCCGACCAAACCAGAATATGACTATGCTGTTGATGGCCCATCTCATGAACCCAGAGTGAGCTTAGAGGCATAGGATGGCAAAAACATATGGGGCAGTGAAATGAGGTAAAAGGGGCTGGGGTTGCACACATGACGTGTGAAAATTACATAATCACAGAACTACACAAGTGTGTACTCACAGCATGGTTGATAATACCCAGCATGTTTCCTGTAAAGCTCACATCACGGTCAGCATAGAACAGGTCATGCCTCAGCTTCTCCATTGCCTCTACCAGCTTGTCCATACTAACACCATTGCGGAATCGATTCAGTAACAAAAAAGCCACTGCATTGGTTGACATCACTGCCATTGAACTTGAGCAATCTGCAGTAGCATACAGTTCATTAGTTCTGGGACAACTGCTGTCCCTTAAATTCTGCCATCAACGTGGAAATGTTAGTAACAATTATACAATCACAATGGGTTTCCTTAACTAATGGTAACAGCATGTCAAACTTTGATAATGGCTTCAACAAGAAAAGGAACACAGACACTGTCTGTCTACATATATATATATATATATGTACTGGTGCTTCATTTACATCTAAGAAGATGAACAAATAAATGATTTACAATAAAACTGTACTTGTTGAGATGCCATCACAGATACAAATAATCATGTTTCCTATATTATGTGGTAATGAATGCAGACATATCTTCCCTTTATAATTAACAAAATGCTTGTGGCTATAATGAACTAACAGTATTAGCATGTAGTATTTGGTGACTGAAGGGCTGTTACTGAACCACATGTCTTACAGTAACTAAATATGTTGCTGCTGAAAATAACACAATGTATGGTGAGCCAGCTATTTATTACACTTAATATAGCCAAAAATGATAAAAACAACTTCGCAAGTTCTGTTGTACATTCGGATTCTAAATGTATGAGTCCAACACACAAGTAACGAGACTGATGCTGTACTTCTTTTGATTTACATCATTCAAAAAATCATTTGAGATCACACTCAAAGTTTAAACACAGCTGCATATGAAGCTATCACTGTTCAGAGCAATGGTTTGGATCATTTCCTGTATGAATGTTCAGGACCTCCACTGTTTTTGCTTTCACCTCTTCTGCCAACACAAAATGGACTCCTTCAAGCATGGATTTGATCTCTGGAAAAAGGAAGAAGTTCCATGAAGCAAGAACAGACACATGAGGGAGGATGAGCAACCACAGTGACATTTTTACTGGCTAAAAACTGCTTTACAGAAAAAGCGTTATAGGATGGCACATTGTCCTGCAGCAAAATCCACCCATTTCTCCACAATCCTGGTCATTTCCTTCTCACATGTTCGTGCAATTTAATCAAGATTTCAATATAACAGTGTTGATTGACAGTCTGGCCACTGGGAACCCACTCTGCCACCACAACAGCCTGGATATCAAAGAAAACAAGCAGCATGACCTTGAACTTTGAATGACTCATGTGACCTTTTTTTTTCTCTTGGAGAGTTTGGTGACTTCCAGTGCACCAACTGTCATTTTGTTTCTGGGTCATACATAAATATCCAAATCTCATCACAAGTAATTTCTGACATCAACAAATCTGGTTCATTCCATGTGCGTTGCAAAATTTCAGAACAGATTTCCTCTTGAAGTTCTTTTTGTTCAGCCGATAGCACTTCTGGAACCATTTTCGCACAGAACTTTTCCATGTTCAATTCATCTGTTAAAATGAATCAAACACTTTCTGTCTAATCATGTATCTTAGCAGTCGCTCGAACACCCAACGTTCATTTCCAAATCAGTTTCTGTCATGGATTTCTTAAGTTTGACGAGAAACTTAATGTTGTCTTGTGGCTCACTTTTTGAATCAGACATTTTCTGACCAAGTGCAACAACATGTCCGTTCTAAAACAACTGACCACTGCTATTAGGTGAAGCAAAAAGAATGAAACTTGTCACATTGTGAGGGCATACTTCAAGGTCAAATACCATCTGTTCATTTTTCCCCTCCCACTGTTGGTTCCTGACTTACAGAATTGTCTCATTATTTTTGTGTTGGACCTCGTATGTCCTGAGCGTCTTGACTGGGCATGAAGACGATTTCAGATGTTCTGAACAGAATTTGCATGTATTTCTCACCTCTCCCATGTGTGCTTTATATCTCATGTACCCACCTTGAAGTGATCAAATAACATTAAGTCCTAAGAATAAATTACTAAGATCCTCACATTGCTTCCTTCGTCCTGCTACTTCCTCTCTCAGTGCCCTATTCTTAATCTACATTCTTTCTTTAGGAAGAGAGACAAAGAAACTCACCACACCCACACCAAATGCCAATGAAAGTGTTTTTCATTAAAAATTCATTCCCCACTTTAAACTTATTCAGATTTTATTTAATAATTATGCACCAATGAAAGACGCTATTTAAAGTAAGAAATAGTCATGGAATAACAAAAAAGAAACAAAATACAACAGCAATTAGAAACTACATGGACATAAAAAGAAATGTTAAAAAGACATTGTTGCATACAAGAAAAAATGAAAAGGCCATGTATACATTACTTATCTGATAACTGGAATACACTATAGCTCTTAGAACAACAGTGCTGCAACATATTACAAACAGGGTAAAGTCACATCATTGGAAGAGTACAATGTTTTGTACAAACTCTCCGATCATCCAGTAATCAACAGACATGACAGACTCCTGTTACATGAAGAAATGGAAACAATGTTATGCAATCTTAAGACATTCATCCCTGTTGTGTTATGGATAATAAGAAACACAGTAAATCCAGTAAAACATTATGAGTTTTTATTCCAATGTTTATTTAGCAACATATTTTGGCTTGAGGCGATCATCAGGTTGACCAAGGTATAAGAATATGCATACAGTTATACGGAAACTGAGATATCAAATTATTACAATTATTTTATTGGTGTGTTGCATACATGTTGGGTACATAAAAGGTAAAAGGAAACAACCTTGAGAATAGGAATTGAATAATTTATAGTTTTAAGAATGAATCTGGGAAAAATAAAATATTAAAAAGTTGAGATAAAAAAAGCAGGGGTAGAGTACGTGCTTCTTCAGATGGCCTACATATGTCTGTGTGTGACCACTACAGGCTGCCTGTTTCTGCCACTACATCTGTTCAGTATAGTGTCTCACCGTATATTATGTGTCTTGCTATGCTCTCCACAAGCTGCCTGTGTTCTTCTGACACTATATCTGTTCCATACAGGGATGCACTTGATGGCAATGAGTGCAATATCTTCTTTGGTTTGGTGTCTCCATTGGGAATACTCTGAAAAGGAGAATCTTCCCCACCATCACTGTCAGGAAATGAGGTGTGGAACTTGCTCTTGTTGCAGGCATGGAATGATTGGACCAGCTCCTGTTAAACAAACAGCATCAAATCAAATTCTTGGGCCTGTTTCATGAAGTGACAAGTCGTGTCATGACAGGTGAAAATACTAGTCAGAATAACAATAATGGCTGGAGTCTGTTTCGCAGAATAACCGGTAAAAGTGATAATAAACTAGTAAACTGCAACAGAGTGAAAGGCAAATTTGAGCCATCTGACAAGTGTTTGTTTCACAAAGACATTTTCCTATAAGTCACTAGTCAATGTATAGCATCTTTTGACCGAGGTAGTGAGTAAGGTTAGACTTGGCAAGTTCATATGATTGGGTGATGCAAAAGGATACTGAGGACACTGTGTTTAGGTTAAAATTATGTCAGTATGCAGTCCAGTGATTAGATATATGAGAATGAACTTGGTGTTATTTGGGGGCTAAATTTACGGGAGCACAGTGAATTGTACTAAGATGGAGGGGAGTTATGAATATACCGACATGTTCTGTCTAACTTCAGTGAAGACAGAGGAACTTCTCAGCACTGTTGGACCCTTCTTGCACCAGGAAACCACCAAAGTCACACTCTAAGTGAGAAGCAGTTCCTAAACACAGCACTGCATTGGCTAGGTACAGGAAGACAATGTCATTTAGTGTGTGACATGCATGGTGTGTCTCAGGCATGGGTACATATTCCTATTTTCATTTCTGACAGACGATGGTGAAGGTGTATCAGCCAGCAATATACAGGTACATAACAGTGCCTGTTGCTGATCTAGAAATGTCTCCTCAGCCTGAAAACAGCTGTCACTGTCTAAATCTTCTATACAAAAATTATCCTTTCCTAGGATATCTAAGATGAGGAAGTCCATTTTGTTGTACTTAGCCTCATGACCTCCACCCAGTCCTGTCATTTTTGCACTGTCTCTGTTTGCCTGAAATATAATATTAAACTAAGTTCTGCATACATATCTTGTAACCGGTATATAATGCCAGTCTTTGGCATTTACATGGATACATACAAATGAATAGTAGCCACTGTGTCAGTTCTAAAACATAATTATGAATTTATCGAGTGAAATGAAAACAAAGGGAAGAAAGAGAAAAGAAAATATTTAGTTAAAGAGCTATTATACTCGTACAGCGTGAAAGGAACAAAGAAAGGTGAGTTACTGATCAATCCAGAATATTCTAGAAAAGAAAGGAGGCCGATACAATCCAATGTATTGTTACAGTAAGCAGGATAAACAGACTTAATAAATTACAAAACCAAGAGAACTGACAATTCATACATTAAAAGGAACTAATGCACTGATGTTAAAATCAGTTTTACACAAAATCCATCAAAACACTGACATGTTTTCATCTATCTTGATCATCTTCAGGGAATTACTTACATCAGTAAAGCATATATAAGAGGATAGGTGGAATATTAAATACATTAAAATTTGTCCATAAAATGTATGCAGATATTAAAAAATATTTAATAATCCATCTATGTTTTTATATATGCTTTGCTGATGTTCACTAACTCCCTGAAGATGATCAGGATAGAAACATTTTGGAGTTTGAAACAACTGTGTGCAAAAATATAATTTTAAACTCAGTGCATTAGCTGGTTTTATTGTGTGAATTGTTTATTAATGCAAAGGCATGAATAACATTAAGAAGAGTGAACTGATGATGGTTGGCACCTGGCTACACCACTGGTTTCCTCAAACCCACCACCTAAACAAATACTACGTGGTTCAGACCTACTCATATGATACATTTCTTACCCACCAATGTCTCCTTTCACCAGTTTAACCACAGAGCAAAGGCAGATTTACCATGAAGCTAATGAAGCTTAAGTTTCAGGGCCTATCACTTGTGCATGCACCTTCCAAGGCCCTGGGAGGGGCACATACAATGTGTTCACATGGTCATATGTTTTCATAAAATTTGCAAAAGAAAGCTATTTTAATCTCAATCAGTTAAGTATTATAAAGGCACACAAATTAACACAAATATTATTATTCTGAATTTTTTTATGTTTTTAGTATTGTCAGCATCTTTAAATTTGTAACATGTTATGATTTCCTCTCTCATTCTAAATAACTAATCAGTTTCACGCTTAATTCTGCATTCATAATTTTGCATTCTTTTTCTTACAGAAGGCCCCAAAAATTGTATAAGCTTGAGGCCCCCAAAATCTGGATCTGCCCCTGCCACAGAGTGTCGCAAATGTACTGCCATGGCCAGTCCTGTGACTCGAAAAGCTCAGTCACTTTCTTCCACTTCTCACATTTCTTTTGTTTTGTGAGATCACTCAAAAAAGACCTGGGAACACCTTTCTCCCATTTTATCTTCAGCAGAACAGTGAGACTGTTTGCAGCTGCCATTTTACCCCTCCTTGCATTCCACTACCTGCTTTGTCACATTGTCACACTAGTCTTTGAGAAGATGACTGGCAATAAGTTTAGCAAAGTATTTCGTGAAGCAGTATTTAGTAGTACTTGTCACTCTCTCACCAGGTAACTTGTCACTTGTCATTCCTGTCACTTCGTGAAACAGGCCCTTGATTCTCCTGATGTCAAGTACAAATTATGTGACAAATGTGTTCTAATTTCCACTGTCCATTGCAGTGTTTTAGTAACAGGGAACATAAATTTTAACTGCATGGAAACTCACATTTGTGTGTGTGTGCACACGCGCACATGCGCGTGTGCATGCAGGGTGGGGTAAGGGGTTAGATTAGTCACAATAATTAAATGGAGGACTGAACACTGTTTTGGGGGGTTTCTGCACTGTGCAGTGGTTAAATGTTCCAACATTCCATAGTAATATGCTGCCTCCAACATAGGTGTGACTGAACTAGTTTAAATGGATGCTGAAGTCATATGGAGAATGAAATGT
>Ga0131853_10011255_pt1 | contig 16364 bp, 11 predicted proteins | sample TergutLab28metaG_FD_92764 | JGI IMG/M metagenome (GOLD analysis project Ga0131853, IMG submission 92764) | Labiotermes labralis P1 segment gut microbial communities from Petit-Saut dam, French Guiana - Lab288 P1 (version 2) (version 2) | ecosystem: Host-associated > Arthropoda: Insects >...
AGGTCGGCCGGAGCTTTTGCCTTTACACAGACAGCCTATTTGCTCAAATTGGTGATTCCAACGACAAATGCTCTTCCTCGTTGGAGGCTGAATGTTGAAACGAAGACGAAACGCACGCTGCACAGCAGTTGCCGACTCAGTTTTAATGAACTCACGAACGCAAAAAATTTTATGCTGCATAGTAGCCATTTTACTCCCAGCTGACGCTGCTGCAAGGCTGTGCGCTATGCGAGCGCTCTAGCGCTCTAGCGGTGGTATTTGAACATTTAGGACCTCCTCTTTCAAATGTTATGTAGATCATTCACATACCGTGTATAGTTCTGGAAATATAGACGTACCAAATTGAGTCCATCTTTTTTAATCACGCTGTATATTGTTATGAACGTATTACCAATAAAAATTGTGACAGTTCAAAATGAATCAGTCAGTAACATACTTCTGTATGCTATTTATCTGTATACAGAAGTGGCACTGTAATTAAGAATTGGGTGTTCTTGCCAGAATAACAAAGTAACACATTTTAGATGACATAATTTTCCAGTTACGCAGATATTAAGAATGTGGAAACAAAGATATAATCATACATAACCACCACCAAAGTCATTTTACTTGCATTACATAGATGTACACATTTTACACAGAAATAAAGAAATCACAATCTGGGGGTTAGATTGAGTTCTGAGAAATTGCATAAATTAGACAGAACTCTAACTGTGAAGGCAGGAAGTTTTGATTGTAACAATTCCCTTCACCACCATGCTAAGACTGGTTCTGGTGCCAACCAGACCCAAAGACAGCCTGAGAAAGCATGCACGCACACACAGAGGTGAAACCAAAGTAGTAAAATGTCTCACGCTTTACATTTCAAAACAGAATTATTGTGGAATAAAATACAGTGCTCTGCATTTATTCTACATTTACTGTTTAAATCCTTTAACCTTTCAATAATTCTGGGGTTCAAATTTCCAGTACTCCCCAAAGATGTAGGAGTTTTTCTTGACATTGCCTTCCTACAGTATGGCGAGCAGACTTCCACAATGTGTGGTAAATTTAAGACACTACAGTGCACATGGGTTGTTGTTGAAAGGGATGTAGCACATCAGTAACTACTGTATATGTGCACCTACTTTAGCACTAAATAACCCTTCCACTTTTCCCACAGACAGCATTTATAGGTTTCCTATAATTCTTAGAACTAAAAACAATCATTACTCTAAACCGTAACTATCATAATGGAAATAGAGTGTTTTCTGTGAAGTAGACACTTGATTTTTAAATATCTGTGAACAAAATTCATTCTTCAAGAAAATAATGCTTAGCCTGCACAATATTTCACATATATGACTGTGTTCTGTTCATGTAATTCTTCTTATTTATCCATAACACAGAACTGTTCCAGATATGTATGCTGATCTGCTAGTCAATGAAGGTGTGATGTCTAAGGAAGAGGTTGGAGAAACTGTTGCTGAATATTCTGAGTGGCTTAATGGTATCCTAAAATCTATGGATACATATGTACCCCAGGTAACAAACAAACACATTAGGGCTTTGGGACAAATGTTCCTTCTCTTTACTTACAAGTCTGTATTATAAACATGTCAGTATATAACCAATTACTGTTTGTAACGAAGGAAAATTTCCTACTTAAAGAGTACCGCTAATTGCTTCTAACTTACCCCACTATTTTTATTTTTATTTTTACTTTTGCTTTTAATTTTTATTTGTATCCTTATTATATTTTATTACACTAAACAATCTATATTGTCCTATTTTATTATATTTATCATACTAAATAACCATGTGATTGTTGTACACACTTGTGTTGATGTCACCCCTTAATCCTGACAAATATGACAATTTCCATATCCATATGGACTATGTAATCCTGTATGGATTTACGGAAGGAAAATAAATGATGTGATATGATATGACAGAGGAGCCAGTGAAATTTATTAGTCTAGGGGACTTTTCATAGTTAAGTTACATGCATACTTTTAATAAATAAATGAGCTAAATAGCCAACTCCATGGAGCAGATTCTTGAGAGACGAGAAGTTAGTCAGCTACTCAAGAAATTCTCTGCCCTGTATGGAACCCAGACATTCATTACCTTCTTCATGTTTGTACCATGCATCAACGACGATTAAAACACTTTATTATCCAACAGATGCACTAATATATGATTCATAGATACAATTAGAATTATTATAAAATATTTAGAATTGTTCCAACATGTTTCGGATCACAAGGGATCCATCATCAGGGGCTCTATACAGTGCTTGGCTAAAATTATGGTAATGGTTCTATCTCATCCATTGATATGATGATGGATCTCTTGTGATCTGAAACATGTTGGAGCAATTCTAAATATTTTAAATATTTTATAATAATTCTAATTGTATGTATGAATTATATATTAGTGCATCTGTTGGATAATAAAGTGTTTTAATTCATTACCTTGTTCACAACAGGACATCACTGATCCTTCTTCAAAGCAATATTAACTGTGACTGCACATATCAACTCTATTCCTTTAAGACCCATACTAAAATTATCCTCCCACTGACATCTATTCTTTCAAGTTGTGCCCTCCTTTCAGGTTTTCGAAATAAAATTCCGTATGTACTTCTCACTTTTTCCATGTGCTTTACATGTTCTGTCCATCTAATATCCCTTGAGATAAAAAAATGAAATACATAAAATGAATATAAGCAAAAAATGTTCAGAGCTACTTAGTCTGTCAATCTGTTCTTTGTATTTGGTAACTGAAATATGGGGTTGCGTCCATATGTTGCTTACAGTAACTGTTTCCAGATGTGGACACAGTGACATTCACGTGCAGACAGAACTTTCATTTTTGCTGCTATCCATGGCACATAGGTGACAAGACACAAAATTAATTGACATAATAAGAAATAACATTGATAAAAGTACAGTATTTTCATGAACGTCATTATTATTCTGAATTTAACTTTTTTTGTGGGTTACCTAATCTACTTTTAATATGCCTATATCTATACCCAGTTGATCATTGCAACTTCCAAACAGTAATAATTACTACATTTTACATATCCGATCACTGGGAGGAAAAAAAAATTTTCTTGTCCTCTTACTATCTACAAATAATCTGAAGATGATTCTTGGGGCAATATGTATTACTCCAACTGGACACCCACCCAGTCAAGGTATTCATTTCTCCTCATTTTATAACTGCAGGAAACTTTCCTCCAGAAACATTGGTCAGGAATTCAACAGGCTGAAGCTGCTGTCACAGGATGGGACACTGGAACACACCTGGACATACTCAGATATGTTGGCGAGAAGTCTGTTGCCTATCCTCAAGGATTTGTAAGTGTTTGATGTTTAAGAGATGTCAGGCTAAATGATAAAAATAGTGCAGAATAAAAGGTACGAACTTCCTTATACCTTAGCATGTGACAAAGAACTGTTCCACATGCCATGTAGTTTATACTGGAGAGTAATTTAGACCACTCAACATAACAGCTGTTTCTGAGAACCCTGAAATTTATTTCCAAATGTCATACACAAACTTTCGATTTCCGAATCCAGAGAAAGATTATATTTCAGAGGAACATATATTTAAAATTTTGGTTTTGAAATCTAACAACTAATTTTTGCTGGTTTATTTACCAAAACTTCCAATATTTAGAACACACTGTACCAGTAGTAGATGAATGGACATGATCATGCGGCACTGGGAGATTGACAATTGGTAGGGGGGAGGGGGGAACTAATATACTCAAAGAAAAATCTGTCCCATTTGCCACTGTGTCCACCACAAATCTCAAATGATAGTTTTATGTATCTGTTCACATACTACAATTACAGGAACACTTTTAGTACTTGTGATTTGGATCTTAATAAGGGAAGACTTTTCTCAAATAAATCAAATAAAATATTTGATAATAAACTGAACTATATTTAATGGTTCAATTCATGCTGCAGAGTAAACACATTAAATCTTGGTTATAAAAACAAGTCAGTCATTGTTATGTAGGGTAATAATTACCGTTTGTTCCGAAATCCATAAATGTTCTGTGGACAGAACATAGAATTTCTGAATACTAAGCCAGGTGGTACATGAGTCAGTGACTAGCTGCATGAACTATGGTACAGCCTTTAAATAGTGACTGTTCTCACATTCACAACACAGCTGAAACCCAGATTACTGCATGGGGCAGTGGCTCCATCTATTGGGCCCAACAGAGTAGGTTTCTGCTTTCATCTGATGAAGGACACAGAACCAGTTCCTGAAGAGTCATGTTCCTACAGCCAAAATATAGCAGGCGACAGTGTCCAAACATCATTATTTTAAATCTATTCGTATTTACATTTACAACAAAACATTACATTTTTTGTAAGAAATTGGAAATAAAAGGGAACACAGCTACACATTCTACACATCGGTATGTAAAAGGAAAGAAAATGCATGTCAGTTTTGAGGTTTTCACGGCAATAATTTTTACTTTTTAAGGATTATTCCTGTACGAAACTCATTAGGAGAAGTGAAGTTGCTTATTTAAGGAATGTACAAAATTTTAATTCACACTGGTGGTTTCAAAAGACACAATACTATACCCTTTGTTAGGTGTGATGGGAGTTTAATTTTAGCAGAGAGAAATTTCAGTTTCCTGCAGAGAAGCTGGGTGATGACTGGATAAAAAGTAAAAATCATAAGATGATAGTGGTGATGATGACAACAGTAACAACTCAATTACATTTACTAATGTGTTTGGCAACAGCAATAAAAGCCATTTACTGGTAAACAGTGACAACAAAAACACACAAAAGGAGCAAACTCAAGATAATAAGCAAGGACAATAAAATGCACCACCACCACAACAACAAAACGTGATATATATAAAAATATAATAAACTTATAAGATAATCTTCAGATACTGGTGGATTTAATGTTGTCCTGCAAACAGACACAGTTAGTTTTAAAAATATCAATACTCCTGCAGACAGCATTGGCCGCAGAAGCACATCTGGCTAAACAACTGACCTTTACCTGATGCAGAACATCAAGAACAGGATAGTTTCCAATTAACCTTTATCATCCTACACAACCATACGCTGGTCTCCGTAGAGTAATGTTGAACGGCCTAGCACACCACATGCTGCTCTCTGTGTGGAAATTTTCATGTCCATGCCAAGCTAGAAAGACTCTGGCATGAGATACACTTGGCATTTACATCTGGTGGCTAAAGATTAACCTAGTGGCTATCCATGAACAGTAGCAAGAACGGACAAGCAGCTGAATTTATTTTTGTCAATAATAACAGTAATAATCTATCATGTGAGACTTCTGCTTCTTAACAGCAATGAGTGTCAAGATTATGGTCATCTGGGATGCAACACAGTGAAGATGGTAGATGGGTGCTGATCATTTAGAGAAGATGGAGAACACAGGATTTACCAAACCATAACATGTCATATCCTAGAGACAGCAATCTTAGGACCCTGTGCTCACTGCCACATCTATACGCTTCACAGCACAATACAGTATGTCAAGGAGACTCCCATTCTGTGGGTTCTTTAGTATTCTTTGTTCCAGAATATCCATCCTCATTTGTTGAAAACACACATTACCGCACGTTTGAACAAGATGTCTACTGGAAATACAATAGATTGGGCAACAGCTGAGGCTCTGGCTATGGGATCACTTTTGTACCAAGGTACCGACCACTTATGTCAGATCAGTTCTTCCCAAAATAATTACCTTTTCATTATCACAAATTCAGATTTTAATGTTTGTGAATTTTGATACAAATTAATGTTCATGCATAAGTTGGAATAATTTAGTCCGGGAAGAGACTGGCTTATTGGCAGGAAAATCAGCATTTGATTATTGGCAGGGGCAAGATGATGTCCAGTGCAGCAATGGGGAGGAAGAGGCCTCCTGTATAATGAACACCCTTCTGTGGGAGTAAAACAATAAGGGTACAAGACTTACATGCAGCTATTACTTGAGGTTAAGATGATTGGAAATTCATCATCATACCACTTAATGACTTCATGATGTGGTGCTTCAATGCAGATCAAAATGTAAAGTGGTCCGTATGCTTAATTGCTTAACAAACAGCATTTACTGTATGTACCACCTTCTTAACATTCAGAGGTATGTTTCCTGTACACTGACTGCAATTATCCATTAATTGTCATTGTTAGAATGAAAAGCACTCTTTTACTCTAAACAACATAAACTGGGATATCTTTGTAATGGTGTTTAAGTTTTCTATGTGGTACACACTGAATTTTAAATACTACTCAGTTAATCTTCAGACTTCAGAGGGTTAAATAGGCACCACATCACGAAGACAAATGACAAAATGGATGTACAGCTCCATGCATTCTCAAGTCTGATGGTCCTGCAAAATTGACATTTGACTGCCAGGCAAAGTGCCACAACTACCAATTACACAGTAAGCTAGTTGGGCCTTAGATCTGGTCTGTATGCAGTGGAGAAAGGAAAAATATTTATCCTCTACTGAGCCCTGATTGCCTGGTCATCCAGCCTAGTACCCAGTCACCATATTGACTTGTGTAGTCATCTGTACTGTTGTAAATACAGATAGACAGTTATGTGGACATTAACTGAGAGTTTCTCATTTGGCATATATTGACTCAGCTATCCCAATTCCATACAGACATAACAAGAAAGCATTGCAGGGATAAACAAAGAAATGTTTATTTCTGAGAAAGACCATGTATCAAAGAGCTGAATATCTAAACTTGTACATACCTGCAAAATCCCCATATACAAGCAAGGAAGGGGTAATATGAAGGCTCCTCACTAGGCATAAGGGTCATTTTCCATTATGTACATGTACCATCACTCAACACTGTATTGAATTTATGTAATGAAAATGTAGAAATCATAAAGAGCTGTCAACTTTGTTATGTTACAGTAATTATAAATTATGATTAAAGAATGTCACTGACATACAACTGGCTATGAAACTGGCTGTTCGAAATAGCCTGTCTCTGTAACCACAGTAAAGTGCTAGCACAGTTCCTCACAACTGTCTGTAACTGCCCCATTGTACTACCTTCCATACTAAGTATGAGAAGTCCACAAATCTGGGGTGCCTGGTCGCCCAGGCCACTAAATTTGGTATAGTAGTTACTAATATTTTCAGAATAATTACTGCAGATTCTTTTCCCCACATACAAAAATGTGTATCAGTTCACACACCCCAAGCAGAAAGCACCAGAGTCATTCCAGAATTGTGGGTCCCTCAACAAGGAACTTGATTCATGTCATCCTGCTGGCACCTGGAATTTGGAGGTGGCTCCTTGATTTTTGGAAAATCTGATGACCCCTGATAGTCTTTCTACCATATTTTACCAAAAATACATAGACACTGCAACTGATAGGGAGCCATGAAAAAATTCACAACACAAATCAATAAGCATATTACATTGTCCCTTTTGCTTATGTATGATACTTCTTCAGATATACTTGACTCCTTTATTTAAAAACAGTGGTGGAAATAGGTTTCCACTACCAGCTACTACAGTGTTAATTGATTACCTGAAGAGGTTTGAGCAGTTGCATTAGCAGAACCAAATCCACTAACACATGGCAATTCACATACTCAGGTATTCATGAATTATCCTACCAATTCTGTAACCATCTTCAATGTAGCCTCTTTCAGTGAAGTTATTAATGATTATTCTGTATGCTTCTTTTAAGACTGGAGAGTGATAGGATACTTCTATATGTCCCAAAATCACTATGGCTTTCATCCTTTCTCACAGTTTTGTTTCACTGTTCCACCCATCACACATTACTGCAAAATGTCAGTTTCTCACATTTCAATTACATCAGTTCTACTGACTGAGAGAGAGCTCTTCCTTGTCCCTCAACTGCCACCTCACTTGTGAGTAACCACAGTGCTTGTCAACCTGCATACATAACCTGGCTGCATCCTCTCCCTGATAACTTCTACCCCAAACTGAAGTCAGTAAATTCCTCCAGAATGTTAGTATGCACTTCCAGAACTACAAATGCTTTTTTTTTATCTTTCCCTATTCTGAAATTATGGGAATGCTACTACCAACCATAGAACTGTACAGTTTGTACTCATACTTTAACAAATACAATAGATGCAACAACAGCAAAAATGTGTTTTGACAGTTCTGTCAGATATGACTCTTCTGACAAGTGAAATTAAGTTTTTGACATTCAGAGGACCATGCATTGTGATATATTATTATAATAAAACCAACGAGATGCACTAATTTCTCAAATTTATTTTTGGAATAGAACTCCACATATTTCAGACAGTTTCTCTGTCCATCATAAGGAGTCCAGCACTGTACACACGGCAATAGGTATATGTCATACAGGTTAAGCTGACTGCTTGCTAGCGGGATCCTGATCCTGCTAGCAAGCAGTCAGCATAACCTGTATGACATATACCTATTGCTGTGTGTACAGTACTAGACTCCTTATGATGGACAGAGAAACTGTCCGAAATATGTAGAGTTCTATTCCAAAAATAAATTTGAGAAATTAGTGCATCTCGTTGGTTTTATTATAAGAAGGAAATTAAGTTCTTTAATAAGTGAACAAACATGTGCCCGTTTTGTCCACAATAAGGTAGTCCACCAAGCCCATAATCATACAATGGATTTAACTAAAAGTGAGATGTAGGTTGTTGCAATCATGCCACAACAGATACATTTAAATTAAAATCTATGATTGTTCTTCAGGATACAATGTCCGCATCAGTGGGCAGGATGTTGGAAGAGGAACATTTTCTCATCGTCACGTTATGTTAGTTGATCAAAAAACCAACGAAATGTACATTCCACTGAATAGTTTGATTGATGGACAAAGAGCATATTTGGAGGTTTGTATGACACACATTGGTATTCATATTAAGCGCAGAGACACCCATTATTTTTTACTTCAACACGATTTTCTTTCAGTGTGAAGAAAATCTTAGTTCATAACATGTTACCAAGTTTTGTTTTCTCTAGAACATTCAAGCTCAATACTGTATTTATAAAACAAATAATTTTGCCCACTGTTTTTGTCTGGTTATGAAATGTGGTGTTACTAAGTATCTGGTTCCAAAAGACATTAATACTACTGAATTTTTGGTAAAATTCCATATCCAAGAGCCTTCAGTAAGAATTGACATTTTCACAGCATTGAGCATCATCCAAGCATCTCACAAGGCTGTAGCACTGAAGGAGTTTTGTGATTTTTACAGGTCATGCAATATTGTTGTACAAATAGTGACAGGATGTTACAATGTGCATATATCAAGGCATAACAGCTGCATTATGGGTATACCTCAATGTCATCCATTTAACAAATTACCTCATTTAAATACAAGTACATTAGCATTTACAGCCTCACAAGGCAACAAGGATTGTCAACTTAACATTTACAGTTTCCAAAACATTTAATCAGATAAACAGCTCCATGTTACAAGTGCAGATTTTTGTAATAGAAACTCACACTTGCATTTAGAAGCTTAGGTATAAGCACTTCTCAATTGCTGTTTGCAAGGAGTGGTTGAGATAGGACAATATTAATATTGACTTTCAGGCACTAGAATTTGATGGATTTGGCTGAGATAGTTTAGGATCATACCTAGATGCAGGTTCTTCATCATTAATATTGAAATTACTGTCTCTAGCTTCAATGAATAACAACTGGCACTTCTGAAGGAATGTCCTAAGTCACAGATATTTGTATTCAGAATGTATGAGAAAAGTTTCACACCTATTACTGGTGCTACTTTTCTTGCAATGTTTATGGAACATGAAATTATAAAATGAAAACTGCTATATTAAATAACAAACAGTCATGTAATAATTTTCACAGTATAAATTACTAAATATGAATCACTATTTTTTTGCAGGTAGCAAACAGTATCTTATCAGAAGAAGCTGTGTTAGCATTTGAATATGGAATGAGCATCGAAAACCCATATAACCTCGTCATATGGGAAGCCCAGTTTGGTGACTTCTTCAATGGAGCCCAAATTCCTATAGACACCTACATTGCAAGTGGAGAAAGCAAGTATATTGCTGTGGGTTATATATAAACCTCGAACCCTGTGTCCTAATTACACTGGAGATCATTCGTTCATGAACAGTTCTGTAACTGAAAGGAAGGGACTGTCTTATCATGGATTAAGCCACTTGCAAGGGAGTGTAGTACAGGATCCTTATTTTATCTGACAACCGTCACTTGTCACTTCCCACCACTAATCTGCCACATATTTGAGCAGTTGGCTGAGTGGGCTACATTAATATGACAATGAAACTGACAGGAAGTGGCAAACAACAGTTGTCAGATATAATAATGCCCCTGGACAGTGAGATTCTAGGGGAGGTGAGCATGGATAACAGATATATCTAGAAGGTAATAACAGTAATATACAACTGACAGAACTTGAGCAGCAGAGAAGTATCAGTCTTGGTTTCTCAGTTTAAATTATGCTTTTTGTATTTCTGTTAGATTTTAAACTTGGCAGGATTTACATGAGGGCATTGGAACTGCTGCCTATCTCATTTACATAAATACAAAACTTGAAACCTAACTGCGCATAAAGGTGTCAGAAAAATACAAGCATGGTTTATATCATAGTTTAATTACATGAACGTCAAATTGAACTTTATTATTACAATTTAATAAATGTCCACCATATTATACAGTCTGTCATGGCTAACTTATCTGTTACTCCAGCATGTTCTGACCACTGATGGTCATCATCAGAGAGGTCATATGGAGTCTACAGAAGGAACTACATAAAGGTTTCACATTCATTTGTATCTTAATATAAAAATGTGCTGTAAGAACTTGTTCAGGGTTTGATCCTTTTGTCCTAATATCTATTTTGTAATTGATTTGTCCTTTATGTCACACTTCATGTTAAACAGTTTTAGTTGATAAGGTTTGCTGCTATCATCAGACATGTTTGTTATGCAACTTGAAAATATTAAAACTTAATTAATTTAAATTAAATTTCTCTAAAATTAACACAAAAAACTAACTGTTCAAAATATTGTGGATTATGAAGGACCTTTATTGAAGGGTAACTAATGTATGTTGATGCATAATGTATCAATTTAAGATTGAACCTTATCATATTCATTTTTATTATTTGTGTCTTATTTAAAGACACCACCAATAATGCCAACTACAGTATTAAATCATAGGATGACTAATAAGTAAGGCTGTGCAAGGAAATGTTGTGGTCTAATCCCAGTTACTACCACAGTATTTGCAAAATGGCCTGAGCAAAATCATAAAACCTCATACCATTATAGCCAATCTCTGGGTCAAGCAGGGCTACCTTATCAATCATGGCATTCGATTGAACTTGATCAGTGTCATAAAGAAAGGTTGTTTATACAAACAAGCAAGCCCATTAGATAGGCCTCACTATAATTACTTATGCTTAAACATGTTCTTCATTTCATTAATATTTCCCTAAATACGATCAGTGGCATAGCTAGGTTTTTGATGCCAGGGGCAAGCAATCACAATGGCCATGCCTCGACAGAAATGACAAATTTAAAAAAAAAAATCATAATTACTTATTGACATTCCTTTTATTTGTCTCAATAATTAAAATTTTTTCAGCTTAGAAAATCAATCCCCTCTTCTCTGCCCCCCCCCCCACTTAAACTTAAAATATTCATTTTATCACCCCTTGAATTCTGCTGCGCAAGGCGGCTGCACCCCTTGCCCCACCCTAGCAACACCCCGGAGTAGAATGACAAATAATTTCTGACTCCAGACACTGCTGTATCTACAGTGTCAGTCCTGAATCTGACAGACTAAGGGTGAGAATCAGATACATTTTTACCAACACTAATGAAATGTGCAGAATGAATTTTCCTACTGCTGTTACATCATTTCTGAGTTCTGGTACATCAGAATATACTTCATGTTTCTACAGCAAAGTGGATGATGTGTAGTGGGCTGACGATGCTGCTTCCACATGGGTATGATGGAGCTGGACCAGAGCACAGTTCATGCCGACTTGAACGCTTCCTTCAGCTCAGTGACTCAAATGAATCAAAGCCAGATGGTGATGACGTCAACATAAACATTGCAAATCCAACCACTCCAGCTCAGTACTTCCACCTGCTTCGAAAACAGGTTTGTTCCTTAAAAATTTATTTAAAGTGCGGGGCTTCGGCTCTGACCAGGCATGGCATTACTAAGCAATGATGTTTTTATTGTTTTTTCAAGTGTTCCTTTAATGCACATTGACCTGCAGTTCCCTTGTCATGCTTACAGGTCATACAAAATTACAGGAAGCCTCTTATTCTTGTGACCCCCAAAACGCTGTTGCGGTCACCAGAAGCCACTTCAAGCCTTATAGATATGGGTCCACAAACAACTTTCATGCCTGTCATTGGTAAGTTATTACACATGTAGAAGCTTTCCTCATATCCAGAACAATTTTCATTATACATTCTTAAGTGTAGCATAGAGGGTAATGCCTGTTAGATACCTTCCTAATTTGCATACAGCCTTCTTCATTTAACCAGTGTCTTGGCCTTCATTACTATCTCTGCCCTTGGGTGCAAATAACAAGAAGAATTTCACAATCTTACCCTGAATGTGTTGCCTCATGTTTTGTTGGAATGTCTGTATGTTGCTAACTGTGTTGCACGAGCTTGGTTTTGCACTTGTTCTGCATTGCTTTCGTGACATCAACATCACCAGCAGCTGGGTACAAGCCATTCCTAGCTTGTTCCATCAACATGAGTTATGGTGTCTCCATCTTTCCCTTGGTCAACCTAAACTTCTTCTGCCAGTCAGAATGTATCCATACAGTAACTTGGGAATGTATGTATCATTCATTCTTAATACATGTTAAATCCACTTGGATCTAAAATCCACAATAATTTCATTTAAATCTTGTCTTTTTCTTATTTCTTCATTGTTTTAATAATCATAAAATGTACAGCCTGCAACTGACTTCAATAATCTCATCTCCATGCTTTAAAGAAATGTACTAGAATATTCCAAAACAATTAATCACAGGGATCTACAAATTTTCCAAAGTCTAGGAGCCACCTCCAAATTTTAGGCACCAGAAGAGTGTCATAAAAGAAGTTCCATACCCAGGACTGACAATTCTAGAGTGACCTGTGAACCTGTTATCTGGCACTTTCTGCTTTGTGCATGTGAAATGACAAACATATTTGTATGGGGGGGGGGGACCTGCAATAATATGCTGATAATATTAGGCATCTTGTACAAGGCTCAGCTGCCTGGGCAACCAGGCACCCAGGGTTTGTCCACTACTTGTTGTCATGATTTTGTTTGCAACCAAAAACTGTGGCTGATGTAGCTTCCAGCTAAGAGCACTGGCAGAAAACAAGCTAATTATTAGCCACAGCTGTACTCACAAATTAGGTGGGAATCCATCCAGGACATGGTTCTGATACATATGCATTTCCAAGAAAATATGAACAGCTCTTATTAAAAAAAATGTACATAACTGGCTGTTACACAAATTAAATACACCTACACAGAAACATTAGATCCCTATGTACCTATTTCATCCCAGGCAACTAAGAAGACATGGGAACTCTGTTCACTGTGAATGAAGAAAATAATCCCATGCATCTCCCAAGACTTTCCAGGCATCTGTGAAGGAAATGTGTAGACACAGACTAAGAATTCTTCATAATTTAGCAAACAGACTGCAGAAACACTAAAAATGTTTAATTCATACTGTGAAGCTGTCAGGGTAATGATATTGTTACTTGAAAATGCTAGTACAGTATTTGTGACTGATTCCACTCAGTCTCTTGCATCCCAGCAACACAGCAGGACACAGGAGTTTGAGTACATAATAACCGAAGATTATACAAAATAAACAATGAGGTAAGAAATGACAAATGAAGATTTAACTTTCACCAGTCACAGACTGTACACAAAACAGAAAGAATTAATTCTCTTCAACTGTAAACAATGTAAGATGCTGGTCCACAGGACGAATAAATTAAGAAATGCCACCTTAGGGAAAGATTCTATTCTAAACACACAGAATAAGTCATCTAGGATCACGTCTAGAATGTATGATTACAATCATTGCACATATTGCTGGGGAAAAAAAAAAAACAAGTAATTTCTGATCATTATATTGCTTTGTGGAAATTGACATCACTTTTCCTGAAATGGTTTTACTGACAAAATCCCTTAGGCCATAGAACTAACTGTAGAATTCCACACACAAATGAAAACCTGTAGAGGTGGCACTAAAATTTTTCACAGAATTCTAAACGAAAGTGACAAGCCATTGCACATGAAATTAAATAAAAACGGGATGGGTTCTAACAGCAGACAGAAAGGATATAAAATAGGGCAAATCCTTATAGCACACAGAAATGCAAAATAAATTTAAATTTCATATTATTGGTTTAAGCTTATTCTGAGAAAGTATCTGCTTTACTTAGTCAAAATTCCTTGTATACTGGGAGTAACGCTACAGCTTGTAACTGTCATGGTATGTGGAATATTGAACACTGAATATTTAGTTTTTATGGCACGCCATAATCTGATTTGAGTATCGTCACTTAAACACTAAAAATCTCAACTCATGGGAGCATTGAACTCACACACTGCTTGAAATAAGAAATCCACAATTGAAAAGCATTAAAAATTTACCCTTTTCACTCTCACACCAAAATTTGGGCAGCACAGATTCATTATGAGACAATTCAACAACAACAACAACAAATGCTGATGATGATGATGACACCACCACAACCACCATATTGTTGCTGTTATTGTTATTATTATTGTTGTTACTATTCATTATTATTATTAATTTATTCCCACCTATTAGTCTTTACTAGGTGGTGGTCTTCTGTTAAGTTCAGATCTCAATAAGAAATCAGGGCGATTTATCCAAGCACTTTACAAATAATGAGTGCAGTGCTCATTAGTGTGATGTTCTGCAGCTCCGTGGCTGATGGGTGGCCTGGGAGCAACTGAAGGATCTGCTCTAATCCCTTCTTAATTGTTCCTAATGCTCCATTTATAACTGGCATGACTTTTGTCCTCACTTTCCAGATTCTCCAGGTTTTTGTATCTTCTTAGTTTTTCAGTTTCTTTTGTGTTAACATTTGAATCATATAACAATAATAATAATAATAATAATAATAATTTAGCAGGTTGTTCGACGTTTCTACATCTTCCTGCGCCCATTTGACAATTAACTTATCTTCTTCTTCCATTTATCTGTCATTCCAGTCTTCTTCTATTAATCCCTTTTCCTACAGCAGTCCTTTCATCCCTTCTGCTCAGGTAGCTTTAGGTCTTCCTCATTTTCTTCTACCTGGTGGGCTCCATTTCATAACTTTTTTGGTAGTCTCCCCTCTTCCATTCTCTGAACATGTCCATAACATTTTTGTTGTTTAGTCTTGATATCGTCTAAAAGAGACCCCTTACATTCATTTTTTGTTTAATAATAGTGTTCAATAATAATAATAATAATAATTATAATTATTATTGTTATTATTAAATTTGCCATTCATACTGCACTCTATCTTTACAGACTGGATCTGTAGAATCTCATGGTTACAGCAAACTCAGTTTGGAAATCCCTGGTGTACACTATTGTATGTTAATTACATTTTAATTGTTGGTTAATACGAATCATCTTAACTGTATATTGAATCAATGGTGTAAAATTTCATTGCAGGAGACCACGTAAAAGCGGATGGTAACATTCAACGGGTAATATTTGTCAGTGGAAAACACTACTACACTCTTGATAAGAAACGCAAAGCTTTAGATGCAAAAGATGTTGCTCTTGTGAGATTGGAAGGACTTTCACCATTTCCAACACTCAGCTTGCAGCAAGAAGTAGCCAAGTACAGAAATGCCAAAAGTAAGCAATAGCGCCACAGTTTCTGTGTATATTACATAAATATGAAATGAACAGACCAGCCCTTTTCAAGTGGCAGGAATAAATCTGCCCACTTTCTGTCAGGTATTTGCCATTTATTTATTTATTTACATCCATATAGTTACATGGTAACATCAGACTTGTCAGTATGCAGAATGTCATATACACAATACAGTAAATTTATAAATAATACTAACAGAAGGTAATAGTACACAATATTTTAATATAAGGTACTATAGATATAGCTGTTACAAATTGCCATCAGATACAAACATTTTACCAGAATTATGTTAAGTTCAGTCAACTACACATGTGTGACAATATTTATTAAAACCAACTAATTGCACATACTTGTCAAACCATTTAAAACCACATTATTGGATTAAAATGGATTTAAAATATCTCCTACATGTTTCAATCCCTCTATGGGATCATC
>Ga0131853_10011256_pt1 | contig 16362 bp, 13 predicted proteins | sample TergutLab28metaG_FD_92764 | JGI IMG/M metagenome (GOLD analysis project Ga0131853, IMG submission 92764) | Labiotermes labralis P1 segment gut microbial communities from Petit-Saut dam, French Guiana - Lab288 P1 (version 2) (version 2) | ecosystem: Host-associated > Arthropoda: Insects >...
AATTGTCGCGACAGCGTCGCAACAATCTCAGCGTCGGGGTATGCCGTCGCGAACTGCACCATTCGGTTCAGTTGCGCCTTCTCGAAGCCGCGGCCGAACCGAGTCGTCAAATCTCGCGACAGCGTCGCGACAATTTGCGCGCCATACTCCGCGCGGTCCCCGCCAAGTATCTCGGTTCCGATCTCACGACCGACCCGCCAATACGTTAGGGTGCGGGCGACATTGACCTGTGTGGCGGCAGCCGCACGGCCCTCATCAATCAATGAGGCTACCCTTGCGAATAAGTCGGCATTGTTCCCGTTGAGCACGCCATCAGGCTTTTTGAGGTCGCTCATGCCGCCTCCCCCTCCAGTTCGGCCACCAGGGCGTCGAGTTCGGTGCGAAGCGCGGCTTGCCGGGCCACGATGTCCTTGATCTCGGCGTTGAGTGCCTTGATGTCGATGATCTCGCGGGTGTCTTCGGGTTCGACGTAGCCGCCGACGGTGAGGTTGTAACCGGTGGCCTCGATGGCGGCGCGATCGGCCAGAGCGGCGAAATGTGGCACGTCCACGCGGTTCCGCAGCGCATCCATCACCTTCGCGCGGTGGGTCTGGCCCATCTGTTGGGTCTTGGAGGAGTTCTTGGGCTTGTTGGGCACCTTCTCGAACTGCGCGGTGGCGTCGATGAACAGCACCTTGTCGTCGGTTTTGCCCTTCTTCAACACCAGGATGTAGGTGGCGATGGTGGTGCCGAAGAACAGCGCGGACGGCAGCGCGATCACGGCCTCCACATAGTTCTGGTCCACCAAATACTTGCGGATCTTCGCCTCGGCCCCGCCCCGATACATCGCCCCCGGGAACTGCATGATGGCCGCCGTGCCGCCCTGGGAGAGCCAGTGCAGCATGTGCATCGTGAACGCGAGGTCGGCCTTCTTTTTCTTGGGCGCGAGCACGCCTGCGGGGGCGTATCGCGGGTCGTTGATGAGGTTTGGGTCGTCGTCGCCAATCCAGTCAATCGAGTAGGGCGGGTTGGAGACGATGGCGTCGAAGGGCTGGTCATCCCAATGCTTCGGGTTTGTCAGCGTGTCGCCGTGGGCGATGGAGAACTTGTCGAAGTTCACGTCATGCAGCAGCATGTTGATGCGGCACAGGTTGTAGGTGGTCAGGTTCGAGTCCTGGCCGTAGTACCCCTGCCGCACGGCGTCGGGGCCGAGCAGCTTGCGGAAGTTCAGCAGCAGCGAGCCGGAGCCGCAGGCCGGGTCGTAGACGCGGTTGACCTGCGTGCGCCCGGCAGCGGCGATCTGTGTCAGCAGCGCCGAAACATCCTGCGGGGTGAAGAACTCGCCACCGCTTTTGCCCGCCGACGAGGCGTACATCGTCATCAGGAACTCGTAGGCGTCACCGAAGATGTCGGCGGCGTCCTCACCGAACTCGTTGCCGTCCATGTCCAGCGACGCGATGGTGCCCAGCATCTTGACCAGGCGACGGTTGCGCTCGGCCACGGTGGCACCGAGCCGCTTGTGGTTCATGTCCATGTCGTCGAACAGACCCTTGAAGTCGTTCTCCGATGGCTGGCCATGCGCGCTGTTTTCGATGTACCCGAATGCTTCCATAAGGGTCTCATTCAGCTTCGGGTTGTCCTTGGCCGTGGCGGTTACGTTGGCGAACAGGTTGGTCGGCAGGATGAAGAACCCCTTCTCCGCGACCGTGCGAGCGCGCGCCCGAATGGCGAAGGCGTCATCCTGCTTGGCGTAGTCAAACAACTGATCGCCGGTCGCCTCGCGCGTCAGGTTGTTGAGGTACTCGGTTAGGTTCTCGCTGATGTACCGGTAGAACAGCAGGCCCAGCACGTATTGCTTGAACTCCCACCCGTCCACGGCTCCGCGCATATCCTCGGCCAGCCGCCAGATCGTCTTGTGCAGCGCGTCCCGCTGCTGCTGATGAGCAACCACGTCCGATTTACGGTCGGCGACGGAATTGGACTCGGCGGCGATCATTGACATGGAGCAATTGTCCCAGTTCCAACGCTGGTAGGACGATGCGACCGGCGTGGCGTGTCGCTCGTAATACAAGGCATCGGCTGGCTTCGTGCGATAACAGCCCAGTTCGATCCAGGTGCGGTAGGGCGCGAAGTCCAGGCTGCCGGCCAGCTCGCTGACGAGGGACCGGTGTCTGTGATCGCCTTCAGCCGCAGCTGCGCGGTGACCACCTCATCCACAGCAGAGGGTTCCGTCGTCTCGGCGACTAGAGTTGGCGGATGCCTCGATTGACCACAAACATCCACCTTGCTGGCAACGCGCGGGAGGCGATTGGTCTGTATGCATCGGCGCTCGGAGTCGAGATCACCACGCTGATGACGGAGCAACCGTGAACATCGTCGAGCTTGAGCGTGACCGCTGGCAGGGTCATCCGCTGCCGATGGGCTTTGTCGCGACCACCGGCTACGACATCGCGATACAACGCAACGGCGATGACTTCGAGGTCAGCTTCACTAAGCAGTCGCTACCGGTCGCTTTCGTCAAGCAGCCGGTTGAGGATGATCGACTCTTCCAGGATCATTGGGACGACGCCCGCGCGTGGGGCGTGATCGAAGGCGACGATCTCCTGGCCGTGGTGGAGACCGCCGTCGAGAGCTGGAACAACCGCCTTCGCATCACCGAACTCTGGGTTGGTACTCGGCTGCGGCGGCAAGGAGTCGCCACCACACTGATGAACGCGGCGTTCCAGCGCGCCAGGGATGAGGGCCGCAGAATGGTGGTGCTGGAGACGCAGTCAAACAACACTCCGGCAATCGAGTTCTACCTTCGCTATGGCTTTGAACTGATCGGCTTCGATGCCTCCCATTACAGCAACGACGACGTTGCCAAGCGCGAGGTCCGCCTAGAGTTTGGCAAGCCAGTCTGACTTCTGCTCGTAACGGGAACACCATGTTTGAAGATTTGCGCCTAGACTACATTTCTTACATTTGATAAACTCCTTACATGAACACAATGTACGCGACGGTCACGTCGAAAGGACAGATCACACTGCCAGCAGCAGCGCGTCGAGTTCTTGGACTGCGCAGCGGCCAAAAGGTGGCGATTCATGTCGGAGATAACTCCCTAACCATCGATGCTCCTGGCGACATCATGTCTCTGCGCGCGCTCGCACGTGAGCAAGCCGAAGCTGTCGGCACCTGGGGAACTGTGCCGACTTCCGGCGATGGCTGGGCCGCGCGCGCGGAGGATTATCGTGCCGACCGCTGACACCAACATCATCCTGCGCTGGATGCTGGATGATGTTCCCGAGCTGACTGACGCCGCTGATCGGGTACTGACCCAGTCCCAACGTTGCGTTGTGCCAAACGTAGCAATCATCGAGGCGGTCTATGTACTGGAACGAGTAATGCGATTGCCGCGAGCAACAATCGTGCAACTAGTCGAGGCTCTGTTGGCCGAGGCAAACATAGACGCCGAACGCGAAATCTGGAAAGTTGCGCTGGCCGACTACGAATCACACCCCAAACTGTCGGCGGCGGACACCTTCCTGGCTGCCGCCGCCGACCGAGCCGGCCGTGTTCCGCTCTACACCTTCGACCAAAAGCTGGCCAAACAAAACAGGGTGGCACAGTTGCCGCAGTAAGGTCTACCGACTACGTACGCGAGCAAGCAGAACCTAGCGAACAGAATCGGCTATCGCGGCCTGAGCCTTGGCGCGGCGGGTGCCCTTGCGGGGTGTTGGGATGTGCCGCGAGGCTGCTGAGGAGCGGCGCAGTTCGCGCATGGCGGCGGCCAGTTCGGGGTTGGCGGTTCGGTGTTTGCGCCGCTGGTCAGTCATCGTCCTCACCACCTTCGTCAGCGTCGGGGTAGAACCGATCGCGCAGGTCGGAGTGAATCTCCCAGACATCATCGCCGGTGTTGGAGGCGATGACGATCAGCAGGCCGTCAGCGTCGCGCGATGACATGAAGGCCACACCTGGATCTTCCCCCGTAAAGAACGGAACCTGTCCTTCGTTGCCACCGAGCCAAAACCCGTAGCCATAGTTCTCCGCGTCGCCATCCTCGTCAATGCCTGCGGCCTGCACCGAAAGTGCCTCGGACATGAGCGAGGGCGGGATCAGGTCACCAGCGTGTAACGTCGTCCAAAATCGCTCCACGTCGCCGACGGTGAGGAAGGCACCGCCGTCGCCAAGGCCCTTGGCGGGAACGGAGTAGATGTTGGTGCGCTGGTCGCCGGTGTCCTCATCGATGATGTAAGCATTGGCGCAATTGCCAGGCAGACGGTCGAGTTCAAACCAGCCGCTAGCGGTCATGCCCGCCGGGGCGAGGACCGCTTGGCTAAGGTATGCGTCTAGCGACTGACTGGTGATGGCCTCGATTATTAGGCCCAGCATCACGTAGCCCGCGTTGTTGTATGCGAACCGCTCGCCCGGATTCGACTTCATCGGCAGTCCCGCGAAGCGCGGCAGCAGGTCGGCGCCGGAACGCACCCGATAGTTCGGGAAGTCGGCCCACAGCGCCGCGTAGTCGTCCATCTCGGACTCATCGAAGTAGTCAGCGATACCGGAGGTGTGGTTCAGGAGTTGGCGCACGGTGACATCCGGCGAGATGGCCTGAAGGTCGATGGTGAGTAGATCACCTAGCCGGGAGTCGAGCGTAAGGCGACCATCGGCGACGAGCCGCAGGATGCCAACGGCGACGAGTGCCTTGCCCGCCGAGGCGGTGGGGAACCGGGTGTCAATGAGGTTGGGCCGCTCGTTGGCGATGTCAGCGAAGCCATAAGCCTGCGAATGCAGCACCTCGCCCTCCCGCATGACGTGAACGACACCGGAGAAGTCGGAGGGTATGACGTTTGAGACAGAGGAAGACATTAGAAACTCCTTAAGCGAATGTGTGTGAGGCCAAGCGCGCAGATAGGCGCGGCAAGACCAAGCGAAGAGGGTTTCGCCTGCCTATGAGTCTGTGATGGCACGCCACAACGTAGGGCTGTGCATCAGCCAACAAGGCAAGGCGGATACGGCGCGAATCTCATCGCGCGGTGCAGACCGGCGGCCAGCGGCTACGGTCTGGGTCAGTGCGTCATCGCGAGAAGAGTATCAGACATCATCGAGGTCCTTCACCAGAAATAAAGCGGCGCGAATGCGGGCCGAAGGTAGACTCACTCGGTGCCTGTAGACGACATCGAATGGTCAGTTGAGTTTGCCCGCGACACCGTTCGCGACTCGCTGGCAGCGATCATCGATGAGGCAACGCCTGGTCTGATTTCCCGCCTGGCCAACGATCCCAAGGCTTATTTGCAGCTGCTAGCCGTCACCAAGTTGGTCAGTGACGAGGCGACGGAGCTGCTTCAGGAAACGGCGACCTCGGCCCGGCATGCTGGATTAAACTGGGAGCGCATCGGATCGGCGCTAGAGATGAGCCGTCAAGAGGCGCAGCAACGGTTCGGCGCGGATACTCACGACAGGACGATGTTGGTCCCCGTTGTTTCGCATCTTGATGCGGTCGCAGGCCATCTGCCGTTGGGGACTCGCGTGACAATCCCGTTGTCGGCAGATGAGATGGCTGGCCTAGCCCTCGCCGGAAACTACGGCTGGCACGGCGTAGCCTTTTCCAGCACCACCTGGACCCTGGAGTTCGACGAGCAACAGTGGGAACATGCCACCACGATGCGGAAGAAGCCGCCGGAGGGCGAAGGCTGGCAACCGATTGGCCGTTACTTCCACCGCTACTGGAAGCGTCCCACCGGCCTGCCGATCCTGCCGGGATCTCCAAACCCATCGACGTTTGCCTACGGCTAGCCGCCAAGTCGTTCGCCTAACCATCCGTCGCGTTTTACGAGCGCAATGGCCTGCGGATCAAGGACTCCATCGTCCTAATGGCCGGCTAGTCCCCGATTCCTGTTGAATTGGTACCTAAAGAGGTGGCCAAATAAACCCTGGACAGGATTTGTCACTGTCCGGCAGGCTAGGGTTCGTCATGCCATCGCGCACCCTGCGCGGGCGGAACACTGAACCGGAAGGAGGCAGCCATGAGCGCCATCGCATTGGCCTGCCCCCCGTTCATCCATCACCGCTGAGCCACTAACCCTCAGCACCGGGAGGCAGGGCATCATCGCCCGACGCAAACCGCGTCAAAACCCTTCCAAGGAGACCCCTCATGTCCGCAACGGACACCTTTGCTGCACCAGACTTGCCTGCTCTCGATAACGATGTTCGCTGGTCTACCTGGCCATTTATCGCCAAGGGTTCACGCGGCCCAAAGCCCTATCCCGACTGGCTCATCACCGAATCCGCTGCCTTGGATACCGAACTCGGCATCCTAAAAACGGGCAAGGAGGCCGATGTCCACTTGCTTGAACGAGCCGTTCCCGGCGATCCGACCCGGCGCAGCCTGCTCGCCGCCAAGCGATATCGCGATCACAAGCACCGGCAATTCACCCGTGACGGTTCCTACACCGCAGGCCGCAGGCTGCGGAAGTCTCGCGACCAGCGAGCCGCCGATTCGCGCCGTTCCGAATACGGTCGCGGGTTGCGCGCCGCCAGTTGGGCCTTTACCGAGTTCGATGCCCTTTGTCGTCTGTATGAGGCCGGGGCGCCGGTCCCCTATCCGGTGCAGCTCGATGACACCGAAGTTCTGATGGAATTCATTCAGCCCGCCGACGCAGACTCCACCTCGGAGGTTAGCGAGGGAACTGCCGCTCCGCGACTCGCTCAGGCTAGGCCATCATCGGAGCTGCTCGCCACCTATTTCGAGCAATTACGCGAAGCGATGGGTGTATTTGCGCGGCTCGGTTGGGCGCATTTCCATCTGTCGCCCTATAAAGTGCTTAAGCCAGGGGAACGCCTAGTCATCATCGATGTTCCGCAGGTGGTTGACCTAGCCAGCAGCCCGTTTGCCGTCGAATTCCTGCACCGCGACTGCCTGAACATGAGTACCTGGTTCACCGCTCATGGCCTGCCGGTTGACCCAGATGAACTCTTCGCCGAGGTCTACGCGCAGGCGTTCTAGTCCGATGGCTTCGACACGGTCGCTTCGCTCCCTCCTCAACCACCGGGGAGAGCTTTAGTGGGTGTATTCGTAGTCCACCGTGTAGTCGCTGCATACCTCGGGGCGGTGCAACACCAGGCGCCGGCGATGGCTGCGCTGCTCACGCCACGAGACGACGGCCTTGCCAATCTCGGCCACGATGGTCGGGATCAGGCCCAGGCCGATAATCAGCGGCCAGTGCAGGGCGCCAATTGGTGTCAGGTCGAACAGTGTTTGGAAGGGCGACAGCAGCACGAAGGAACTCATCAGCGCGAGCATCGCGAACGCTGAGACGGTCAGCGGCCAGTTCTCCAGGAACGACATCTTGAAGATCGACTTCTTGGTGCGGGCCGTAAAGATGTGCAGCACCGCGCAGAAGGTCAGTGTCAAGAATGCCACCGACATGCCAACATCTGAGCCGGTCAGCCCGGAGATAATGTTGTTTGTGGCCACGTAGTAGGCGATCCAAGTGGCGGCCACAAAGGCGGTGACCTGCTTGGCGATCACGGCCATCAGGCCGCGGTCAAAGAAGCCCTCCCCACGGCGGATCGGCGGGTTCCGCATGATTTCGGGGCCAGAGACCTCCTGTGGCAACCGCAGGCCGGGGATGCCGTCAGCCAGTACGTTAATCAGCAGGATCAACACCGGCGTGATGATGGCCCCGTTGCGGCCCCAGGCAAACGAGAACGCGCCGATGATAATAATCACCTCGGCGAAGTTGCAGGTAATCAGGAAGTAGATCAGCTTTTTGATGATCGCGAACACGTTGCGGCCCTCGGCCACGGCATCGACAATGGTCGCAAAGTTGTCGTCGATGAGGATCATGTCCGAGGCGCTCTTGGACACCTCGGTGCCGGTGATGCCCATCGCCACGCCAACGTCGGCGGCCTTCAAGGCCGGGGCGTCGTTCACGCCGTCGCCGGTCATGGCGACCACCTCATCATGCTCCTGCCATGCCTCGACGATGCGCAGCTTGTCCTCCGGGGAAACCCGCGCATACACGCAGATTTCCTGGACGGAATCGATAAGCTCGTCATCCGACATGCGGCTGAGTTCGGGGCCGGTGACCACCCGCCCACCCGCAGAGAGAATACCCAGGTCAAGGGCGATGGCCTTGGCCGTGGCGGCATGGTCGCCGGTAATCATAATCGTGCGGATGCCGGCCCGCCTGGCGCGCTTGATCGCGTCACGCACCTCCGGGCGTGGCGGGTCAATCAAGCCGATGATGCCAACAAACTCCAGGTCTGTCTCAAGCTCTTCAAGATTATCCGGCAGCGCATCGACGTGCTTGCGGCCAATGCCGAGTACACGCATGGCCTGATCGGCCAGCGAATCGTGGGCGGCGATGCGAGCCTGCTCGGCGGCGGTGCCGTTGTCGGCAAAAGGCAGACGATCCATCGCGCCCTTGGTGAGTACCAGGTATCCGCCGTCAGGGTTGGTGTGCACCGTGGTCATCATCTTGCGCTCGGAGGAGAAAGGCACCTCGCCCACGCGCGGGAAGCGGGTTTCCAGATCGTCGCGATCCCCGCCTTCCTTGTAGAGCAGGCGAAGGATGGCGGCCTCGGTGGGGTTGCCGATGAACTGACGTTCCCCATCATCATCCAGCTTGGTGATGGCGTTCGAAGACAGCGCCAGCTGCTCAATACACGCCAGGGCTTCATCATCCAGCCGCTCGGCCATCGTCTCGAAAGGCTCACCCTCTCCCAGCCAAAGGCGAGTAATGGTCATTTGGTTTTGAGTGAGTGTACCCGTCTTATCCGAGCAGATAACCGAGGTTGAACCAAGCGTTTCTACCGCCGGTAGCTTGCGGATAAGCGCATTCTTTTTCACCATCTGCTTAACCCCATGCGCCAACGTTAAGGTGACAATGAGGGATAGCATTTCTGGCACTGCGGCCACGGCCAGGGCGACGGCAAGGAAGATCAGATCCCACATGTCGGTGCCGCGTGTGTAGCCGATCACCAGCAGCAGTAGGGCCGCAACCACGGCCACCAGGGTGATGGACTGGCCGATCTTGTCGAGGCGCTGCTGCAAGGGTGTCTTGAGTTTCTGTGCATTGTTCAGATAACCGGCGATCTTACCGATCTCGGTCTGCATTCCGATGCCAACCACTACCGCCCTGGCCCGCCCGGAGGTGACCAGGCAGGAGGAGAACACCATATTCTTCTGGTCGCCGAGGGGAACATCCTCACCGAAATCGGGCTTAAGCTCCTTCTCGGAAGGCTCGGATTCACCGGTTAGCGCAGCCTCGTCCACGGCCAAATCAGTGCAGGAGATCAGGCGCGCGTCGGCCGGAACCAGATCACCGGTTTCCAGCACAATAATGTCGCCGGGCACTACGTCCACGGCATCGATCTGCACCTGAACGCCATCGCGGATCACCTTGGCCGTAGGGCTAGACATCTGCGCCAGCGACGCCAGCGCCCGCTCTGCACTCGACTCCTGGGTGATGGCGAGGGTGACGTTAAGTATGACGATGAACGCGATCACGGAGGGCTTGATCCAGTTGGCATCCTCATGCGTGATTGCCATCGCCACCGAGAGGCCGGTCGCGATCAACAAAATGATAATCGCCGCATCCGAAAGGTGATGCAGAATCTTCTTCCACAACGCCGTCGGCTTTTGCTCCTCGAATTTATTCGAGCCATACCTGGCATGACGATCGGCAATTTCGGCGGCGGGCAATCCCTTAGTCGCGCTGACACTTAACGCCTTCAGCACATCCTCGGGCGTGCCCTCAAACCATTTCACTTTTGGATCTCCTCGGAGTCGAGCTTAAAACAAACACCGTGGATTTTACCATCGCCAACCTCACGACTGCGACCAGCCGAGGGCGCCCGGTGCCCAGGTCATTCCTTGACGGCGCCCGTACTCTGGTTCATGATCCGCCGCTGGAAGATGAAGAACAAGATCGCCACCGGGATGGTCATCAGTACCGCCGCGCCGAGGCGCAACGGGAACTGCGTGCCTTGACCAAGCCCGCCGCCGACCAGCCCGGCCACACCGCGGGTCAGGTTGACCAGCTCTGCCGACCGTGCCGCCACGATGAAGTGCGAAAGTTCGTTCCACGAACCTTGGAAGCTCAAAATAGCGATGGTTATTACCGCCGGACGGGCCATCGGCAGCACCACCGACCAGAAGGTGCGGAACGTGGAGGCGCCATCGATCCGGGCGGCCTCCTCGACCGCGCGGGGCACCGACTCGAAGAAGTTCTTCATGATGAACACGCCCGTCGCATCCACCAGCAGCGGCACAATCAGCCCGGCGAAGGTGTCGTAAATGCCCACCTGGTTGATGACCAAGAAGCGCGGAATCAGCAGCACAACACCTGGCACAGCCATGATGGCCACGATGCAGGAGAAGACCACCCCGCGGCCCTTGAACTCCAGCCGCGCCAGGGCGTAACCGGCCAGGGAATTGAAGAACACTCGACCCAGGGTCACCGCGAGCGCGACGATTGTGGAGTTGCGGAACCAGATTGGGAAGTCGGAGTGGTAGAACAAGCGCTGGAAGGCCGAGGTGGTCCACGTATTTGGGATCAGCGACAGCGGGTTCTGTGCGGCGTCGTAGTCGTACTTGAACGCGTTGGCGATGGAGAGCAGGAATGGGTAGACGTAGATAAACGTGATGATGAGCAGCGCGAGGTAGACCAGCAGGGTTGATACTTTGATCCGGCCGATTTTCACGAGGCGACCTCCTTTGCCGCCGCCCGCGCATCCTTGGCTCGCAACACCGCGAACCGTTTGCGCTTGGACACCTCGCGCTCTTTGAGTACGTTGCGCTGGATGATGGTCATGGTCACGATGATTACGAACAGGATGAAGGCGATGGCCGCGCCGTTGCCCCAGCGCGAGTCCACGAATGAGGTCTGGTAACTCAAGAATGCGGGCGTCATCGTGGTATTGCCCGGCGCGCCCTGGGTGCCGGTGTAGATCTGGTCAAACACCTGCCAGGTTCCGATTAGCCCCAGCGTCATCACCGTGAAGATGGTGGGGCGCAGCATCGGGATGGTCACATGGCGCAGTCGTTGCCAACCGGTGCAGCCATCCACCAGGGCCGCCTCGCTCACCTCTCCGGAGATGCCCTGTAGGGCGGCGATGAACAGCAGCATGAAGGTGCCCGATGTGGTGAAGATTGCCATCATCATCAGCACGGTCATTGCCACCGACGGGCCGGCCAGCCAGTCCCACCAGCTCACGCCGAGTAGTGGCGAGGCTCGCAGGGCTTCGGGAGCCTGATCGACGCCGAACCAGCCCAGCATGATGTGTCCTAGCCCGCGGGGGTCGGCCAGCCAGTTCGGGGCGTTAACCCCGATCATTGAGAAGGCGCGGTTGACGGCGCCCGTAGCGCTGAATAGGAACAGGAAGACGACGGTGATGGCCACCGAGGAGGTGACCGAGGGGAAGTAGAAGGCGGTGCGGAAGAAGCCGCGTCCGCGCATGATGCGCCGGTTAACCAGCACCGCCAGACCAAGCGAGACTGCGGTCTGGATCGGTACCACCAGCAGCACGTAATAGAGGTTGTTTCGCAACGCTTGGCCAAGCTGCCGCGAGGGCAGTCCCTCGCCGGAGAGGAGTTGGGCGTAGTTATCGAAGCCTACGAAGTTCGCGTCCCACGGGCTTCCCCGACCGGAGAAGTCTGAGACGGATACCCACACCGCCATGGCAATCGGCACCACCATGAACACCGTGAGTACGATCAGCGTGGGCGACAAGAACAGCCATCCGGCTGCCGCCTGCCCACCCTTGCGTCCGCTAAATAGCCGACGACGACCCCCGTCGGGGCGACGGCGGCGCGGTGCCTGCGCCGCCGTCGTCCCGACCGAAGCCTGAACTGTCACGGCTGGATCGCCGCCAGGTCACCCTGCGTCTGGGCGAGCAGCGCTTGAAGGTCGGCGTTAACCAGGCCATCGATACCGGCGTTGAACTCGCCGATCACAGCCGAGATGCCCTGGAATGGGGGCACGCCCTGGGCGTAGGCGCCGCCACGGATGAAAGCGGCAAACTGCGGGAACTCGGCGGCCCACTCGTCGGCAACCGTGGTCACCGAAGGCATGACGCCGAAGTCGCGGGCGGCCTGCATCTGCTGCTCGTCTTGAACCATCCAGTTGACGAACGAGATCGCGGCCTCCTGGTTGTCCGAATCGGCGGCGATGCCCCAGCAGTTGGTGAACTGGAGGGTGCCCCTGGCCCCACCGGGACCGGCGGGCAGCTCGACGGCGACCCACGGGGTGTCGGGGAAGTCGTTACGCAGGGCGCCGGCGATCCAGTTGCCCTCGATGGTCATCGCGGCGGCGCCGGAGCCGAATGCCTCGCCACCCCAGCCGGTGCCAATCGCGCTCGGGAAGGCGGCAATGCCGTCGGCCAACAGACCCTGCACGAATTCAAGCGCGGTCAGGTTGGCGGCGGTGTCAACGTCGGCGTTGCCCGCTGAGTCGAGCAGACCACCACCGGCCTGGGCCATGAACGTGCCCACGCGCTGCCACTCGGGGCCGAAGCTCAGGCCCACTACATCGTCGGTGGTCAGGGTCTGGGCCGCCGCACGCAGCTCGTCCCAGGTGGTGGGCCAGGCGCCCTCTTCGAGACCGGCATCAGACCACATCTGGGTGTTGATAACCAGCGCGAGCGTGGAGAAATCCTTCGGCGCGCAGAAGAAGGTGTCGTCCCAGGTGAACGAGGCCATCAGCGCCGGGTAGAAGGTGGCGTCCAGCTGGTCGCCGAAGGCCAGCAGCGAGCCGTTCTCGGCCCAGCCGGGAAACGCCTCCGTGGAGACGTAGAACACGTCCGGCGGGGCGGCAGCGGCAAAGCCCTGGGCGAGTTCCTGACCCAGATCGGTGGCGATCCGCAGGTTAGCGGTGTGGCCGGTGGCGGCCGACCAGGCGTCGATGGCGGCCTGAACCGAGGCGGTCTCGGCGTCACCCGACGTGCCGATCAGGATGTCCAATTCGGCGCCATCAACGGGTGGCGGCACTGGGTCTTCGCCGTTACCGTTACCGTTTTCACCACCAGCAACTGGCGGAGGCGTTGGATCGGTGACTTGCTCATCTCCGTTGCCGCAGGCGGCAAGCGACAGCGCCAACGCCGAGGCGGCGCCAAGGGCGAGCAGACGAATCATTCTCTTCGACATCTTCGGTTCTCCTTTGTGTTGTGTCGATTTGAGTCGGAAACTGTTGTTTTCCGGGGCTAGTTGGGGCTGCGACTCGACGCTCTTTCGACGAGTCTAGGTTGGATAAGAATCTGCCGGTCGGCAGGGTTTACCGGTTTTGCCTGGGAAAATCTGGCGTTTGCGGCGTCGATCTGGGCGCGCAGGAAGTCGATGCAGTGGTCGGCGACGATGTCTACCGGTTGGGCCACCGAGGATAGGTCCAGGGCGCGGGCCACCGGGGTGTCATCGAAGCCGACGATGGCAACCTGTCGGGGCGCGCACTCGCGAACCGCCGTCGAAGCGCCGAGGGCCAGGGAATCGCTGACGGTGACGATTGCGGTCAGCTCCGGGTCGGCCAGCAACTCTGTCGCCACCTCCGTCGCCTCGCGAACCGTTCCGTCGCACCTCCGCACAAGGGGTTCGACGTCTTGATCGCTGGCGGCCAGGGCCGCCAGGTAGCCACCGAGACGGTCATCACCAACGCCGGAACCCTCTGGCCAGCCGAGGAAGGCAATGCGGCGATGTCCTAGCTCAAGCAACCGCTCGGTGGCCAGGCGCACGCCAGCGCAGCCGTCTACATCTACCCAGGCGTGGTCGCCGGGATGAGTGCCGTTGTTGTTCCAGGGGCGCCCGAAGGCGACGAAGGGCACCTTTCGTTCGGATAGCCAGCGAGTGCGCGGATCGTCGGCGTGGGTGTGGGCGAGTACCAAACCGTCTACTCCCCCCTCGGCGAGTAGCTGGTCCCAAATCTGAATCTCGGCCTCGGCGTCATCGGCCACGTAGAGCAGGATGTGCAGGTCAACCCGCTGGGCAGCGCTAGTTACCGCATGCAGGAAGTGGTCGAGTACGTAGCCGCTGATGCCGTCAAAGTCGGTGGTCATGCGGGCACCCACCACGAACGAACGCTGGGTACGCAGCCGCCGAGCTGCGGTGTTGGGGCGGTAGTCCACCTGCGCGATGACCGCGCGCACTCGCTCTAAGGTGATGGGCGCCACCAGGTGCGGATTGCTAATCACGTTCGACACGGTTTGCCGGGACACGCCAGCGAGTTCAGCAACGGTAGCCAACGTTGGCCGACTGTTCACCACGCCTCCTAGCCTGATGGCTCTTGGATCGTTCATTTGATCGATCTAATTTCAGACGCTAGCATGAAACCCAGCCGGAACGAAAACTTGACCACCAACCGATGCCAAACTGTGACCCACGCCCCGGCGCCCGCCGGAGCCGACGAGCCAGCGGCAAATAAGGAGCGCAGCGATGACCACCACACCAGCACCCACTCTCGCGCCTCCCGCGGCCCGCCAGCCGCTTCTACACGATCTTCAGGTCACCTGCCTGGCTCCCAGCCAAATCTGGACCACTCCAGACGGGCAGGTGCGTCCAGGGAGTGGACTCCCCGGCGTCTATCACGGTGACGTTCGCGTGCTGAGCGAGGTCACCGTGCTGGTGAACGGCGCCGAACCCGAGGTGATCGGCTCGCGCGTGATCGGCCCTGGCATCTCCGAGACCACCTCCGCCCTACGGATGATCGACACCGGCACAGCCGACCCCACCACCCTCCTCTGCCGCCGCCGCGAGGTTCGCCCCGGTGAGGTGCGCGAGACGCTGACGATAACGTGCGCCACCGAGACGCCGGTGACGGGAACAATCACGGTTCGCCTCGCCTCCGATCTGGCCCGGATGGAAACCGTCAAGAGCGGGATGGTCGCGCCACTGATCGCACCGGAAGCCATCTGCGAGGGCGCGTTGTGGCGGGATCAAGAGAACGAGGTTGAGGTTTGCGGCTACGACCCCGATGTGGCCGTGGATGAGACGGGCGCGACCCTTTCCTGGCTGGTCACGGCGGCCCCTGGCACTCCGGCAAAGGTTGGCTGGGAGATACGCTCACGGATTGTCGCCGTCGTCGACTCCCCCAAGTCGTCTATCCCGGAATGGGCGACACCCACCATCACCGCGACCGACCGCCGCCTCGCCCCCTTCATCAAGCGTTCCCTAGCGGATTTGACCAGCCTGCGAATGAGCGCGAGCTTCGCCCCGGATGAGACCTTCCTAGCCGCCGGCACCCCGTGGTTCTACACGTTGTTTGGCCGCGATTCGCTGATCGCCGCCCGGATGCTACTACCGCTGGGTACCGACCTGGCTCGCGGCACGCTACGCACGCTCGCCGCCTGCCAAGGTACCGAGGTCGATCCAACCACGGCTCAGGAGCCGGGCAAGATCATGCACGAACTCCGTTCCCAGGTGGTACTGCATGACGATCACGGGATGCAGCTGCCACCGCTGTATTACGGCACGGTCGATGCCACCGCCTTGTGGGTGCGGCTGCTGCATGATGCCTGGCGGTGGGGCTTGGCCGATGCGGATGTGGCAGGGCTGCTGCCCGCGCTGGAGGCCGCGCTGACCTGGCTGACCGAGTACGGCGACCATGACGGCGACGGGTTTATTGACTACATAGACGCCACCGGTTTCGGCCTGTCCAACCAGGGCTGGAAGGATTCGGGCGATTCGGTGCAGTGGCGTGACGGTCGTCTGGCTCAGGGGCCGATTGCGTTATCCGAGGTGCAAGCTTATGCCTACGCGGCTGCGCTGGGCGGGGCCGAACTCCTTGACGCCTTTGGTCGGCCCGGCGCGGCAAAACTTCGGGAGTGGGCCGCCACCCTGGCCCTCCGATTCCGGCAGCGGTTCTGGCTAACCGATGAGGCCGGGCCATATGTGGCCATAGCCTTGGATCGTGACGGCGCCGCCATCGATACCGTCACCTCGAATATGGGTCACCTGCTGGGGACGGGCCTGCTCAACTCCGAAGAGGAACGCCTGGTGGCCGACCGGCTTATCGCCCCCGACATGTTCTCCGGGTATGGGCTGCGCACCATGTCTACTGAGTCCGGCGGCTACTGGCCGCTGAAGTATCACGCCGGTTCGGTGTGGACGCATGACACAGCGATGGCCGTGTTGGGTCTGGCTCAGGCCGGTTTCGGTGGACATGCCGCCGTGTTGGCCGATGGCCTGCTCGCGGCGGCCAGCCACTTCGACTACCAGATGCCGGAGCTTTACGGCGGCAACTCCCCTGGTGTTGAGGGCGCTCCGCCGCTGGCCTACCCGGCCTCCTGCCACCCGCAGGCGTGGGCGGCGGCCTCGTCGGTGGCGCTGCTAGAGGCGCTGCTGGGCCTGACCCCACAACCCGACGGCGGTCTGACCGTCTCTCCTGCCGCCGACTCGCCGCTCGGTGATGTCAC